>Ga0164242_10007290_pt1 | contig 12111 bp, 9 predicted proteins | sample OricomgcompostMG_FD_108783 | JGI IMG/M metagenome (GOLD analysis project Ga0164242, IMG submission 108783) | Miracle-Growth compost microbial communities from Emeryville, California, USA - Original compost - Miracle growth compost (MG) ... | reverse complement strand
TGTGGTGGATGAACTCCTCGAAGGTGCGCAGGTAGATCGCCTCGTCGTCCTCGTGCGTGACGATGAGGCCGAGCACGTCCACGTAGAACTCGCGCGACTTCTTGAGGTCGGTGACGACGATCTCCATGTAGGCGCAGCGCAGGATGTCCGGCCGCGGCGCCTTGGGGACCGGGATGGGGTTGCTCGTCGCGTCGACGAGGTTCGGGTCGAGAGCCATGTCGGTTCAGTTCACTTTCTTGAAGGAGGTCGCGGACTCGGGGCCTTTGCCGAACCGCGGGCTGTGGGTGTCGTTGAGGGTGATGTGCACCGCCTGCTGGGTGGTGTAGAAGTCGATCGACCGGTAGCCGCCCTCGCGGCCGAGGCCCGAGGCCTTCACGCCGCCGAACGGGGTGCGGAGGTCCCGAATGTTGTTCGAGTTCAGCCACACCATGCCGGAGTCGATGGCGCCGGCGAAGTTGTGCGCGCGCCGGAGGTCCTTCGTGTACACGTACGCCGCGAGCCCGTAGCGGGTGTCGTTGGCGAGCTGGAGCGCCTCCTCGTCGGAGTCGAAGGGGGTGATGACGGCGACCGGGCCGAAGATCTCCTCCTGGAAGACCCGGGCGTCCGGCTTCACGTCGGCGAACACGGTCGGCGCGACCCAGTTCCCCTCCGGGTAGGCCTCGGGGCGGCCGCCGCCGGCGACGAGCCGGCCCTCGGACTTGCCGATCTCGACGTAGCTCATGACCTTCTCGAAGTGGGTCGGGTGCACCAGGGCGCCGACCTCGGTCCGCGGGTCGCTCGGCTCGCCGACGATGATGTTCTTCGCCCGCTCGGCGAAGGCCTCCACGAACTCGTCGTAGATGGCGCGCTCGACGAGCACGCGCGAGCCGGCCGTGCAGCGCTCGCCGTTCAGGCTCATCACGCCGAAGAGCGCGGCGTCGAGCGCCGAGTCGAGGTCCGCGTCGGCGAAGACGACGGCCGGCGACTTGCCGCCGAGCTCGAGCGAGAGGCCCTTCAGCAGCGGCGCCGCGTTCGTCGACAGCGTCGCGCCCGTGGAGCTGTCGCCGGTGAAGGAGATGAGCGGCACGTCGGGGTGCTTCACCAGCGCGTCGCCGGCGGTGCCGCCGGAGCCGAGCAGCAGGTTGAACACGCCCTTCGGGACGCCGGCCTCCTCGAAGATCTCCGGCCACAGCGCGGCCGAGAGCGGGGTGTAGCTGGCCGGCTTCAGCACGACGGTGTTTCCGGTCGCGAGCGCGGGCCCGAGCTTCCACGACTCCTGCATGAAGGGGACGTTCCACGGCGTGATGAGGCCCGCGACGCCGATCGGCTTGCGGTTCACGTAGTTGATCTGTCGGCCGGGCACCTTGTAGGCGTGGTCCTCCTGGGCGACGATCAGGTCGGCGAAGAAGCGGAAGTTCTCCGCGGCGCGCTGCGCCTGGCCCTTCGCCTGGGTGATCGGCAGGCCGGAGTCCCAGGTCTCGAGCGCCGCGAGCTGGTCGTCGCGCGACTCGATGATGTCGGCGATCCTGTGCATGATACGGCTGCGCTGGCGGGGCAGCAGGCGCGGCCACGGACCCTCGTCGAAGGCCCGCTTCGCGGCGGCGACGGCGAGGTTCGCGTCGGCCTGCTTGCCGGCGGCGGCCTGGACGTAGACCTCGTTCGTGGTCGGGTTGATGACGTCGAAGGTGCCGCCGTCGAGCGCGTCGACCCATTCGCCGTCGATGTACAGCCGGAGCCGGTCGGGGATCCCGGCGGGGGGCGTTGCAGCCATTTCTTCTCTCCTACTCCGCGGCGATCGCCGCGAGGTCGTGATGCTGGTGGGACGTCTGGTAGTCGTGGAGCGCGCCGATGGTGTGGTGGCGGTGCGCCCGGACGGCGGCCTCGATCTCGGCCGCGGGCGCGCCGCGGTCGATGAGGTCGACGATGCCGGCATGCTCCTCGACCGAGTGCGGGGCGCGCTCCGGAACGAAGCTGAACACCGAGTCGCGCAGCGTCTGCAGCCGGTTCCAGCCGCGCTGCACGTACTCCAGCAGGTGCTCGTTCGGGCAGGCCGCGTAGAGCGAGCGGTGGAATTCGACGTTCAGCTGGGTGAAGGTCGAGGGGTCGAAGTCGGACTCGGCGATGGCCCGCATCCGGTCGTTCACCTCGCGCGCCCGCGCGAGATCCGCCGGCTCCAGCAGCGGCGCGGCGAGCGCGATCGCGGCCGATTCGACGACGGTGAGCGCCTGGTAGGCGGTGGTGTACTCGTCCGCGTTGAGCATGGCGACCTGGGCGCCGACGTTCCGCTCGAAGGTGACGAGGCCCTCGGCCTCGAGCCGCCGGATCGCCTCCCGGACCGGGACGACGCTCATGTCGAGCTCGTCGGCGAGCTGGCTCAGCACGAGCCGGCGGCCCGGCGCGTAGCGGCCGTCGACGATGCGCTCCGCGATGTAGCGGTACGCGGCCTCCGACTTGCTCGGCGCGGCCGTGTCGAGGGTGGCGAGGTCGATCACGGGCGCGGCTCCGACTCCTCGCGGCTCGCCTGGTAGCGGGCCATCCACTCCGCATTCGGCGGGAACAGGCCGTCGACCGGATGGCCGGCGGCGACCTGCTCGGCCACCCAGGCGTCCTGCCGCTCCTGCTCGGCGGCCTCGGCGGCGACCTCCTCGACGATCGCCGCGGGGATCACGATGACGCCGTCGTCGTCGCCGACGATGATGTCGCCGGGCACGACGGCCGCGCCGCCGCAGGCGATCGTGGTGTCGGTCTCCCACGGCACGTGGCGACGGCCGAGCACGGAGGGGTGCGCGCCCTTGCTGAAGACGGGGAAGCCGCTGTCCTGCACCGGCACGAAGTCGCGGACGCCGCCGTCGGTGATGATGCCGGCCGCGCCGCGCACCTGGGCGCGCAGCGCCAGGATGTCGCCGACGGTGCCGGTCTCCGGGATGCCCCGGGCGTCGATGACGAGCACCTCGCCCGGGCCGACCGCGTCGAAGGCGCGCTTCTGCGCGTTGTAGCCGCCGCCGTGCGTCTTGAACAGGTCGGGGCGGTACGGGATGAGGCGGAACGTCCGGGCCGCGCCCGCGATGCGCACGCCGCGCTGGTTCGTGGTGACGCCCTCGATGAACGAGTCGGTGTAGCCGCGCTTGCGCAGCGCGCTGGAGAGCGTCGAGGTCGGGGTCGCCTCGAGGACGGCGCGGAGCTCGGCGCTGAGGCCGCCCTTCGCCTCCGCCGGCCCTTCGGTCGCTGGGCGAGCATCGCGAGACGGAGCGCCCGAGACGCCCTCCGGCAGCACCGCGACGACATCGGCCTGCAGCAGCGCGCCCTCGTCGAGCTGCGCCTTCATGATCTGCCGCGCCGGCCGGGAGGCCGGGTCGGGGAACATGGTGGTCCATTCGCGGTTGATCGCGTCGCGGTCGCGGTAGCGCTCCACCCAGAAGGTGACTTTCAGGATGTCCGCGGGGCTGCCGCCCGCCGCCGTCAGCAGCTCGGCGATCCTCTCGAACACGATCCGCACCTGCTCGTCGAGCGACTCCGGGAACTGCCGGGTCGCGAGGTCCCGGCCGGTCAGCACGCCGGAGACGAGCTGCCGCCCGATCCGGCTGGCGACCGGGACCGGGTTCACGTGGGCGAAGCCTTGCGTGTTGACGGACGTGCGCTCGGGCATCAGTAGCTCTCCTTGGTTCCGCGGTCCTCGCCGAGGTAGCGGGCGGCGAGCGCCTCGGCGGCGCGCGCGAGCAGCTGCACATCGGCGCCGACGAAGACGAAATCGGCCCCGGCCGTCAGGTAGCGATCCGCCATCGCGGGGGCGAAGGCGTTCACCCCCACCGGCTTGCCGGCCGCCTTCGCGGCGGCGATCGCGAGCTCGACGGCACTGACCACGTCGGGGTGGTCCTGCTGGCCGATGACACCCATCGAGGCGGCGAGGTCGGAGGGGCCGACGAAGATCGCGTCGACGCCGTCGACGGCGAGGATGGCGTCGACGTTCGACACCGCGGTCGCGGTCTCGATCTGCACGGTGAGGCTCACGGTGTCCGAGGCCCGGCCGAGGTAGCCCTCGATGCGGCCCCAGCGGGCGGAGCGGGCGAGTGCGGAGCCGACGCCGCGGACGCCGCGCGGCGGGTAGTGCATGGCGCGGACGACCTCCTCGGCGGCGGCCGCATCGTCGACCATCGGGACGAGCAGGTTCTGCGCGCCGAGGTCGAGGAACTGCTTGATGAGCACGGTGTCGCCGATCGGGACCCGCACCAGCGGCGTCACCGGATAGGCGGCGAGCACCTGGAGGTGGCGCTGCAGCTCGCCGAGCGAGAGCGTCGAGTGCTCCCCCTCGACGAGGATGATGTCGAAGCCGGCGCCGGCCATCAGCTCGGCGTTCGCGGTCGAGTCGCTGACGACCCAGCCGCCGATGAGCGGCCGGTCGCTGCGCTCGAGCCGCTCGGCGAGCGTCGGCGGCAGGGTCAGACGAACCGGCATGTCACCGCCCCCAGTCCGTGGTACTCGGCGTGCACGACATCGCCCGGCTCGACCCACATCGGCCGGGTGAACGAGCCGGCGAGGATGAGCTCGCCCGCCTCGAGCGTGGTGCCGTGCTGGGCGAGCTTGTCGACGAGCCAGGAGACGCCCATCGCGGGATGGCCGAGGACGGCGGAGGCGACCCCGGACTCCTCGATGGTCTCGTTCCGGTAGAGCACGCCGGAGACCCAGGGCAGGTCGACGTCGTCGACCTTGACCGGCCGGCCGCCGGTGACGACGGCGCCGAGCGCCGCGTTGTCGCTGATCGTGTCGACGATGGTGCGGCCCTGCATCTCCATGTGGGCGTTCAGCACCTCGAGCGCGGGGACGACGTAGCTGGTCGCGTCGAGCACGTCGAAGATGGTCGCCGGGGCGGTGAGCCGGCGACCGAGGATGAAGGCGAGCTCGACCTCGATCCGGACGTTCGAGAAGTCGCCGTGCTGGAAGACGTGGCCGGACTGGAAGACCTGGTCCTCGAAGATGACGCCGTAGTCGGGCTCGGTGATGCCGGTCGCGGCCTGCATGACCTTCGAGGTGAGGCCGATCTTGTGGCCGGCGACGCGGTGGCCGGCCTCGCTGCGGCGCCGGGCCCACTCCGCCTGGATGGCGTACGAGTCCTCGACGACCATGTCGGGGTAGCGCGCGGTGAGCCGGGGAATGATCGATCGCGCCTCATGGGCCGCGAAGAGCTCGTCGGCGATCGCGACGATCTGCTCGTGCTCCAGCATCTGGCTCCCACCTCGCTGTCGGATCGCGGTCGACGGCGCCGACCGGTCCGTCAGATCGTATACGATCCCGCCGCCCCTGCGCCAGTCCTTCCATGCCGCCCACGCGGTCCTGCGAGGGCAGCAGGTCAGGGGGTGGCGGGAGCCGGGGAACGCCGGGTCGCAGCGTGCCGGGTCAGAGGGCGCTGCGGATGCGCTCGGCGGCGGCCTGCAGGCGGGCGCCGAGGGCGGCCTCGTCGAGCTCGGCGGTGACGTAGACGACGGCGACCGCCATCGGCGCGTGGCCGGGCAGCGGCAGCGGGACGGCGACGGAGCGCAGGCCCGCGATGACCTCGTCGTGGCTCGTCGCATAGCCGGTGCGGCGCTCGGCGGCGACGGCGGCGCGGTCGGTCGCGACGGGCCAGGCGGTCTCGGGCAGCTGCGCGACCACGGCGCGTCCGGGCGCCCCGACGCCGAGCGGATGCTGGGAGCCCGGATTCTCGGCGACCGTGACCCGGCTCCGGCTCGGCTCGACGCTGGCCAGGGTGACGACGACGCCGCGGTCCAGGACGACGAGGAAGCAGGTGGCGCCGAGGTCCTCGGCGGTGGCGCGCAGCTCGGGCAGGGCCGCCGACTGCACGTCGTGCTCGACGCTGGCCGCGAGCGCAGCGAGCCGGAGGCCGAGCCGGACCATCCCGCGGTCGTCGCGGGCGACGAGGCCGTGCTCCTCGAGGGTGCGCAGCAGCCGGTAGACGATGGACCGGTGCAGGCCGAGCCCGGCGACGAGCTGCGGGATGGTCGCCTCGCCGCGCTGCGCCGCGAGGTACTCGAGGATGCGCACGCCGCGCGAGAGGGTCTGAGCGAGCCCGGTCGCCTCGTCGTTCACCGTTGTCACGTTCGCCCTCACGCGGTAAAGTTCCAGTAGTAGAACACAGTGTCCGATTATCGGACGACTCGAATCTAGTCCGGGATCCTCCCGGAATCAAGAGCCACCGACGAGGAAGTCAGGAACGTGCAATTCCACTACAACGGCTACGAGTCCGCCGAGCCGCGCATCCGCCCTGCCGCCGGCCACGGCGTCGACCGCGCCGCGGACGTGCCCGACGAGGTCGACGTCCTCATCGTCGGCACCGGCCCCGCCGGCATGCTGCTCGCCGCCCAGCTCTCCCAGTTCCCCACCGTGAACGCCCGCATCATCGAGCGCCGCGACGGCCGCCTCGAGGTGGGCCAGGCCGACGGCGTGCAGTCCCGCACGGTCGAGACCTTCCAGGCCTTCGGCTTCGCCGACCGGATCATGTCCGAGGCGTACCGACTCACCGAGACCGCCTTCTGGAAGCCGGACCCCGCGCATCCGGAGAACGTCGTCCGCGTCACCCGCACCCCCGACGACCCCTACCAGATGAGCGAGTTCTGGCACATCGTGGTGAATCAGGCGCGCGTCCTCGACTACTTCGCCGAGGCCGCGCTCGAGGCCCCGGGCCGGATCGAGCCCGACTACGGCATCGAGTACCTCGGCTGCGAGATCGACTACGACGACGAGCACCCGGTCCGCGCGCGCATCCGCTACACGGCCGGCCCCCGGACCGGCGAGGAGCGGGTCATCCGCACCCGGTACCTGGTCGGCGCCGACGGCGCCCGCTCGACCGTCCGCGAGTCGATCGGCCGGAAGCTCGCCGGCGAGGCCGCCTACCACGCCTGGGGCGTCATGGACGTGCTCGCGAACACCGACTTCCCCGACATCCGGATCAAGTCGATGATCCAGGCGCACGGCGGCGGCACCATCCTCGTCATCCCCCGCGAGGGCGAGTACCTGTTCCGGCTCTACGTCGACCTCGGCGAGGTGCCGGAGGACGGCAGCGGCGCGGTCCGCAAGACGCCGTTCGAGGCGGTCCTCGCCCAGGCGAACCGGATCCTGCATCCCTACACCGTCGACGTGAAGCAGCTCGCCTGGTTCAGCGTCTACGAGGTCGCGCACCGGCTCACCGACGGCTTCGACGAGGTGCCGAGCGAGCTCGCCGGCGAGCGCCTGCCGCACGTCTTCATCATGGGCGACGCCTGCCACACCCACTCCGCGAAGGCCGGCCAGGGGATGAACGTCTCCATGCAGGACGGCTTCAACCTCGGCTGGAAGCTGGGCCAGGTGCTCACCGGCATCGCCGAGGAGACGCTGCTGACCACCTACTCCAGCGAGCGGCAGGTCATCGCGAAGAACCTCATCGACTTCGACCAGGAGTGGTCGGCGATGATGGCGAAGCCGATCGACGAGTACGAGGATCCGACCGAGCTCGAGCAGTACTACGTGCGCACCGCCGAGTTCCCCGCCGGCTTCATGACGCAGTACACCAGCTCGCTCATCACCGGCACGACCGCGCACCAGGAGCTGGCGACCGGCTACCCGATCGGGAAGCGCTTCAAGTCCGCCGAGACGCTGCGCCGCGCCGACGCGAACCCGAAGCAGATCGGCCACCTGCACCGGGCCGACGGGCGCTGGCGGATCTACGTCTTCGCCGACGCCGCGGCCCCCGCGAAGACCGGCACGAAGGTCGCCGACCTCGCCGACTGGCTCGTGAACGACCCGGCCTCGCCGGTCGTGGTGAGCCGTCGCGAGGGCCAGGACCTCGACGCCGTCATCGACGCGAAGGTGATCTACCAGCAGGACGACACCGAGTTCGAGGCGGGCGACGCCCCCGACTTCTTCATCCCGAAGCGCGGCGTCTACGGCCTCGACGACCACACCAAGGTGTTCTGCAACGGCTACGGCACCGACATCTTCGCCGAGCGCGGCATCAGCCGCGACGGCGCGATCGTCGTGGTCCGCCCCGACATGTACGTCTCGACGGTGCTGCCGCTGACCGCGACCGAGGAGCTCGGCGCCTTCTTCGCCCCGATCCTCCGGGCGGGCTGAGGCCGGTGCGCGAGGGGCGGACGACGGAAAAGGCCACTGCCACGCGATCACTATCCCGATAGGGTCGCAGTATGGCTGAGTTCCCCGCCGCCCCGGTCCTCTACGAGCTGCCGAAGGAGGTCCGCGACGCGACGGTGCTGCAGGACTTCATCGACTGGGTCGGCGAGCATCGCGGCGTCCGGCTGACGGGCTATCAGGAGCTCTACGACTGGTCGATCACCGACCTCGAGGGCTTCTGGGAGTCGGTCTGGCAGTACTACGACGTGCACACCACGACGCCCTACACCGCGGTGCTGGCGGAGGAGCGGATGCCCGGCGCGGTGTGGTTCCCCGGGGCACGGCTGAACTACGCGGAGCACGTGCTGCGCGGCGACGGGAGCCGGAGCGCCTTCGTCGCCTACTCGCAGACCCGCGAGAAGCAGGAGTGGACGGTCGACCGGCTCCGCGAGGAGGTCGGCCGACTGCGCAGCGGACTCGTCGCCGCCGGCGTCGGTGTCGGCGACCGGGTCGCCGCCTACCTCCCGAACATCCCGGAGACCGTCGCGGCGGAGCTCGCCACCGCGAGCCTCGGCGCGGTGTGGGCGACCTGCGCGCCGGAGTTCGGCGCCTCCAGCGCGATCGACCGGCTCAGCATCATCGAGCCCAAGGTGCTGTTCGTCGTCGCCGGCTACCGCTACGGGAAGAAGACGATCGACCGCCGGGCCGAGGTGGCCGAGATCGTCGCCGCGATCCCGAGCATCGAGCACGTCGTCGAGGTCGCCTACCCGGAGCACGGCGTCGATGGCGCGACCCGCTACGAGGACTTCGGCACCGGCGGCGCCGCCGACCTCGCCTACGAGCACCTCCCCTTCGACCACCCCCTCTTCGTCATCTTCACCTCCGGCACGACGGGCAAGCCGAAGGCGATCACCCACTGCCACGGCGGCATCCTGCTCGAGCACCTGAAGAACCACGGGCTGAGCTGGAGCCTGCGCGAGAGCGACCGGCTGATGTGGTACTCCACCACCGCCTGGATGGTGTGGAACACGCTCCCCTCGAACCTCCTGCTCGGCGCCTCCGTCGTCCTCTACGACGGCGACCCCACCTATCCGGACGCCCGCGAGCTGTGGCGCGTCGCGGAGGAGACCGACCCGACCGTGCTCGGCATGAGCCCCGCCTACATCCGCGGCAGCCGCGCCCTCGGCGTCGAGCCGGGCCGGGAGTTCCGGCTCCCCCGGCTGCAGCAGCTGTGCGCGGTCGGCTCGCCCTTCCCGCAGGACGGCTATCGCTGGGTGCTCGAGCAGTTCGGCGACCGCGTGCTGCTGAATGTGGGGTCCGGCGGCACCGACGTGTGCAGCGGCATCGTGCAGGGCGCGCCACTGCTGCCCGTCCACGACGGCGAGATCTCCGGCTCCGCACTCGGCGTCGCCACCGCCGCCTTCGACGAGGACGGCCAGCCGGTCCTCGACACCCCCGGCGAGCTCGTCATCCGCCGCCCGATGCCCTCCATGCCGGTCGGCTTCTGGGGCGACGAGGACGGCTCCCGGATGCACGAGGCCTACTTCGACACCTACCCCGGCATCTGGCGCCACGGCGACTGGGCCGTCTTCCACGAGGACGGCTCCTGCCAGATCACCGGCCGCTCCGACGCGACGCTGAACCGTGGCGGCGTCCGCCTCGGCACGAGCGAGTTCTACCAGGTCATCGACCGCATGCCGGAGCTCGTCGACGGGCTCGTCGTCTTCCTCGAAGGCCACGGCGATGCCGCCGAGACCGGCGAGCTGCTGCTCTTCGTCACCCTCGCCGGCGACGTCGAGCTCACCGACGAGCTGCGCTCGAAGATCGCCCGGACGCTGCGCACCGAGCTCTCGCCGCGGCACGTCCCCGACGAGCTGCACGCCGTGCCGATGATCCCGGTGAACCGGACGGGCAAGAAGCTCGAGGTGCCGGTGAAGCGGCTGCTGCAGGGCCGGGCGCTCGCCGATGTGGCGCAGGCCGGCGCGCTCGCCGATCCCGCCGCACTGGACTGGTTCGCGGACTTCGCCGCCTCGCGCGGCTGAGGCGCGACCGCGGAACGCGAGAAGGCCGGGACCCTCACGGGCCCCGGCCTTCCTGCTGTGATCGACTAGCTCACTTGTTGTACGAGTCGATGCACGCGGTGACCGCGTCGGTCGCGTAGTCCGGGTACTGCGACTGGAACTTCGCGAGGTTCGTCTTGTACTCGTCGAGCACCGACTGGGCGTTCTGCAGACCGGCGTCCGAGACGTTCTTGACCCAGAGGTCCTCGTTCGACACCGTGCCGCTGTCGGTCTTCGCGCCGAGCTTCTTGAACTCGGCGACCGCGTCGTCCGACCACTTGGTCATCGACTTGACGGCGGACATCTGCTGGATCGCCTTGCACTCCTCGGTGGTGCCGATGTAGGCGGTCGGCGCCGAGTCGTCCATGGGCTTCGAGGTGTAGCCGTCCTGGTAGAGCTCGGCGGCCTTGCCGTCGTTCAGCTGGTCGGCGATGTCGCTCAGCACGGCCTGGACGTCAGCGGGGAACTCGTCCCACTGGTCCTTCGACCAGTACATCGAGAACTCGGAGTAGACGCCGAGACCCGGGTCGGTCCAGTACGGCAGGACCTCGCCGAGCTTCCACGCGTAGACGAAGTCCATCGCGCCCGCGGCGCCCTTGACGAGGCCGGTGGAGAACGAGTTGTACGCCTCGTCGGCGGTGACCTGCGTCGGGACGACGCCGGCGGCGGCGAGGTCCGGCGCGGCGATCGTGCCGGCGGTGCGCATCGTGAGGCCGTTCAGGTCGGAGACGCTGTCGACCGGGACGCTGGTGCCGAGGAGGACGCGACCGACGGTCCACGTCGCGACCGGCACGAGGCCCTTCGCGTCGAAGAACGCCTTGACGTCGGAGTTGTTCTTGTACAGCTCGGCCATCGCCGCGGTCAGCGCCGCCGCGTTGTCGGTGCCGTCGGTGAAGGTGATCTCCGGGAGCGAGCTCGGCGCGAGCACGGTCGGCTGGTAGTTCGGCACCTGGACCATGAGGCCCGCCGCGCCGGACTGGATGCACGCGTACTGGTCGGACTGGGCGCAGATCTCGTTGTTCGTGGTGCGGTGGAACATGATCGCACCGTTGGTGCGACGCTCCACCTCATCCATGAACCACTCCTGGATCGGGCGCTCGACGGACTTGTCGGCGGCGACCGAGGTGATGGTCACGTTCCAGTTGTTCGCCGGGTACGAGCTGATGACGTCGGGGACCGGACCGCCGGCGCTCGCCGTGTCGTCGCCCGAAGGGCCGGTGCCATCGTCCGTGCAGCCGACGAGCAAGCCGGCGACCGCGACGAAGGCGACACCGGTCACCGCAAGCCGCTTGGCGCTGCGAGAAAACATCGATGTTCTCCTCTAATTGATTCTCTTGTTGTGGGACATCGAGCCTGACGGCTCCTGGTGCTCGCCCCTCGCGGGGCGCCCCGCGCGCTACGGCGTGGGGAGTGGGGTGGCGCCGGCGCCGGGGAACAGCGCCTGGTTCACGCTCGTGGAGACCGCTGCCGGGAGCCAGAGCGAGATCTCCGGGAAGATGAACAGCAGCACGAGCACGATCACGTCGACGATGAGGAACGGGAAGGTCCCTCGGAAGACGACGGTCGGCTTGATCTTCGCGACGTTCGCCGCGACGAAGGAGTTGATGCCCAGCGGCGGCATGACCATGCCGAGCTCGGTCATCTTGATGATCATCACACCGAGCCAGATGCTCATCAGCTCGTTCGCGCCCGACTCCGTCGGCGCGTTCGGGAAGAACACGCCGGCGTAGTTCAGACCGATCGGCAGGATGATCGGGACGTAGAGGAACAGCAGCGACATCTCCTCCAGGAACATCCCGAGCGGGATGTGGAGGAAGAGCAGGAACGCGATGAGGAGGTGCGGCTCCATGTTCCAGCCCTCGACCGTGGTCTGCACGCCCTGCGTGACCCCGGAGAAGGAGAAGAACTTCGCGAAGATGATGCCGCCGAAGACGATGAAGAAGATCATCGAGGTCGTCGCCGAGGTGTCCAGCAG
>Ga0164242_10007289_pt1 | contig 12112 bp, 12 predicted proteins | sample OricomgcompostMG_FD_108783 | JGI IMG/M metagenome (GOLD analysis project Ga0164242, IMG submission 108783) | Miracle-Growth compost microbial communities from Emeryville, California, USA - Original compost - Miracle growth compost (MG) ... | reverse complement strand
TTCGTCCTCCTTCGTCTCATCTATTTTTCATTATTTCCCCCGCCCCCCCCCCCCCCCTCCCCCCCACCCCCCCCCCCCCCCCCCGCCCCCATTGCTCCCCTCACCTCCCCCCCCCCCCCCTCCCCCACCCCCCCCCCGCCCTCCTCCCCTTGTCCTCGTCATGCGTCTACCCGCTCTAACCCACTCTCGAACAGAATCCTCTCCCATTCTCTAATCCACGCCCGCCTGCTGGACCCGGCCAACCTGCCCCCACTCCTCCGCGGCGTGCGCGCCGCCCTATTCCCGAATAACGCGCCAGGCAAGTCTTCGCTGCGCGCACCCACCTCCGACGCCGAACTCGCATCTCTGAGGAGAAGGTGCGCCGCCGCCCTCTGGGGTCTCGTCCCGAGACAGCTAGGGAGGTTGTACTTTGGCGTCGGTGGTGGTGGCGGCGGCGGTAGCAGCACGCGGGGCGCCTCGGGAAGTTGGTGGCGTTCACCGTCGCGCCCTAGCGAAGCAGACGAGGAAGAACAGGCAGGGCCGCCTGGCTCGCCTGCAAGTAGAGCGCGGTCCGGTCCGACCGACAGTCAACGCGCGACTAGTGCCAACCTGATGAGCAGTAACACCCGTAGCGGTGACGATCCCGGCCTAGCCGATAGCGGCCGTAGCGCCGGCGCTAGCGCTAGCGGTCCTCTCGCCAGTAGGGATCCCCCAGCGCCGTCATCTGATGCTCAGGGTCTCACCGTCGAAGGCGAGGCGGACGACGACGGGGATGAACAGCGGATCCTGGGGGAGATCGAGTCGGGCATCGTCGACGTGTTTGGCGACGCGTACTGTAATAAGCATCTCGTGTACAGCATCCTGGAGCTAGTGCTGGTGCGCCTGATGCCCGAGCTAGCTGAGAAGGGCGTCATTGAGCTCTGGGAGGAAAGGTTGAATTAAGCTGTGCGACCATAGTGTTGATATTATTTTCCGTTGCAAAATTCGAGATACCCTTTTAATGCAGAGTTGTCACGTATGAACTTCTTTAAGTGTTTTGACAAAGGAGTTCCCTTCTTTTTTTTCTTCTTTTCTTCTTTTCTTCGAAAATGCAGAAGGCCGCCCAGACTATCTTCTCCGTTGACTACCTATCTCCTCCTCCTCCCCCACTCAAGACTTCGTATCATGCTCGGCAGGCGTGTTGGTTTAGTGAGAAATTGCAGGGGGGTTACAATGATCGCGGGGGGTCCGTTGGTGAGCGAAGATCCCTCCCGAACAGGCCCTGGACCGCACACTCCCTAAACCAGAAACTCGACCCAATGAAAGACACAATGACCGAAGAGCAGCCCGACTCCTTTCCCAGGTAGCTTGCCAACTCTTCGATGATAAAGTAAACAAGCCATTGGCCCAATGTTAGAGAGTCGGCTCCGCACGCCGATTCCTGGCTTAGACATTTCCGTCTTCCGTCCGCATTAGTCCCAGCCCAGTAGCAGCAGCAACGGCAAAGACGGAAGAAAAAAGAAAGAAAAAAATAAGAAAAAAGCACCGAAGGAACGTAGGAAACCCATCAGCGCTTGAGCGCAGAATCCCTCACCCCCACCGTTTCTTGAGCATGAATCCATCCTTTGCAGGCCCAGTATCTCTTGCTTGCTCGCTCGCTTCCTAATCCCTTCAGCGAGGTATATCAACCTAGTATCGCTCGCTTTCTCCCAGCCCAGTCTCAGTTTTCGCCGTCCCCCCTCTTCAGCCCCCTTGCAATCCAAATCCAACCCGGACCACTTCCTAGCAGCCAAGCCATCGATCCACGTATGTACCCTATATTCCGTCCTTCCAAATGATGCCGTGATAAAAAAAACAATGCACAGGAGTTGTACAAGGAGCCAGTATCGAGGGACACAAGCAAACAAATCGTTCGGGATCGCTGCGTCGCGAGACAGAGAGATAGATGGCCGTTGTAACTGATTTGTCTGGGGAAAGTCCCGGGAGACAGCAGTAAAATAGGACAATAGACAAAAATAACCAAATTGACAGGAAATGCGAACTGGGCAGTGGCCAAATGCTAGAGTATGTACCTAGGAAAATAGATCCGGTCAAAAAAATAGCGATAGCTAAAAAAAAGGGGGCGGGGTGTTTTGGGTCCTCGTTCGCGTGAGCGTTGCAATTCTTCCTTTGGCGAGAGAATACCCGTGGTCCAAATGTCGATATGTCGGCCAGGGCTCCTAGTATAATGGAAATTCAAAGGTTATAAAACAGAAAATGCGATATACACAGGTGGCCGCGTGTGTGGTGCTGTATATATAGGTAGAGAAAATGATGTCGTCGTAAAGGTTGGTCGGTTATGCCCCGACTTGATGTGGAGCTCGCTCCTCCGTCCTCCCTTGCTGTATATATGCATGTGGGAGGCCCACTGGGGACTCTGCGTGTCGTGAGACTGGGAGGGGAGGAGTTTCGCGGCGGCCCTTGGGAGACACCCCAGGGGGGAGAGTATGATCCAGTACCGGTTGGCCTGGAGGGAGAAAAGTCGTCGCGAGACGTGGAAATCGTGTACTCCGCTTGGTTTTCCTAAATATATGGAGACCGTTCGCAATCCAACGCCGGATCCTCCTCGAGGGTAAAAAAAAAGGAAAAAGGGCCATCAATAAGGATATACTATCGAGTTCGGAGAAATCCATGGTTGGGAAGAGGGGCAGTTGTGGTAAAGCCGTCGACGAAGGTGAGAAGGCGAGCAAACGCCAGCTCACATGATCCAGGACGTGTGCGAGAAACAAGGAGAGTAGGGGACACAAAAGGCAACCGTCTGGTTTCACAGAGTTAACCCGCTGCCTAGTTATAACCTCAGTCCTTCGTTTCTTCAAGCTCGACTTAGGCGCCTAGGGTCGTCGGTTCCATCTTGGGCATCATCGCCGACGGAGCATTTTGCATCTCGCTGTCACCCTCCGGGATGCGCGACAGACCGCCCATTCCTGGGTTCGCTGCCTTGGCCATCTGAGACTGATGGAGACGCAGCTTCTCTGTCAGGCTCACCACGGCCAGGTACTCGCTGTGGTCGACGAACCCGCTTGCGTGCTGGATGAACGACAGCAAGGTGTCCGCTGCGCGTCGAGCGTCCTCCTGGGTGGGTGAGCTCGGCGACGAGTTGACCGCGCTCGCCGCGGACCGTGCTGCCATGCTGCTGTTACTGCTGCTATGGCGGAGTCGAGGGGAGGTGATGGCGTGGTCGAGTCCAAAGTGCGAAGCTGAGATCTCGTGTGCGGGGGACTCGAGAGCCGAAGAAGGCGCCGTAGCAGAGACGTGGTACTTGGGAGTCAAGGGCTCTGTCGACTGTGACTGGTTCATGCACTCTAAATCCAAGGTTGGAAATGTCTGGCTCCGTGGCCGGTGGAAGTTGGAACTCGCATCCGTCGGGCCAAGTTGCTTGCCCGGTCCGTTTGCAAGGAACTCGCCCACGTTCGCATCCGGAGAGAAGGTGAACGGTGTCGTTGGGCTCAACGCACTTCCGGGGAAGGACGGAGGGCCGGCGTCGGTGAAGGCGCTCGACAGAGACGTCGTGCTCTGCGAGTTCGAGTGCTTGTAGCCACTGTGGTCCGCGGTGAAGTCCATGAAGTGGCCTAGGCCCTCCTTGTCGACCTCGCTGCGATTCGCCGACAGAGGCGACTGGGAGCGGTGTCCGGAAGGAGAGGCCGGGGAGATGGCGCTTGAAGGCTGCGATGGGGTCAGCGACGGCGAGCCTCGGACGCTGTCGGGAATGTTCGTTTCCGACGCTCTCCTCATCAGCCTCCCTTGCCCGATGCCGTTCTTCTGCTTGAACTTCTCCAACCAGCTCGAACTGCTGGCCTTTAGGAGGCCGTCTGCCGAGTTGCCCATGGTAGCCGAGAACAGGCGCACCTTCTCTTTAATGTCGGCGTCCGTCACCACAGCGCCGGACTTCTGCGCATTGCGGATGTAGTTGGTCAGGGCCTTCTCGATGTCCACACCCTTGGCCTTGGTGCGCTTGATTGGAGAACTGCTCCGATCTTCTGGAAAGAGGTACTTTTCTCTATTGCGCAGAACCTTGGACACGGTACTACCGACAATGTTAGAATGCGACTGACCCTCAGAGAAACGGTTTCCGACGCGCACTACGCCGTTCGCAATGTTTCGTACCTTCTCTCGACACCGAACATGGCACCAATCTCCGTCTGCTTGGTGTTCGGGTGGTCCTCCGCATACTGGCACATGCGCCGTCGGTCGTCGTCGGTCAGCGTCTTCCTCGGTTGCGACGGCGCATGGATGGCGGGCAACCTGGCCGGCTTCAGGGGGGCCGTGACGGAGGGTATGGCCACCGGGGGAGCAGAGTGCGGTTGCGTGTAAGTGTGAGGATTCGTCAACATGCTAGGCCATGTCGCATGGGATGGCATGATGAGCATCGGAAGCTGAGGGTGTGTCGTCGTCTGAGTCTGAGGCAGGCCATGAGGGTGCGGCGCCGGCGGAGGAGGCATCCTATTCAGAGACTCGGATGGCAGTCCATGTGATATTGGCGGCATGTAGTTGAAGGCTGTCCCGTAGTCCGCCATGGTCGTCTGGTGATGGTATGCGGCGTTCATGTCGACCCAGGTGTCATGCCCATATGTGTTGCCCGCCTGAGCCATGCGACTCTCCTGGTCCATGCCGGTGGAACCGATTATCTGGTTATGCATCCTATCTAAGTCCCGTGTGGTTGAGGCCTAAGACGGCTAGGTGGTGGGAAAAGGGTGGGCACGGACAGACTGTGGACGTGAGGTTGTCCACAAGCGGTGGGATGGGCTTCTGCACCGCCAGTTTGTCTGATGATGCGACTGGAAGTCTGTCGAGCAGTGGGGATCAGCCCGGGGGAGGGGGGATTGGTTGCGCGATAGACTTCATGAACGGAAGAGGGCATGCATGATAAGGGGCGGGGAGGGGGGGGGAGGGCAATTGGGGGTCCTGGATATCGGCGTGCAGGAGGGGGTGGACTGGTGGTCGTTGTGTAAGGTCGGGGAGTCTAGGTTGTTATGTTGGGGCTGCAGCAGCGTTAGGGGTGGGCGGCGGCTGTAGGGGAACGAACTTGGTCGCAGTACGGCTCGGCCCACGCCTCTTGTCGTCCAACGCGCTGTCAATGTAACTATCAGATCGGCGGCGTGTTTCCCTGCCCTTCCCGAAAGAGGAAGACCGCAGGTGCAAGCCACAGGACGCTTTATCAAAGAGAGGCGGGAGTCTTTTTTATCTCTTGTCTCTTCAGCCTAGGCTAAGCCGTGTAGCGAGCCAAGGTGTGTGTGTGTCCCCCCCCCCGTTTTAGTCAACCGTCGAGATAAAATGGCGCTTCGGTTTTCCCTTGACGCTCTTCTCGGGCCTGGGCCTATTTTCGGACGAGGGACCCGAAGCTCTCAGAAGGGCAGGGGAATAATGGTCTTAGTCGAGACATAGACGTGGGTGTGGGCGGAGGAGAGGATGTGTCGCACGGAACGACAAAGCAGGCAAACAAGGCCGGTCTGGGTGGTGGTTGAATGCCGATTCTTCCAGTTAGAGGGGCACTTGGTGCTGCAAAGGCAGGCGCCGCAATGCAGACTAGAAGCTGGGCTGAGATAAATCAAATGCACGAGAGAACTGGCATATATGCAATGGTGGGCCGCACCTGGGGGCCTACATATGCTATGTATGCGCGGTAGGTACGGTATGTTTGCAGTCCAGCAAGGGTCGAGAGGGCCGGGGTTGGATAGGCAAGATAAAGAACCGGGGTGGTATGACAAGAGAGGGCAACCACCAAGAGAGGGCAGGGTACCAGTGCTGTAGCGTAAAGTACGTGCATACGACGCACTTTGGAGGTCGTGTAGGGTTTAGTCGTTAGGAAGCAGCGGGCGGAATAAATAAGGTAGACAAGGGCCCTGCCGTGGCTGCTCTCTCTCTGTCTCCAGGAGAGCCCTGGATGCAAGGGGCTGGTTCGACTGGGGATGGAGATATTTGTAACTGTACATTTGAAATAACATTAACTGCCCACACCCCGACCGTATTGGTCGTGGGCCTGGGTGTGGGAGTTAACGAGGGCACCCCTCCCCCCGAGTGCATATGCACAACAGCAGGGAGCAAGCAGGCAATGGGAGAAGAGAGACAGAGAAAAGGTGAGATGCGACGAAGAAAAATCCCATGTCTCCGATTCTCCCGCACTTGCCGCAAAGACAACTTGGACGAACCGCCCGTGTCGTCGCAAGCTCTTCTCATCAAAGAGAGACCGTCGGCCACACGCTAGTACGATCAGTCATTCCGTTCGTTGGCAGTGCTGCGAATAATGTGCCTGGGATGAGATGGCTTGACAGAGCCCTTGTCAATTTTCAGAGTGATCCTCTGGCAGGGGCTCGTTAATGGTCACCCGTGTGCATATAGCGGGGACCTTGCTCGCTTGAGAAGGGGAAGGGGGGAAAGAGAAGGGGGGGTGTGGCCGCTGTCAAAAGGCGCAAGTTGCCCACTCATAGGGCCAGCCCGCGGGCGGTGTCGTTCCCTGTCTTATCCCTCCGGAACGCCGCGGCGGAGCATTCCAGAGAGCGTACTATAGCGCACGTAAGCGTACACTTGTAGCGTATCTAACGGGCAGAGAAGGGGACGCTTGACAGCCACTGCAACCTCGACCACGGCGAAGATTTTGTCTCGCGCTTGCGCTTGAAGGGCGGGTGACCTTCAGTTGGAAGACGTTGAAGATGTGCTAGAACCTGACACACAGAGACCGTTGTTGACCGCCTCCGCCTCACCCCCCCCCTTCTTCCCCCAGTCCCCCAACTCTTAGCCCCCCAACCTGAGGACGAAAGTCCGCGGCGTCATTGTGGGAATTAAGATGGGCGGTGGGCAGGCCTCTAGCTTCAGCCAAGGCGGCCACCCCCTCCCCCTTCTCCATCGTGGATGTCCGGGGTACCTTAAGGAGACTGCCTTGCGTCTTGAGACCCGCCGCGTATCTCTCTCTCGCCTTGATCGCGGACTCCGAGCCCCGGAAGCCACTGACCGCCCCCTGAGGTCTGTGTAGAGCTACTATGTACTAGTAGCACACGCGGTGGAGACGCGACGACAAGGACGGCGGCACTCGTTTTCGGAGATCAATGCAATGCTGACGGGGGGGAATGGGGGAGATCGTGGAGTTTGATGACAAGGAAGCCCCCCCGGTGTTGCATACAAAAATAGGATAGCGTTCATCAAACGAAGGAGGAGATCAGCCTTGTCTCCCGGTTCAGGGCTTTGAAATATTCCAAGGGATGGGGTGAGGGTGGTGACCCCCTTGGTTACCAGCTGATGGAGAGCTGAGGCATCTCGGTCGGTCTGGTAGTTTGCGATATCTGACCTGTTCCTTCCCCCCAAGGACGGGGGGGGGGACAGACCCGTGCCAAACCAGACGGACGGCGCAAATCAACAGCGTTTCTAACTAGAGTGTTTCCTCGCCTCCCTCCAGTTTGTGGTACAGTACCATCCGATCGCGAACAAGACTACGAAGGGTATAGCGCACTAGAGAGATAGAGCTGGAGATCCGGGCCTTTAACAAGGCTCGGCCCTCCCCTTCCCTTCCCTTTCCTTCTTCGCCAAGAGCGCGTTGCTTCACCGTTGACCGTTGCCCGTCACGGTGACGGCCGCTTCGTCCCCTTCGCTCTAGTGCGAGGGAAATCCACGAGCCGATCTGGAAGGATGGGCGACTAGTGCAGTCCATCCCATCCCTCCCTCGTAAACAAACTGGTTTTGGATCTTGCCCACTTCGAGAGGAGCCCACCCACTTGCGACTAGCACCAGAAACGTCCGTCCAACTGGATCGCGAGAACGCTCTCGAAAATCAATGCGGATTTATCATTGGGCATAATTTCCAGGTTGGGCTGGTCACGGCGGTTGCACATTGGGCAGACCATCTTGCTTTTCTCACCAACGAACGAGCAGGGGGGGAGGGGGGGGTGAGAAGGGAGAGGGGTCTGAGCGGAGGACCAACAAATCCCGGTCAATCCCGTGGGCCCGGCTGGCTTCCAAGTGGCCAGCCTGCTCGTCCACCACGCCGCCAGTCTCCTTCGAACCCCTGTCCCTCTCCCTGTCAGTCGGCTGGAGGTGATCCTTGTGAGGGAGGTTACTTCATCGGGATTAGTTTGCTGGAAGGGTCCGCAAAATGGGCAGGGGTTGGCGGGGAGAAACTTCCACCATCTTGCACGATGGCGGCTTTGACGGATGGAGCAAGAGATGAGAGAGATGAGATCCTGATCGGAGAGGAAGACGTCGCGAGTGGGCAAGGGGGGACGACCAGCGAGCCCGCCGAAGCCGCTACCATCCCCGACATCGCCGAGATTGGCCCATTCCCTCCTTGTTCGGTCCACATGATGAAGTCATCACCAGGGAAAGGATGAGCGCCTCACTCCTATATCCCCCAAGTATCCATCACATTTTAGTGCCGGCCGGCAAGGGGACGGCACGTTTTCGCTAAGCTTAATCTGCGTGGTCGTATAATCCATACACGTACTCGTTTTCTTTTCTTTTCTCACAGGAACCACCGGTTCACCACAGCTCATCCCAACGAGAGACCGATCTCGGGTTGAAGGGGGGAATTGGCCGTGTTTAGGATTGACAGCTTCTTTCGCCAGACCGATCTGAAATGACGCGGGCCGTTGGACGGGGGGGAGTCTAGGGACGGGAAGAGACAAGCGGATCGCGATCCTGCCCAGGCTTACACAAACCCCCCCGGTTCACCCCCCGTTTCTTTTCGCGAGACGCGGCGATCCGCTTTGAGGCGTTAGCAGCGAGCGTCTGTGCTTTTTCCTTCTTCTACTCTTTCAGACTGGTTGCAGCCGCACGTCCTTCGCAATCTGCGCGTCCATGCGAACCCGATAACTGAACCCAGGTTTTTCTCTCTCCTTCTCTCCGCCTCTGCCTCTTCATCAGGTCTCACGCGACGGGGGCTTCGACCAGTGCCGATCGGAGCTGGGCATGGTTGCCCATAACCTTCCTCCCCTGACCTAGCCACTGAGCCACTCACCTACCTTGTAGGCTATATCTGGATGGTTGCCAAGGCTCAGTTCGTTGCATGCTAGTCGTAGAGATAGCACACGGGGTTTGTGGCCGTATATGTAACGTGATTGCGTGCACTGGAATCTATCTCGTGGTTTGCTGTGGGGTCAAAACGCTGGCGGCAAGAGGAGCGCTCTGAAAGGTCGAATCCCGTCCTCGAGCCTCGAATGCCTCCTTCTCAGGAGAACAATTCCCCGCTTCACAATCGAACTAGGTCACGATCCGGTTCAGACCACTACCATTGGGGAAGGAGAATTGGGTTGGTCGGCTCAACCCCATCGCCTATTCACCCATCGGACGGGGGAGGGGGGGAGCGGGAGGAGAGGGGGGATTCCTAGCACAGGTCGCGGATAACGAAACAGGGTGAATAAGCCGGCAAAGGCTCAATGCTACTCCGGCGAGATTCAAGGCGTGGAGGATACTACATTGAAACAAGGCCGTTGGAGGTTTAGAAATGGTCTGATATAATAAACGTTGCTGCAGGTTCCAACGTTGGAACCCCATCCTTGAGTTGCGTTGAGGCTGCTTCGGAATCTGTTAGCCCCTGGGCCAGAACACGAACCGTGCACGCTCTAAGCGCTGGAGCGGATCACAGCGATCCTTCTGTGAGGTCCTGCTTGACTACATCCCCACGCTTCCTGCTGCACGCTTCTGCGGTTTACGGCCGCAGATGGCGAGGCCCATTCGGCTATGCACGCTTCTGTCTGGCAGCAAATGCCCGTAACCCCATGTCTAGTGGTAAACATCAGATGGTGGGGTAGTGGGGCAGTCAGGGGGGTTGAGGTTGCTCTCCTAATGCGAAGCCTCGAGATGTGATTCAAGGCTTCCCCATGTACACTGACTTCCCCCTTGTTTTGCTGAAAGCGTAATAAGATGATGGACAACCGCGACGACGACGACGACGACTGCGAAGAAAACAATGGTGCCATGGATGCCAAGACCTCGCTACCACGAGGTTAATCGTATTACCCCATCTTTGATAGGTACTGACTGGTCACTATGTCAACACATTTGGCGAAGCCGGTCCTGAGGGAGCTGAAGCAATGCAGATCCGTGATCATGATTTCGTCCTTATTCCGGTGCCTGAAATAAGCATGAACCCCTTCCTCTCCGCCAATGCTGGGGCCTCGCTCTGGGGGGTGGTCGCCTTTTTCCGAGCAGGGCATACTAGCGCGACCACTTTGCAACGAATGAACACGCGTTTTCCCCTCCTCTTTTTTCGCAATCAGTTCGACTCGCCCTCTATTTCGGGGTATTCCTTCTAGGTTCGCCTAGCACCATTCCAGTCCGAGGGCCGCCGGAGAAAATAAGAGTGTCATGAGATCCTCCCATCGGGAAGATCGGATTTGATATCACGGGGGAGGGGGAGTGCGGACCCCTGAGCAAGAGGATCCGCCAATGCTGTTTCCCTAATCGGGGGCTCGGGAGACCATGTGATGGAGCCTCCTCGTGGTTCATCATCGTTTGACGATTGTGACTGGTAAAGAGCAACAAAATTAGCGAAGCCGGATCGGACCGAGGCTTGGTAGAGCGGTAACGGAATGTACGTACCAATGTCCTCGTCGGCAAGTTCGTGTGAAAGGCCAACACGTTGCGGCTGATGCTTGACTGATTTGCCATAAACGATGGCCGTTTTGAACTGCTCGAGAATAGTTCGATGGATTGCATTGCACTAAGGGGGCCGCGTTTTAGACCGTCAGCCTCAACACACCCCAAAGACACACCTACCCCTACGGGGGGGAGGATACTGTATTGAGCCGCTGCCAGGCACCAGGGTGATAGCAGCACGCTCTTCGGGGGTTACACTTACGAAGTCCTCAACTGTGCATTTTGTGGAACGGAGCACAACAGGAGCGGAATAGTCGGGCATCTTCCCTTTGGGTTTCGTGTACACCCTGACTAGGTTCAGCTTATCCCACCTGCAGCACACATATTAGCATCATAGCAATCGGTGAGACGCGCAACGTGGGCAGTGGGGGTTTCGGTGTGCAGGCAAGGCTCCATGAGCCTACGCTCTGCTTTGCTGTCTTCAGGAATTCTTTACCGAGCCACGCGCGGTTTTCATTTATTACTTCGCAGGCGCTCCCTGGTTTTTTCCCCTTGTCCGCATAGCCGCTTGGCCGCTGCAATGGGTCGGGATCCCACACGCGTCAACGAGTGACTTGTTCCGAAATCGGCCACTGGGCCGGGACCGAATATTGTTTCCCGACCGCGCATCATCAGCCTCAAGGATTGAGGAGCCTTGTGCGACCAAGAAGGGGTCGCCATGACTGCGGGCACCGCTGTGCCGCATTTCGCCCAAGGAGAAAGTCGGAATCACCTCTTGCAACAAGATAATGCAGGGAGAAGGGGGGTGGAAAAGATGGGACCTACATCGCCTCCATCAGCTCGTCCAAGTTCCAGCCGCGCTCTGAGCTGATTGGCACCGCGTTCGGGATCCGGTAGAGGAGGTCCAGCTCCTCGATCGTGATGCTATCGATTTTGTTAAGCACGTAAATTACGGGAATGTAACTCCTGCTCTTCGCCTCGAGGACGTCGATGAGGTCGTCGATTGTGGCATCGCACCGGATCGCGATATCCGCCGAGCTGATCTTGTACTCGCCCATGACGGCCCGGATCTCGTCGTGGTCGATGTGCGTGAGCGGCTGCGTCGACGTTATATTGAGTCCGCCCTTGTCCTTCTTCTTGAATGTGATATTGACCGGCTGCTTGTTGATGCGTATTCCGAAACCTTCCAGTTCCGCCTCGATGACCCTCTTGTCCGTGAGCGGTTTGTTGACGTCTAGCACGATGAAGATCAAGTGACACGTCTTTGCCACGGCAATAACCTGTCGTCCACGACCACGACCGTCCTTCGCACCCTGGATGATTCCGGGCAGATCGATCATCTGAAGCGGCGCACCTAGAGAAGGCGAGAACAAGAATTAGTATATCCGTAGCCTGAGAAACCGCAACTTTGAAGCCCCACCCCCGAGAGAGACGCACCGTTGTACGTGACCTGTCCCGGCACAGACGTCAACGTCGTGAACTCGTAAGCCGCCGCCTCAGAGTGCTGCCCCGTGATCTTGCTCATCAGGGTACTCTTCCCGACAGACGGGAACCCTATAAAGCCTATACTCGCAACTCCCGTCCTGGCTACGTC
>Ga0164242_10007288_pt1 | contig 12113 bp, 8 predicted proteins | sample OricomgcompostMG_FD_108783 | JGI IMG/M metagenome (GOLD analysis project Ga0164242, IMG submission 108783) | Miracle-Growth compost microbial communities from Emeryville, California, USA - Original compost - Miracle growth compost (MG) ... | reverse complement strand
GACCATAGGCGTCGGAAAACTCGGGATCCCGTCCGCTCTCCCATAGATAAGCCGATGACCGCCAGACTAGTAGTTGGGTCGGTGACGACCAGCGAATCCCTGGTGTTGTACGTTTTTTTTTTGGTTTTTTTTTTGGTTCTTCTCAGCACGTCTTTTCCTTTTCGATATCATGGACTGACGTCGAAATCTAGCTCGGTAGAGACCAGCCGAAGGTGAGTTAATATATTAAATGGGGCGATGTAGTAGCGTTCACTACGCGAGTTGGACATGCGGAATCCGGGAGGACAAGCGACCTTGTAATTAAAATCATGCCGACTTAGTGCCGATCTCGTGACCGTACCTGCATTGCCCGTGATGTCAGTCCCTGAAATCATCATCGTGGTTGTGGCAGTTTGCTGGTATGTAAGGTAGTCACCGTCCACTATTGCGGGATGAAAATGGCAATGTACAAGATTCCAAGACTGGTGGCGAGTTGCAATGCACCCAAGAACGGGGCGTGGTACTTGGCCAAGACAGGAAGCATTGGCAGGAAAATTAACAGAGGGAGACGGAGAATCAAGCAGAAGGCGAAGAAAATGCGCGAAGGTATTGGAAATGACGCACACTCGCCGCCTTAATTGGGAGCCCCCGAAGATAAACCGCAATGCCTCTTGTTTATCGCCTCAGGGGAATCATATTTGCTCCCGCCCCGGCGTAATTGGCGTACGCTAACCGCCGAACGAACCTGGATCTCTTGGCAAAGGACGCATTAACACCCTGCCCATCATCACCAGGGGGCGATTTTGCAAATCCTCATCCCGGAATGGGCCCCTGCGCCCGCCGGTTCGGGCTCCGTCCTCCAGGTGCCGGCTCGGCATGGAGCTTACCAATTTGGAGCGGCGGCACACAGCCATTTCAAGCGGGTGGGGCTTCGGCGCAATATACCTGCCGCATGAAATATACTATGGCCCCAAATTAATTTTGCGGCCCCCGGCAACCGCCCCTGTCAATCCGCTTGTTGGCCGATCGTTGATCGTCGGTTCCCTTTCGCAACTTCGACCCGCGATCGCGGGACCAACTTGTACCGGGGGCTTCGCCATTTGCGTTCGCTCCGCTCTAGAGATGGAAAGCTTGGCTTCGGGGGAGGTGCAGATAGCGTCATAAATCGTCTGAGGATGGGGTTGGGAAGAACAGAGTATAAAATGGACACTTCCATCGCTCCTCAGATCTTGAATTGCGTTTCGGTAGCCAGAGCCTGTTCATCACCAGCCCCGTCACTGTCTTGTGTTCTGCCCTATCACTGTCATTCTTCGTTGCAGCCTTGCCTTGCCCTCCACATCTCTACACAATGCTTTTCAGTTCATTGCTCGCCGCTGCCTCGGCCGCAGGGGTCGTCTCGGCAGCACCTCCCATGAGGCCGTTCAACGGGGGTCTCAAGTGGAAGCGTGCCAACGAGACCTCGCCCAGCCCCTTCGAGGGCAAGAAGCTCTTCGCCAACCCCGCGTGGGGCGCAAAGCTCGAGACGGCGTACGACGCCTTCGTGGCCAAGGACGACGCTGTCAACGCTGCCAAGGTGCGCACAGTCCAGAAGACGGGCACCTTTGTGTGGGTGTCGGACCGGGCGAGCCTGAAGAACATCGACGACGCCATCGTGGCCGCCCGCGCCGAGCAGGAGGCCACCGGCGAGGAGCAGATCGTGGGGCTCGTCCTCTACAACCTGCCCGACCGTGATTGCAGCGCGGGCGAGAGCGCGGGCGAGCTCAGCAGCGACAAGAACGGCCTCGAGCTCTACAAGAACGAGTTCATCAAGCCCTACGCCGAGAAGGTTGCTGCCGCGAAGGACCTCACCTTCGCTATCGTCCTAGAGCCTGATTCGCTTGCCAACATCATCACCAACCAGGCCATCGAGTTCTGTGCCCAGGCCGGCCCCGTCTACGAGGAGGGTATCGCCTATGCCATCGCCAACCTGCAGTTTGACCACGTCCACTTGTACATCGATGCTGCCCATGGCGGCTGGCTCGGCTGGGACGACAAGCTGCCACTTGGTAAGACTCTGCCCTTTCCTTCTAACTGTTGAGAGGAAAGCATGTTCATACTAACAATCCTCGCAGCTGCTGCGGAGTTCGGCAAGGTCGTCCGCTTGGCCGGTAATAGCACCAAGATCAGGGGTTTCGCGACGAACGTGTCCAACTACAACCCCTTCAACGCCAACCCGCGCGAGAACTTCACGGTCGACAGCAACTCATGGGACGAGTCGCACTACGCAACATCGCTGTCCCCGCACCTCGAGGCGGAGGGCCTTCCATCCAACTTCATTGTTGACCAGGGCCGTGTTGCGATTCCTGGTGCGCGTGAGGAGTGGGGAGTGTGGTGCAATGTCGAGGCGGGCTTCGGCATGGCCCCTGGGACACCAACCAACAACACCCACGTCGACAGCATCGTCTGGATCAAGCCCGGCGGTGAGAGCGACGGTGAGTGCGGCATGGAGGGCGCGCCAAGGGCAGGCGCGTGGTTCGAGGCCTACGTCGAGGCGTTGGTTGAGAACGCAGATCCTTCTATCAAGGGTGCAGCATAATGCAGCGTTAGTTAGGGGAGGAAAGAAGAGGAACAATCAGCTTATACCAGATAGAACCGCTGATACCCGGTAGATCGGGACGAATTTTAATTAATACGTGTAACTCAAATTCATCGCATCTTGTAAGGTTGTGAATCCGCCCCTTCCTGTGGTGGGAATGAACCCATCACCGAGCACCGGATCTAGAGTCCGACGAACGAGCGAACCAGATCTCGGACAGGTGGGAGGGCCGTGAAGAGAACAGTAATCGTGCCAAATAAACTCATCGATAAACTTGATAGAGCAGCTGCACGGGGATCGGTCTTAAGCAGCAGCGCAGTGGCAATGGCGGATGAGTTGGCACCAAGAGTCACCCCACGAGTAACATAGTCATCTACAATCACAGGAATTAACGACACGCTTTACGAAACCTGCGCAGATGAGGAGGGGGAGCTGAATTTCTCACCTTCCGGGATTTTCAACATCGCCAACATTCTCTGCCCGACCAACGCCCCGACTATGCCGCTCATGATCGCCACCGCGGCGACAGTGTTTGCGTCCCCACCCAGATTCTCCGTAGCCGGCGTGGCTAGGGCTAACGTTAGGCTCCGGGCTGCAAAGGCAAGACTTCGCTCCGCACTGATGCCGATGGCGTAGCAGATGAACGGGTAGGAGAACAGCGAACCAACTGAGAGGACGACGTTTGGGACGACAATCGCGGTGAAGTGTTGCTTGAGCTCACGCCGGTGTTGGTACATTGGTAAGGCGAGGGATACGATGCTTGCGTCGAGGACAGTACCAAATACGTCCCCTGCTCCCGGGAGGCTATCAGTCTTGGTGCCTTGCCACAGTTGAAGGTATTTGAGGCCGGTGCGATACTCGATGAGCGCGGCGTAGAGGCCCTGGTGCCTTGTAAGTGCAAATACCCAGGTAGCCAGCACGGTGATCAGTGCAGAGGTGAGGACCGGATGCAGATACTGCCTCCACCGGGGTGGAGGCATCATAGCCACGAAGTAGGCGAGAATGGTGATGGTGAGGTGGAGAGGCATGGGGTACCCATTTGCGTAGTAAATAGGAATCCCTATGAGAAAGAAAATAGAGAGGTAAAGTATCCAATCAAGGTTCTTGGTCAAGAAGACGGCCCACCGCCGGGATCGCATCGGTGGTAGGGGAACCTGTGCCCGCTCGGTAGATCGGTCTACGGCCCCAGGACCTTCGAGAATATTGTCGAAGCTCTGAAATGCATCTTGCGGTCGAACAACAGCGGAGTCTTGAGACCTCGAGGGCTGCTGTATGGGATTCAAGGCTACGGTGGATGTCGCCGCTGAAGGCAATGCGGTGGAGGAGACGCCCTCTGCCACCTGCGGTTCTGCCACAGGAATGTGATCGTCCTCCACACCTGTCTCTTCTACCCTTTCCGTCTGGGTTCTCTTGGAAGAACCTGTAAGGAGTTGTAGCCACCTCGTCATATATGCAGTGAGGACCATCATGGCAATGAAACCAACGACTACAGTCGAGATGTTAGTCCAATTCCTAAACAATGGCAATCCTGGTTTGCTTACTGAAAACCGCGATGACTTTTAAGACCTCCGCAGTGCCAATAGGCGGGCTCAACGGCAGGAGGACGAAGGTGGGCATGAAGAAAACGTTGATCCAACGTAGAGCCCACTCAGCCTGCATAACGGTCAGGCAGGTCAAGAGATAATGGAGCGGAGAAGGAACTCACAGGTACCTCAATAATACCAACAACCCGTCTAGTCTTGTGCTGGCCGAGAAGCCACTCTGATAGAAGCAAAGTAATAAATAGGAGTATAAGACATGCAACGGATGCTGGAAAGGACACGGATGCCAGCCTAAACAGTGCATCCACTCCAAAGCAAACCAGCAGCATTAACACAATTCCAAACGGCACGTAAAGCCATGATCGGAGCAGAGACTTCCCTGTGGCCCGGCCTGTCTGGGAAGTTTAATGGTTAGAAAATCACTCGCGATTGGCTTGGGCGAGTAGTCATTACCAGTTTGAGCGCCTCAAGGGCATCGACGAGACCCTCCGAAACACGGAGACGGGTCGCCTCAAGTAGCATCATGGGCGGGAGTCATATGCACCACAGAATGGTGCGTGGAAGTGAATTATTAGTGATGCCTACCTAACAATGGTAGAGGTATTATGCAGTGCATTCACAGATTGTACTGCGCAAACAAGAAAAGAGAGAGAGAGGCAAAAAAAGCCGAGAACATGCCGATCCCGGCGTTGGTGAGGCTCCTCGGTCCAAAGCGCGAAAAACTCTAATTAAACGACGCCGCCCCACCACCACCAACTGAAATGCGAGTGCCATTTGCCCTCGAAACCGAGCAAAGAAACGGAGAAGACGCCAGCAGATTGACCTATGAGCCGTGACGAAATGAGACCTGGGAAAATGAGACCTGATGCCGACTTCCTTGTCAGCTCCCTCACCGACAATGCCAAACCGTATGATTCGAAATCAAAAACGCCGATGTGATCCGAGCCATCCCTTTCCCCGTCTTGCGTTGCGAGTGCCACTCGCATGTCGCCCAAAATGCGTTGCTATCCCAACGGCTGAGAGGATTTCCACCCCGCCCGTTCTTCATCCGTGTGGTTTCACTCCTCGGGCAATTCCAGTAGGACTTTGAGCCGAACGCGGCGACGCTGCTCCCGCGGCGTGATCCACACATTGCTGCGGGTTGAATACTGGGCCAAGGCAAGTTCGAGAATCTCAAATACCACGTCGACGTTCCATAGACGCGTGAGTTGGTTGCAGTCTTTCTTGAGAAGCTCGAGGTAGGTGCTTTTCGAGTCGTACAGGACCTCGACTGCTGGGTTCCGCCGTCGGTTGGTAGGAGCTAGAAGTGGAGAGTTAGCAAATTTCGCATATCTAGCTTTTACTACATCCAAGGGGATGGGGAAATAACACACGGCCAATAATCTTATCCCTGAGTTGGATCAAGTCCTCTGTGAGATCTCCATATCGACGGAAAGGGAAGTAGACGATGATATAGAACGTCTCTAGTTCGGGGAAGCAGTCGAAAAATCCTGCTAACTCCACAGGGCAGATCTTGAACTGCTTATGGGTATCATGGCCTACCCGGAGACATTTGAAGGGCACTGTGCCCTCCCTAGCGCAGCTACCGGTGTGGTGGTATCTCCAGGTCACACCAACCTTGCGCATGTTCCTGAACTTCTCTCTAGCGGCAGTGCGGTTTAGTCGGGGCGGAATGATTTCGTGCATCGAGTTCCAGAAACAGTCTTGGAGATAGGCGTAGCGCGGGCTGACGTTTCGGTGGCGCTGAAACCTCATCACGAAGAGGTCTGTGGCAGCATCGACCTTGTTAGGTAGCAGGCTGAACTTGATCGAGCGCGACTCAATAGTAGCCCATTTCACCGCAGCGTGAGCAGAGGCACACACAGTGCTGAGTTCCTGGAGGTAGCGATATCCAGATGTATCGGATCCCTTGGGTACCGGTGTGATCTTGACCTCCCAGATCTGGCCGCGAACACGCCTCTCAACGAAGAGAAAGTGGACAGAAGGCTTCTGGATCGCTTCTTTGAAGATTGCCATCTGGATCTCCAGAGGAAAGGTCTGGAAGGGAATGGATTGAGGGATGACTTCCTGTGGCTGCATATCTTGGCCCTGAGTTTCCTCTCCCTCAGAGGCGTCTTGATTGGGCTGGTCTTGGCTGGGTTCCTGTCCCTGTGCAGCCTGGACCTGGTGCTCGTGGTCCTGCAGTTCCTGTTCCTGTAGGACTTGAACCTGGGACTCCTGGGCCTGGGACTGGCCGGAAGGATCCATGGCTGGCAAAGCAGAAGGAGGTTAGCGGGGTCAAGATCACGGAAAATGTGTGGGGACGAGATAGTTGGGAGTAAGTGAGCCCACCGACGTAGAGTGTGTCCGCCGACGTAGAGTGTGCCTGCCGGTGAGGGGTGAATGCGCCGGTGTGATAATTTCAACCGCCGACGGGACTGGAAAAAATATACGCACCTTGGGTATCGGTCAAGGTGATGTTTTAGGATCAACTTGAAAGGTTTGGCGGAGAAAAACTGAAATTTTTCTCGGCGGTAGGAGGAGGATGTGCGCCGAAGGCAATGGAGGTTGTGTAGGAAATGTAGAGGTTGTGGATAACGCGACCTGTGAAAAATGGGGGATGTGTGGGATAAGGTAGCCCGGGGATAAGGGGCAGGTGGAAGATGTGCCCCCAGATCTAGCCGGTGTTTTCGGAAGGAGGCAATGGGGAGATTATGTGAGGGGGTGTGAGGGGGGGTGAGGAGGAGGGTTTGGGAAGAAAGGGTGGTGGTTGATATTTTGCTCCGGCCACTTCCAAAGCTTTATTCTTTTACCTCACACAAGCTCATTCTACCTTGCCCCACTGAAAGCTGAGTCCTCTACGCTACCATTCCTCTTCCTCCCTTCCCTCTGGCATCCTCTTTTAAATAGCCCAAGGCTATAATGTCCCCCCGAGGGGGACCCTTATGGATTACGCGCAAACCTCGCCTGTCTCCTTCAATTCAGTCCTTCGTCTACCATCCCGTCTCACACTAAGCTTTTCTTCTCAAGAATCAGGCCATGTACAGGATTATTCCTTTCTCCGCTTCTCCTGCGACCTTTTGCTCCCTTAAAAATCCCTACTAAACCTCACTACAATGGAAAGCCCATGGGCTGCTGCTGGGTGACGGCAAGGTCAACAGGGGGAGCTCCGACAAGACGAGGGCAACAAGAGTACTTTTGAGAAAAAAAAGGTACGAGATTTGGACATTGCGTGAGCAAGTCTGCCTACCTACTTCGACATGTGTCGGCCTTTGCAGTAACAAACTTGCACTTGAGCCGCACAGCTGGAGACTAGAGAAAAAGGGGTAAAACAAAGGGGCGCGCACGGACCTCAAACCACAGGACCAAACACAGAACACCACTTCTTGACTTGCTTATCACTCTTTCAAGGCAAATGAAGTAGCCATACTGGCATGTTTCTGAAACTTGGTATATTGTAGTGCCAATCTAGTATCCTAGTTCTTGGCCTTGCACACGCTCCAAGCCCCAAGACACCCAATCACGACGATATTCTAGGTTTGATAGGGAGGAGATGTAGCATAGGCAATGGAATGTAGAACAACTAACGCCGAACATATATTCTGCTCAGTTTATTTGCCATCATCACTATGCCCTAGATGCCTATGACCAGACTGCTGAGTATCCTCCCAGCTTTCCCGCTGTTTCAAAAAGCTCTGTACTCTGTCGCGCCGACTCAACCCCATGCTCTGGATGTGCTTCCTACGCATGTCCTGGCCGATAGCGTTATCCTTCTGGTCGCGCATATCAACCAGGGCGGCGGAGCTGCTTCCAGCTCTTGTAGCTTGACCGAAGCTACCAATAAGCATTGCTAGAACGATGACGACGACAAAGCCACCGTTGGACATGTACACAGGCTCCTGCTTCTTGCCGTCCCGTTGGCTATGCCAGCGTTCCCAGTCTTCCCAGGTACCATTCATGCTCGGATTACCAGGCTCCTGCCGCCATTTTCGGTCGGCCATCCTGTAGCTGGTCTGCGCGTCTGCTTGGCCTGCCCATCCAGTCCCGTACAGGTCATATAGACGTCGCCTGGTCGGGTCGCTAAGGAGGTCGTTGGCTGCAACGACAAGACGATAGCGCTCGAGCTTGGTGACATGCGGGATGCCATCGAGGGAGGTATGATGTTGACGATCAGGATGGTAGAGCTTCACAAGCTCGTAGAACCGGACTTTGTTGTATGCCTCCGCCTTGGACAGGTTGAAGATCTCGTACGGTGTAGGATCTGTGGAGTTCGGCCATTGCAGGCCGGGTTTGCCTTTTCTGGGGGATTTCCTCGACGCCTCGTGGTCATGCCCATGATGGATAGTTGCGTAGCCTCGAGTGCGTGGCAATGTGCGGCAGGCGGCGGGGAATGCCGGACCTTGGCTTGAATCCCGCAGTCTAAAGGCGCATGCTGAAGGCGAGAAGAGGGCAGGATATGTGCCGGAGTGGAGATTGCTGCATGAGCAGAAAGCAATGGCTGTTTGCTTTAGGGGCATGATAAATATATTGGAGGCATGTCTGTCCTATCCAGCTCCGCAAGGTTGCTCATAGCGGGCTGCAGGTTCATACGGATAGGTAAAGAGGTACGGAGGCAAGGTGGATGGATGGATCATGTTGTTGAAAATCAGCGCAAACCGCCTCCCTCCCACTTGATCCGGCTCGGCTCGGGGTTCACCACACCTGGTCAGTGCTCTGTCCCGGCCTGGGATGTACCTGCCATGCTATTGGTGGCCTTGCCGCGCGGGGTGTGGGTCACATGATGCGGCTTTGCCCTTTCTCTGGTTCATCTGATCAAAACCGTCAAGCTGCAACTGCGAAAATACTACCGCTCTTCCCCCATAGCAACTGCTTTCGAAACGAAACCAAACTCCCTGCAAGAAAATCTCTGGTAAGCACTGATATTCGCACAATCACCAACGGCCGAACCACGCAAAATGCTCCAGCAGCTAACGTCAATTCCCAATTGCACAGACAAAAACCTGCACACACCCTCTACCCCAAAGTAGGATCGCACCACGCAAAGACCCTGACCGACCGCCCTGTACGCCTCCTTCGGTGAAAATACTAGAATCCGGACGATTTACGATACCCGACCAAAGCTCGAGTCCTAGGAGGATTATGACCCGGTAACCCCAAGGCCTCCTGTCACCAGATCTCTCCCGCGTCCAATTTTGCGCCCAACAAAGATTGTCGAAACTCCCAAACCTCCAACCAACACAGGCCCCCACTCCGCATCTCTACTTCGCCAACCAACATATCACCACCCCATACCCGCCTCTAAAATGACAGACAGCCTAGTCGACAAGCTGAAGGCATCTACACTCAGGTTTGCCTGCCCCGTCCATAGGCCCCCTTATGACGTGCCGGGCTAACAAGCTAGCGATGGCGCTGCGTCCGATGACTGGAAGACCGCCCTTAACCTTCCCGCTCGAGACACGAGGCAACAGACTGAAGTAAGCCCGTGTTGATATTCCGAAAGCCCCGTAAATTAGCTCTACTAACCACCGACTACCGTACAGGATGTCACCAACACGAAGGGCCTGGAATTCGAAGAGTTCGGGCTGAAGCGGGACCTGTTGATGGGCATCTTCGAGGCGGGATTCGAAAAGCCGTCGCCAATCCAAGAAGAGAGCATCCCCGTCGCTCTCACCGGGCGAGACGTTCTGGCACGTGCCAAGAACGGAACAGGAAAGACGGCCGCCTTCGTCATTCCCGCGCTCGAAAAGATCAACCCGAAAGTCTCCAAGGTCCAATGTCTTATCCTCGTCCCCACCCGGGAGCTTGCCATGCAGACATCTCAAGTTTGCAAAACTCTCGGTAAGCACCTCGGTATAAACGTCATGGTCACGACTGGTGGAACCGGCCTGCGCGACGACATCGTTCGTCTACAAGACCCGGTGCATATCATCGTCGGCACACCGGGCAGAATTCTTGATTTGGCGGGGAAGAACGTCGCCGATCTGAGCGAATGCCCCATGTTTGTCATGGACGAGGCCGATAAGCTTCTTTCCGCCGAATTCACCCCAGTCATCGAGCAACTCTTACAATTCCACCCGAAGGACCGCCAGGTCATGCTCTTTTCCGCCACATTCCCCCTCTCCGTCAAGGACTTTTCCGATAAGAACATGTCTAGCCCTTACGAGATCAACCTCATGGACGAGCTTACGTTGCGCGGTATTACCCAATACTACGCCTTTGTGGAGGAGAAGCAGAAGGTTCACTGCTTGAACACCCTATTCTCCAAGCTACAGATCAACCAATCCATCATCTTCTGCAACTCGACCAACCGTGTCGAGCTCCTCGCCAAGAAAATCACCGAACTCGGCTATTCTTGCTTCTACAGCCATGCCAAAATGGCACAGCAGGCCCGGAACCGTGTCTTCCACGATTTCCGGAACGGAGTCTGCCGGAACTTGGTGTGCTCCGACCTACTCACACGCGGCATCGACATTCAAGCCGTCAACGTCGTCATCAACTTCGACTTCCCCAAGAACGCGGAGACATATCTCCACCGCATCGGTCGATCAGGGAGATACGGCCACCTTGGCCTGGCTATCAACCTTATCAACTGGGATGACCGATTCAACTTGTACAACATCGAGCGGGACCTCGGTACTGAAATCCAACCCATCCCCCATACAATCGACAAGAGTCTCTACGTCTATGAGAATCCCGAATCGATTCCCCGCCCAATCTCCAACTTCAAATCCTCCAACCCGCAGTCCCAACTCCACAACCCCCCACTTCCACAACCCCAGCAACCCTCGGCATCGTCACAGCCAAAGCCCGCTGCACCTGCATCAAGCCAAGGAAACTGGCAGACCCAAATGGCGTCGCAGGGTGGCCCAGGACCTTCGAACGGTCAGCCTCGGCAGCAGTTCCCAGGCAACCGTGGGCAATCTAATCGTGGAGGTCGTGGCCGTGGCGGCTTTCAAGGGCAGCGCCAGAATTATGGCGGCCAGCGAGGGGGTCGCAACCCAAACCAAAATGGCCAAACCCAAGGCCAGGCCTAACAACCTTGCCTTTCCGGTGATGAGCTTGTTTGTTCACGAGCGGTTGTGACGAACATATTTGGTTTCTCTTGCGCCTCTTTTCTTTTGCAATTTACTTCGCGCCTTTTTTTTCTTCGCTGTCGGGTGTACATACAACTCCCTCACCATCATTATCCAACTCCGCGATTTAGATGCCGTAGTCGCGGACATCATCATAGCGGATACGTGTCCCCTTGATCTCCGGGGCCGTATCTCCCTAATTCTCACGACTCATCCCCGGCTGCCCAATGGTTCACTCACCCCACCCCGACTTCTCGCCAAAACGCGACCCTCGGCATCTTTGCCGATTGTACCATACCCTTGCGATCTTAGTTGCGCGTTTATTTTCTCGCTTTTATACCAGACGGGCTTCTCACTCTGCATCATTTGCATGGCATAGACATAGCACGATGGGAGGAGTGAGGTTCATATAGGATATGGATGTTGTACGTCCAGAGCGACCGCTATGGCGGAGGGATGTTCGTTCTACTGGCAAGAACCCGGGGCGTTCCCACCAGCCCACACCCACATCCACACTTCCCGCCTGCCTCGTACGTCTCCAGGCTACTACGTTATCCTTCGTTCTGGGAGACCTCGGGGAAATGGCCGCATGACGTACGGCTCTTCTCCCTTTAGTGGCCTCTTTCTGATACCGAGGAATCTTGTCTTGGCTTTCGAATTACATAAAAGGCGCACATTCGGTGTTTTGGGGCGATATGATTAGCCAGGAGGCGTATGGCGTGTGAATGGACGGAAGGTTTTTTTTCTCTCTCTCTTGCTGGCGTTGGTTGTTGGCTCTCTCCTAGATGGGGAATCATCATGGAGGATGTGGTTGACGACCGAAAAAAAGACTTGCTACCCCTACGACGACCCACGAAGCTGTCGGGCTAGGGTGCTTCCCTTGCTCCAGGTGATGGAAAGTTAGGGGAAGGGTCTGCGGTCTTTTCCTCGAACGAAGGGAAGGTAGTTACGATGGATGGGTGATGG
>Ga0164242_10007286_pt1 | contig 12114 bp, 12 predicted proteins | sample OricomgcompostMG_FD_108783 | JGI IMG/M metagenome (GOLD analysis project Ga0164242, IMG submission 108783) | Miracle-Growth compost microbial communities from Emeryville, California, USA - Original compost - Miracle growth compost (MG) ... | reverse complement strand
GCCAAGCCAGTGCCAGCCAAGCACAAATATGACCTGTCTAACCGCGACGTCTGGTCGTCGGCCCGCGGCTCTTGGGAGTCGCGGACGTGGAGGCGGATGGAGCCTCGACGGGGACTGCTTGCTTTTGCTTGCCCTGGGCCTTGGCGGATGGCGCGTTCCAATAGTAGATCATCTGGGTGGCGAGGACGGCATTCAGCGCGAACCCGGCGACGAACCCGTATAGGATCAGCTTGTCATCCACCTCCTGGAGCGTCGTGAAGATGCGCGAAAGAGAACCGGCGAGGTAGTTGAAGACCTGCAGAGGGACGACCATGTTAGTTTCTTTGTTTGGTTCATTTGCGACGCGTCGAATAAAGGGAGAGGAGTAGACTTACGGCAAACGCGCTCAACTGCCCGGTTCCGCCCTCCTGCCAAATGGCTGCGATCTGCGGCACCTTGCTCGCAACGCCCAGCACGCCGGCGCCGGCCTGGAGATAGCTCAAGGTCTGCATGTCCACCATATTCGCGCTGAACAGCGTCACCACGCTAGCCGCGAGCGCCGCGACGAACAGGGCGGCCATGCTGGCCCTGCCGCTGTAGTTGAGGACCAGGACGGTGATGATGACGTTCTGCGTGACGATCAAGGCCGTCTCGCCAAACGTGCTGAAGGGGAAGCCGTTGCGGACGTTGTACGCCAGCGAGATCATGTAGCTGCTCGTCTCGAGCAGGTACGACAAGAATGACACGCCGCTCGCGGACCGCGACTTGACTAGCTTAACGATCTGCGGGACCTTAACGACGGACGACGCGGCGATGATGCCGATGCCGAGCCCCTTGCTGATGGCCAGCTTGACGCACTCGGTGTTCTCCGGGTCGATGTCGAGGATCAGCGCCTTGTAGCACGCATCGCCGATGATCGAGACCCCGAGGTCGCGTATCGGCGCCGGCAGGTTGTGCGTGACGGGCTGCAAAGCCGAACGGACTGCTTCCATGGTTGCGGGCGGTTCCGGGGCGGTGTTTGGAGGACGTTAAAGGAGTGACGTTGCGAGCGGAGACGGGGTGCAGCAGTTGGAGAAGCCGACGTAGCGCGACGTCGAAAAATATCTTCAGCTCTTGTCAGCCTTGCATGCGGCCCCAAGTAAATGCCTCTGTAAACACATATCATTATTAAATAAATACATTTGCTCAGGGAGGTACATGTATCTATATGGTACTTAAGTGGGTACTCGCCTACCACCTATCGCAACGTGCCTCCTCATGAAGATTGGAATGTCTCCGAAAGTACTTCTACTTTTGAATTGCAATATATCATCATTCCTTCAAGTTACCTACATACTACTTGCCTACCTACACGAAGAGTGGAACGCATTCAACGAGTCTAACGCCAGGCCACATTCCCGCGATAGTCTGCATCTGAGAAGCGTTAAGGCGGGGAAGAATATTGGCCTACTTATCCGTACTACATCCCACTTGCGTACCGGTTTCTTCAACAAATAGTGGCGTTCGAGGTATCGCGTAGCTACACGAGCATACCCTGAGCCAGCCCTTGAACTGCCACACCAAGGAGGCCTAAGTGGCAAGGAGGCCTTTCAAAGGCTATACCATGTCACTGTCCTCACCCCTCACCGGGCCTGGTAAGTCAGGAACAAGACCCCTGCTTTAACATGCAATACAGCTGGCTAACAGACGAGTAGCCAAGCTGAGAGCTGTAACGGCTCTCGTGGATAAGTTGACCGATGATCTCAACTCGTTAACTCTATCGCCGCCTCGTGAGTAATTTTCTACCCGCCCTTCGGATCTTGGTTCGTAGCACTAAATAGTCGGTAAGAACGAGATGCTGCATTAGAAGAACTTAAGATATACGGTCGCGATCCACGGAATGCTGATCCAATATTCACCCGAAAGGTATAACAAACATCAACTCGCCTAATTCATCCTACTAATACAAGCGCCAGGGTATCGAGACTCTCACTAGGCATTCCTTTGACAGTCCCACGGATAAAACAGCACACAATGCCTTGAGGTGTCTGTGCAACGCCTTGTTTCTCAAGCCCGAAGCACGGCAGATATTTGTGGACCTAGACTACGGGGCCAAAGCATGCAATAGGCTGCAGAACGACAACAGAGATGACGAGTTCCTTGTTTCGCGCCTCATTTTCCTGACCACGTACGGCACAAGCGTCGACCTCGGCACCCTGATTACCCAGCACCAACTGGCGGAGACTGTCGTCGAGAACCTGGCGAGGTATGCGAGGCGCAACGCTGGCACATCAGGCAAGGCCAAGGCAGATCCGATAGAGGGTATGGCCTTGGCTGAGACCCTGAAGCTGCTGTTCAACCTTACGAATTTCGCACCCAAACACGTCGACTTATTCGCTCCAGCGATACCTCATATCATAGCCATCCTGGGCGAGCACGACGTACCGGCTACAAGCACCCCACTGGAACCCCCGATCGGACTACTCATCAATGCCCTCATGAATCTACAACTAGACAGCAAAGAAGCGCGGCCCTCGTTCTACCCGGAGAATGAGCCCACATCTATCTCGAACAAGCTAATTCGTCTCCTCGATGCGGCGATGAAGGCATATGAAGACGGGGAGCTCGAACAGGCGGTATCTCCGCTAGTCTGCGTGATCAGAAGTGTGTATGAACATGCGCCGGAGAAGATCCGGCAGCACATTGCGGGCAAGCTCTTGCCCACTGAGGATGATCGGCGAAATATCCTGGGCCGAGGTGACACTCTGTCGGCATCGCTGCTACAGAGCATGACCAACCCCCTGGCCCCTCAGCTCGGAGATTCCATATCGCATCTACTCTTCGACATGTCGGACAAGGACGCCTCAAAATTTGTGAACAACGTCAGTTACGGGTTTGCCTCTGGGTTCCTCTTCAAAAACGACATTCCGGTTCCGGTGACCGAGGCAGAGGAAGCCGAGATCAGTAGTACCGGCGACTCCAAGAAAGAATTCAACCCTATCACGGGACAGTATCTCGACGAGGAGAAGCACCCCGAGTTGCCTGAAATGACGGACGAGGAGAAGGAGCGGGAGGCCGAGCGACTCTTTGTCCTATTTGAACGGTGAGCTGACAAAGGATCCTTGCGTCACCTGACCCTAGCTAACAAAGGCGGCAGACTCAAGAAGAACGGAATGATCAGCGTCCAGAACCCCGTAGAGCAGGCCTTTAGGGAGGGAAGAATCCAGGAACTGGAGGAGGATGATGCTGATAAGAAAGATGACTAAATGGCCATTCTGTTTTGCGAATGGAAGCTACGAGATATCTAATGAAGGAGAAACGGGTACGGACCGTACGTCTGAAGAGATTCTTCGCTCTACAGACACCGGTTATCAATGTTCGTGTCGACACCGAGCGGTGTCTCAAAGAGGAAGATATGGCTGCACAGTTTGGTTTCTGTGGAGGAGTTCAATAGCCACACCGTTAAAATCCGGGGTAAGCACGGGTCCTTGCCAGGGTCGGGTATGTACCTGCCTGGTAGAAGCGGGCATATCTACCTGGGTAGTTGCCTCTTGAGAGGTGGCGATATAATACCCTGAAACCCTCAGCAGTTACATTGTAATTTAGTGCTCCCTCCCTTCCTAACACGGAGTTACTCGGCGTGAATGGTGAGGAATACACTCCTCTTTCAATCTTGCAAGGGCACATATCGACCCACTACAGTTACCTCGAAGCTACCTCGGTACATTCCGTTGGTCCTGGTCAATTGCCCGGTTCGGGTAACAAAGGTCCGTGCGATCGCAAAGCTGTTTACTTACATCACTGGCCTGAAGGCGTCGCAACGGGGTTATAGACGCGGCTTCCCTCTTCAAGAGCATCGACTTTGGGGATTTTTCATCTCCCAAAAATATCACAATCCCAGTCGCATGTAGCCGATATACTAGGACGCTCATCAATCGCATGAAGGGCCCCAATCGTCGATAGTAATCGCGCCCGAGCCTTGCCCTTTTTCGCCAGAGCGCGCTCCAGCCTCTACGAACTGCAGCCTCTTAGCTAACCACTCCTAAATAGTCGAAACACACCACTACCTGTTGAACGTGACCCAACCAACGCCGTCACAATGCCGTTCGCCATGGAGGAAGAACACCAGGAGGATATAGGCATTTTTGGTGGAATCGTGTAAGTTTCGCACTCGTGTTTCATCGTACAAAGCCTACATGATTTCATGCTTTCATGCCTTCTCATCCCGACGCCGCCTCTCATGAGCGTAACAGCATTTCGTCAGAACTTGACCGTTGCTTTCTTTCCCCGAGCGCCTCATATATCACAGTGCAAACTGACATCGGCTTCAGTATGAGCGATATCCTGCCTAACGGAGAGGAAGTTGACCACGCTGATAACGGCGTCGCTACGGCGTCACATGATGGCGAATTAGACGACTTAGACGATGACGACGACGACGACGACGACGATGACGAAGAAGACATAGCCAACGTCGCCTCAATCGCCAACATGGACGTCATCGATGCAATCTTGGACGAAGCCGTCCGGCCGTTACGCTCAGCCTCGCCATCCAAAACCCCCAGTAGGAAGACGCCGCACTCGGCCAAGACTGCGTCCGCGCCCGCGTCCGCGGCGGCAAGTTCGGGTCGCAAGCGCAAATCCGCGGCACTTGAGGCCGAGCCCGAGGCGACGCCCGCCAAGCGTCGCGGCCGTCCTCCTGGCACGGCGACCAGCGCCCGCCTTGCCGCCAAGGCTGCCAGGGGGGCTGCCCGTGGCCGGCCCAAGAGGGAAGCATCCGCAGTAAGAGGCTCTCCCGGGTTTTCATGCACCGCAATTTCAAGTGGGATAGCATGCTAACGATTTCTACAGAACGTCGCCAAAGCGGCCGGTAAACGCGGTCGGCCTAAGAAGAGCGCCACAACTAGCAAGGGCGAGGCCGAAGGCAAGGTCCCAGCTGGGGAGTACGAGGTCGAGGAGATTGTGGATTCTGCCATTGACGCCGACACCTTGGAGCACATGTACCGCGTCAAGTGGAAGGGCTACTCCCTCAAGGAGACCACGTGGGAGCCGCGGAAGAATCTCAAACACTCCGCGGAACTCGTCCGCTCATACGACGCGAAGATGAAGAAGGCCCGAAAGGACGAGGCCGCCGCCGGAACCGACAAGGAGGTGAAAAAGGCGAAGAAGAAGCCCGGCCGCAAGCCAAAGGCCAAGGCATAGTGGCGTCGTGTACGACTATTGGGCACAGGTTTTCTGCTATGGCGTCTGGTTGGGATTGGGACTTGGTATGCCGTGATGGCGGCTCGGTACGGCGGCGGGCTCGGATTCTTTGAGTGGCTACGAAAAGGCCATAGGGGAGAAAACCCCTCGACTAAGGCATCGCGTCGGCATCGGTCTCAGGAGTGGGAGTTGGTTGCCGATTTGCTTGCGGGCTTTTGATACTCTCATAGAGTTTATATTGCACATAAGTCTCTGTCTTCTGCTCTCAGCGAGCACAGTCCTGGCTTTTCAGGACGGTCCTACCAACATATTCAATAATTGGCACGCATCAGGCCCTCGCTGGTGACATGATCCCTCTGTGAGCAGCTATGTATGCCGCCTCCAGGCAGTAGGCCATCCTAAATGTGCTCTAAGCAACCATGCTCGCAGTCTGAAAATACGTCCAGATGTCACTCAAGGGTTATACAGACGTGTCGCTGGCGCTTCATAAGTAAACCATCTTTTAATGCAAATATTTGAAGATTGACTGCCTGTCGCAACCCCCCGGTTACTGGGTGGTTGGAAGGGTTGAGGTCACGGCCTATAGATACCCCTGTCGTGCCATTTAAGCTTGCCCCACCTTCTCCCTTTTTTATCGGTGCACGCGCGACGCACCACGCGTTGGCGCAGCTCCGTGCACCGCGTCCGCGTTTAAGAGCTCTTCCCCAGCCGTAATTTCTCTGGTGTCTTGAACTTTGAGCTTCAACATCCGGGTTTGTCAACGCTCGCACTTCATCCGCCTCCGCCTCCGTTTTGTTGGTTTTCTGTTTTCCCTTTTTATCCTATAATTCTTGCAATGATATCGAGCCTGCACATCACTACGACCTCTGTATAGCGACGCGGTCACAAGGTGCGGGAGTTTGTTGGCTCATATTGCAATGGCAGCTCCCGATGTGGTCTTGAGCCTCCTGCAATCTTTACCACCTCGACCGCCGACGCCGCCTCGGGAGACAGTCTACAACTCCGGCTCTCAGACTACGCATCTTACAGTCTGCAAACCTACCGGATCAAGATTAAACATCCAGACACCCCCGAACAACTTCTCGTCCGATTCACCAAAGTCCTCCAACTCGGGCTCCTCCCGGCGTGCAAGGAAGAAGGTCGGCTTCTCAGCCGAGGCCGAATACAAGGACCCCCCAGTATATACCGAGGGAAATGCTAAGAAATCTCACCCTACTCCCGTATCTCTCCCTCGGAGCGCCTCGAAGCCGGTCAAGTCCATCTTGAAAGTCACCGCTGGCCCGAACGCACTTGATTCAACATCGGAAACCCCTTTCGATCCTACAAAACCCAATGCCAACCTCGGAGCAATGCTGGACTCGACAATACAGCAGCTCGCTGGCGCCGACCGTGAGTCGAGGCTCGATGCCTACATGATGATGGTGCAGGCCTTGAAGGCCTCCAACAACCTCCCAGACCGCGTTGCCCTTCAAGAGAAAATGAGCCTCTTTATGCAGTTCATGCAGCGAGATATAACCAGCAAGACGTCGACTGGCACCATCGATGCATCCCTCGTCAACCACGCCCTGACACTCCTCGTTACCTTCCTCAATTTCCCTGCCATCGCATCAACCCTCTCCAACGACTTCGGCGTGTTCATCATAGACCATTGCATACGCTCATTTGAGGATCCTTCCGCCCCAAAGGATGTCATCCGCCGTCTCATGCAAGTGGTTGCCGTCCAGAACTTCTCTTCGAAGGTCATGACATCTGACAGGGTCGGGCGCCTGGTTTCGTCATTACGGGAGATCGAGGAACACCTCAAAGGGAAGAGCATCATCATGTCTCGAGTGCTTATCTACAGGAAGCTCGTCAAGCAATGCAAACAACTCATGGTCGTACATTCGGACTGGTTACTCGACTTGTTCACCGATATGCTTAGTGGGTTGAAGGAGATAAGGTCCGCCGCGATATCACTCGGCCTCGAGGCTGCATTCAGCATCGGCAAGGAGAAGATGCTGTCCCGAAAGGTCATGGAGATTCTCAATCTCACCTTCGAGGAGAAGACGTACATCGAATATTACGAGGAGAGGCTCCAAGGCATGGCCAAGGAGAAAGCGGATTCCGCCTCGGTACCGCAGATATGGAGCGTGGTCATGCTCCTCCTGCGCTGCCCCTTCGAGAAGTGGGACCTCTTCAGTCGCTGGCTACATATCATCCAGACATGTTTCAACAGCAGCGACTTCCAAACAAAAAATGAAGCGAATCTAGCATGGAGCCGCCTCGTATATCTGCTACACATGGAGGACCGATCCTTTGCCAAGATGATCTCGACGCTGAGCCAGCCGCTGGCATCACAACTAAAGCGGAAGGGGACCACCAAGCACACCGAGGAACTGCGGAAGACCGTTGCTGGGGGTATCTGCAATCTCTTCTACTACGCCTTCAGGCCGACAACCAACCTGACTCTCCTGGACGGATACTGGGACAACTGTGTTCAGCCTCTCATGAGGCGGATGCTCGACCGGGGGATCGACAGCGCGCCTGACGGGTTCTCTCTAGCAAGCCAGATCCTGTGCGGACTCTTCGACTGCACAACGCCGAGGGTGTGGAAGGAAGACCATGTCACCGATAACCCGCTGGTCAAACCCGAAGAACTCCCTGCCATCGACTCGAAATGGGTTCGGCGAAACGCTGCCAGGGTTTTCACAATCATCGAACCTATTCTTGAGAGGGACATGTCTGCAGTGGCCGACACCACCACGGCCACCCACAAGCTATGGCGAGCACTCGTCGGGACGGTTGCGTCGGCGGCCTCGAAGGAGATCAAAGTGTCGATGGACACGGCCAACTTCGTGGCCCATGCTCTCAACGTCCTCCAGAAGGTCTGGAATCGAGGCCCAAAGAAGGCAGTCGAGGCTGAAAACAATGCCCAGTTCCTTAAGGGGGTACTGGTGTACGTGGGGACCATGGTTGACCTGCTCGGCCTTCTACCGTTTACGGAGAAGCTACTCTCCACGAACAAGCAAAACCACTTCATCCCGATCACCACGCCGACTCATCGCCCTGGGAAATCTCAGGGAATAGCCAAGGCCCCGCTCCTACATCTCTTCTCCATTCTGTCTACCCTCCCGCCGCAGGTTGCGGACGACGCACAGTTGGCCAACTTCTTCATATCGGTCTTTGCACCGTTCCTCACCACCAAAACCGATAAGGGCCGGATGGACCTGGCTCAGGACATGTTGTCATCACTCCCGATGGACACCGTGATTCCGTTCGGCCCGTGGCTACTTGCTGCCGAGAGGACCTCGGCGTGGTTGGAGGCGAGTCAGAGCAGCCTCCAAAATAGTACCTCTGGGAGCGAGGTCCCCGTTGGTCATGACTATAGGGGTGTTGTTAGGGTGCTCGAGCGTGGCCTGAGAACGACTCCTTGCTTGCCCTGGGAGTACTGGCGGTCGCTATTCAGCTCACTCTATTTCCGCTGCCGGGATGAGACGGGCGATGCTGGTGTGGCGATTGTTGCTATTGAGCCTCTGACCAAGATCCTTGTGGATCTATGGTCTTCTAAAGATTCGGCCGAACCGTTGCATCTGACTGTAATCCTCAAGTGCACCACGGAGTTACTATCTATGGCCACCCAGCCTCGAGATCGCCAGGCAGTTGATGCTGCCAAGCGCCGCCTCTGGGGGACAGTTGTCTCCGGCGCCAGGTCGGCGTCCTTTGACACGTTCGATCATCTCTACAAAGCGGTGAACATGGCGCTATCTCACCTTTACCAAGCAGACAGCGTCGTTGCAGACGTTGAAGATAGCGCCGTGGCTCTCTTGAAAGAAGTGGGAGGGTTCTTCGATCGTTCTAATCCGCAGCTGGTCTTGAAGTCAATAGTCAACCTCCAAAACTCGCTTGCGTACTGGATCCGGGACGACCTAGCCGATACCCGTCGCCGGCGGATGGACGTGGTCGAGGCTGTAAGTACACGCCTCTTGTTTCGTGGCAGATCGTAGCTAATCAACAAACAGATCAAATCTCTGTGGGAGAAAATCACCACCATCCTCGCGGCAAGTGACGAGACCTTGCATTTGCAGATTAATGCCCTAGAGCACCTGTTCTGCGCCGCATTCGAGAGCAAGCACCGGCATATTGTCAACACGACGCTGTCCCTGTGGAACACAGCCTTTGACCATACGGAGGAACTGGAGTATCCGCCGACATTGAAGGCGACTCTTCTGTCTCTCCGACCATTCGTGGATATCGTACTGCCCGGCTTGGAGGCTTCTAGCATCGAATCCGGAGGCCGGGGCCCGTTCTTTGTAGATTCCCAGGATGAGCTGCCACTTCTCAGCATCACGCCAGCCAAGTCTAACCGATCCGCCTCTCGGCCGGCTTCGTCGTCTCATCGTTCACGTTCTCCATCTGTCAGATTTTCCGCAGCGGCAGAACGCCATGCCCACTCGACTCCCAACCCAAGACCTGCCAGTCGGCGTGCCACCACGCCCCGGCTCAGGCACAACGATTCCCAGTTGCAATTTGCGGCCATCGAGTCCTCGCCGATTGGCGATCGATACGTGGAGTCCCAGGTCCTCACGGAGAGACAGCAGGAAGTCCGCGAGCGACAGAAGGAAAACGCAGCCCTCTTCCCGGAGATACGGTCTAGTCCTGGCAAAGCCAATGCTTTACCTCGGAGCTCATCCAGGCCCGCCTCATCGCGGAGCTCTCCCAAGAACAAGCGAGCTGTAACCCCGACTCCAAGCACATTCGACGACTTTGTCACATCCACCCCCACCCCCCGTCGTGGCCAGCCGCTGCCCATGGCCGACCAGGACAATGACATGACGGACCCCCCGTCATCGCCTCCTGAGCCGAGGGGGAACCCGCTCTCGGACGAGATCAAATCCTGGTCTGCTAGCAGCAGTCTCATGGACGAGTGGCAGTTTACCTCGTCTCCGATATCCGGCTCGCCTAACCCTAACCGCCAGGTTTCCGCCCGCGAGCAATCCGGCCAAGAAGACCTGATGGACGACGGCCAGGAGCTAGACGGGGAAGATGGCGAATCCCAAGACGGAGAGGACGGAATGGATCATGTTGAGCCAGAACTGCCTACATCAATGGCTGAGGAGATCGTCGAGGATAGCGTCCTCATCGATCGGCCTGGGGATGCTCTACCCCTGGCTACCTCAGATGCGACGACTAGTCAACTTCCATCCACGCCCCCGCAGTTCCTCCGAGCTCTACGGCACCGGGAGACACCCAGGTCTGACAACGACGTGTTTGTGGATGCGCCGGCCAGCCCCCTGCCGGGCACTCCGCGTCGGAGCCAGAGGGCCGTTAGATCCTCCCTGCCTGCTCGAAGTAGTCAACGGCTGTCCGAGCATCCCCAGGACGCCTCTTTGGAGTTCAGCGAATTGGACGAATCGGGCCTGCTCAGACTTGTTGTAGAGCTTGACTCTGGGAGGCTTGATAGCTCCCATTACCGGCAGCTAACAGACTCGCCGGATCACAAACTGATCAAGGCAGAGGACGCTCTGGACTGTATCGTCGTGGGCAGCAGTGCGGCCAATTCTCCGGAAAAGCCGACGGCAACGAAGAGCGTTTCGAAACCTCCTGTCTCACCGGCAAAACCTGCCTCCCAAATCGTCAAAGAGGTCGAAGAGATTGCGAAGACAAGCTCCCCGGCCAAGTCAAGCTCAGGAAAGAAGAAGCGCGGCCGAGCATCCTCCAAGTCCCAGAAAGGAGGCAAGAAGAGAAAGCGGCAAGAAACCGAAGGTGCCTCGGAAGCTGTCGCCGATAGCCAGCAGAATGAAGCCGGCGACGTGATCAGGCTGCGGAACGGGCGTGTGGCAAAGAAGAAGAGGCCATCGTTGGAAGCCGTCGAGCAACGCCCTCGCAAAGAAGAAATTGCGAGCTCGTCCTTGGAAATTTCGAGCCAAGATGCTGCCGTGGCACAGGATGTCAACATGCAGGATGCTGCTGACGCTCAAGTATCGGAGGAATACGAAGTTCAGTCACAGCTTGCACTAGAGGTGGAGGCGCGAAGTGTTCGCGAGCAGACGGGAGAATCACATGTTGAGATGAGCGGCGCCTTGCAAACGGAGGCCGCTGAGGCGAGTGCCGCTGAGGAGGAGAATGCGAGCCCAGCCGAAGCCCAAGCCCAAGAGGAGCAAGAGACCGAGGCCGACCAGGCGAAGGAAGGAGGCATATTTGCCAGGATCATGACGTCGCTCCAAGGCGGGCTTAACGTGCTTCGCACGGCGAAGCTGTCGAGAGAGGAAGTGTACAAGGTTGAGGACATGTTCATGGATATGAAGAGGGAATTGTTCGAGGCTGAGAGACGCGGCAGAGCATCATAAAGTTTCACCTGCATTGTTCAAGGCGTTATCATGGGAGGCATTCAGGGATTTGGATGGTTGGGTATTATAGGGCGTCTATCACTGTTAGAATATCAAGTAGGGATGGACATAGCAAGGCAGATATTTGCTACCGACGTAGTTTCAACAAAGGAACCAGTTCAAGAGCAGCAACTACGGAAGAGCGGGCATTAATTACTATACTTGGCTGGGCTTTACTCTGGTACCGAAAGGAACCCGAACGTCTGGCCACAAAGCCCCCACTTCGTCAGCTTGGGGGGGATCGACTTCGAAGCCTTTGAGCCCTCATGTTTCAGACGTTGCAGTAGCCACTTGTTGCACGGACTAGAAGCAGCACCGAAGTTGGTGGGGCCCCTGTCCCGCAATGTGTCCGTTTGGCTGGGAGGAGCGCAAAACAGAGACATACATGATAGAGCTGGCCGATGATGGATCGATCGCCTGAGGTGGTGTTACCCCGCCCCCTCCATACCCGACGTGGACTGCAAGATCAACTGGCACTTGAACTACTCCAGTCAATGCTTCAAGAAGCATTCCTTTTCTTCTTCTTCCTTCTCTTCCCTTCCTCTTTTCTTCTTTTTCTATCACCGGTGCCTTTTGCTGTCCTAACTCG
>Ga0164242_10007285_pt1 | contig 12114 bp, 11 predicted proteins | sample OricomgcompostMG_FD_108783 | JGI IMG/M metagenome (GOLD analysis project Ga0164242, IMG submission 108783) | Miracle-Growth compost microbial communities from Emeryville, California, USA - Original compost - Miracle growth compost (MG) ... | reverse complement strand
GGCTGGTACCGCTCGTCGTCGGGATGCGCGATGAGAGCCACCGCGCTGGGGATCAGCTCCGGGCGGGTGGTCTCGACGTACACGCGTCCACCGTCGGGCCGGTGGTAGGCAACCCGGTGGTAGGCACCGGGGTACTCTCGCGCCTCCAGCTCGGCCTGGGCGACGGCGGTCTGGAAGGTGACGTCCCAGAGTGTCGGGGCTTCCTGGAGATAGGCCTCACCGCGGTGGAGGTTGCGCAGGAAGGCACGCTGGCTCACGGCCTGCGCCTTCGGGCCGATCGTGGTGTAGTGCTGCTTCCAGTCCACCGAGAGCCCGAGCCGGCGCCACAGCTCCTCGAAGACCTGCTCGTCCTGCTCGACCAGCTTCTCGCAGAGCTCGACGAAGTTGGGTCGGCTGACCGGCACCTGCTTCTTCGGGTCCGGCTTCGCCGGCGGAGTGAAGTCGGGGTCGTAGGGAAGGCTCGGATCGCAGCGGACGCCGTAGTAGTTCTGGACCCGTCGCTCGGTGGGCAGGCCGTTGTCGTCCCAGCCCATCGGGTAGAAGACCGACTTGCCGCGCATCCGCCAGAACCTGGCGATGACGTCGGTGTGGGTATAGGAGAAGACGTGGCCGACGTGCAGGGAACCGGAGACGGTCGGCGGCGGCGTGTCGATGGAGTAGACGTTCTCGCGCGGCTGGGTGCGGTCGAAGGCGTAGGTGTCATCGGCCTTCCACCGCTCCGCCCAGGTGGACTCCAGCCCCTCGAGCGCTGGCTTGTCCGGTACGGCGACGGTGCGCGGCGGTGCGGTCGTCTCCGGAGCGGTAGGGGGCTGGGTATCGGTCATGCGCGAAATCCTAGGGGCGAGCGATCCCGCCCGCGAAACCGGTTGAGGTGGCCGACACCTCCACGTCACGCTTCCGCCGCATCCAGCCCCTACCCTCATCTCGCGCCCGCGCGTGTCATCAACCCCGGGTCGGTGTGTGGATGGCAGCGATGGGGGAAGCAACGCCGGCCGCAACTAGACTCGCGACTGCGATGACCGACACCTCCACGCCCGCCCCCACGCCCCGCCTCGCGGCCACGATCGACGAGGTCGAGGACGCGCTCCTCTCCCGCTGGCCCGAAACCAAGCTGGAGCCCTCGCTGGACCGGATCCGGGCGTTCACCGAACTGCTCGGCGACCCGCAGCGCGCCTATCGGGTGGTGCACCTGACCGGTACGAACGGCAAGACGTCCACGTCTCGGATGATCGACACGCTGCTGCGTGCCTTGGACCTGCGCACCGGTCGATTCACCAGCCCGCACGTGGAGGCGATCAACGAGCGGATCAGCGTGGACGGTGAGCCGCTCACCGACGAGGCGTTCGTCGCCGCCTTCAACGACGTCGCGCCGTACACCCACCTTGTTGACGACGACCAGCCGTTCCCGCTGTCCTTCTTCGAGACCGTGGTCGGGATGGCCTACGCGAAGTTCGCCGAGGCACCGGTCGACGTGGCCGTGGTCGAGGTGGGCATGGGTGGTGCGTGGGACGCGACCAACGTCGCTGACGGCGACGTGGCGGTGGTGACGCCGATCGCGGTCGACCACGCGAAGTATCTGGGCGCGACGCCGGCGGCCATCGCCCGGGAGAAGGCCGGGATCATCAAGCCCGGCGCGGTCGCGGTCGTCGCCGAGCAGCTGGCGGAGGTCGACGAGGTACTGGCCGAGCGTGCCGTCGAGGTGGGCGCAACCATCCTCCGCGAAGGTGCGGACTTCGCCGTCGTCTCCCGGACGCCGGCGGTCGGCGGGCAGGTCGTCACGCTGCGCGGTCTGCGGGCGACCTACGAGGAGGTGTTCCTCCCGCTCTACGGTGCCCACCAGGCCCAGAACGCGGCCGCCGCGCTGGTCGCCGTCGAGGCGCTGCTCGGCGACCGTCCGCTCGACGAGGACCTGGTCCGAGACGCGTTCGCGCAGGTCAGCTCGCCCGGCCGGCTCGAGATCGTGCGGAGCTCGCCGACGATCATCCTCGACGCGGCCCACAACCCGCATGGCGCGGAGGCCACCGCGGCGGCGCTGGAGGACTCCTTCGCGTTCTCCTCGGTCGTCGGTGTCCTCGGCGTGATGGAGGACAAGGACGTCGACGGCGTCCTTGCCGCCTTCGAGCCCCACCTCGAGCACGTGGTGATCACGCAGAACTCCACCGACCGCGCGATGCGTGCCACCGAGCTCGCCCGGATGGCGGTCGAGATCTACGGCGAGGACCGGGTGAGTGTCGTGCCCCGCCTCGCCGATGCGCTCGACGCGGCGGCCGCGCTCGCCGAGTCCGCCGACGCGAGCTCGATCAGCGGGGGCGCGGTCTTGGTGACCGGCTCGGTCGTCACGGTCGGCGAGGCGCGCCGCCTGCTGCGTCGGAGGGGTGAGCGCTAGATGGCGTCGGAGCGGGAGAAATCGCCGCGCCGCGGCATGTGTGCCTCCGTGCTCGGCCTCGAGGCCATCGTCCTCGGCCTCACCACGCCGGTGATGATCGCCATCGCCGGCGTCAGCACCGCCACGGCGCTCATCGTCGGCCTCGGCCTATGCGTGGTGTGCCTGGTGCTCTCCGGGATGCTGCGCAGGCCGTGGGCCTACTACGTCGGCTGGGCGGTGCAGATCGCGGCCATCCTGCTCGGTCTGGTGATCCCGCTGATGTTCGTGCTTGGCGGGATCTTCGCACTGCTGTGGGGACTCGCCGACGGGCTGGGACGCAAGATCGACCGGGAGCGGGCGGCCGCCTTCGCGGCGTACGACCGGATCACCCAGGACTGAGGTCACAAGACGCTGGTGATCGCCGCAAGCGCGCGGTCGAGCTCATCGTCGGTGACGCCGCCGAAGCCGACCACGAGACCGGTGAGGCCGCTGCTGCGCGCGTAGCTGCTCAGCAGGTTGAGCTCGAAACCAGCCGTGCGTGCTGCATCGCGTGCCCGGACCGCGTCCGGTTCGGGGAGCAGCCAGGTGGAGTACATCCCGGCGAGCGGGCCCGCCAGCGCGGCGTACGGCGCGAGGGCGGCCGCCACCCGGGGAGCCCGCTCCGCGTAGACCCGACGGGCAGCGCGGACGACCTTGTCGACCCAGCCGTCCCGCAGCAGGGTGAGCAGCGCCCGCTGCGAGGGCCAGGCCGCACCGGCGTGAGTGACCCTACGTCGTGCCACGACCCGGTCCAAGAGCGGCTCGGGAGGCACCAGCCATCCGAGCCGCAGCGTCGGGATGACCGACTTCGCGGCCGTGCCGACGTAGGCGACGGTGTCGCGGTCGAGGGAGGCCAGCGCCGGCACCGGCGCGACGTCATAGCGGAACTCGGAGTCGTAGTCGTCCTCGATGACCACCGCGCCGGCCAGCCGGGCGGCATCGAGCAGCGCGAGCCGATCGGTCGCCGGCATCACCCGGCCGAGGGGATGTTGGTGCGCCGGCGTGACGTACGCCGCCACCGACCCGGTCAGGTCGCCGACCGGCTCGGTGGCGGGCAGGTCGACGACCTCGCGGCCGAAGGTACGGACCGTCTCGACCGCCGCGCGGTAGCCCGGATCCTCCACAGCGACCGGGCCGGCGGGCAGCTCGGGGAGAAGCTGGCGGAGCGCGTCGGTGGTGCCGGCGGTCACGACGATCTGGTCGGGATCCACGTCGAGCCCGCGGGTCCGGGCGAGCCGGTCGGCGAGCGCGGCACGGAGCTCGGGAAGTCCGCGTGGATCGTCGTACCCACGGGGAGGGATGGCTGCCGAGACCTCCCGCCAGGCTCGCCGCCAGCCGGCGTTGTGACGCGGGTCCACCCACGGCGTCCCGGTGTCGAGACGGATGAGCCCGGCCGGTGCCGGGACCGAGCGGTGCCGCGGCCTGGCGGCCGCCGCACCGGAGGTGGCGGCGACGAAGGTGCCGGCACCACGACGGGTCACCAGCCAGCCCTCGGCGAGCAACTGCTCGTAGGCCTGCTCGGTCACGGCCCGGGAGACGCCGAGATCGGCGGCAAGGGCGCGGCTGGAGGGCAGCCGGTCGCCATGCGCCAGCGTGCCGGAGAGCACCATCGCTCGTACTTGCGCGGCCAGCTGTGCCGGGAGCGGATCCGGGCGCCGACGGTCGAGGTGGAGCGGCAGCATGGAAGTGTCCTGGTGAAGTGGGCGCAGATTGGCCCGTGTCAGCAGGCCACGTGGAGCCGAGGATAGACCCATGCCGACACCGTCGCTCTCACCCACGCCCCGGACCACCGTCAACCGTGGTAGGAGCCGCGCCGTCGCCGACCGCGAGCGCCTGCACGCTCTCCTCGATGAGGCGCTGCTCGCCCATCTCGGGGTCGTCGCCGGCCAGCATCCGGTGGTGCTCCCGACGGCGTACGGCGTCGACCGGGACGGCCCCGACGAGGGTGGGTCGCTCTACCTCCACGGCTCGGTCGCGGCCGGTTGGCTCTCGCGGGCGCTCGCACACGAGGTGTGCGTGACGATCACCGAGCTCGACGGCCTGGTCGCGGCGCGGAGCGCGTTCCATCACTCGATGAACTATCGCAGCGCCGTCATCATCGGCCGTGCCCGCCGGGTCGAGGACCACGACGAGCGCCTGCACGCGCTCGCCCTGGTCGTCGACCACATGATCCCCGGCCGGTGGGCCACCTTGCGGGCGAGTACGCGCAAGGAGCTGGCCGCGACCGCGGTGTTGGCCGTGCCGCTCGCCGAGGCGTCGCTGAAGGAGCGGGCCGGTGGACCGGTGGACGATCCCGAGGACATCGCCACCGGGGTCTGGGCCGGTCACATCCCGCTCCGCCGGGTCGCGGGCGACCCGGTGCCGGACGCCGACGCACGGGCGGCCGCACCGGCAGACGTCCTGGACCGGGTGGCGCAGCTGCGCTGAGCCCGGAACCGGCCGGGCCTTGGGGTCGGGCGCACGGCGCGGCAGGGCGGGTTCGTCGCTCTGCCAGGTGCTCGTTAGGGTTCGGCCATGACCCAGCGCACCTTCGTGATCATCAAGCCCGACGCCGTACGCCGCGGCCTGGTCGGGGAGGTGCTCTCGCGATACGAAGCCAAGGGGCTCACGCTGGTCGCGCTCGAGCAGCGCACCATCGACGGCGAGCTTGCCGACCGGCACTACGCCGAGCATGTCGAACGCGACTTCTATCCGCCGCTGCGCGACTTCATCACCAGTGGCCCGCTGGTGGCGCTGGTCCTCGAGGGCGAGGAGGCGATCGAGGTCGTCCGCGCCATCAACGGCGCCACCGACGGGCGCAAGGCCGCGCCCGGCACCATCCGCGGCGACCTCTCGCTGTCCAACCGGGAGAACCTCGTGCACGGCTCGGACTCGCCGGAGTCGGCCGCCCGGGAGATCGCGCTCTGGTTCCCGGGCCTGTGAGGGGGCCTCAGCTCACCCAGCTCGAGATCGGGTGGATCGCGAAGTAGACCACGAAGAGTGCCGCCACCACCCACATCAGCGGGTGCACCGCACGCGCCTTTCCCCGGACCACCTTGATGAGGACGTAGGCGAGGAAGCCGGCGCCGATGCCGACCGAGATCGAGTAGGTGAACGGCATCAAGACGATCGTCAGGAACGCCGGGATGGCGATCTCCAGGTCGTTCCACTCGATGTCCTTGACCTGCTGCATCATCAAGAAGCCGACGAGCACCAGCGCCGGAACGGCCGCCTCGGAGGGGATCACGTCGACGATCGGCGCCAGGAAGGTCGCGAGCAGGAAGAGCACGCCGGTGACGACCGCGGACAGGCCGGTGCGAGCGCCCTCACCGACACCGGACGCTGACTCCACGTAGGAGGTGTTGGACGAGACGCCACCGGCACCTCCGGCCGCCGCCGCCAGCGAGTCGACCACGAGGATGGCGCGGGTCCGGGGCGGGGTGCCGTCCTGCTGGAGCAGGCCGGCCTCGGCGCCGATCGCGGTCATCGTGCCCATGGTGTCGAAGAAGTCGGCGAGCATGATCGTGAAGATCAGCAGGATGGTCGTCACGATGCCGACGTTCTGGAACGAGCCCAGCAGGTTGAAGTGACCAAGCGTGTCGAATGAGGGCCACTGGACGATCTTGTCCGGCCAGGACGGCACGTTGAGCGACCAGCCGGTGGGATTCTTCGCGCTGCTGGCGCCGAGATGGCCGATGGCCTCGACGATGATGGCGAGGATCGTGGTGGCGATGATCGAGATGAGGATCGCGCCACGCACCCGGCGTACCCACAGCGTGACCACCAGGACCAGGCCGACGGCGAAGACGAGGACGGGCCAGCCGGCGAGTTGGCCGTTGGGGCCCAACTGCACCGGGGTCGTGGTGTTGGCGGAGTCGGGCACACGGCGTACGAATCCGGCATCGACGAAGCCGATGACCGCGATGAAGAGACCGATGCCGACGGAGATGGCGACCTTGAGCGCGGTCGGTACGGCGTGGAAGACCGCCTCCCGGAACCCGGTGAGCACCAGCAGCAGGATCACGATGCCCTCGATGACGATCAGGCCCATGGCGTCGGCCCAGGTCATCTGGCTGGCGACCGACACGGCGACGAACGCGTTGAGTCCCAGGCCCGTGGCCAGCGCCAGCGGATAGTTCGCGACGACGCCCATCAGGATCGTCATCACGCCCGCGACCAGGGCGGTGCCGGCAGCGATGGCGGCGAGGTTGTCGCCCGAGCCGCCGAGCGTCTTGCCGTCGGCGTCCTTCGCGAAACCGAGGATCAACGGGTTGAGGACGACGATGTAGGCCATCGTGAAGAAGGTGACGACACCGCCGCGGATCTCACGCCCGATGGTGGAGCCGCGCTCGGTGATCTGAAAGAAGCCGTCGAGACCGCCGCGGGTCCGAGAGGGAGTCGTGGTGCTCACGGGCGGTAAGCATCCCAGAAGGACGCCGATTCTTTCACCTTCGCCGCGGCGGTAGCCGGCGCGCCGCGCTCGCGCGCCGGCTCCGGCGGCCGGCGTCCACAGCGCCGCCGCCGGCGGTTTCCGGCGGGCCCGGCCGGGCAAGCCTCCCGATATGACGCCTCCGATCGCTCCCTCCGACGCGCCCGACCTCACCTTCGACCCCGACCAGGTCGCCCGCGCTGCCCGCGGCTGGGACGAGGTCCACCTCGAGCTCCGCGGCATCGCGGATGCGATGGCGGGCGCCACGACCACGGGGTTCACCGCACCGGTGCGCGCCGCGGCCAGCCGGTGCGGCGCTGCCTGGAGCGAGGTGGTGCGCGAGATCGCCGCCGCGGCGGAGGCCTGCGCGGACGGCGTCCGCGCATCCGCGGCCCGGATCATCGATGCCGACGAGCGCATCGCGGCGACGGCCGGGTTGCTGGAGGCCAGGCTGCGGGAGCTGCGATGACGCCGCTGCGGCCGCCGAGTGCCATGCCGCCCTGGTCGGCCGACCCGTCCCGGGTCGCCGACTTCGGCTCCGAGATGCTCGCCCTGTCCGCGACGCTCGACGACTGCGGTCGGTTCGCCGACGGTGGCGCCCGCTGCCCGGGCTGGACGGGCGCGGCCGGCGCGGCGTACGCCGCCAGGGCGGCGCGACTCGGCCGTCGCGCCGACGCGCTCTCCGCCACGTGTCGTGAGATCGCCAACGCGGTGCTCGCCCACGCCACCGCGCTGACCCGGTTGCACGCCCGCCATGCCGCGCTCTGCCGGCGGCACGACGACCTGGACCGGCTGGTCCGGGCGACGAGGCTCGCGCTGCCGGCCGCCGGGTCGGTGGCGGAGATGCTTCTCGGCGCGCTGGCCGCTCCCGCTGGACCGGGAGCCCTGGAGGGACTGCTGGCGGCCTATGAGGCCGATCGACGTGCCTGGGTCGTCGACCTGGACGCCGCCTGTGGGCAGGTCCGTCGAGCGCTCGATCGGGCGCCCGTGGGCGAGGCCGGGTCGTCGGCCGACTCCGCGGACGCGGCGCTGGCCACGATGCCGACGTCAGGCGCCGATCCGGCCGAGGTCGCGACCTGGTGGCGCAGGCTGTCGCCGGCGCAGCGGTCCGCCCTCGTCGTCGCCGCCCCGGCCGTGATCGGCAACCGTGACGGGCTCCCGGCCCGGGCGCGCAGCCGTGCCAACACCGTCGCCCTCGACCGTGACCTGGCGGTGCTGGGCGCGATCCCTGCGGCCTTGCGGACCCGCGCCGAGGCGGCGCGCTACGCCAACGCCCGAGCGGCGGCCGCGGCTCGTACCTCGATCGAGGAGCAGGCCCGGGATGCACGCACCGGTGAGCCTCTCGTGCCGCAGATCTATGCCTACGACCCGGACGCCTTCGACGGGGACGGTGCGGTCGCGATGGCTGCGGGTGACCTCGACACGGCGGCTGACGTGGTGGTGACGGTGCCCGGCTTCGGCACCGACGCCCAGAGCGCGGCGTACCAGGGCGAGCGCGCGATCATGCTCCACCGAGCGATGGATCACGAGGACCCGCACGGCGGTCATGCGGCGATGTTCTGGATCGGGTACGACGCGCCCGACAACACTCCGTGGGACGGTCATGGCCTGGACGCCGCCGGGGTGGTGGGGGAGCAGATGGCGGTGGCCGGCGGCGATCGCCTCGCCGATCTGGTCGACGGTCTGGACGCGATGCGCGCGCGCCCGGCCCACCTGACCGCGATCGGGCACAGCTACGGCTCGACGACGCTCGGCCACGCGCTCCACGACCATCGCACCGGGGTGGACGATGTCGCCTTCGTGGGCAGCCCGGGCGTCGGCGGCGACGTACGCACCGCCGCCGACCTCGAAGTCCCCGCCGGCCACGTGTGGGTCGGGGCCGACTCGCGCGACCCGATCACCCGGCTCGGCGACACCGGCGAGGTCGGGCTCGGCACCCTCGCCGGCGGAGGACTGGGGCGCAACCCGGCCGAGGACGGCTTCGGGGCCGTCCGCTTCCGGGCCGAGACCTCGAACCATCGCGGCGGCCCGCTGGCCGAGCACTCGACCTACTTCGACCCCGGCAGCGAGTCGCTTGCGAACCTCGCCCGGATCGCGACCGGCCACGACGACGCGGTGACGATCGCCGGTGGGGTGCACGATCCGGCCCCTGACCTCGGCGACGTGGGGGACGCGGTGGCGCGGGAGTACGACGCCGAGGGCCGGCTGCTGCACGGCCTCACCCATCCGTGGGAGCTCGGCGGCGACATCGCCGCCGCCGGCACGGACCTCCTGCGTGGCGTCACCGATCTCGGCGGTCCGGTCATCGACCCCGAGGCGACGCGGACGCCGCCGAGCGCGCCGGCCGGGCGGTGACGCCGGTCCGCCGTACCAGATTCGCCCCTGACCAGTCACATCTGCGACATCCGCCACGGCGTGCCTCACCGGAAACACGGCGTACTCCTCCTAGCCTCGTCGGCGGGTGCGTCCTTCCCTTCCCCGAGCCCGTACCCAGTGAGGCAGTCGACCCATGGCGAACAGTTTCATCGGCCGTGACATGGCCGTGGATCTCGGCACCGCCAACACCCTCGTCTACGTCCGTGGCAGGGGGGTGCTCGTCGACGAGCCCAGTGTCGTCGCGCTGCACCAGAAGACCGGCGAGGTGCTCGCCGTCGGGCACGAGGCCAAACGCATGCTGGGGCGCACCCCGGACGACATCGTCGCGATCCGGCCGCTCAAGGACGGCGTCATCGCCGACTTCGAGGCCACCGAGCAGATGCTCCGCTACTTCATCCACCAGGTGCATCGCCGGCGCTACTTCGCCAAGCCGCGGATGGTCATCTGCGTCCCCAGCGGCATCACCGCGGTGGAGACGCGAGCAGTCAAGGAAGCCGGCTACCAGGCCGGCGCCCGCACCGTCTACATCGTGGAGGAGCCGATGGCGGCCGCGATCGGTGCCGGGCTGCCGGTCCACCTGCCCACCGGCAACATGGTCGTCGACGTGGGCGGCGGCACGACCGAGGTCGCGGTGATCAGCCTCGGCGGCATCGTCACCAGCCTGTCGGTGCAGACCGCCGGTGACGACCTCGACAACGCGATCGTCAGCTGGATGAAGAAGGAGCACGCCCTGCTCCTGGGCGAACGGACCGCCGAGGAGGTCAAGAAGACCCTGGGCTCGGCGTTCCCGCTGCCGAACGAGCCGGAGGCGGAGATCCGTGGCCGCGACATGGTCAGCGGCTTGCCCCGGACCGTCAGCGTGACCAGCTCCGACATCCGGGCAGCGATCGAGGAGCCGCTGCACGACATCATCGACGCCGTACGCACGACGCTCGACCAGACCCCTCCCGAGCTGGCCGGCGACATCATGGACCGCGGCATCGTCCTCACCGGCGGTGGCGCGCTGCTGCGCGGCCTCGATGAGCGGCTTCGCCACGAGACCGGGATGCCGGTCCACGTCGCCGACGGACCGCTGACCTCGGTCGCCCTGGGCGCTGGCCGGTGCGTGGAGGAGTTCGACGCGCTCCAGAAGGTCCTCGTGTCCGAGACGAGGCGGTGGTGATGGCGCTCCTGAGCCCGCCGCCGCTGCGTTCGCTGGGCAAGCAGCTGAGCGCGCTTGGCCGGGACCACCCGCCCGGGGCCGAGGGCCTCAACCGGCGCGGCAGCCTCGAGCCCAAGGACCCGCGCGCGCCGAAGCGCGCGACGCTCGTCGCGCTCCTGCTCGCCGGTGCGTGCCTCATCACTCTCGACCAGACCCCGGCGCTCGCGCCGGTGCGGACCATCGCCGGCGACGTCTTCGGGCCGGCCGAGTCGGCGGTCAGCAGCGTGGCCCGTCCCTTCACCGACATCCCCGGCTGGTTCGACAGCCGGGACAAGCTGCGCGGCGACATCGCCGACCTCAAGGCGCAGAACGCCGATTTGCGGCGCCAACTGAGGATCACCGACTTCGGCCGCACGCGGCTGGAGGAGTACGACGGCCTCACCCGCTCCGCGGCGACCCTCGGCTACAGCCTGGTGCCGGCGCGGGTGGTCGCCTACGGGAGCGCACAGAGCTTCTCCCACACGGTCACCATCGACGCCGGATCGGCCTCCGGGATCAGCCCCGACATGACCGTGGTCACCGGCGACGGCCTGGTCGGTCGGGTGCTGCGGGTGAGCAGGACGACCGCGACCGTCCTCCTCATCGTCGATCCGACCTCGGTCGTCGGCGGCCGGGTCGGCGGCTCGATGCAGGTCGGCTTCGTGCACGGCTCGGGCGAGGTGTCCCGGGGCGGCACCCTGGACCTGGAGCTCGTCGACCAGTCGGTGGCACCGGTCAAGGGCGAGACGGTCGTGACCTGGGGAGAGGGCCAGGACGCGCCCTACGTCTCCGGCGTGCCGATCGGCAAGGTCACCGGTGTCTTCGCCAGCGTCCGGGACTCCTCGCGCACCGTCCGGGTCCAGCCCTACGTCGACTTCGGCGCACTCGACGTGGTCGGCGTCGTGGTACCGAACGGCACCAAGGGCGATCGTGCCGTGATCGGCCCAGACGGGAAGCTGGGGTGAGGCGGTCATGAACAGCATCCGCGGGGCGGTCGCAGCCCTGCTCGTGATCGTCGCGCTCCTCTTGCAGTTGAGCGTGTTCTCCTACTTCTCCTGGGACGGCGTCGTGCCCGACCTGGTACTCCTGGTCGTGGTCGCCGCTGCGCTCGTCCGCGGCGGCCAGTTCGGCATGGTGCTCGGCTTCTGCGCCGGTGTGCTGCTCGACGTCGTGCCGCCCGCCGACCACACCGCGGGCCGGTGGGCGATCGCCCTCCTCCTCGCCGGGTACGTCGCCGGCCGGGTCCGTCCCGAGGTCGGCAGTCATCAGGGCCGACCGCCGGCGCTGACGGTGATGGCAACCGTCGCCGGCTGCTCGTTCGTCGGCACCAGCGTCTTCGCGCTCAGCGGACTGCTGCTCCACGACGGGAGCACGGGGACCGGGTCGATGCTGGAGGTGGTGGGGATCAGCCTGGTGTGGGACGTGCTGCTGACCCCGCTCGTGCTGCCGTGGATGATGGCGCTGCTGCGCCGTCTCGAGCCGGAGCGGCTGCGCGCATGAGGACGACCCGATGACCACCCCGGCCTCGACCGCCCGCACCTCCCGTCTGCGCCTGATCGTGATCCAGGCGCTGGTGTTCTCCCTGTTCGCGACGCTCGCAGCCCGGCTCTACTACGTGCAGGTGGCGCACGGCCCGACCTACCAGGCGCAGGCGGCCTCCCAGTCCGTCCGCCAGGTGGTGCAGCAACCGGTACGCGGCCTGATCGTCGATGATCAGGGCGTCCCGCTCGTCACGAACCGGTCGTC
>Ga0164242_10007284_pt1 | contig 12115 bp, 7 predicted proteins | sample OricomgcompostMG_FD_108783 | JGI IMG/M metagenome (GOLD analysis project Ga0164242, IMG submission 108783) | Miracle-Growth compost microbial communities from Emeryville, California, USA - Original compost - Miracle growth compost (MG) ... | reverse complement strand
CGCCCCACGTCTTCTTCTCGACGATATGGTCATCGGGTTGGCGGTCGAGCGCGGGCACCAGATCGGCCCAGTCTGGGGCCGGGGTCGGCGGCTTGGGCTGCTCGTTGCGGCCTGGTGCGCCGCTGGTGACGTGGACCAGCACCACCGGCAGCTTCCTGGCACGGAACGCCCTGGCGAGCATGGCCGCTTTCGCGACCACGTCCGCCGAAGGGTAAGGTCTGGTGTCCCGCGCGACGATGCCCTTCTGCAGATCGATCAGGATCAGCGCCGTATTCGGGTCGAGCGTCGTCACCGCCATGGGAAGGTCCTTTGGTTGGGTAGACCTACAGGACGTATTTGCTGAGGTCCGTGTTCCGCGCCACTTCAGCCAATTGCGTCTCGACATAAGCCGCATCGATCGTGAGCGTGCTTCCGGTACGCTCTTCGGCATGGAAGCTCACGTCCTCCAGCAGTTTCTCCATCACCGTCTGGAGACGGCGCGCGCCGATATTTTCGATGCTCTCGTTCACCTGCGCGGCGGTGCGTGCGATCGCGGCGATGCCGTCCTCGGTGAAGTCGAGCGCAACCTGTTCGGTTGCGATCAACGCGCGGTACTGCGTGGTGAGCGAGGCGCGCGTGTCGGACAGGATCCGCACGAAATCCTTCTCGGTGAGCGGCTTCAATTCGACGCGGATTGGCAGACGGCCCTGCAATTCGGGCAAGAGGTCGCTCGGCTTGGCGACGTGGAAGGCCCCGCTCGCGATGAAGAGGATATGATCGGTCTTCATCGGACCATATTTGGTCGAGACGGTGGTGCCCTCGATCAACGGCAGCAAATCGCGTTGCACGCCCTCGCGGCTGACGGAGCCGCCGCGCACGTCGGAAACCGCGATCTTGTCGATCTCGTCGAGGAAGACGATGCCGTTCGCCTCGGCGTCCGCCAGCGCGACGCGCGCGACATCCTCCTGGTCGAGGCGCTTGTCGGCTTCCTCCTCGACCAGCTTGGCCCAGGCGGCGCGAACCGACAGCTTGCGCTTCTTGGTGCGCCCTCCGCCAAGCTTGCCCATGATCTCGCCCAGGTTGATCATGCTCACCTGGCCTGGCATGCCGGGGATCTCCATGGGCATGCCGCCCGCATCCTCGATCTCGATCTCGACTTCCTTGTCGTCGAGATGGCCGTCCTGGAAACGCTGGCGGAAGGAGGCGCGGGTCGCTTCGGATGCGTCCTTGCCGACGAGCGCGTCGATCAGGCGCCCCATCGCGGCCTCCTCGGCCTTGTCCTTGACCGCGGCGCGGCGGCGTTCCTTCTCCAGCCGGATCGCCTCTTCGACCAGGTCGCGCGCGATCTGCTCGACGTCGCGGCCGACATAGCCGACTTCGGTGAACTTGGTCGCCTCGACCTTCACGAACGGTGCGTCGGCGAGCTTGGCGAGACGGCGGCTGATCTCGGTCTTGCCGCAGCCGGTCGGCCCGATCATCAGGATATTCTTGGGGCTGACTTCGTCGCGAAGCTCAGGCGCGAGCTTCTGCCGGCGCCAGCGGTTGCGCATCGCGACCGCGACCGCGCGCTTGGCGTCGTCCTGGCCGATGATGTGCTCGTCGAGCGCCGCGACGATGGCTTTGGGGGTAAGGGCTTCGTTCATTTCAAATGTCATTCCCGCGAAGGCGGGAATCCATATTCTCCGCCTGCATTATATGGATCCCCGCCTTCGCGGGGATGACGATCAAGCAGAAGCGTCCATCGTCTCGACGGTCAGGTTGCCGTTGGTGAAGACGCAGACTTCCGCCGCAATGCCCATCGCCTTGCGCGCGATCGTCTCGGCGTCTTCCTCATATTCCACCAAGGCTCTGGCGGCCGACAAAGCGTAATTGCCGCCCGATCCGATCGCCGCGATCCCGGCTTCCGGCTCGAGCACGTCGCCGTTTCCGGTGAGGATCAAGGTCACGTCCTTGTCGGCGACGATCATCATCGCTTCCAGGTTGCGCAGATATTTGTCGGTGCGCCAGTCCTTGGCGAGCTCGACCGCGGCACGCAGGAGCTGGCCGCGATATTGCTCCAGCTTGCGCTCCAGCCGTTCGAACAAGGTGAAGGCGTCGGCAGTCGCGCCGGCGAAACCGCCGATCACCGAACCGTCGCCCAGCCGCCGCACCTTGCGCGCATTGGGCTTGATCACCGTATTGCCGAGGCTGACCTGGCCGTCGCCGGCGACGACGACCTTTCCGTTCTTCCTGACCGACAGGATGGTCGTTCCGTGCCAGCCGATCTTGTCTTCGTTCATCGTTCTCTCCGCTCGGCGCGGATATGGGAAGGCCAGTCCTGTTTGCAACGGATCGGCGGCGGAATCACTCCGGTCCCGACAATCCATGCATTCGTCGCGAAAAATTACAGTTAAGGCGGCGAAGAGGCTGGCAAAGAAACGAATCGCGTCTATATGCGCCGTTCCCCCTAGGAGTATTAACGTGGCGAACGACAATCAGGAACTGATTACCCTCACGGCCGACATTGTTGCGGCGCACGTCAGCAACAACTCTGTCCCGACCGCGGAAGTCGGCGCGCTGATTCAGAGCGTCTTCACAGCCCTGTCGCACGTCGGCACCGCCCAGGCCGAGCCGCAGGCTGAAAAGCCCAAGGGTGCGGTTTCGGCGCGTGCCTCGATCAAGCCCGATTATCTGGTCAGCATGATCGACGGCAAGCAATACAAGATGTTGCGTCGTCACATCTCGCAGCACGGTTACACGCCGGAAAGCTATCGCGAGACGTTCGGCCTGCCGCGCGATTATCCGATGGTTGCCGCCAATTATGCCGAGCAGCGCCGTGCGCTCGCGCACAAGATCGGCCTTGGCCGCAAGCCGCGCACGGGCGCCAAGCCGGGTCGCAAGCCCAAGGGCGAATAAGCCCTTTCGTTTTCCACGAGGATGAATCGGTCGCGGTCTGTGGGGACCGCGGCCGTTTTTTTGTGCGCGGCTTGCCGCAGCGCAGCAAAGCGCGCATAGGCAGCCGCCATGCCGACCGCTGAAAAATCTTCTCCCGCGCCGGGCGGCGCCGGGTCCGGATTGCCGTTCGGACTGTTCGTCGCCCTCATCGCTGCGCTGATGGCGGTGACTCCGCTCGGCATCGATTCGATGCTGCCGGCGCTGCCGCATATCGGTCACTCTCTGGGTGTCACCAACGAGAACCACCAGCAGTGGGTGATCGCGATCTACGTGTTCGGCTTCGGCGTGGCGCAGATCGTCTACGGGCCGCTGTCCGACCGCTTCGGGCGCAAGGCGATCCTGGTGCCGAGCCTGTCGCTATTCGCGGCATTGAGCATCCTCGCCGGCTTCGCAGCGAGCTTCCCGTTGCTGCTGATCGCGCGGCTGTTCCAGGGGATTGCGGGCGCGTCGAGCCGCGTGCTCACCATCTCGATCGTGCGCGATTGCTATTCGGGACGGCAGATGGCGCGCGTCATGTCGACCTCGTTCATGGTCTTCCTGATGGTGCCGGTGCTTGCGCCCAGCATCGGGCAGGGGATCATGCTGGTCGCGAACTGGCGTTTCATCTTCTTCTTCCTGGCCGCGGTGGCGCTGCTGGTCGCGGCCCTGCTCAGCTTCACGATCCGCGAGACGCTGCATCCCGAATATCGCCGGCCCTTGTCGCCGCGCGTGATCGGGCAGGGGGTCTGGCGCACGCTGACCGACCGCAGCGCCCTGGGCTACACGCTTGCGATCACCTTGGTCTTCGGATCGCTGATGGGGTTCATCAATTCGGTCCAGCAGATCTTCCAGGACGTGTTCCACGCACCCAGCAAATTCCCGCTGGTGTTCGCGGGCATCGGCCTGTCGATGGCGGTCGCGGCCTTCACCAATTCGCGGGTCGTCGAGCGGCTGGGCACGCGCAAGGTGTCGCACACGGCCTTGCTCGGCATGATCGCCTTCGCTGCGATCCATAGTCTGGTCGTGGCGGTCGGGCATGAGACGATCCTGAGCTTCGCCTTGCTCCAGTTCGCGACGATGTTCTGCTTCGGCCTGCTCGGCTCCAATTTCGGATCGATGGCGATGGAGAATGTCGGCGAGATCGCGGGCACCGCTTCCTCGGTCCAGGGCTTCGTCTCGACCTGCGGCGGCGTGCTGCTGGGCCTGGTGATCGGCCAGTCGTTCAACGGCACGGTGCTGCCCCTGACGCTCGGCTATTTCCTGCTGGGCCTGGGCGCGTTGGTGGTGGTGCTCGTCACCGAACGCGGCCGGCTGTTCCGCGCGCACCACGCCGCCCCCACGGGCGGCGCGGTCCATTTCGACTGAGCGTCAGTCCGCCGCGCGCGTCGCGGTCGCCTTGTCGTCGAAGCGGTAGCGGTCCATCAGTGCGGCGGTGACGCCGTTGGTCCAGCCGAAGCCGTCCTGCACGACATATTCGCCGCCGCCGCCGGCCTTGCGTTCCTCGACGTCATATTTTTCGATCAGCCGGCCGCTATCCACGTAGAAGGCCGCGACCGTGTCGAACCAGCGCCGGGCGATGTCGCGCGCGAGCTTGCTCTCGCCGTAGCGCTCGAGCCCGTCGATCGCGACCCATTGCAGCGGCGCCCAGCCGTTGGGCGCATCCCATTGCTGGCCGGTGCGGACGAGCGAAGTGCGCAGGCCGCCGGGGGCGACCAGCTTCGCTTCGGTGAGGCGTGCCATGCGGTGCGCCTGGTTGGGCGTCGCCAGTCCGACGAAGAGCGGTTCGAGCAGGGCTGCTGAAATGACCCCCGTCGGCGCGTGCGACTTGCGGTCATAATCGGCGAAGCGGCCTTCGCCGCCGACCCACAGATATTTCTGGATTGCGGCGCGGCGCGCCTCGGCGCGGCGGGTGAAGTCGCGCGCGCAGGCCCGGTCGCCGAGCGCGGCGCAGCGCCGCGCGATCGAACGCTCCATGTTCCACATCAGGCTGTTGAGGTCGATCGGCACGATGTCGGTGGTGTGGATCGTCGCGAGCGTGCGCCCATCGGCGAGCCAGCGCGAGCCGAAGTCCCAGCCGCTCTCGGCCGCGGCGCGCAGGTCGCGATCAACCTCGCCCGCCGGACGCGGCGCGGCGGCGGCGGAGGTGGCGCGATCCTCGGCATAGGATTCGTCGCGCGGCGTGTCGCGCGCATCCCAATAGCGGTTGAGCAGGCTGCCGTCGGGCATCCGCACGACATGCTGGCAGGCGCCCGACGCGCCGACGCAGGCTGCGCCGGCCATCCAATAATCATGCTCTTTCCTGAGCGCGGCGAGACGTCGTTTGGCGAGCGCCGGATCATGATTTTCCGACAGGTCGAGCATCAGCGCGTAATAAGGCGGCTGCGAGCGCGAGAGGTAATAGGTCCGGGTGCCGTTGGGGATATGGCCGTAGCGCTCGATCAGGCTCGTGAAATTGGCGAGCATATTGTCGATCAGCGCCTGCTGGCCATCGGCCTTGAGGCCCAGCATCGTGAAGTAGGTGTCCCAGTAATAGAATTCCTGATAGCGCCCGCCCGGCACGATCGAAGTGGCCTCGAGGGGCAGCGCAGAGGAGCCTTCGGGCACCGCCAGCGGCGGATGCGCCAGCACCGGCCAGAGCGCGCGGATATGTTCGCGGATCGTCTGGTGCGCGTGCGGGGCGTTGGCGGCGACGAAATGGCGTGCGACGAAGGCGGTGAGCGCCTCGCGGCCAGTTGGATGTTCGGCACGATAGGCGTCCATGATCCCGGCCGGGGGCTCCCGCGGGATCATGTCGACGAAAGTCTTGCTGTCGGGAAAGACGCGTTCGAGCTGCACCGCCTCGAAAAGCGGGCCGTACAGGTCGTGTGGCGAGGCCGGCATCTGCACTGCGGCGGGCTTCTGCAGCGGCCGTGCGAGCATCGCCGAGACGGGCAGGAGCGCGATTGCGAGAGCGAGAAGGGGCTTGATCGGCGTCTTTCCGGGCATGTTTCGGGTCTTCGCAAAGGGGCCGGCCGGCACGTGGGGCGTACCGACCGGCAGGGGGAGGTTATCAGAACTTGTAGGCGGCCGTGATGGTCGCGTGCCGGCCGAAGATCGGGCGGCCGAGGAAATAGCCGTTGGCATTGGCCGAACCGACGGTGCGGATATTGCCTTCGGTCAGAGCCAGTGTGTTGGTGACATTCTCGACCGTCGCCTGGATCGAGAAGCGATCGTTGATGTCGAGCGACGCGCCCAGATCGAGCGTGTCGTAGCGGCCGAGCGGCTGCTTGTTCTCGATATCGGCATAACGGTTGCCGACATGGGTGTAGGTCGCGAACAGCCGCGCCTCGCCCGCGCCCGTGTGGAAGCTGTAGGATGGGATCACCGCGGCCAGGAAGCGCGGCTGGCGCGCCACGTCATGCCCGCTATTGGCGCCGAAATCCTTGAGCTTGCCGTTCTGGAGCACGCCGCGCGTCGCGATCTGGAAGCCGGCGAAGGGCCGGACCGCACCTTCGAACTCCAGGCCGTAAGCGCGCGAGCCGCCATAGAGCACGCGGTTGGTGGTGGTGCCGTCGGGGTTCTGGATGATGTCCTGGAAGAGGAGGTTGTGGAAACGATTGTAGAAGCCGGTCAGGAACAAATCGTAATAGTGGGTCGAGGTCTTGAGACCGATTTCATACTGCTTCGCCTTCTGTGGCTTGATCAGGTCGAGGCTGGTGGCATTGCCGCGCAGATCGTCGAACTGCGGCAGCAGCGCCCCGCTGTTCGCGCGCAGGAAGCCGTTGAGATGCGGGGTGAAGGCATAGTCGAGGCCTGCGGTCCAGCTGACCTGCGTCTTGCTGTAGCCGACGGTCGAGAAGGTGCCGTTCAGATAGGTCGCGCCGTTATTGTAGGCGGTCAACGGATTGGCATCGAGATCGCCGCTGCTGCTATTCTCGTAAGTGTCGTGCAGCTTGACGTGCTCGACGCGCAGGCCGCCGTCGAGGCGCAGGTCGCCGATCTTCCATTCGTCGCTGACATAGCCCGCGATATTGTCGCTGCGGTAGCGCGCATTGACGTCATAGCTGTTGGCGCTGGTGAAGCCGTCGCGCGTGAGGATCGTGCCGTTGGTGAGGCTTGCATTGAGCACGCGCGCCTGCGGCTCGAGCGCGAGCAGCATGTTGTTGCCGAGATACCAGACGTCATGATCCTTCACGTGCGAATAATAGCCGCCGACCGTGAGCGTGTTGCCCTCGAACAGCTCATGGCTGAGCCGCAATTCGTCGGTGAAGCTCTGGATATGCTTGGTGACCGACCAGATGCCGGCTTGGATCACCTGCTGGTCGGGCGAGACCGCCTGGCCGCCGTCGGCGAAGGTGACCGTGCCCGCGCCGCCCGCTGCCGCCAGATAATCGGCCGCCGATTGCGGGTTGCTGCCGGTGAACAAGGCAAAGGTGTCGGCATGACCCTTGGTGAAGTTCATGTTGTTCTGGAGCACCAGCCCGCCGAAATCGTAGCTGAAATTGCTGCCGACGGTGAAGATGTTGGCGCCGCGGCCCTTGGATAGATCGACATCCTTCTTCTGGGTCGGGCCGCCCGCCGTGCCGGGGCCGACCTCGATCTGGCTATGCTCGATCTCCTTGCCGACGAGCGTGTCGTCGCGCGCGTCGAAGCCGGGGAAGGTGTGGAACTTGCCGTCCTGCTGCAGCAGCGGCATCGGCGTGTAGAAGGCGTTGGTGTCGTCGAGGTAGCGGCCATAGACGGTCAGCTTGCCCGCATCGAACTTGTGCGTGACGCTGGCGGTGATCTGCCCGCCGTCATCGCCGCGGAAGCCGGTGTGGCGGAAACCCTTGCTGTAGCGGTAGAAGCCGCCGACCATATAGGTCGTGTCTTCGCCGAGCGGACCCTGGGCCACCACGTCGCCGCGATACATGTCTTCGGTGCCATAGGTGCCGCGGACCGAGAAGCGCGGGTCCTGCGTGCCTTCCTTGAGGATGAAGTTGGTGGTGGCGCCGGGCTGGCCGTTGGCGAAGATCGGGCTCGGGCCGCCGCGCAGCACCTCGACCCGCTGGACGGTATCGTCGATCCGGAACAGCGAGCTGTCTTCCAGGAACGAGAGCGACGAGGGCGCGATGATCGGCGATCCGTTCATCTCGATCGTCAGGAATGGCGCGTCGCCGGTCGAGGGGAAGCCGCGGATGAAGACGTTGGCGCCGGTCTCGCCGCCCGAGGTCTCGGTCCAGACGCCCGGCACGATCTTGAGCAGGTCCGCGGTCGAGATCGGCTGGACCTGGCGGATCTGCTCCTCGCTCGCGGTCGAGATCGAATAGCTCGCATCGAGCTTGCGCTGGCCGGCGCGATTGACGTTGCCGGTGACGACGATCACTTCGGACTGGGCCGGCGTGTCGGCCGCAGCAGCCGGGGCCGGCGCGGCGGCATCCTGCGCCAGCACCGGCGATCCGGCGAGCGCGGTGCCCGAAAGCAGCGCGAGCGCCGCGGTGCGGAGTGTGAGACCCTTCATGTTCTTTCCTTCCTGAGGGGGTTTTGGATTGGACAGGCAACAGGCCGCCGGCGCGCGGAACGCAGGTTTGCGTGCACGAGTCCGACAGGCAGGTTTTGGGGGAGGAGCGCCGCTAGGGCGGGCTGCGGGGCGGGGGCCGGGCGTTCATCTCAAAATCCGTAGCGCAGGCTGATCTCGGCCGAGCGGCCGAGGATGGGGCGCGCGAAAATGGGGCCGCTGCCCTGCGCGCCGACGGTGCGGGGGTTGCCTTCGGTCAGGCCGATCGCGTTGGTGAGATTGTCGGCGACCAGCTCGATCGAGAAGCGACGGCTCAGGTCGAGGGTCGCGCCCGCGTCGAGCTTGTAGAAGTGCGGCAGCAACTGCTCATTCTGCACGTCCGACCAGCGATCCCCCATGTAGGATAAGGTGGCGTGGAGCGAGGCCTTGTGGCCGGCGAGGTTGAAATCCCAGTCGGGTGTGAGCCGCCACTGCCAGACCGGCTGACGCTGGACGCGGTTGCCGGTCAGATCGGTCACGCCATCGTCGGTGTAGAAATGATGGTAGCGCGCATCGAGCCACGATCCCGAAAAGGCGATCGAAATGGCGGTGGTCGGGTGGATGATGCCTTCCAGCTCGACCCCGGTGGCATGCGCGCCGCCGATCGAGGCGATCGGCGCGCCCTGCGCGATCACGGTGGTGGCAAGCCCGCGGAAGCGGTTGCGGAACAGAGTCGCGTAGAAGGCCAGGGGCTTCGTCGCGAACTTGAGTCCGCCCTCGAACGTGTCGACCTGGGGCGCGACGCTGATCCCGTCGCGCAGATTGTCGAAGAAGGGGAAGCTGTGGCCGCGACTGAAGCGTGCGAACGCGCCGAGATCGTGCGTGACGTCGTAATTGAGGCCGGTGGTCCACGACCAGGCGGCATTGCGATAGCGCACCGGCCGATAGGCGCCGCCGAGCATCACGTCGCCATTGTCATAGAGTGTGGCGAGATTGCCGTCCGGTCCGCGGGGTCCGGCGGTCACGTCATTTTGCACCGCGCCGTCGACGCTATGCCGCTGACGGCGGACGCCCGCATCGGCGCGCAACTTCGCGCTGAGCTGCCATTCGTCGACGGCGTAGAAAGCGACGTCGCTACCGCGATAATGCGCATCGACCGCGAAGGTCGACCCGCTGGTAAAGCCGTCGCGCGTCACGATCGAACCGTCGGCGAGAATCATGTCGAGCCGGCGCGCATGCGGCTCGGCGGTGAGCAGGAGATTGTTGCCGAGGTTCCACCAGTCGCGCGAGGTGTAATGCGTCGCGTAAAAGCCCGCCGTCGCCTTGTTGGCGCCCGCCTTCCATTCGAGGGTCGCGTCGTTGACCCAGGCGGTGATCTGCTTGGATACGCGCCAGATGCCCGCCTCGACCACGGCCTGGTTGGCGGAGGCGGGGGTGCCGTCGTCGACGAAATGCAGCGAACCCAGCGTGCCGCCCAATCCGGCGGCATAAGCGGCAGCGCTTTCGGGCGGCACGTTGCTCGACACGAGGCCGGTCGTATCGGCATGGCCCGACAGCCAGCTCGCTTTGTCGCGCAGCGTCAGTCCGTCGCCAAGCGACGCTTCCAGATTGCCGCCGAGATTGACGATCCGCGCGCCGCGCCCGTCGGCAAGGTCGTAGCGGCTGCCGTCGCTGAGCAGGCCGCGGCGCGTATCCGGGCCTGCAAGCGTGTCGTCCCTCGCGTCGAAGGCGGGATAATTGCCGATGTGCGTGCCGTGCTGCTCGACCGGGATCGGGAGCAGCCATTGGCTGCGATCGTTGAGATAACGCCCGAACAGCAGCAGCGAGCCGCCCGCAAAATCGTGGCGCAGATTGGCGCTGACCTGCCCGCCGCGGTCGGCGTCGAAGCCGGGCGAGCGCACCCCATCGCCCGACGAATAATAGCCGCCGACCATGAAATGCGTGTCGGGGGCGAGCGGGCCGGCGACATAGGTATCGGCGCGATGCTCGCCGTCGCTGAACAGGCCTATCTTAGCCTCGCCCTCCAGCTTGGGGCCGCCTTCGCGCTGGATGATGTTGATCGTGACGCCGGGCTGACCCGATGCGAACAGCGCGCCGGTGCCGCCGCGTACCGCCTCGACCCGGCGGACGGTGTCGTCGAGCCGGATCAATTGCGAATTTTCGAGGAAGGAGAGCGTCGCCGGCGGGAAGAAGGGCACGCCTTCGGTCTGGAAGGTCACATATTCGGCATCGCCGCCCGATGGGTAGCCGCGCACGAAGATGTTGGCGCCATTCTTGCCGCCCGAGCTTTCGATGGTGAGGCCGGGCACCAGCCGCAGCACCTCTGCCGTGCTGGCCGGGGCGAGCCGCTCGATCGCGGGCTGGTCGATCGTGGTGACGGCATAAGCGGCATCGCGGCGGTTGGTGCCGCCGCCGGGCGTGCCGACGATCACCACATCAGGCAGCAACGGCGCCTCCGGCGTGCCTGCCGTCACGGGAGGAAGTGCAGCCGGCTGCGGCACGCTGCGGGGGACGGGCCTAGGCACAGGCGGCGGATCCGCGACGATCAGCACGGCCCCGCCGGGCGGATGCTCGGCATGAAGCCCGGTGCCGCGCAGCAGCCGCGCCAGCGCGCGATCGGGCGGCATGCGCCCACGCAGGCCGCGCACCTTCTTGCCGTGCACGATCTCCGGCGCGAACAGCATCTGCCGATGGCTCTGCTGCGCGAAGGCTGTCAGCGCATCCCCTAGTTCGCCGGCGGGAATAGCGAAGGCCGGTGGGGCAGCGATCGACCGGCCCGGCCACATCGCAACGGCGAGCAACGCCATGATCGCGATGAGACGAGCATGCCTGCGCCATCCCAAGTCCCTCCTCCGTTTCGGTTCCGTCTTGTGCGGACCGTTCGAAGGGTAAGACGCAGGCCGCTTCGGAATCCGAACCACCCGCTGCATTTTTTTATGAGACGTCATTTGCCTCAGCGCGAGGCGATGACCAATCCCGCATCCTCTTTCTGTATCACGCGTACCGGAAAACCTTGCTTGAGCGCGTCGGTGAAGGCGGGTGTTTCCGCCGTGCGGAACGATCCGCTGACGCGCAACGCGCCGGCATGCACGTCGGCGATGCCGATCGGCTGGCGGCGATAGCGGTTGAGCTCGCCCACCGCGGCGGCGAGCGGCACATTGTCGAACAGCAGCATGCCGTTGCGCCAGCCGGTGAAGGAGGCGGGCTGGTCGAGCCTTCGGATCGAGGCTTCCTCGCCGCGCACGGTCAGCAATCTGCCGTCGCCGAGCGCGATCGAGGAGGATCCGGATGCGAGCGAGAGGGTGCCGCTCGCGGCATAGGCGCGGACCTGGCCGGGATCGGTGCGCACGTCGAAGCTGCCGGGGCCGGCGGTGAGCGTGCGGGCCGCGGCCTTGATCAGGAAGGGGCGATCGGCGCCCTTGACGTCGAACCAGCCCTGGCCGTCGAGCACGACCTGCCGCTGCTTGCCCGTGAAGGAGACGTGCAGTTGGCTGTTCGTATCGAGCCGGACGGTCGATCCGTCGGGCAAAGTCACGTCGGCCTGCTGGCCGATCGCGGTGCGAAAGCTTTCCTCGAACGGCGCCGGCGCCGGCGTCAGCCAATGGTTGATGCTCCAGGCGGCGAGCGGAGCGGCGGCGGCCACCAGGACGATCCCCGCCGCGATAGTGCGCTTGCGGAAGCGGCGGTGCGGCGGGACCAAAGTGGCGCGCGCCAGCGCCTCCTGCCGCAGCGCCAGCAAAGCGGGCTCCTGCGCGAGTGACTTAACCT
>Ga0164242_10007283_pt1 | contig 12115 bp, 7 predicted proteins | sample OricomgcompostMG_FD_108783 | JGI IMG/M metagenome (GOLD analysis project Ga0164242, IMG submission 108783) | Miracle-Growth compost microbial communities from Emeryville, California, USA - Original compost - Miracle growth compost (MG) ... | reverse complement strand
TATATCAATATACATAATTTTATATATTAATATGTCACGGATTGCCCCATCCCTTTCAGTAGACGCCGGCTGAAAGACAAATACGCCAGACGGGTACCCGCCTGGCATCACGGGGGATTTCATCCGGGCAATGATTTGAAATTCCTCCGTTGCGCCGTCATGCAGCATACATCCCCAGAACCCCGCCATCCCCAGGGCAACTCAGGTTTAGCGGCAGCCATTCACCCTACCACCGTCCTGCCCGGGAGCATCCAGGGGCTCCATCTAAATCACAGCGTCCTCCGGTTCTTAAACCAATTGTTATTTGCGGCTGATTTTTAGCCTTTTACAACCAGCTTTTATAACTTTATAGGCATACAGATAAGAAGGACTGTTTCTGTTTTTTTGAATGACTAGACACTCCTTTTTACGGACCCGATTATTCTCTTCTTAAATGCTAGGTTCATGAAAATTATCAAAAACGGAGTACTCCTGTTATTTACATTGGTTTGGCTGGTTCAAACAAGCGATGCACAGCAAAAACCCAATATTATTTTTATCCTGACGGATGATATGGGATACAGTGATATCAGCTGCTTTGGCGGTAAATTCGTACCCACTCCCAATATTGACCGCATTGCGCAGCAAGGAACAAAATTCACCCAGTATTACAGCGCCGCTCCGATTTGCAGTCCCTCCAGAGTCAGTCTGCTAACGGGCATGTACCCTGCTGAGTGGAACTTCACGACCTTTTTAAACGACAGACGCAGTAATGGCCTGGCTGAGCAGGCTAATTATCTGAACGTCCATGCGCCTTCGCTGGCAAAAATCTTAAAATCAGCAGGTTATGCAACAGGGCATTTTGGCAAATGGCATATGGGAGGAGGCCGGGACATTAAAAATGCGCCTAATTTTGACAAATACGGCTTTGATGAGCATGCCAGCACCTATGAGAGCCCGGATCCTGACTCACTTATTACCGCCACTGACTGGATCTGGTCCGATAAAGACAGCATTAAGCGCTGGAACCGGACGCAATACTTTGTAGATAAAACCCTGGATTTTTTAAAAAGGCATAAAGGTCAGCCCTGTTTTGTCAACCTTTGGCCAGATGACATGCACACCCCCTGGGTGCCCTATGTTGACCAGGTATATGAAGGAAAGTTTCCGATGAACCCAGAGCAGGAAAAAGCCTTTAAACTGGTACTCAAAGAATATGACAGGCAAATTGGACGGCTCCTGGACGGATTAAAAGAGCTGGGGATCGACAAAAATACCCTGGTGATTTTTACCAGCGACAACGGCCCGCTGCCTAGCTTTAGGGGTAGCCGCGCAGCGGGACTCAGAGGCTCCAAACTATCCCTGTATGAAGGCGGGATCCGGATGCCTTTTATCATAAAATGGCCCGGTCATGTGCCAGCCGGCACTGTAGACAGCAGCTCCGTCTTGAATTCAACAGATATACTACCCTCCCTGGCATCCATTGCCGGAGGCCAGCTTCCCGGCAACTATAAAGGCGATGGAGAAAACCGGCAATCGGTGCTATTGGGCCATCCCTCAGCCAGACATAAAGATATGTATTGGGAGTATGGCAGAAACAGTTACGCCTTTAATTATCCAAAAGGCAGAGACCGCAGCCCCAACCTGGCCATCCGTTCAGGCAAATGGAAGCTCCTGATGAACGACCATGGTAAAATAGCTGACGCGGAGCTTTATGATATGAATCAGGATAAATATGAAACGACTAACCTGGCAGGCAGTCATAAAAAGCTGGTGCAGGAACTAGCTGCAAAACTCAGTACCTGGCGGATGTATCTCCCGGAGCTAACGCCCGACAGAGCTGATCCTCCCAAAAATTAAAGGCGCATAACAGAAAGCCACAAAGGCTGTTCCTTGTTTTTAAATAAACAAAAGGAACAGCCTTTTTTAATAATCCTTCAATGATGAAGGGTTAAAATTAGTTTTGGATACACTTTGCCATGAATTGGATACAATCCTCCCATGAAACAGTGCCAACTTTGCCTCTGTAAACAAACTTGACCTTTTTAAAATAAAAGCAATGAAAATTATACTTACCGGCTCTCTGGGACATATCACCAAGCCCCTGGCTACAACACTGATTCAGCAGCAACACGATGTCACCATTATCAGCAGCAACCCCCAAAAGCAAACTGACATTGAGGCAATCGGTGCCCAGGCAGCCATCGGAAAAATGGAAGACACTGATTTTTTAACTAAGATATTCACCGGCGCAGATATCGTATATGCCATGGTGGCTATGCCTATATTCAATGTGTCGATGGATCAGCTCCTGGAAACTGTCACACAGATTGCCACAAGTTATACCACGGCTATACAAAATGCAGCCGTTAAAAAAGCGGTCTTTCTGAGCACTGTCGGCGCGGACAGACCCGGCGGCAATGGTATACTGAAATATGGATACCATATAGAACAGATTTATCACCGTCTGGCTCAGGAAGTGCAATTTAAAATCATGCGCCCTGTCGGCTTTTACTATAACCTGCTCGGCTTTATTCCTTTAATCAAAAGCCAGGGCATTATTGCCAGTAATTATGGCGGAGACACTAAAAAGCCCTGGGTCTCGCCCATCGATATTGCCAATACCATAGCAACCGCCATGCTGAGTCCTTTTGAAGGCAGAACATTTGAATATATTGCCAGCGATGAGCTGAGCTGTACACAAATTGCCAGCATGCTGGGAGAGAGCATTGGTAAACCTGAACTCCAGTGGATTACCGTGCCAGATGAGCAAATGCTGCAGACCTTGATTCACAGCGGCCTGCACCCCTCCACCGCCCAGGGCTTTGTAGAAATGCAGGCCTCTATGAGAGATGGCAGGATGTATGAAGACTATTATCAGCACCCCCCGGTACTTGGAACCGTAAAAATGCAGGATTATCTCCCCGTATTCAGGCAGATGTATCAAAGCCAGTCATAAACTACCTACAATTTAAAAAACCTCCAATAATAAAACCATGAAAACCGTACTTATAACCGGAGCCAATCAGGGAATCGGCCTGGCTGTGGCCAGGATGCTTGCCACAGCAAAAGACCCCTATCAGGTGTATATCGGCACCAGAGACGCCACCAAAGGCAAGGCAGCGGTACAGCTGCTTCAGCAACAAGGGGCTACCCACCTGTCCTATATCCTGTTAGACGTGACAGATGCCGACGCTATACGGGCAGCTGCACAGCAGCTGGAAACAGAGACCGGTGTACTGGATATATTGATTAATAATGCCGCAATAGCGGGAGAACAGCAACAACAGATACAACTCGGTAGCCTGGCCAACCTGAGAGCGGTATTTGAGACCAATTTTTTTGGTGCCATACAGGTAACACAGGCCTTTTTACCTTTGCTTCATAAAGCAGCGCTTCCGGTAATAGTAAATGTATCCAGTGAACTTGGTTCACTACATACCCATATAAATACGGCCGGAACAAATTACAAGTTATATGATGCCTACAGCGCCTCTAAAACAGCCCTGAACGCATTAACTGTCCTTTTGGCTGGGCAATTAAAAGATAAGAACTTCAAAATCAATAGTGTTACGCCTGGTTATACGGCCACCAACCTGAATCAGTACCAGGGAGCCAATACACCCGAAGAGGCCGCGAAGGTTATTGTCCGGTATGCGACCATTGACCAGAACGGACCAACGGGTGGTTTTTTCGGGACCCAGGGAGCCATTCAGTGGTAGTTTATCAAACCCCGGTGATGAACCATCCGTTAACCGGACTTTCTTTTTAAAAATCATAACTTTGAGCTATGCCGGTACGTAATGAACACAATAATAGAAATACAGGTCTGGTGAAACAAGATATCCTGAGAATTAAAACAATCAGCGAGCTCCACCAGCTCAGAGGGCTCCCCCAGCCGGAGCACCCCTTGGTCAGTGTAGTGGATTACGCACAGATGAAAACCGGTAAGACACAGCCGGTTATGCATGATTTCTACTCCATTGCCGTCAAAAGAGGCGTTCCGACCCTGGGTTATGGCCAACAGACCTATGATTTTAACGAAGGAGTCATGTTCTTTTTAGCGCCCAACCAGATACTTCGGTCGCTGTCATCGGCCGCCCCTCCTAAAAAACGGTCTGGCTGGATTCTGTATTTTCATCCAGATTTCCTCTGGCATACCCCGCTGGCCAGGACCATCCATCAATATGACTTCTTTGACTATAGTGCCAACGAGGCTTTATTTCTGTCACCCAAGGAAGAAGAAATTTTAAATGGGCTGATTCAAAACATTCAGCAGGAATACCAAAGTAATATTGATAAATTCAGTCAGGATATTATCATTTCTCAGATAGAAACTTTATTAAATTACTCCAAAAGGTTTTATGAAAGACAGTTTATCACCCGTAAAATATCCAGTCATCAGATGCTGGATAGACTAGAACATTTATTGGAAGATTATTTTAAATCAGCGCAACCCGCCACCAGGGGGTTGCCCTCTGTACATTATATTGCAGACAGCCTCAATATCTCGACAGGTTATCTCAGCGCCCTGTTAAAAACACTCACCGGCAAAAGTACGCAGGAACATATCCACGAAAAGCTCATAGAAAAAGCCAAGTTACAGCTGTCGACGACTCCTTTATCGGTCAGCGAGATCGCCTACGAGCTAGGCTTTGAACATGTACAGTCTTTTCACAAACTATTCAAAACAAAGACCCAACAATCCCCCTTAGCATTCAGGGCCCGCTTCAATTAGACCTGAAGCAGAAAAACCATACCTATAAAGGAACTCAGCCGGTGATTCAGCAAAATCCTTTATAGGTATGATGTGATGGGTGATATGCATAAGGCAAGAAGTGACGAGGCCAAATGCTGGTCCGTATTTTCACCGCAATACTAATATCCGCCTCTGCCTCCCTGGCTGTTTCCGTTTTGATGACCACCCTGGCCATCGATTATATTCATTCCTTTAAAGCCCTTTGATGATCATACTCCCCCTGCGCAGATATCAGCCGCAAGAAATTCCCGGATTGCCTGTCTTATACCTGCTTTAAAATGCAATACCGGATTAATATTGATGTAATACCGCTTCCACCGCTTTTACAAGGGTGCCGGCCCCCCGATTCCTTAGGTTCGCCACGGTGCACTCAGACAGCGCCCTGTCTAATTGCTGCTGCGCCGCCGGGTTATCTGCTGCCTTAAACGCTGCGCTAAGTAAGCTGATTTTCTCAAAATCCTGTATACCGCGAATCAGCTGCTCAAAACGTATAGAGCTTCCGGGACCAGGATAGACCAGATAAGTATCTCCCGATGACCAGCTCCCAAAACGGCTGTCGGTTAATGGACGCTCCGGCCAGGCGTTATAGGCCCACCTGAGATACCCGGTGAGGTGGCGGGCGGCAGATAACAGCGGGATAAAAGCCGCCTCCGCAGGGGCAGAAAAGCTAAAAGTATTTGGATGATCTTCTGTGCAACAGGTATAGTAAGTCGTTGGCAGTCCTGCAGCCAGCCTTCTTTCCAATACATCCGCATCATAAGATTCTCTGGTCGTAATACTGTAGTCATAAATTTCCTGGTCCAGCTCTTTATGATAGCTGCCTGCCAGTGACAGCTTAAAAGGATGTGGCAAACCCTTAATCATACCGATTACTTTTTGCATGGCTTGAAGCGGTCGCTCATCCATGGCAATACAGGTTTTCTCAAACCAGCCTTTTGCCATCAGGTGACGGGCAAAATCTTCCAGCATACTTTTCCAGAAAACATCATAGGCCTCAGTTCCAGGTGTCGCCACTAACTTTTTCTCCTGACCGCTGGCCTCATCAAAATAAGAAAAGGTATTATGCCAGGGTACCATAGAATAACAATTGATCTGCTCATCAATACCCAGGTCCATCATAAACTGGACCCATTTATCAAAAATTCGATAATCATAACTCCAGCTTCCATCCTGATGCCTGGTCCATTTGACCATTGAAGGATAGGCGTCATAGGTTTGTCCATTCCAGGGATCATTAATAATCCCTGCGGTAATCACTTTTTGCCCGGCGCTGGCCAGCCATTGCATATAGGGCCGCATCTTATCAAAATGCGCTTTAGACCAGGCAGTCACCTGATACCATCTGGCGACCGCCTCAGGATACTGCCAGAGATCCAGATGAAACGACCAGTCGCGGGGGGCAGGTAACCTATGGTTTTTTACCTGCAATTGATAGGTCAGTTCTTTTTGGTGAGCCTTCCCATTTGGGCCTTCATACATCACCTGCAATTTTCCTGTATATCTGCCTGCGGCTGCATGCGCAGGAACTTGTATACCCACCCAGATGGGCTGGTTTTTACCCGGGCTGACGCCCTGCCCGCCTGTATAGTCAATGCCATCTGCTACGATATGGGATAAGTGCTGCACCGACGTATCAATCCCACAGCCACTGCCCGATTTTCCAATTCCGTTAGAAAGCACATAGCGGATATACCCGACCTTTATGGCTGTAGCAGCAATGCCGTCCTTATCTGTTTGCCGGGCCGGATCCTTGACTCCTGTCCCCGCCACTTTATCCTGCACCCGTTTAAGTCCGCCGGCCTTTACCTTACAGCTGCTGATGGAATCCTTTGCCTGCACCAGCAGTTGCATAAAGACCCTTTCGCCCTTCCAGCCCGTCAGGCTATAGGTCTCCCCTACCTCCAAAAGGCCGCTTATTGCTCCATCATCGTTATGATAAGCACCTGCCTTTTCCCAGTAAGCCGGATAACGGATATCCGGATCTGCAAAGCCGATGCGGGGTGCTGTATTTTCAACCCTGTCTTTTGCAGATAACTCCATAGGTTTATCCATCATTTGAGCAGTAGCCCTGCCTCCTGTAAAAATCAATACGCCACTCAGTATCCATAGCTGCAGATACGGATTCATTCGTTTTTTCCAGCTGCCAAGGAAAGCATGCGGAGGATTGCTTATCTTATTTTTAAGCGCGTCTATGATTGTACGATTGTCCATGTATGATTAATGATAAAAAGACTTGTGATTTAATACGATAAGGAGGCTAAAATACGCTTTGCCAAAATGCCCAGTTCAGTCGGATTCGTAATGGGCTTTTGCGGTTTTGAAGCAGGCTCCATGATTTCAGCCAGCGTTTTTTGAACCCAGTCCCGATCCCATTTAAAATAACTGACCGGAGCGACTGGCGTGCTATCAGACGTATGGCCAGCCAGGTCTGCCCGTAATGTACTGAAAAACATTTCCCAACGCGGTTTATAAAAAGTTTCCATCATGGGTGCCCATTGTTTATAGGCATATTCATGAAGGGCGTCATTATTCGGGTCGTTACCGCCCCAATAGGTGTTGAGCATTAAGAGGTTCAACACATTATTCTTAGCCAGGGCCGGATCCGGATTTAGGGCAAGCGCTTGATTGACATAAGTTGACAGCTGATAGAATGGTTCTGTGCTGAGTAATTTTTCACTATAATCAAATAAGGATAAGAACTTTGCCGCCTGTTGATTAAATACCACCAGATCCTTTTTGTGAAAGGCCGTTATCAAGGCTGCATAAGTGGTGTCGGCTTCCGATGCCAGCGATTGCATCAGTAAATCAATCAGATCTATCCGGTAAGTCTTGAGATTTTTATAGCCAGGCCAGGCTTTCACATATAAATCCACCGCTTTTTTAAAAACCTCCACATCATATTTTTTCGTGGCGCTGCCCCAGGAGGACACGCTTTTAATCTTTAAAGCAGGCCTGGCACATAAAATATTTTCCGGGGGACCTTCCGCATATGCGGAAGGACTACTATAAACGGTTTTTAATAAATAAGTCCAGGCTTCCTGCATCGAGCCGTCCGTTTTTCCGTATCTGGATAAGATATACCCCTTTATCCACTTGGATACATCCACTTTCTCCCCGTGCCAGCCTAGTTCCAATAGTAGTTGATATACGACCGGATTATTATTGATCCCTTCAGGCATAATCCCCACCCCTTTGCACAAACCAGCATAAGGACTGTGGCGTACCCGGTAAATTTCATCTGCAAAACGCTGCAATTTGCCATTTATTCCTGGCCTTTCTCCAAAATTTGTCACCGTGCACCAGATAAAAGGCGTCCCTTCATAACCTTTTCTGTCCTCCCAGTTCTTGGTATTCTCCCCAAAGAGCTCCTGAATCAACACCTTATTTTTATCCAGCCCTGCAATCAGGTTTTTGTCCGGGTTGGCTTGCCAGCCCTGCAGGACCCAGGTAGATCCAGGAAAATCAACCTGCATGGCCTGCTGAATCCTGACGCCCGCCTGTTTTACGTCAATATCACCATGCTTTCCACCTTCATGAAAGGGATCTCCAGAGAAAAAATGCAGGTCTTTACCATAGAGGCGCCTGGTTGCGCCATAAAAAAGCTGACTGATTCTGGTGAAAAGCGTATCAGAAGGATCCAGGATATCGGGTCTTTCAAAAGCGCCCCACTGTCCTTGCGGCACGATATGGGCAGTCAATTTATCTTTTAAGCTAGAAGGCACCATCCCAAAAAAGGCCGGCATGACCGGTTCAATTCCCAAATCATGCATTCTTTTAATCATTTGCTGCACCAGCTGCGCCCGGCCTGCAATTTCTAAGCGGGTCATAGGGCCGCCCCACCCCTGTATATTGCCCATCAGCCACCAGGCATTAAAGGCGGGCCCTGTAATAAATGCATTGATTTCCGGCTGACTATAGCCTAACTGATCCAATACAGATTGCCATACGGCTTCCTGGCCATTGGCAATCAACATCAGATTCACGCCATTTAACGCCATATAATCCAATTCCTTTTGCCAGTCATCCCAGTTATAAAAACTCATCGTATAGTTATAGGTGCAATAGTTTAAAGCATACCTGTACTGAGCCAGTCCATTTATATGCAGGGGGGTGTCAATGGCAGGGAGTCGCTTTACCGGCTCCATATAATCTCCCATATGACTTAAGGACCTATGGCAATAATATTTTAAATACCAGTTAACCCCCGTAGCGGCCGCACTGGGGGTATTCGCCTGCACGATTATTTTGCCCCCGCCCCCACTCAAACTAAACCCTTCATTATCACCGGTATATTCTGTCTGCCGAAGCACTAACGCTTTGTCCAGCCAGGGTGCCCTTCTTTTAACCAGGTCCCGGACTCCTTGAAAATCTTGTGCCTGTGCCTGCATCTCTGTGCCCGAATAGAAAAGTAGCAACAGGGACATAGATAATCCCAGTAATAACGTAGATTTCACGATGTGTAGCTTTTTATAAAGTAATTGTATCTTCCAGATTATATCATACCCGCCTTAAGCCTAGCAATAATAACCAATTAATGGCGAATAATATATTTGAGCACCCGCTAAAATCAACATTTAGGCAAACGATTGACTTAAAATATGGCCTGTTATTCAATAACTTATAGGGCGTGGCCGCACAAAAAAGGCCAATAAACACCCATTTTACTGAGCGGTTATTGACCCTGGACTTTATGTATTTGGAAGATTTGCCATTTTTAACGGGGGAATCAGTCACTTACCTCCCCCTGTACAAAGAGCCACCGGCAAAATTGAGGCAGTCAGGTAAAGAACTAAAACCGGCGAATTAAGATTTAAAAAATCATAAGCAGTTAGAATAGCAATAAATGCTACAGGGTTAAATCTTAATTGCGGCCTACTCCTTAAATAACGCACACCTATACGTTTTGAAACCCCAATTTCAGACCCCAAAAATATCCTGCCTGTATAAAAAACATACATTTTACACCGGACAAAAGGCGGACAAGCAAAACACCCGTAATAATCAAGAACTTAAGCTGCATTTATAGCATTTCTATTTGAAGCAATTCCCCAAAAAGCCAATAACCGGACTGCTTTTTACTCAGTGTAAGCCCGATTTGCGGGACAAATACAGACAAAAACTCAGTTTTAACCCTTCGGCCGGTACGGTACTCCGTAAAATCAGCGACATTAGGCCGCGCCCATGCTGACCCATCCCCTCCACAAAATAAAAACCTGCCCGCAAACAGCCTGACCCGGTTTTAATTTTGGTCATGCTGTCTGCGGACAGGTAACAGAAGATATAGGCGGCGTTTTACTGAATTTGAGTATAGTGCAGTGAATAAACGCTCCTGCTATTTTCAAAAATAGAACCGGAGCAATTGGGGAACTTGCAACAACCAAACGCAACCCATCCTCCGGTTCAATATTTCTATAATCCCATCACTTACCTGCGCCCAACAAAGCGTGCAAGAAGGCTTTGGATTATCCCCGGCTGATACTGCCGCCAACCTGCGTCACCGTACCGGAAGTCGTAAAAGACCCGGCATTGGTTCCTCCAGAGTAGGTACCACTCATATAAAGACCATTAAAATCTGTCCCGGATGCGACACTGCCTCCCGTATAGATCTTATAACTCGTGCTGGCTTTTAATTTAGAGCTGGCATAAATCAACGTACTGAAAGCCTCCGGCGCCTTAAAGGTCATGACTTCATTGCCATCTGTATCCTCAATATGAATAATCTGCCCACTGCTACCGCTACCTAAGACAACAGAATTTATGGTGCTGACAGAGGCGGATGGTCCGCTGGTGGCACCAGCCACCCCTACCATCATACCACCTGTAATCTTAAAGGTTCTGGCATCGCAGTCAAAACTGGCTTCCGGTTGCCTGGCGCCAGCTGCAACGATCAGGCCACCAGTTACGGTGAGTAACCCGTTGGCATCAATAGCGTCATTGTCCGTCGCGTAGGCAAAGATTCTACCCCCATTTATATAAATATCATCAGAGGCATTAATGCCGTCATCTGACGTGTTACAAACAATATTACCCCCATTAATGGTCAGGTCCCCTTTGCTTTCTATCCCTTCATCCTTACCCGTTACCGTAATATTACCGCCATTAATCACCACATAAGGGGTCACATCCGGGTCTTCATCCTCATTATCTGCGGTAATGCCTTTACCGGTAGAATTAATGGTCATGGTTCCATCATTGACAATGGCAAATCCTGCATCCACCTGTACCCCGTCATCTGCAGCAGTCAGATTTAAAGTGCCGTTATCCATAATAAAACCTTCATTGGTATGGATGGCATCTTTTACAGTGGAGGTAATACTCAGGGTTCCTGTTCTGACTCTGATATAGTCATCGCTGACAATTCCATGTTTATAATTTCCTTTTACCGTCAATGCGCCTGTTCCGCTAAAGACCAATTGTCCTTCACTGAAAAACGCCCCTTTTGCATCTTCTCCGTCAGTCACAGCGGTATAGCTTGCAGGATCAGCTAAGGAATTGGTTGAACTTGCTGCCAGTACGACAAAAGCCGTCTTTTTACTCTGGATATTAATGGCCGGACGGTCAGTGCTGGTAATGGAGGCGCCATTCAGGTTCAGTTCAAATTTCTTATCACTATAGATCTTTAAAGATCCGCTTGTGGTGCTTCCGGAAACCTCGTAGGCCACGCCAGCCACCGTCGCATTAATCACCACATTATTGCCATCGGTCGTCACTGTTACGCCATTCCCGTCCAAAGGATTGGTGACTGTCATCGTGGAACCATATACGATTTTTACGGTACTGGCCAGGCTAAAGCTGGTTTCTACCAAGTCATCTTCATCATAACCCGTTTCTGTAGACCCTTCAGTGGTTCCGGCGGTATAAGTACTGTCAATCTTGGTGGTAGCGGACGTTGATCCGTCACCGGTAGTCGTTCCTGTTGTTGAATCCTCACCTGAAGTAGGGTCAGTCCAGGAACCATCCGTCTTTATACAGGACATTACACTACAGGCGGTGGCAATCACCATCATGGATTTTAAGCCCAAAAGTGTCTTTTTCATTTGTATCATCTTTATAACCAATAAATTAAATAAGAAGTTTGTCTCACTTTAGGCCTCAATATGCAAAATATATTCAGATTTTAAAAGCGGGAAGAGGCAGACAGGGGATATTTAAGGGCAAATAGGGTAATTATCATGCTAAAGGCTTAGAAGCGCAAATCGACAGGGAAAATATGAAAAAGGACCTCATACAAGCGGGTCAAAACACGCATATCTGGCAACAAAATAGCAGATAACCCATTAATTATCAAATACAAATCGACCAATTAATATTAAAAATGCAAAACAGGCACACATCACGTACGGGGTACGGGCACCTGGCATACAAAGCGCTGCCTGG
>Ga0164242_10007282_pt1 | contig 12118 bp, 3 predicted proteins | sample OricomgcompostMG_FD_108783 | JGI IMG/M metagenome (GOLD analysis project Ga0164242, IMG submission 108783) | Miracle-Growth compost microbial communities from Emeryville, California, USA - Original compost - Miracle growth compost (MG) ... | reverse complement strand
TTGGTCAGGTACGACAGCGAGAAATCAAGGCCTTCGTCCAGACGTTGGCTATCGTTGTTGCTCAGCTGGCTCGAGTAGAATTCGATCGAGCCGGTCGAATAGACGCCGGTATCGGAGGTACGACGCTGAATGGCATCGCAGTAGAACTGCTGACCCTGATTGTAGCACAGGTCCGCTGCTGCCGTGACGCTCTCGCCGCCGATGCCGTTGTCGATGTTCAGCCTGTAGTAATCGGCGGTAAACGTGAAGTTGCGCAGCGCGGGGATCGAGACCGGGTTGAGCACCGCGCCGAACGTCCAGGTACTCGCCGTCTGCTCGTGCAGGTTCGGATTGGGCGCCGTGAAGGTGGTGACGCCCGATTGGTCCTGGCTGTTGAGCGTGAACACGCCGTTGTGCGCGTTCATGTTGGCGAGAATGGCGGGATCGGCGCGGCAGCGCGCGGCCCCAGCGCCGGGCGTGGTCGTCGTGACGCCCTTGCAGGGATCGACCACGTTATCGATGGTGGTCTGCGCGGGCCGGTATAGCTCGGAGATGTTGGGCGCGCGGGTGGCGTGCGAATAGGTCCCGCGGAAGCGAATGTCCCTGATCGGCGCCCACTCGATCGCGCCGCTATAGGCGAGGAAGGTCTTCCTGAGCGACGAATAATCCGATGCGCGAACCGCACCGCGAACGGTCAGGTTCTCGGCGAAGGGCAAGTGCGCCAGCAACGGCACCTGCAATTCGCCATAGGCTTCCTTAACGTTGAAGGAACCGGCCGTGTCGGTCTGCTGCGCGTAACCGTTGCGGCCCGCATTGGCGAGCGGATCGAACATTTCCGAGCTCGCTTCGCGGCGATATTCGACGCCGATGGCCGCCTGCACCGTGCCGTAGGGCAGATTGAACAACGAGCCGGTGATGTTGATGCCGGCGTTCTCCAGCGACTGCCGCGCATTGCGGAGCGCCTTTGCCTGCGTATAGGCGACCGCCGCCGCGCTCATCTTGTTCGCGCCGTAGATATCGGCGGGCACGCATCCCTGCGCGCGCGCCTCGGCGCTGGCACAGATGGGATCGGTCGTGCTGCCGTTGTGATTGACGTCGTTGATGTCGGGAACGACCTCGAGCGCGTCAGCCATGCGGTCCTGGTTGTAAAGCCCGTATGTGACCTGGTTGGCGTTGGTTTCACCGTAGGAATAGAAGGCGTCGTACTTCCAGCTATGGCCGAGATCGCCTTGCGCGCCGACCGTGAACTGGAATTGGTTGCGGTTAGTGACCGAGTGAAAGTGGCCGTATTCGCTCATCCGGCGGCTGGCGCTGATGTCCTTCAATCCGTCGCCATCGGTATCGGTGGCGGCATCGTAGATGGCGTCCGGCACCAGCGGATTGCGCACCTTGATGGTCGAGCCGTCCGCCTGGGTGACGAACGATTCGATATCGTAGAAGCCCTTGGTGGCGCGGAACACGCCTAGTCCGCCCGAGGTGACGAGCGCCAGCGGGCCCGAATAGGCCTCGGTCTTGGTTCGGCCGTAATTGCCCTCGACGTAAAGGCTGACCAGGCTGGAAACATCATAATGGGCGCGGGTCGCGAAGTTGAACCGCTCCAGCGGGGAGGCGAGCGCAGCGTAGGGCGCGCCGTTATAGGCATCGAGGGTCTTGTCGATCGGGCGGCCGGTGCCGTCGTCGTTGACCGTGAAGTTGTTGCCGCCGGCGGTGAATTGCCCGGCGGGGCTGATGGTACTGAAGTTCGCGTATGGCACGAACAGGTCCTTTGCCGCCTGGAGATTGGCATCGGTGTGCGCGGAACTGCGCTCCTGGGTGCCGAGGCTGCTGAGGCCCGACGAGGCGAACGACCGGGCCGAGTTGAACACCACATCCTGCTTCGACCAGCCGAAGTAGAACATCGCGTTGCCCTTGCCGTCGGCAAAGTTGTGGCCGATCGTAATGTCGGCCTGCCTCTCGCCGTCGTCGCCGCGCTGCGAGATGCCATATTGCGCGTTGGCCTGGATGCCGCTGTAATTCTTCTTGTAGATGAAATTGACGACTCCCGCGACCGCATCCGAGCCATAGACGGCCGAAGCGCCACCGGTCAGGATTTCGACCCGATCGATGAAGCCGGTGGGGATGAAGCCGACATCGACCGCGCTCGACCCCGGCAGGCCGGGCACCACACGGCGGCCCTCCACCAGGACCAGGGTGAGATTCGGGCCGCCGTTGCGCAGGCCGATCGAGGAAATCCCAGTGCCGGTGCGGCTGCCGTTGGATTGCGTGCGGCTGTTGCCGGGATTGCCGAACGCCGGATTCTGCTGGATCGCATCGATGACGTTGATGAACGCCTCATGCTTGATCGCCTGCTGATCGATCACCTGGAGCGGGCTCGGCGAGGTGACCGTTGGGCTGCTGATGCGGCTGCCGGTGACGACGATCTCCTGGTCACCGGTGTCAGCAGCGGGTGCTGTCGTATTCACTGCGGACGGCGGCGCCGACTGGGCATGCGCCGCTGACGCGACTCCCCCTGCCGCCAGACCGGCGAGCGCGGTGGTCGCAAGATAACTGCTCAATCCCTTCATAACCCCTCCTGCATGACGGCGTTGCAACGACACCTATCTGCGGGGTCACCTAACCACTTTTGCAAATGTTGTAAACTTCCTGTGATATATTTTGCATTCAGCGCCACTCTTTTTCGACTCCTGTAATATGTCGACGCGTCACGCGTGAAGGTCATTCCACGAATTAGTAATTCATTTTCTATATATTAGATGGAACGGCGGCTTCACCAGAGCCTCAATCAAACAAAGACAGGTAAGTCTCACATGGAAACCCAATCTGGCGGAATCCATGGTGGATTGTAGACTGCCTTGCCCAGTTGAATTGACATGCGAAGAATCCGCCCGGAAATCCGTCCATCGCGAGATTAGCGGCCTGAGGGGGCCGGATCGCTGCGCCGGCGGCCTCAAGGCAATCGCCTGCGACGGCCGGCGCCGGTGCTGGGCAACGAACGACGACCTCGGAAATGCCGACCGACAAGAGCACGGGATGTGGGGCCGTCGACCGTGTAAGAACAGTGACGCGCGTGCCATGGCTTCAAATCCGGTCCTCGTGTCTGAGGGCGCTCCGGCACTCCGGCATCTTGCGATTTGATGTGCTTGGCGTCGGATATCGAAGAAGCTCACCATGACGCTCGCAAAAGCGGCCTTCTTCCAGTCCATCGATCCCAGCCCGCGCCATAGATCAGGACGTTTGCGCGCCAAATGCGCCCAATCCTGGCCCCGCTCGCGCGGGACCAGGATCGTGCTGCCGATGTACGGATCATTCCTGCCTTAGAATTTAACCTGGAAGCCCGCAAAGATACGACGGCCCGCCGAATAATAATCGATCGGCATGTCGCTGTTGATGTAACTTTCCGAGAATTCCTTGTTGAGATTCTGGCCCTCGACGAAGAAGCTCGTATGCCACTTGTTGAGCCTTATCGTGATCTTGGCGTCGAGATATCCCTCACCCTTGCGATAGGTCGGGTTGTTTCCGTTGTTCTTGTCGGACACGGAGACCAGCCAGTGCGAGCGATAGTTGTAGGCGATCTTCGCGTTCAGCCAGCCTTTGTCGTAGAAGAGGCTGGCGTTGTAAGTGTATTTCGACAGGCCCGGATAGTCGTTGAGCGCGGTGTTCGTCGCGTCGTTGGTCAGGTTGGTCTGGATCGCGCGCGCATAGGTGAAGTTGGCCTGCACGCCGAAGCCGTCGAGCGGCTTGGGCAGGAAGCTGAACACGGTCTGCCCGCTCAATTCGATGCCATCGAGCAGCGCGCCGTGGCCGTTCACCGATTGACGCACCGTGAACAGATTGCCGTCGTGGAAGACGTCGACGTTGTCGCGCGTCACGTTGGGAATGACGAAGCTGCTCTCGTATTTCTTGTAATAGCCGATGCTGACCAGCGTATCGCGGTTAGGATACCAGGCGAGGTTCACCTCCCACTGGTCGGCGCGATAGGGCTTGAGGTCGGGATTGCCCGCGGTGCAGGTCGTCTCGTCGGTGGCGTCGACATCGTCGAACGTGCAATTGATGTTGGGGACGAGGTCGGTCGGCTTCGGCCGCGCCAGGTTCTTGGCGTAATTGGCGCGGAAGAACAGCGTCGGGGTGATCTCCAGATTGGCGTTCACCGCCGGCAGCCAGTCGGTGTAGCTGTGCGAGATCGATGCCGAATCCGCGCCGGTCACGACGGTTTCGGTGCCGCCGCCGCTACCCGGCTTGATGCGGATTTCGGAGCGCTTGTAGGTGCCCGTACCGGCATCCCTGGTGTGCGTGTAGCGGACGCCGAAGTTGCCGGTGAGCGGCATACCGAAGATGTGGAGAGAGTAATCCGCCATCAGGTAGCCCGAGGCGATCGTCTCGTCGATCTGATAGGCCGGGATCTGCGACATGCCGTTGGCCTGGAACAGCAGATCGTGATCGAAGCCTGACAGGTCGTAATATTTGCCCAGCACGCCCGAATTGAACTTCGGCACGGCGAGCTGCGACGGCGCATCGGAGGGCGCGCCATTCAGGCTGGAGAACAGCGGCGCGCCCGGAATCGTGCCGGTCGTCTGCTGCAATAGCTGCTGGTATTGCGCCGGCGTCAGATAGACCGTGTCGGCCGCCGGATTAGCCGGTGGCTGGTTGGCGATAACCGTATAGATATTGACGTTGGCGCTGTCCTGGTAGGTCATCGTCGTCGGATCGAGCAGCCGCGTGCCGCCGCCCTGATAGGAGATGAAGCTCGACCAGCGGTATTGCCCGCCATATTTGATCCTCTTGAGGAAGGTCATGTCGCCGGTGTCCCAATCGGCGTCGAGCTTGAGCTGGTTCTCCTTGCTCCGGCCCCAAGTCGGGCGATATTGCAGCGTCGGCCCCGATTGGACCAGCGGCTGGCCGTCCGCGCCGAGCTGATCGAAGTTGGAATAGGACGATGGATCGGCCGGATCGAATGAACCCGGAAAGATGAAAGACGGCGTGCCGAGCGCATTATTGCGATCGATGGTGAGCCCACTGACGCCGGTCGAGAAGGCATAGGAGTTGGTATTGCCGTCGGTCGTCGCGACCGCGTGCGAGGCAAGGCCCTTGAGGTTCAGCGCCCCCAGATTCCAGTCGAATCCGGTCTGATAATATTGCGAGTTCTGATTGTATTTGAAGTTGCGCGCCTGGACACCGATGATGCCGCTGGCGCCGTAGGGAGCACCACCGCGCAACACGTTGTCGAGCGCCGCCGTCACGCTGGTGACGACATGGTTCGCGTTGACGGTCGACGTGCCCTCCTTGACCTGCGGCTGGAGCGCACCGATCGCCGGATCGAGCTGAAACCGCTCGACATGCCCGAAGTCGATCGAATAATTGTTGTCGTTCAACCGCTGGTTGCGGAAATTGAGCTGCGCCTCGACATAGGCGCGGAAATTGTGCGTCACCTCATATTGCAGCTGCACGTCGCTGGAAATGCGCTTGTCGTGCCGGATCCAGCTGCGATAGCGCGGGTCGGTCGGCACCCAGTCATAGAATTGCGTTTCGCAGGCGGTTCGTTGGGATGATCCCGACACCGTGGCGCAGCTCGCATAGGTGTCGTAGTTGGCGTAATCGGGATTCGCGACCGTCTTCTGATCCGAATGATCGAAGTCGGCGAGCTGCTTCCAGTTGGTGTTGCTGATGTAATCCTGGCGGGTGTCGACATCGTCGTAGGTGACGTTGGCGATCAGGCCGAGGCGGTGGCTGCCGAACAGGTGCGGCGACCCGAACGTCAACGTGCCGCGCGGTTTCCACGACTTCATCAGCGGCAGATATTGTTCGGAGGCGGTGAGGCTGACGAACGGCTTGACGAGCTCGAGCGGGCGACGGGTTTCGATGCTGACCGTACCGCCGATGCCGCCTTCGGTCAGGTCGACCGAATAGCCCTTGTACACGTCGATCGACTTGACCAGCTCGGCGGCGAGGTCGCGGAAATCGCCAGAGCGCGTCCCGTCGGTATTGCCGCCGAGCATGGTGACGCCGTTGATCTCGATGCGGTTGAGATCGGGCTCGACGCCACGGATCGAAATCTGCGTGCCCTCGCCGAAATCGCGACTGAGCTGGACGCCGGTGATCCGCGCCAGCGCGTCGCCGACATTCTTGTCGGGGAAGCTGGCAATGTCGTCGGCAACGATCGAATCGACCACGGTTTCGGCATTCTTCTTGCGCTGGATCGCCGAGCGCAGCGATGCGCGCGTGCCGACGACCAGGATGTCGCCTGCGCCCGCGCCGCTTTGGTCGTTCTGGGCGGTCTTGGCGTCAGGGCTGGCGGTCTGCGCATTGCTCTGCGCCGCGGCCGGCATCGCCAGGCCGCACGCCAGCGCCACCGCCAGCCATGAGCTCGTGCGCAGCGCGGTCGCGATCGGTTGCCGTGAAGTCGTCATATCCATCTCCCGAAGTTGAGCGCCATCGTTTCCGCTCGCACTCCTCTGCGAGCGGAACAGGCATCTGTTGTTGGTGAGCGGCGTGCAGCCGCCGGCGCCGCCAATGCGGCGCGGGTATCAATCCGTCGATTCGTGCGATTCGCGCATCATCCGTCCCCTTTTTTGCGGCGCGGCCTTTGCCGTCGCCTGTTTGAAGCGTTTGCCTCGCCTCCGGCTCATCGGAATTAACCGATAAGTCTGCCCCGATTTGTCCGACCTTATATTGACAACATGTGAAACGCAATCATAATTGATGGGATAATTTGAACGGCTGGTCGACACGGGCCGAAGCGGAGGGGATGATGACCAAGGGGGCATGGAATTGGCTGGTTTCAGCGGGCCTTGCGGCGGTTGCGATCAGCATCGGCACCGGTGCTGCGGCGGCCGGTCGCCAGATGGAGCGGCTCGATCGCGGCGTGGTGGCGGTGCCCGGTCAGCAGGGCGGCGTGCTGGTCAGCTGGCGCCTGCTCGACAGTGATTCGCGGGCAATCGGGTTCGATGTCTACCGCGACGGAAAGAAGCTCGATCGGCAGCCTTTGACAGACGCGACTTGCTACCTCGACAAAGGCGGCACGGCGGCATCTCACTATGCGATCGCGGCTGTGACGGCGGGACACGAGGGTGCCCGAACGACACCGGTCGCGGTCTGGGCCAAGGGCTATCTATCGATCCCGCTCGATCCGCCCGCCGACGGCGTGACACCGGCGGGCGAGCATTACAGCTACACCGCCAATGACGCGAGCGTCGGCGATCTCGACGGCGACGGGCAGTACGAGATCGTGCTCAAATGGGACCCGACCAACAGCCATGACAACAGCCAGGGCGGCTATACCGGCGACGTGTTCCTCGATGCCTATCGTCTCGACGGCAAGCGGCTGTGGCGGATCGACCTGGGGCGGAACATCCGCGCCGGCGCGCACTACACTCAATTCCTGGTCTATGACTTCGACGGCGACGGCAAGGCCGAGGTGGCGATGAAGACCGCCGACGGGACGGTGGACGGCACCGGCAAGGTGATCGGCGATGCCAAGGCGGACTGGCGAAGCACCACCGAGCTGGTGCCGCAGCGCGATCGCACCGGCGCCACCGTACTGCCCGACGGGCGCATGGTCGCCAAGCTCGAAGGACGCATCCTCAAGGGACCGGAATATCTCACCGTGTTCGATGGCGAGACCGGCAAGGCGCTCGCTACCGCACCTTATGATCCGCCCCGCTATCCGGGCGGCAATCCGACCTTCGAGCAGATGACCAAAACCTGGGGCGACGGCTACGCCAACCGCTCCGATCGGTTCCTCGCCGGCGTCGCCTATCTCGACGGCCGGCATCCCAGCATGATCTTCGGCCGCGGCTATTACGCGCGCACCGCGATCGCGGCGTGGGATTATCGGAACGGCAAGCTCACGGAGCGCTGGCTGTTCGACAGCGCCAAACCGGGCAATCAGGACTATGGCGGGCGCGGCAACCACCAGCTCAGCATCGCCGATGTCGATCACGACGGGCGCGACGAGGTGATCTACGGCTCGATGGCGGTCGACGATGACGGCAAGGGGCTGTGGACCGACCCCCTCTATCACGGCGATGCGATGCACGTCTTCGATATCGATCCCAACCGGCCCGGGCTCGAGAAGTTCGGCGTCCACGAGGAGGTCGATCGCAACGGCCATATCGGCTCGGCGCTGCTCGATGCGCGCACCGGGCAAATCCTGTGGACCAAGCCGGCTGAGCGCGACACGGGGCGCGGCCTCGCCGCCGATATCGATCCGCGCTACGTCGGCGCGGAAATGTGGGGCGCCAATTCGCGCGAGTTGTTCGACGTCCACGGCAACGCGATCGGCCCGGCGCCGCGCCAGACCAACTTCGCGATCTGGTGGGACGGCGACCTGCTCCGCGAGCTGCTCGACGGCACGACGATCTACAAATGGAACTGGAACAGGGGCGTCGCCGAGCCTTTGCTCCACCCCGAGGGCATCGCCTCGAACAACGGCACCAAGGCCAATCCGGCGCTGCAGGCCGACATCCTCGGCGATTGGCGCGAGGAGGTGATCTGGCGCAGCGCCGACAATCGCGAGCTGCGCATCTACACCACGCCGATTCCGACCACGCACCGCTTCGTCACACTGATGCAGGACCCGGTTTATCGGGAAGGCGTGGCGTGGCAGAACACCGCCTACAACCAGCCGCCGCACACCGGTTTCTACCTCGGCGAGCGCACCGCATCGGATCAGGCCCGTTGACGCGGTTCTGCCGGCGGGCGCGTCGTCCCGGCGCGTGGCGGCAAGTCGCCATGGCGATGCTGATGGCGCTCATCGCGCTCGGCTGGGCGTCGGCCGCAGCGGCGCAACGCGCCTCGACCGTCGTCGCCTCGCCGCGGCAGAGCTATGAGTTCAGCCGCGGCTGGTTGATGCACGTCGGCGACGAGGCCGGTTTCTCCGCCGCCGCGTTCGACGACCACGGCTGGACCGCGGTGACGCTGCCCCGCGCCTTCAACGAGACCGAGGCGTTCGCGCGCGACGTCCACCAATTGTCCGAAGCGGTCGTCTGGTATCGCAAGCATTTCCGCTTGCCCGCCAATGCCCCGCACGGCCGCGCCTTCCTCGAATTCCAGGGGGTGCGGCAAGCGGCCGATATCTGGGTCAATGGCGTCAAGGTCGGCACCAGCGAGAACGGCGTGATGGCCTTCGGCCTCGACATCACCAAGGCGCTGAAGCCCGGTGCCAATGTCGTCGCAGTGCGGGTCGACAACAACTGGAACTATCGCGAGCGCGCGACCAACACCAAGTTCCAATGGGAAGACAAGAACTTCTACGCCAATTACGGCGGCATCAACAAGCCGGTGCGGCTGCACCTGACCGGCCCGGTGTTCCAGACGCTGCCGCTCTACAGCAACCTCGGCACGATGGGGCCGTATATCTGGGCCGACGCCTTCGACATCCCCGCCGCGGCTGCGACGATCCACGCCGAGAGCGAGGTGAGCAACACGACGTCCGCGCCGGTGTCGGTGGGCTATAGCGTCGCGATCCGCGATCTCGACGGCCATGTCGTCGCGCGCTTCGACGGCGACCGCCAAACGATCGCGCCGGGCGCAAAGGCTGTGCTCAGCGCCAACCACCGCGTCTCGGGCCTGCATTTCTGGAGCTGGGGCTACGGCTATCTCTACACCGTCACCGGTATCCTGACCGATCACAGCGGAACGGTGATCGACGCCGTCGACACCCGCACCGGCTTCCGCGCGACCGAGTTCGCGCACGGCATGGTCAAGCTCAACGGCCGCGTGCTGCAGATGAAAGGCTATGCCCAGCGCACCACGAACGAATGGCCGGCGGTGGGCATTTCGGTGCCGCCGTGGATCAGCGACTTCTCGAACGGGCTCATCACCCACGGCAACGGCAATCTCGTCCGCTGGATGCACGTCACGCCGTCGAAGCAGGATGTGCAGTCCGCCGACCGGCTCGGCCTGATCGAGTCGATGCCGGCGGGCGATTCCGAGGGCGATCCGAGCGGGCGCCGTTGGGAACAGCGCGTCGAGGTGATGCGCGACGCGATCATCTACAACCGCAACGACCCCTCGATCCTGTTCTACGAAGGCGGCAACCACGGCATCAGCGACGCGCACATGGCCGAGCTGCTGGCGCTCAAGCAGCAATGGGACCCGCATGGCGGCCGCGCGATGGGCGCGCGCGAGATGCTGGGCAGCAAGGCGGCCGAATATGGCGGCGAGATGCTCTATATCAACAAGAGCGCGTCGAAGCCGCTCTGGGCGATGGAATATTCGCGCGACGAGGCGGCGCGCGCCTATCAGGACGATTTCACCCCGCCCTTCCACAAGGACTCGCCCGATTACAACCGCAACGTCGAATCGATGGCGGTCGAGGACGTGCGCCGCTGGTGGGATTATTACGAGCAGCGGCCCGGCTCGGGCGATCGGGTCAGTGCCGGCGGGGTCAAGATCGGCTTCACCGATTCGAACTCGCACTTCCGCGGCGACAACAACTACCGCCGCTCGGGCGTGCTCGACGCGGTGCGGCTGCCCAAAGACCCGTGGTACGTCAATCAGGCGATGTGGGACGGCTGGGTCGATGCCGGCGGCCACCACGTCCATATCATCGGCCACTGGACCTATCCGGCGGGAACGGTGAAGCCGGTCTATGTCGTGTCGAACGGGGAGAGCATGGAGCTGTTCCTCAACGGGCGTTCGCTGGGCAAGGGCAAGCGCGAGAGCGGCTTCCTGTTCACCTTCGACAAGGTGCGTTTCGCGCCCGGCACGCTGAAAGCGGTCGCCACCTTCAAGGACGGCACCACCGCCGATCAGATGCTGACCACCGCCGGCAAGCCGGTCGCGATTCGCCTCACCCCGCATACCGGCCCGCGCGGCTTCGTCGCCGATGGGGCGGACCTGATGCTGGTCGATGCCGAGGTCGTCGATGCGAAGGGCGAGCGCGTGCCGACCGCGTTCAATCCAGTCAGCTTCGACCTTACCGGCCCGGCGGTCTGGAAAGGCGGTATCGCCGAGCAAGGCGGGCCGGAGGAATCGAAACAGGCTTCCGACAATTACGTCCTCGCCAGGACGCTTCCGGTCGAGCTGGGCGTCAACCGCGTGCTGATCCGCTCGGCAATGAAGGCCGGCCGGGTCCGCCTCGTCGCCACGTCGCCCGGATTGAAGCCCGCTGCGATCACCGTGACGACGCACGGCGTGCCGGTCGCCGGCGGGCTATCCACGGTGTTCGCGGAGGATTTCCAGCCGGTCGATCTCTCGCGCGGGCCGACGCCGATCGGGCCGTCCTACACAGATCGCCTTCGCACCGTACCGATTGCGAGCATCGTTGCCGGCTCCAATACCGACACGGTGCGGCAAAGCCACGACGACGACGAGACGACCGCCTGGACCAGCGATGGCAGGCCCGATGCGGCATGGATCGAATATCGCTTCCCCAAACCCGAGCGCGTCACCACGCTGTCGCTGCGGCTAACCGGCTGGCGCCTGCGCAGCTATCCGATCGAGGTGACGCTCGACGGCAAGACCGTCTATCGCGACGAGACGCCGCGCTCGCTCGGCTATGTCACGCTGCCGCTGACGCCGGCGGTCGGCTCGGCATTGCGAATCAGGCTGACCGGCCCGACCACCGACCGCGATGCGTTCGGCAAGATCGTCGAGGTCAAGAACAACAAGGTCGCCGCCAGCGTCGGCGCCGACAAGGTGCCGCCCGGCTGGCGGCTCAGCATCGTCGAGGCCGATGTCCTCGACGCCATCACGCCCGATAATCCCGGCAATACAGGAGGGGGACATTAGACCGACAACCGCACTCGGTGCCCTTGCGCTGCTGGTTGCAGCCTGCCCCTCGGCCCCGGCGTCCGCCTCGCCGGCGCCGGTCAGGCATCGCGTCACCTTCGACAGATATTCGCTCCGGATCGACGGCAAGCCCACCATGATCTGGTCGGGCGAGTTCCACCCGTTCCGCCTGCCCTCGCCCGACCTCTGGCGCGACGTGCTCCAGAAGATGAAGGCGAGCGGCTTCAACACCGTCTCGCTCTATTTCGACTGGGGCTATCACACGGCGAAGCAGGGCCAGTACGACTTTTCCGGCATCCGCGACATCGACCGCGTGCTCGACATGGCGGCCCAGGAAGGCCTCTACGTCATCACCCGCGCCGGTCCCTATGTGAACGCCGAGCTGTCACGCGGCGGCTTTCCCGGCTGG
>Ga0164242_10007281_pt1 | contig 12118 bp, 8 predicted proteins | sample OricomgcompostMG_FD_108783 | JGI IMG/M metagenome (GOLD analysis project Ga0164242, IMG submission 108783) | Miracle-Growth compost microbial communities from Emeryville, California, USA - Original compost - Miracle growth compost (MG) ... | reverse complement strand
CAAGGCCTTTGGTAATCAGTTCAGTGCCTCCAGCCTGGCTTTTATAAGCCACGGCAAAAGCGCCTTCTGTTCCGGAAGTGCTGGCCGCTTGACCAAATGTACTATTTGTCGGATTATCTTTATCTGTCAGGCCGCGCTGATCGCGTTTTTTGGCCGGGCTGACCTCTTCCTGATCTGTTGCGCTGTTACCCGCATCAATGGTATTGTTTACATTATCAACAGTCGAAGTGGTTGTTGTAGCCGTCTGGTCAGTCGTTTGTGGCGGAGTTGGAACGGCGTCATTATCTGCTACAACAGGCAAACTTGACGTACTGCCACTCCCCCCCGCTGAAACTTTCAGGACCTGGCCTACCTGTATATTATTACCGGTAATATTGTTCCAGTCCCTGAGTTGGTTTACTGTAACATCGTATTTTTTACTTAATTGGTATAAGGTTTCACCTTTTTCCACGGTGTGCGTCTTGGCAACCCCGGAAGCCACAACCGTTTCTCCCGCCGCAGGAATTTTCACTTTTTCTCCGACATAGAGTTTGCTATCTGAATTCATTCCATTTAAACGCATAATATCCCCTACGGTCGTGCCATAGCTTTTGGCCAACTGAGACAGCGTTTCACCTTCTTTAATTACATGAACCGCCTGGACAGTTTGAGCGCTGACCTGTAGCGTGCCTGCGGTGAAAAAAATGCCCGCAGCCATTATGATTATACCGATTTTCTTCATATTCTGTTGTCTAAACTATTTCTGTCTTTAATAAACTTAATTTTCAAGGCTGTAATTCAGTTGCTATAAAATACTTAGAGCAATTTTTAAACTGCTGCTCTTTCAAACCAATAATTTGCCTTTAAAGCAATAAAATTGCCTAATTTCTACGAGAATAAATGTTAATCTTTCCCTCCTGACGATTCTTCTATATTAATCTTTAAGAATCCGCCAGTTTCTTGGATAGTAATTATTGATCCGGTTGGGCAACGCTTTCATCCAGCCGAGCCCAATTCCTTCAAATGCAGCTAAATACCATCCAGGCGGCACTCCATCCAACGTAATATCAGGAGGTTGGCATTTCAGGTATTGCAAACTTTGTGCCCTATCCAGGGGCAAAACGGCAACTTCATTACCCACCCAGGTACTGACTGCCAGGTCATGGGCAGGGACCAACTGCTTGCCTTTAACCTGGCCAATGGTAACACCCGCCTTTCTCAAAAATAGATTTTTTTGCAATATGTTTAAGTCGCCGGCCCATTTATTTTCCAGAGCTAGGATTTCTGCACCTTGTTTTACAAATGTCAGATCCAAATGCGATTTGAGCCACTTCTGAGCTAATGCCTGTTCAATTGCTCCAATCGGAGGTGTGGCCTCCCCTGTCTGATAAGCAGGCAGCTCCCCTTTTCTTTTTTTAAATACGCTGATAAAAAATCCTTCACTTTTCACCTGATCAGGAAAGAACTTTAATCCCATGGGTAATTTGCCGTTATGGTCCTTAACGGCTCCCGTTACGGTTGTGGCACCATGAGGGGTATCGTGTAAGGCCACCGTTTCCATGGCCAGATGGCCTACCAGAAAATCCATCACTTCCTCATCTTCAGAAGTGGAATAAGAACAAGTGGAATAAATCAATAGACCACCCTCTTTTAGGGCTATAAGTGCGTCCTCCAGTATCCGGTGCTGCCTTTTACTGCACATATCCACCAATTCCGGGCTCCATTGTGCCACGGCAACAGGATCTTTTCTGAAAAGGCCGCTGCCGCTGCAGGGAGCATCAATGACCATTACATCAAAATAGCCTTTTAAGCGTGCAAAATGACTGGGATCATTACAGCTTACCACTATATTTCCTGTCCCCCATTTAGTTGCATTTTCTGTTAAAACCGCAGCGCGGTTTTTCATGATTTCATTGGAAACAATCAGCGCGTTCTTAAAAAAGGAAGCGAGCAGGGTTGATTTCCCTCCGGGAGCTGCACAAAGATCCAGAACTCTCAGCCTTTGATTTGGATCAGTCGTTTGACGCAAAGTTTCCCAAAGAAACTGGCTGCCAGGTTCCTGTACATAATATAACCCTCCGTGAAATAAGGGGTCATGGGTGAAGGAAGGCCGCTCATTCAGATAATATCCATAGGGACTCCAGCTGATCCTGTTAGATGCTGAAGGTAACTGTCCCTTAAATCCGGATAATTTTTGGGGATTATACCGGATGGAAGTATTAGGAGGATCCTGGTGGGCCTCTATAAAGGAATTTTTGTGGAATCCAGCCTTCCCTTCCAGTGATGTAATCAGGTCTTCTGGTATTGATAAGGACACGTTAATAATCGATTAATGGCCTCAAAAATAAGAAACTAACGGTGCATTTCATTTTGAAATCTTTTTGCGCTGCCTTATCTTTAGCATTCAGTGATATTTTTTTAATCTTAAAACATAAATAATTATGCGAAAGTTATTTGTCATCCCAGCTTTTTTACTGGTTGCTATGGTAGCCTGTAATTCAGGTACGGAGCAAAATGCAAATACAGACTCTACTGCCACTACCGAACATCAGATGGATATGACCGCCGGCGAAAATGTCGCTCCATTACCTGCAGTTCCTGATGGCGCTAAAGTGTATTTTAAAAATGTAAAAGACGGCCAGACCGTTTCATCCCCATTAAAGCTGGAATTCGGCGTAGATAACATGACAGTGACCAAAAAAGCCCCCGATGGCAAAATCGAAGAAGGTGTTGGTCATCATCACCTGTTAATCGATGCAGGTGATTCTATCCCAAGTGGTACGATCATCCCAGATGACAGCACACATATTCACTACGGTGGCGGACAGACAGAGGCTACGGTTAATCTGACTCCGGGTAAACACACGCTTACCTTACAGTTTGGGGATGCAATACACCGTTCTTATGGCGGAGCACTCGCAAATACAATTACGGTCAATGTTAAGTAAGAGAAATTGAGCAAGATCAGCAATTAAGTTCCATGAACTTGTTATATACTGACCGGCGTATCTTTTTAAAGGTGCGCCGGCCTTTTTTTAGAAGCAGCCGCGTACGCTTGCATGGCAAGCACTATTGCCAAAATTGCCGACTAAAAATATCCCGCTTTTTTTTATTAATGAAATTGATGAATCGGAAAAAAGAATAAAAAATTAGCAACTTTTGTTGTTATTTTAGCCTTCCTTTCAACCTTTTAAGTTCAAGCCTTAAAACAACTTATATTTGTTAGCTATTGAAAAAACATTTTAATCGATTATGAAAAAAGCCTTTGTTTTAGCTTCTGTGCTGTGTTGCATTCTAACAGCCAGCCGAGCGCAGTTTCAACCCTATACACCCACACCATCTAATCTGGAAGCCAGAAAATGGTTTCAGGATAATAAATTCGGCATGTTTATCCATTGGGGTCTATATAGCATTTTAGGCGATGGCGAGTGGGTCATGAACATCCAGAATATCCCTGTCAAGGATTATAATAAACTGGAGGGATTTTTTAACCCTGTGTCCTTCAATGCTCATGACTGGGTGGCCAAGGCTAAGGCAGCAGGCATGAAATACATTACTTTAGTAACACGCCATCATGACGGTTTCAGTATGTGGGATACCAAGTACTCTGACTTTAATATTATGCATACACCTTACCACAAGGATATTGTAAAACAAATTGCTGACCAGTGCCACAAACAAGGATTGAAGATCTTTTTTTATTATTCGCTATTGGATTGGCGAAGGACTGATTATTCCTATTGGACTGGCAGGACCGGCAAAGGCACGGGCAGAACTGAAAAAGGCAACTGGCTGGATTATATTCAGTTCATGAAAAACCAACTTACTGAACTACTTACTAATTACGGCAAGGTAAGTGGTATCTGGTTTGATGGCTATTGGGATCAGATGCCGGAAGAAAGCAAGGATAGAAAAGATTCAACTTTTATCGATTGGCATATCCAGGAACTGTATACGCTGATCCATAAATTACAACCGGATTGTATGATCGGTAACAACCACCATATGACCCCGATTCCGGGAGAGGACTTTCAAATGTTTGAAAGAGACATCCCAGGCCAAAATGCGCACGGACTCAGCTTTCAAAAGGTGTCACAACTTCCCCTGGAGACATGCGCAACACTTAATGACTCATGGGGCTTTAACTTAAAAGACGATCACTATAAGACGCTTCCGGAATTTGTCGGCATGCTGGCAGGAGCTGCTTGTAGTAATGCGAATTTACTAATGAATATCGGGCCCATGCCCAACGGGCTGTTTGCAGAACCATTCAATAAGGCGCTGGACAGTATGGGTACCTGGATCCGGACATATGGTGAAAGTATTTACGGAACCAGAGGTGGTTATATCGGTCTTCAAAAATGGGGCGGTATCACCCAAAAGCCAGGTAAGGTTTATTTGCATGTGCTACATCCACAAGATAATCCGGTTACGCTTACCGGCTTTCCACACAAAAAGATAAAGGTGGCTTATATGCTCCGTGATAAGACACCGGTTAAGGTTTCTCTAAAATCCGGCACCCTTTCTTTTAATACACCAATGGTTTCCGAATCCGATCCTGATGCTGTGATTGTACTTGAGGTGGAATAATAATAAACCACTTAATCCTAATTTAATACCATAAGGCATATCTGAAAATTCAGATATGCCTTTATATTTTTTAAGTATGAGGCCTATTGCTTAATTTTACACCTAAGTGTTTCAGGTATTCAATAAATAAAAAATCGCCCCATTGTATCTGATTAAAACCAATTTCCTTTTCAGGCTTTTATATCCTGGCAGGCTGTGGAAACTACCGCCTGGTACAGCGCCGGATGGGCAAAAAGCACTTTATCTCACCTTTGATGACGGTCCCCATCCAGAGGCAACTCCCTTTGCCCTGGAAACACTGAAAGCATTTAAAGCTAAAGCCACTTTTTTTTGTCTGGGCAAAAACGTAAGGGATTATAATGATATTTACCGGCAAATTTTGCAGGAAGGCCATAGTGTCGGCAATCACAGTTTTCATCACCTGAATGGCTGGAAAACGCCTTCCGATGAATATATAGCAGATATCAAGCTTGCCAGGACACTGATAGACTCGCCTTTATACAGGCCGCCTTATGGCCGTATGAGCATAAAACAACAGGCAGCCTTGCAAAAGGTTTATCCAGACACCCGCATTGTCATGTGGGATCTGTTAAGCGCAGATTTTGATACCAATATCACTCCGGAAAAATGCTGGCAAAATGTCAAAAATAACAGTTGCTCTGGTTCAATTATCGTCTTTCATGACAGCGCCAAAGCTTTTGAAAGAATGCGTTTCGCCCTGCCGGCCACCCTGGACCACTTTACCCGTCAGGGGTATGTATTTAATGCTATCCCCATGGGAAATTAAGTAATTACTTCTTAGCCCTTCTTACCAATCTACTGCAATTTTAAAGTTCACCAGCCTTGGGGTCAATCTATTGGGCAGGGCATAAGTATCGTTTTTAAAATCCTTAAGCAGCATATAACTGATCGTATTATCTCTGTTAATCAGATTAAAGATCTCAAAACTGGCCCAGATATGTTGAATCCCTTTAAACGGCGCATGCTTTTTTCGGGGTTTACTGCCATCCAGTAGCAGGGCACTGAAGCCGATATCCATCCTTAAGTAGGCCGGTATCTCCAGTGCATTTCGGTAGCGGGTGCTACCCGGTATATTAAAAGGCAGGTTTGTGCCGTAAATGGTATTCAGGTAGACTTTAAAATTCTTATCCGTCGATAGATAATCCTGAAAGAACATCCCAAATGTAATCAGCCGGTCAGTCGGTCTTCTCAGCCAGCCCACTTCATGACTTGTTGAATCCGTGGCTATTTTATCTGTGGTGGCAGCTGTAATGAGCTCTCCTGACTGGTTATAATAATCCTCATAACCCAGTCCGTCGATCTTTTCTTTAGCCTGCATAAAGCCAAGGCTTAGCCAACTGTCGGCACCCTTTACAAATTGTGTAAACAACCTGGTCTCCCAACCGGCAACATAGGCCTTGGCATTGTTCTGCCCGTAATACTGGATCCTTACATTATCAATATCATAGGGGATGACATCGTATAGATGCTTATAATAAAATTCTGAGGTAAGTCTGGCGGCCCTGTTAAATAACTTCATTTGATAATCCAGGCCCAGAACGCCCTGCATACTTTTTTGCGCTTTTATCGCCTTATTCAACGACCCATCCATCGTGACCATTTCTCTGTAAAATGCCGGTTGGGCATACATACCGGCAGAGGCCTTAAATATCACGTCTCGTTTCCATCCTGCCGGCTTAAAGGAAAAGCCAGCCCTGGGAGAAACCAAGAATTCTTCATTCAGGTCATTATAATTAGCCCTGACACCATATTGCAGCGTATATAAGCCGGATTCTCCTAAATGAACATTATCCTGAAGATAACCGCTGACCCTTTGTATATTAAATTTATCCCGGCTGTTCATAAAAGCACTTAAATTCAGTTGAGCTCCGTCCATCGGCAAGCTATAGCCTGCCGAGTCACTATAATTCCATTGATTGATCCTGCTATCAATCATCTGTCTTTGCAGGGAGGCGCCCCACTGCAGAAAATGTGCATTTTTCTTCCAGGTGCCTTGATGTTGCAGGTTGAATACATTAATATGCAGGTTGTTCCGGGCATAACTTTGATTGACTCCTACACCAAGTAAGTTTTCCGGATCATCCAGAATATTGCCATTTTCATCACGCTGGCCAAATTCATATGCCCCAAGGATATCCTGTTGCTGCTTTTCCTTGTCCTGATAATAACTGGCCATAAATTTTAATTCAGTATGGCCGTTTGGCGTAATAACCCCTGTCAGACCGGCAAATCCAGTACTGTAATAGTCACGCTCGCTCCCTTCAAAATCAATGTTTACACCGTAATTAGCCACATAATAGGGAGAAAAAACACTGGCAGTGAGCTTTGTCTGCTCCGGATAGAATAAAAATTTTGTTTTATTATAATCACCCAAAAACTCCATCCTGAAGGCGGGACTGAACCGATAAACCAGTAATCCCTGCAGGTCCGATGATGAAGGAATGTAATTGCCAGAGGTTGCCTGGCTTTTTATGACATTCCGATTGGTTTTATTACGCAGCCCCACCAGATAGGTAAATTTCTTATTGTCGGAAATCCCCTTCAGGCTCAATCCCTGCTCCAGCAGGCTTAGATAGACAGAACCTCCGTTCTTGTCTGGTTGCTGATATTGGACATCCAAGACAGAACTCAGTTTATCTCCGTATTTTGCCTGAAATCCGCCGGTATAAAACCGGACATTACCCGTAAGATCCGGATTAATAAAGCTCAAACCTTCTTGCTGGCCGGAACTGACCAGAAATGGCCGGTAGATCTCAAACCCGTTTACATACACCAGGTTCTCATCATAATTTCCTCCTCTGACGGAGTATTGGGAGGTGAGCTCATTGTTACTTCCGACAAAAGTCTTGAGCAACCCTTCAATTCCACCAACTGCCGACGGGTTGACCCGGGCCTGGTTCGCATCTACTGCAATCAAGCCGGTTTCTTCTCTTTTATTATCAGCCGTTACCCTTACCTCTTCCAGGCCGTTTTGTTGTTCCGCCAGTATGATCGTATCCACCGGCCCTGTTTGGCCCTCTCGAAAAACTACTTTTTGGAAAGTTTCCAGGTTCAAGCCCTTAAAAATGACCCGTACTGGTATATCGACAGGAATTCTTAATTGAAAAAAACCCCGGCTGTCAGTATTAACACCCGTTTTTTCACCTGCTCTGTGAATGAAAACATTTTCCAGCGGCTCATGGGTGTTACTCAAAACAACTCCCCGGTAATGTGCGAGTGGTTTTTGAGCAAATAAGCAGGCTCCCTGTATAGCAGCCAGCACCGAAATGACAGAAAATGTAAACAGATTAACAAGCGGTGCTTTTGTCTTCATCACGGGAGCAGAAAAATTTAGCTTAAATTAGGTAATAAAATTTATGAAGCCTGTTGATTCGTAGTTAATAACGTCCAGGTAGCCCCCGGTATTTTACGGGAGGCTACCTATTTAAACTTCTTGATGTAATTTAATATAAAAGAATGACCGATCTTGTCTAAAAAACTTATAAGCAAAACCGTAAACCTTTTTACTTTAGCACCCAATTTAAACTTGTTCGCTTCGCTTAAGCATATTTTTTATAATCAAACAACCTGAGCTCTTTGGCTTTGGCCGCTGTCAGACTGACAACGCCAAGCGTCAGACAGCCGCCTACAATAATCGCCCTGATGGTCCCAAGCCAATGAGCCATAACCCCACTTTCAAAATCGCCGAGTTCATTGGAGGAACTGACAAACATGGTATTAACCGCTGCTACCCTTCCCCGCATTTCGTCGGGCGTGACCAATTGTAAAATAGTCCCCCTGACAACCACACTGACGGCGTCAAACATGCCGGATGCAACCAGGGCAATGGAAGCCAGGTAAATATCCCTGGAAAGTCCAAATACAATAATGGACAGTCCAAAACCTGCGCAACACCAGAGTAGTTTTTTTCCTGGCTGAGTATTTAGTGGCAAATAGGCCAGTAAAACCAGTGTCAGGATGGAGCCAATGCCAGGGGCTGCTCTTAAAAACCCGTATTCTGTTTCTGTCATCCGGTGAATCTCTACGAAGGCCGGTAGCAAAGCCACTGCCCCACCAAACAATACCGTAAACATATCCAGGGCCTGGGCTCCGAGCAGCGCCGGTGTCTTCAAAATAAATTTGACACCAAGGGATAAACTTTGCAGAATGGGTTCTTTCGCCTTTTTAAGAATGGGCTTGGCTTTTATAATGCCCACCGGAATCAAAAGCAAAACCTCCACCATAAAGATCAGGAACATGGAACCTGTTACGCCTGGAATGGCGGTTACACTTCCTGATGCGCGTACCATATCAACAGGATTGCCGGACAAAATGCCCATTACCGCATTAATGGCACCAAATGACAAGGGGCCGACCACAGAACCGACCTTAAAAGCCATGGAACTCCAGCTGGTGGCATTAGGATAATGCTCCCTGGGGGTTAACTGCCCGAGCAGGGCAAAAGCGGACGGGCTGATAAAGGCTCTGAGCACGCCGCCAAAGAATATCAAGGCGAATATCAAATTTAGTGTCCAGTCCAACCCTAAATGTTGCAAGGAAAACCCAGTTGAAAGATAAAATAGGCCGCCTCCTAAAAAGACATACCCAATCAGGCAGGTAAGTAACATTTTCTTTTTTTCGTGCAGGTCTACAAAATGGCCTGAGAACATGGAAAACACAATGGCCGGGATGACTTCCGCCAGCCCGATCAATCCCATTTTAAGATTGCTGCCCGTCAAATGGTATACCCAGTAATAAATAGCCGTTGACTGTAAATTCAGGGCAAAATAAATACCGAACCGAAAAAGCAGAAAACAGATAAACTCTTTATTTTTCAATACGGGGTTTTTCACATAAAAGCCGCCGGATGATGCATTGTTTGCCATATATTGAATTGTCGGTTAATATTAAGGAAGGCTTAGTCTGTATACGCCTTTGGAATAATCCTTCTCCAGCGCATCTAAAATCACCTGCAAATGTTGTGGATTTTCCAAAAAATCCGCGTTGGAAGCATCCACCATCAAGGTAATGCCACTTCTTTGCTGGATATAACTCAAATAAGATGCTTGAATGGATTGCAGATAACTATCAGGGATCGCCTGTTCATAGGACCGGTTCCTTTTCTGAATATTTTGCTGCAGCTTCGCTACAGGTGCCTGCAGATAGATCAGGATATCGGGAAAGACCAGTTGTTGGTGAATGATATCGAAAAGCCTTTTATAGAGTTGATATTCCTGATCCGCCAGGGTAACTTTCGCAAATAAAAGACATTTGATAAACAAATAGTCCGAGACTGTGCATTGGTGAAACATATCCGGTTCCAGCATAGCACTTAACTGTTTGAAACGCTCAGCCATAAAAAACAGCTCTAATGGAAATCCATAGCGGTCCGGATCCGCATAAAATTTAGGCAAAAACGGGTTATCAGAGAACTCCTCCAGGACCAGTCGCGCGTTTAATTGTTTTGCCAATAGTGTGGATAAAGTCGTCTTTCCTGCCCCTATATTGCCTTCTATCGTGATGAGTCTATACTTCATGAATCAGTTGACAAAAGTAAATGTTATTCAGGAAATTGTCGGCAAATGTTGCAAAAGTGAACAAGTAGTCGTTTCTTAAAAAAAGACAAAAATGTCTTTTTATTTGTGCCATATTATACGCAGAGCACATTATTTTGGTAATTTTGCAAAATAAAATTAAAAGTACTATGGAAGCCGATCAACAACTAAATGAAGACAAAGCGCCCAATTACTTCATCAGTGCGCTAGAGTGTAAATGCCCGAGATGCCGCAGAGGCGATCTTTTTGTAACGAAAAACCACTACGCATTAAAGAATAACAAGTTCATGCGCATGAACGAAAAATGCCCCGTTTGTGGTCAGCCAACTGAATTGGAAGTGGGTTTTTATTATGGCACCAGTTATGTGGCCTACGCCCTGACTGTAGCCTTCTCTGTGGCCACCTTCATTGCTTGGAAAGTATTTTTCGGAATTTCTTTTGACATTAATGACAATAATATATTCTGGTGGTTTGGTGTGAACGCCATCCTTCTGATCTTGTTTCAGCCTTTCTTTATGCGAACGGCAAGAAGTTTTTGGTTAAGTTTTTATGTCAAGTACAATAAGAAGTGGCGTACAGAAAAGCCGGAAGAATATGAAAGGTTAAATAAAGATTTCTCTAATGGCTGGTAAGCAGCATATTTAAAATGAGGCAGCCTTTCGGAATCCATTAATGAAACTTTGTCAACAGCGAATGCACTGATGGAAATTAATAAAGTTAAGTGGATAAGATTAAAGCTATAATAGCTTTAATCTTATCCACTTAACTTTTATATTAAACATGTATAATTAAAAACATGCCCATCTGTCTTCTGAAGACAGGACTTGCAACAAGTCGTATTAATATTGATCAAAACCACCACGACTTATCCTGCTGACTTTAACATGCTATACCCAACTATCCATATGGGCATTTTTAAAATCTGCTACGTATTTTTCAGGAATTTCACCCCGAAGCATCGAGCCTTTAGGGACCAATGGGTATATTTCTGCAAAAGAGCGCATTTCATTTAGGAAAACACGTCTGTATATATGAGAACGTGTTAATTGCTTATAATGATCAATGCCGCAGGCCCCTATCAGCTCAACAAAAGTCCTCAACATGCTTTTATGGTAATTGGCTACTCTGTATTTCTTATCATTAACATCCAGGCCAACAACGAGTGCCGGATCCTGGGTAGCGACCCCTGTCGGGCATTTATTGGTATTGCAAAGCAGGGCTTGGATACATCCCAGCGCCATCATCATTGCACGGGCCGAATTGCACGCATCAGCTCCCAGCGCAATGGCCCTGATGATATGAAAACCGGAAAGGATTTTACCGGAGGCAATCAATTTAATGTGATGCCTGATATCCAGCCCGGTCAGGATATTGTCTACAAAGGCCAGACCGTCCAGTAAAGGCACACCCACATAATTGGAGAATTCCTGTGGTGCCGCACCTGTTCCACCTTCGGCGCCGTCTACCGTAATAAAGTCTGGATAAATATCCAGATCGATCATTGCCTTACATACGGCTATGAATTCACTTTTACGGCCAATACATAATTTAAAGCCCACTGGTTTCCCTCCTGACAGATCCCTGAGCTCTTTTAGGAACAGGACCATTTCCCGGGGTGTATTAAAGGCAGAATGAAAGGGTGGAGAAGCGACTACCGTTCCGGGAATGATATGCCTGATCTGAGCGATTTCAGGGGTATTTTTTGAGGCCGGTAAAATCCCTCCATGTCCTGGTTTTGCCCCTTGCGAAATCTTAAGTTCAATCATTTTAACCGTCTCGTACTTTGATTTCTCAGCATACAGCTCTCTGGAGAAGGTACCGTCTTCATTACGACAGCCAAAATATCCTGTTCCGATCTGCCAGATCAGGTCGCCGCCATGTTTCAGATGGAACGGGCTAATGCCACCCTCCCCTGTATTATGTGCAAATCCCCCGATTTTAGCGCCGCCATTGAGTGCTTCTATCGCATTTGAACTGAGCGATCCATAACTCAT
>Ga0164242_10007280_pt1 | contig 12119 bp, 12 predicted proteins | sample OricomgcompostMG_FD_108783 | JGI IMG/M metagenome (GOLD analysis project Ga0164242, IMG submission 108783) | Miracle-Growth compost microbial communities from Emeryville, California, USA - Original compost - Miracle growth compost (MG) ... | reverse complement strand
TCAATAAAAAAAATGGGCCTAAACCAAGGGGGGATTGATTTAGGCCCGAAAAACATGCCTTTGTGAGGGGGTTAGGGGGGATCGGCACGCTTATGCCGGACATTGATGCAACGCGCATGCCAGCCTCGTCCCCGAGACTTATCCCGTTGAATTTCATGGGCTCGCAAGATCGGCCCCGGTCCGAGATACACAATCAACGTGTATAAAATATGGACACCCGTATAGATTATTCAAATCTTGTGTAATTTAATCCGCATTGGATCGACCACACCCCTGCTTCGGCGGGCACGATCCTTGTATCTGATGAGGGTATGAAAAAATCGACGCTCACCTCTTTAGGCCTCTTGAGTTTGTTTTGTCTGACGACCTTAAGCGCCTGCGGGCAGCTCTCGAAGGATCAATGGCGACAGCTCGAACAGGCCGACAGCCAGAAGCAGGCCCAGACCCCGGCCTCTGAAATCGCAAATCTTCAGGTCGACTCGCGCGGAAGCGTCGACGTTCAATATAGGGTCGAGTACGACGCCCCTTCTCAGGCCTATCACTTCAGCGTCACCCGCGCGCTCGGCACTACCGTTTCCAAGACCGTCTCGCTCGGCACGGCCGACTCGCCGACGCTTTATCCGCTGCTTCAGGGTCTCTTTTCGGGCAAAATCACCCTTCAGTCGCGCGTGCAATGCACGGATTGCAACGGCTGGAATACCCTGACGGTCAACCGCAAAGACGCAAGCGTACAGATGTACAATTATCCCGTGCTTCAGAATACGAACCTGAGCCAGCCACTCGATCAGCTCAACCAGTTCGTGCTTAACCGGCTTTAATCGCGTCGAAAACTCCGCTTCGGATCATCGACACTGCGATGGCCGTCAGTAACAGAGCCGCGATTTTCGAGATCACGACCGTTCCGTCTTTTCCGATAATTCGTTGAATCAGGGCACACCGGCGAAGCATGATCCAAGCAATGAAATAATTGCTGATCAGCGCAGCCAAGGTCAGAAAGTACCCCCGCGTTCCGACCTGAAGCACGAGCGTCGTCAGCACGGCGGGCCCGGTAATGAGGGGAACCGCCAAGGGAACGACCCCCGTCGATCCGGTCGAGCGCTGAACGCTTTCGGGGCCCCCCAAAAGATCCGCAAGCGAGATCAGCAGCAGCACCAACCCTCCGGCAATTTTGAAGTCAAAAAGACTGATCCCCAGATACCGGAACAAGGCTAACCCGCCGAATACGAACAAAATCGCGACGGCCAACGCGACCAACATCGAGACGTTGACGATCCGTCCGCGCTCTTCGCGGCTCAGATCTCGGGTCATCGATAAATAAATGGGGATCGTTCCGACGATATCGAGAGCCACGAAAACCGAAGTAAAGGTGAGTAAAAAATCGCGTGCCATGCTTTGATCATCTCACCCCGGCAGCCTCTTTCAATGAAATTGGTTGAGATGTTCCAAAGGAGTGGAACACTTTGATCCAAAATCCTGGCGCATTGCAATATTTTCGAGTAATGTACGCCCATGAGTCCAACCCGCGCACAGGTTTCTTTTCGAAATTTGCTTCAAAAGCGATTCATTGAGATGCGAACTCGAAACCCAAGTTTCTCGCTTCGAGCCTTCGCCAAACGCGCGGGCGTCGCGCCGAGCGCCATGAGCGAATTGTTGCGAGGCCAGCGACGAGTCTCGTTCAAACTCGCGACCCGCGTCGCTCAAAAACTTTTGCTCGATCCGACCGAGACCCACGAGCTTTTAGATCAATTCGACCACGGAAATCGAAATGCTTCGACCAGCGAACCGACCGACACCGATTACGTGAAACTCACCGCGGACCAATTTCAACTCATCGCCGACTGGACCCATTATGCGATTCTCTCGCTCGTCAATACCACCGATTTCAAGCCGTCGTTCCCGTGGATCGCGGGCCGCCTCGGGATTTCCGAATCGAAGGCCGCTGCCTCGGTCGATCGGCTGGTTCGGCTAAATCTGCTCAAAATCGACGGCAAAACTTGGCGCAGGGGCGCGAGCCGGGTTCATGCCTCTGACGACGTTCTGAATCTTTCCATCCAAAAAGCGCATCTCGAAGACATGGAAATCGCGAAAACCTCCCTCACTCAACTTCCGGTCGAGCTGCGCGATTTTACGTCCATCAGCGTTCCCGCGTCCCCCGACGCGCTTCCGCGCGCGAAGCTCGCCATTCGAAAGTTCCGTCAAGAAATCGCAAACATCCTCACCGAATCCCGTGGGACCGAAGTGTACCAGATGTCGGTTTATCTTTATCCCCTGACCCAGGTCAGACCCATCCCTCAAGGAGAAAAAAAATGAATCTTTCTTACGCGAAATCCCTGATGCTGCTCGGACTCTTCATTCCGCTCCTCTCTTACGCCCAGGCCGGAGACACCAAAGGCAACGGCGGCGGAGCGATCGTTTGCGCCGACAAAGACGGCTCGATCCTTTCGGCAAAGCTGCTCGACCTTCGCGAAGGCGAAAAGGCGGGCCTCTCGATCGTTCGAAGCGACGAACCGCGGGAGCAACAGCTGGAGCGCGCCTTTCAAAAATTCGCCGCCATTCACCCCGATCAGGTGACGGTCATGCGAAACGTTCTGGATACGGTGACCGTCATTCCGCTCAAAAACGGGGAACGCCTTCCTCCGCCGACCGACACGAACCTTCGGATGCTCGACGAACCTCGCAACTGTTCGCTCGAAGGTGTCGCCAACTTCGACGACGTCGAGGGCACTCTGAGCATCGACCCCGAAATTTACGAAAAAATGAGCCCCACCGATCAGGCGGCGCTTTATTTCCACGAAGCCCTTTATCGCGCCCAGCGCATCGGCCCGTTCCGAGTCGATAATTCAGTCGCAGCCCGCAAAACCACCGCCGTCACCTTTTCGTCCGAGCCGTACCGGGCCGTTCCCGCCGACTTCGGTCTCGAAAAGGCGACTTCAGTTTGCGCTTCCGGCGACGGTCGCTACGAGCTCTACGTGGTGCCGCTGTCGGATTCGAAGATCCGCGTTCAATTCACGCGCCTCAACGGCCAAGCCTTGCCGGAACAGACCTATCATGACTTTAAAGCGGGAGATCGGATTTATCCGAAGCTCAAGCAGGGCCTGCTCGGAGTCGTCCGCGAAATCCAAAAGAGCGATCATCTGCCCGCTGCGGCCACGAAGGGCTGGTTCAAGCGCTGGACGGAAGGCACCGACTTTTGGGGAAACAGCTCTCAAATGACCTTTGCCGCGCATTCGAATTACGGCCCCCGTTTCGGCGCTCGGTTGACCGCAGAGGATCGAACCGAAACCGCCTCTTCATGGGTATTCAAGTCGCTGAAGCTTCATCAGAATGCGACGGTGAAGATCGCGATCGTTTCGGGAGAGGCCGAGCTGGAATGTCGTGCGCTTCAGCCCACCTTCTGATCGTCTTCGTCTTTTTCCGTGTGCTCTTGTTTCGCGATTCGAACCTGGTTTCTTCCGTTTCGCTTACACTCGTACATCGCATCGTCGGCCAAATTGAATAGCACGCGGGGGTCTTTCGAGTGAAGCCCGGACTGCGAAAGGCCGATCGAAACACTCACTTTCAGCTTGTGGCCTTCGTAGTCGAACTCGCGACTCGCGACCCGCTGACGAAACTCCTCGAAAAGCACGAGCGCTTCTTCGAGCGGAGTATCGGGCATCAGCATGCAGAATTCTTCTCCGCCGTAGCGGTAAGTTTGATCGCTCAAGCCGGCCCGGCGCACTTCCATGAACAGGCTTGCCACCCCTTTTAAGATGAAATCGCCCGCCTTGTGGCCGTACTGATCGTTGAATTGCTTAAAGTGGTCAATATCTAACAGCGCCAAGGTCAGCGGCTTGTCTTCGACCACGGCCTTGGCGACCAGTTCGTAGTACGTGTCTTCAAAGTAGCGCGAATTGTACAACCCGGTCAGACGGTCGGTGATCGACGCCGAATACAGACGCGACTTGTGCAGACTGACCGCCGACTGATCGGCGATGCCTTGAAGAAGACTCAGGTCTTCACGAGTGAAGCGTCCGAGCGCATCCAACACGGCCGAACCGTCGTTTTCGATATGAACCTTGTTCGTAAAATTCATCACGCCTTCGAGCTGGCCGCCGTTCATGACGGGGACGGAACAGATGCAATGAGTTTCGAACGCTCCCATTTGCGGGATCTCGTCGCGGTTGTTCACCACGACCGAGCGGCGCTGAAGCGCGGACTGGCCCGCGACCCCTTCACCCATTTCGAACGCCTTCGTTTCGATCTTGCCGGAATTCAATCCCTCCAGCACGCTCTCGTCGATGTAGCCCCAGGCCACGACGAGTTCGAGCTTTCCGGTTGAGCGGTTCAAGAGCATCAGGTTTCCCTTTTGAGCCTTCACGGCCTTGACCGCGTTTCGGATCGTCTCCTTGCAAAGCTCTTTGAAGTCGTTGATCGTCGAGAGTTCCTGGTGGAAATCGTACAGGATCTGAATGTTGTTCAAGATGCGCTGGTTTTTCTCGTACTTCAGGGTCGAATCGATGATGGTCGTCGCCAACGAGGCCAGCTCTTGCACGAACGAGTATTCGTTTTCGGTCACTTGCGAACCGTCGCGACGCTCGCCCAACGCCAGAATCCCGATCACCTCGCCGCTTTTGATGAGCGGGCACCAAAAATCCGATCGCAGGATGTCGAGGTTCAAACGCTCCCACGCCGTTACGAAGCGCGGTTCTTTCTGAAGATCGCGGACCGAGAACACGTTTCCTTGCTGAATCAACTGCCAGAGCAAACCGTTGTTCTTTTCGATCCGAAACAGATACAACGGCTCTTTGCGTCCGAGCTGATCGACGTAATGGTCTTCGATCCCGTAATAACGTTTCACCTGATAAAATTCTTTTTCGCCGTTTTCGAAATCCTCTTTGAGCAGGACGCACGAACTGACCACGTCGTACCGCTCGCGGATCACCGACATGAACGTATCGAGGAGTTGATTCAAATTCAGAATATTGCTCAAGCCCTTGCCCGATTGAAGGAGTGCCTGCATTTCGAAAATTCGGATGTCTTGCGCGGTGACCTTGCCCTTTAATGATTTGATCTCACGCTTCAGACTGCGAATCAGATCGCCCTGATTGTCGAATGCGTCGCTGGGTCCCGGAGTGACTTCGATGTATTTTGGTCCAGAGCTAGAGCCAGATGAATCCATAAGTTCCTCAATTTCGTTTCGGATTTTGGAGCCAAACAGTTAAATCTTTAATTTTTCTAATATTATTCAATAGTTCGATTATAATTTGACACGACGCACAATGGCAGTTAAATCGAACCCATGAAAATCAGAGGTTTATCTCCCCGTTTGGTCGCCTTATCCGTCGGAACCCTTGCCTTAGGCTCGCTTGCGGCCTGTGTTCCGCAAAGCCCGATCACGGTCGAGCCCGTCAGCGAAAACCCCGTCAAAAAACTTTCGTTCGTTCTCACGAACGACGTTCACGGGCACCTCGAACCCGGAACCTATAAAACAGGGCCATCCGGGGGCTTAGCCACCTTCGGCACCATCGTTCATCACTTGCGCGAACTCCCGGAATACAAAAACGGAGCGTCGGCCTTGTTCGTCCTCGATTCGGGCGATCAGTTTCAAGGAACGCTTCTCAGCAACTACGACGAAGGAAAAGCCGTTTTCAAAGCATTCAACGAAATCGGATACGACGCCGCCATTCCGGGGAATCACGATTACGATTTCGGCCCGATCGGCTGGCTTTACGACAAGGTCACGCCGGGCGAAACCTCGGACAACCCGCGCGAGGTCATCGAACAACTGGCTTCGATGGCGAAGTTCCCGCTGCTTTCGGCGAACACTTATTATAAGCACAGCATCCGAGTCGCCGGCACCAACCAAGCCATCAAACTCGATTCCGAGTGCAAACCCGCCAATGCTTCGTTGTTGGGCGGCCTCGATTTCGACGACGCCAGCCGTCCGTCTTTCTTGAAGCCATACACGATCATCCAAAAGGCCGGAGTCCGCGTCGCGTTCATCGGGCTCGACAATCATGCGACCGCCTCGGTCACGACCATCGAAAACGTGAACGATCTTTGCTTTCGCGACGAGGCCGACACCTATCTCGAAATCCGCAAGTCGCTTGAAGGCAAGGCTGACGTGTTCGTGCTTTTGCTTCATAACGGAAATACCAGCAACAGCGATCAGGCATCCGAAATTACCCGCAAGATCAACGCCGCCTATCCGAACGGCGTCCAGCTCGTGGCCGCGGGTCACACCCACTTCGTCCACAACAACGTGATCGACGGCGTGCACGTCATGCAGGACGGCGCCTATGCCGAACGCTTCGGACGCATCGACCTTTATTACGACACCGAAACGAAAAAGATCGTCTCCGATCAGACCCGCTCCAGCGCGGGCATTCAAATCAACCCCATGGCCTGCGTGACCGACAACAAAACGCTGGTTTGCCCGCAGTATCCGCCGATCCCGGTGGCCGGCAACTCGGTCATCCAGTCGATCATCGACGGCTTAAAATCAGTCATCGCTCCGCTTGCCAAGCAAGTGGTCGCGACGGCAAAAGAGCCGATCACTCGCGCGCGCATCGACGAATCGGCGCTGGGCGACGCGCTCACGGACGCGCTTCGTAAGGCGACCGGATCGCAGATCGCGTTCATGAATTCGGGCGGGGTTCGCACCGATCTTCCGGCCGGAACGATCCTGTATGAAAACCTTTTTGAGGTGCTTCCGTTTTCGAATCGCGCCGTGCTGATGAACTCGGTCCGATGGAGCACGCTGAAGAAAGTACTGCTGAAAGCGGTTCAAACCTGCGGAAATTACGGCACGCTCTTCGAAAGCGGTTTGCGCATCGAATTTCATCGCGATTGCAGCCAGGGCGATCTCGACCCGAACGCGCAGCTGCTTCACGTCGAAACGGTCGACGGCGAGGTTTTATTGGATTCGGCAAATTCGTTTGAAATCGCGCCGGATCGCACCTTTAAAGTGACGAACCTCGACTTCCTGGCGGCCGGTGGGAGCGGCTATGCCGAATTCACCGAAGCCAAAACCGACCAGACACTCGATATCGCGCGCGAACTCATCGTCGATGTCTGGGCAAAAGATCATCCGGTTCTGACGAATCAGCGCGACGGACGGTTCGTCGCAAAATAAAGATCGCCCGATTCCAATCAAAAACCCCCGGCGAAGAAGCTTCACCGGGGGTTTTGTGTTTTAAATGAAAGATCCGTTTCGCTTATTGAAACAGGCTCGGCATCGGCATGACGTAACCTTCGTAGTCATCCGCGCCCAGGCGCTCGGTCGTGATGCCGGTATCGACATCGTTGACTTGAAGACGTGCCGCCTGAATCGCGTCGGTCAACTGCATCGACTTCGCCAGCGATGACGCCATGATCGCGCGAGCGACGTTCACGATCCCACCCGAAACCACTTTGCCTTGAAGGAAGCTCTTCTGATCGGAAGTATCCATCAGGATTTTCTTCAGGTCCGAGTTCGAAAGGCTCGGGTTCGCGTCGATCGCCAAGCCGGCAACGTTCGCTACGAACGGAGACGCTTGCGACGTTCCGCTCACCGTCAGGTACTGGTTGCCCGGAATGGTCGAACGAACGCCCACGCCCGGAGCCGCCACTTCGACCATGGTCGCGCCGTAGTTCGAAAAGCTTGCGAGCTTTTTGTATCCCAGGGTCGCTGCCACGCTGATCGTGTTGTCCAGCTTGATATTCGCAGGCGACGTCGGAAACTGATCGTTATCCGTGCCGTCGTTTCCGGCTGCGATCACGAACAAGGTGTTCGGTGCCGGTTTCACGAGCGCTTGGCCCGCCTTGACGATTTCAGACACGAAGTAATTCGCGTAGGTTTGAAGTTCGTCGTCGGTCGGGTCGCGTCTCAGCGCGATTTTCAGAATCGGCTTGAGGATCATTTTCGCGGCCGCCGTGCTGGTCCCGAACGAACAGTTCGCGATCCGAGCTTTTTCTTTGCCGACGTATTGGCCGATCGGTCCGAGCGCCTTGGCCTGTTGCGAAGCCAGCAGTTTCAAGCCCATGCGAATCAGGCGATCGTGTCCGCCCGCCGCCATGACTTGAAAGAAGCCTGCGTTCGCGACGGTTTTTCCGCCGCCCGCCAAAGGTGATTTGGTCGGAATGATCTTCAGGACCATGACTTTCGCATTCGGAGCGTTTTTCGCAACAATGCCCGCCACGTGCGTTCCGTGAACGAAGTTCGCGAAGGTTTCCAGTTCAGAGATCAGCTTCTCGTTCGATTGAGCGGCCTTCATCCACGCCAAATCATCGGCCGTGCCTTCGCCCTTCAGCAAGCGCGTTTGCACTTCGAAGAACTTGTAAACGTCCGGCGAAAACGTATTCAGATAGGACATGTCGATCAGCTTGTTGTTGCTTTCCGAGAAGTTCCATCCGTTCACGTCGTCGATGTAGCCGTTGTCGTCGTTGTCGACGGCATCGTCGATGTCTTTGGGATTAACCCATTTTTTATTGACCAGCTCGGGATGAGTCAGATCGGTTCCCGAATCGATCACGGCGATGACCGCCGCATGAGCCGGACAAGCCAGCGCTAAGGCTAAAATGATTCCAGATAATTTCATGTTTCCCCCTAATCCTTATTGTTGAATCGCTTTACGAAGTTCGTCGGCCGTCTGGAAGCGAAGGCGATCGCTGCTCAATTGCAACGAATCGTTCGATCCGCGGTTTGCCGCTTTGAAAATCCAGTCCGAAACGACCGGCGCGATGTAGCGTCCCATCACGAATTCCAACTTTTCGGCTGCTTTTCCGCAAAGTTGTTTCAGGCCGGGCTGGCCTTGTTTCACCGCGACGTAATCGCATCCGAAAAGCGCGACATAATAAGTGACGATGTTGGCAAACGGAATGAAGTGCTTGCGGTATTCGATGCGGGCATCGACTCCGTCTTGCTCCCAGCCCTTGCCCGTCGGAGTGAACACGACCGGAATCGCGAAGTTCAAGGTGCGCAGATCTTTCACGTACGGCAGATTGAAGATGATGGTTCCGTATTTAGACGACATTTTATTGAAGAAATCGTCAAGCCACGGAAACAGCGGCGCGTGATCGCCCAGATCGTGGAGTCGAGCCGCGAAAAGCGCTCCGACGAAGTCCGAACTTTGCCAACGATTTTGGAGTTCGTCCGCCATCGCGTTATCCGAACGGTCGCGCAGGTCTTGAACGGCGGTGGCAATTGCGTTGCCGAACGCTTGATGCGTGATCGCAGTGATGTCTTTGTTTTGAAGCGCGGTCACGAAATCGTTACGCGCGTCGAGCGCCGCTTGAATCGCATCCAGCTCGCCCGCTTTCGCGTAGTTTCCGATGCCAGTGCTTAAAATAAGTGCCGAAAGCACGAATAAAGTGGTTTTCATCCTTGTCCCCCTTAGGAATATTTTGGAAATTTTTTCCAACTCTAGATCGCCTAGTAGGATGAGTGTACCCCGCTTTCTTTTAAATAAAAGAAAAAATCAATCGAACCAAATCGGCTCTTGCGACGGAAGGATCGTCGATGAATCAATCACAATCCCCCATGTATTTTTTTCAAAAACAACGGAGCGAGTCGGATGCGGCGGCGGACTCGATGATGATTTTAGTTCGTCGATCGAAGCCTTCACCCAGGCGTGCATACGATCCGGATCGTAAAAAAAGACGGATTTTCCGGCCTCTTGCGTTTCGGCCCACCGCAAATTTTGCGAGTCGGGCCATAACAGGCGCCACACCGGAACATTTTCGAGATAACGCTCGGGAACTTTCAATTCGAGCGACCAATGCCGCCGAAATTCTTCGCTCATGACGCCCGCGACCTCGGCAACGCTGACCGCAAACGCGGAACAACCCGAACCTTCGGCATGGCGCGGGCGATGCGGAAGTCCATAGTAGCGATCGACCCTTCGCGCGCGATACTCGTGCAGATAACGACGCGCCCGTTCGTAGCTTTCGCGACTCAGCTGAAATCGAACAAAGCTGAAGTTGCCGCCCTTCAACCGTTGCTCGCGTTCCACATCGAGAAACTCGGCCGACTCAAGGTAACCATCGTATCGATGAAACAGCACGCCCAACCCGCGCTTTCGAAACAGAATCAACTCGCGATTGAGTTTTTGATTGTCGGAGGTCATCCCGGTAAAGATGCGTTCGGAAACCGCTGCGCCGTCACCTCCCTCGTGCGCGCTCAACTCGATGCTGGCATGCCCGATCATGCGCGGGCGAAGCGACAGCGCATTCAAAACTACCGAGCGAGTCAGATGGTGCGGACTTTTCCAGTCGACGCCGAATGGAGAGGGATAAAAATAAAGAGTCAGCCGATACACCCGGCTAGCTTAAGGTCTCCGTTTCGCCAACTCAAGGTGCTTGTAGTAATTGCCCGCGTATTCTTTGTAACGATCGGGCGGCGTTTTTCCGAAAATATCGCGCTCTTCTTTATTGGCTCCGGCCGCCATCAAAAGCCGAATCACGGGCGCTTGCCCCATTTCAGCCGCCGCCATCAGCGGAGTGGCCTTGGTGTAATAGGTCTTCAAATGAAAATTAGCATGGCAAAAAAGCAGGTATCGAACCGCATTGATGTGGCCGAATCGCGCAGCCAGATGAAGCGGGGTTTCGCCCGTCGAATTTCGGGCATCGACCTTGGCGCCATGAGCGATCAAAGTGTGAATTACCTGAAGGTTTCCGTTCGCGGCCGCCTCGTGAAGCGCGGTCCGTCCGTCGCCGATGTAAGCGCGGTCGGTTTCGTTCACGAGTTTCGGAGAAAAGCGCAAGAGATCTTCGATCATGCGCTCGTAACGGGCGGTCTTCTTTTGCTGAGGAACGGCAAGCGAGGCCAAGCCAACCAAAAGCGGGGTACCCCGCGAATCCGCCAGTTTGGCGTGTAAGTGCTGGCGATCGATCGTCGATAAAAGAGTGTCGAAAACCTTGGAAGATCCGTGCGAGGCCGCGCGGTCGAGCAAGTGCTCGTGAAGTTTGTTTCGGATGCTGGCCAGCGGTGAGTGCCCAGTCTGAAGCCAGTTTTGAATCCAGGCCTGATCGTCGTGATCGATGGCGCGAACGACGGCGCTCGACTCCGAAAGCGATCTTTCCAACGCGGGTCTTTCGACGCTTGCAAATGCAGCAAGGCCCGAACCCAGGATCAGGTTCAAACAGGCGGTGGCCAGGATGAATTTACGGATGTGACGATACGGGCGCATTTGTCGTTACCATAAGCAAAGGTCGCGCCAATGGGAACTCAAAAAAGATCCTCAATTTTATTCGATATTTTGAACGATTTTGATCACGGAGTGGTCAAGTCGGTGTCTAAGTTTTAGACACTTGAATGATCAATGACCGTGATTGGTGACACCTTGTTGGTGCGGATTCGTGTTGATGCCCAGGATCCTGTAGAAGATGCAGGTACGGCCGATGCCCGAAGCGATCAGGTAGATGCTGAGATAGCCCAGGTTGCCCAGCATGCTCATCAGGGTCAGAAACAAAATCCCTACTCCCAGAAAAATACGAACTACGCTGTCGATTGGTCCTACGTTGATTTTCATCTCTGCCTCCTGAGTAATATTTTAGGGATATTGTTACTTTAGCGCGGGTGAGGCCGATAAACAATAGTCATTGAACGATAAAGGTGCCGCCATTCCCGGTCTGCTGATCGGCAAAGGTGTGGTTCCCGGTGACGTTCAAAAGGGCGCTGTCGACAAAAGTCGCAGGATTGGCCTGGGTCGGATCTTTCGGCGAAAACGACCATGGATTCACTCCCGAACTGCCTAAAATCGTGTGCATAAAGGTAATGTCGGGATAGTAAAAGAAGACGACGGTTCCGAGCGAGACCGTACACTGAAGCGTGTTCCCAATGAACGTTCCCCGGCCTTCGGCACAGCCACAGACCCGCTCTAAATAAGTATCGTGGACATTCACGATCGCCTGATTCGTCGCGCAACTCTTGGACGGCGACGGAGTTCCTTGAATTCCACAAGATTGCAAAAATAATGCAATAATTGCAATTACTTGAATTTTGTATGCGGCGAGCCCTACCGGCCGTTTCATACCCTCATTATCGCAATTTTTCCCTCTAAAATCAAATTGATAAAATCCATCGCTTATTGTAGCGTGTAACCCTCGTTCATTCATGCGGACCCGTAGCTCAGTTGGATTAGAGCGCCACACTACGGATG
>Ga0164242_10007279_pt1 | contig 12119 bp, 10 predicted proteins | sample OricomgcompostMG_FD_108783 | JGI IMG/M metagenome (GOLD analysis project Ga0164242, IMG submission 108783) | Miracle-Growth compost microbial communities from Emeryville, California, USA - Original compost - Miracle growth compost (MG) ... | reverse complement strand
TAAACGTATCCGTCTGGCGAGGAGCGCTCGATACCTCCAGAGGCAACTGCTGCAGAGTCTCCGCTGCTATCTGTACGCTACGATCGCCCCTATCCAGGGTCACGGCGGAGGAGTGCGCCTCGACCGTCACCGTCTGCGTGGCCTCTCCCAAGGCTAGCTGCACATTGACAACAGACGTATGACCCACCATTACATCGATGGACTCGCGCACCTGAGTACTAAAACCCGGCATCGCCACCTTTAGCCGATATTTGGTTACCGGCAGATTTGGAACGGTATAGCCGCCATCGCTGCGAGTAGTTGCAGTCTGGCTCACATTCGTTCCAATATTAGTAACAGTAACAGCGGCTCCGGGCACAACTGCGCCGGATGCATCGGTAACTGTGCCCTCGATGGAACCGGCTGTAACGCCTTGCGCCTGAACGGAGCGAGGCGCGCACAGAACCAGCGCGAATAGGCAACCCGCCAATATAATCTCTTGCAATCCCTGAATCTTGCGCATGTTATTTATCTCCCCAAAAAGTTACAACACATTGCATTCGCTTTTGAATCCCTGCGAGGCCTCAATGCGGTAACTTCTTGTTGTTTCCTTACACTGAGCGTGCGAGAAAAACCCCTGTTGCATCGTGAAAGTACCGCGTGGAATAACCTTCTAGTCAACGGCCATATTGCTGTCAAGGAAGTTCAATACGTTGAACGAAAGACGCTTGCTTGATCCGAGCACATATGGTGAAGCAGATTGGGAGGCAATTGCCTCCGATTCAAAAGAAGTTCCTAAAGAGGACATGTATTCCTACCGGAACATGTTTAATCCTCTGAGTTCTATTGTTAGAACACATTGTTGACGAGGCTTGTGCCATCATGTCTGCTAAGACTAGCGGCCTGGGACCGCGATAGTCATGATGAATTACTGCTATGGCTGCTTCTCGTTCGCGATCTCTACTACACGTTACTCCCGCGACTCAGGAGAAGGCAGATCGTCGGAAAGGAGCTTAATTGTCATTTATAGGAATTGATATTGGCACATCATTTATCAAGGGTGCTGTTTTAGATATCGAGACATATCAGCTATCGCACATTCGGCGATTGCCCTTCCCTGCGCCAATCCATGGGCTTCCTCCACTCCAACATGAGGTAGATCCCTTTCGCATCCTTGATGCGGTTAGGGAGTTGATCACAGAATTAGCTGGTCTGGCGGGAGCGTGCGAAGGTGTCGTTATGTGCACGCAGATGCACAGCATGGTGCTGATCAATAGTCGAGGCGAAGCTCGCTCCAATTGCCTGGGGTGGCGCGACCAGAGGGCGCTCGCGGCTCACCCGTCTGGCACAGGATCGTACTATGAGGTACTGCAACAACGCATTACCCCAGAGCAGCGGCGCGATCTCGGTAACGAGCTGCCGGTAGGCTCACCCATATGTTTTCTCTTCCATATGTCGGAACTGAGACTACTCGAACCCGGAATTACCCCGGTTCCCCTTTCTGATTTTGTACTCAGCAGCCTCTGTGGTACATCGCCCTCTGTCGAAGCTACCAATGCGATGGCATACGAGCTAATCAACCTGAAGTCGATGCAATGGCATGATGAGGTAATCCGGCAATTGGAGTTAAACACCGTATGCTTCCCACGCCTATGCGAGACAGGTGAAGTCGTCGGCTTTATTCAGTTGGGCGAGCAGCGCATTCCCTGTTACACCGCGGTTGGCGATTATCAATGTGCCTTGGTAGGCGCTATGGTGACTACCGGAGAGCTATCGCTCAACATCTCCACAGGCTCACAGGTGAGCCGGCTTACCGACCAGTTAACGCTCGGAGATTACCAAACACGCCCGTTCTTTGATGGAAGGTTCACGAATACACTTTCGCATCTTCCTGCGGGGAGATCTCTGAATATTCTCATAGATCTGCTGGAGGAGTTGGCGCGGAATGCTGGGTTCGTGCTCCAGAATTCGTGGGCATATATAGCCGAGGCGGCGGCGGCAGTAGACCATACCGACCTCCGTGCAAGCTTGAGCTTTTTTCGGGGTCCTTGCGGTGATCGCGGTGCTATCTCCAATATCAGTGAAACCAATCTGAATGTAGGAACATTATTCAGATCTGCATTTGAAAATATGGCCGATAACTATTACTCGTGCGCGCTTCGCATCTGGCCAGACCGATCATGGTCGAATCTCGTTTTCTCGGGAGGCCTTGCGGAGAAGCTGCCACTGTTACGGCAGATCATCGAGGATCGCTTCCAGGCAAGGGCGAGACTCTGCCCTGTGGCAGAAGACACACTCTTTGGCTTATTAATCCTCGCGACAACATTCGGGAAGAAAGCCGCATCCGTGGACGAAGCGATCGAAGCGCTTAGACGCCGTTACGGCTTCGACCAAACCTAAATTCCATACTTGAAGAGGAAGTTGGCGTCATCATGATTACTCCCAGCAGATCTAAAGCAGAGGTCCTGGCATTGATTCGGCAGGCTAGCTTGCTTCCAGTGGTCCGGGTCTCCTCGCGCGAACATGCCCTGTGTGCGGCACAAGGAATCGTTCGCGCGGGGGTTCCGCTTATTGAGATTACTCTGACCATTCCAAATGCACTTGAAATCATCAAAGAACTGTCGAAACGCTATGGCCATGATCTAATGGTCGGGGCCGGCACAATTTTAAATGCTTCCGACTGCGAGATGGCGATACAGAATGGTGCTGAATTTATTGTGAGTCCATCGCTTGAGTTGGAAGTGCTTGCAATCGCAAAAGAGCACAACGTAACGTGCATCTCCGGAGCGCTTACACCTACTGAGATAATGCAGGCATGGCGAGCTGGCGCAGATCTGATAAAAATATTTCCATGTGGCCTTGTTGGCGGAGCAAAATATATCCGCGCACTCAAGGGCCCGTTTCCGCAAATTGAATTCGTGGCGACGTCAGGTGTTGATATAAGTAACGCGGCTGATTTCATTGCCGCAGGAACAATCGCCGTGGGCATTGGCGAAAAAATCTTTGATTCCGCAGCCCTTCAAAGAGGGGATGCGGATCTTATCTGCTCAAACGCCCTACGTTTCATCAACGCTATCCGGTCGGGGATTACTCACGGCTGAGTTCTGATCTTGAAGCCGGTTCAATTACAAATCTGAACCTGCCCGGAATAGCTATCGAGCAGGTTCTCAAAACCCGAAATGCGCCTCAAGGATGAGTGCTTCATTAGAATGGATGCACTAATCCTCGACACTTCAATCCTAGACTGCTTCAAATATAAGCAGTTCCGATGTGAGCGCACCCGGAAGCCGGACCATAATCCCTTGTTCCATCAGCGTGAATCCATCCACGACACTGGTCTGGCCCAGGTTATCGAAGGTAACTCGATAGCGTCGGGATACATCCAGGCCACGAAGGTATAAATGGTATTCCGGCTGTGTAGGTGCGGAAAGCTGAAATAGCCCGCAGATGCCGCGCGTTCGATCGGCTGAATCCAACTCCAGGATGCCCCAGCCGTGAGGCTCCAGTCCACTCACCTCCGGAGTATGGTGATAAATGCGGCTGGTATCGAGGAAAGGGCGCACAAATGACTTATACAGAGATATCCAGTGCTTCGTCCGCTGCATAAACACCGGATTCAGTTGCGCTCCTAGCGGGTACATGAAGCCGAATTTAGGATCGAGGAAAAGAAGTAGCCGGGATTGGAAGTCAAAATCCGCTGCTGATTGACCGTTCTGACCGCCGAGCAGCCGGTCTACATTTTCCGGCGGCAAAGCCATTGTCATCCCATTGGTTATCATGAACGAACGAGGAGCAATCTGCCAGTCGGTGACATCTGTATGATTGAAGTGTCGCACCATGCCGATATCGGTGCGACCCCCACCTCCGGCGCAATTCTCAAAAATTACTTTAGGGAATCGCGCTCGCAGCCGGTCATAAATTCCATACAGCGTGTCGTAATATCGCCAGTAGCCATTTTCGATATAACCATCATGCAGAGTCTTGATTCCACGGCCTGGGTCGGTGTTATAGTCCAGCCTGAAGAAATCCAGTTGGTTTTCTTCGATTACACGGACGATCTCCGATTCCATCCATTTGGCAACCTCAGGGTTGGTTAGGTCCAGCAGCCCTCCTATTTCTCGTTTGCCGTCATAGTTCATCGCCAGCCAGTCAGGATGCTCTTTCGCAACACGGCTTGCATTGCCAACTCGTTCCGCATCCATCCACAATCCCCATAACATACCGGCTGCATGTACGCGATCGCGAAAAGCCTTCAAACCCTTTGGGAAACGCTCCCGGTTCTCGTTCCAATCACCTACCGTCGTCCACCAGCTACTATGCGGCGCCGCATACCAGCTCGCGTCGATAAAGAAAACCTCGGCGCCAATTTCGGCGGCTTCATCAATCGCGTGTTCGACCTGCTCCGTTGTGATCTCCAGTTCAGGGCCTATTCCCGACTCGATCCATGCTCTGCGGCCGCGCGCCGGTGGGGTAAAAACACTGCGCCTCAAATGCGTGTGCATGGATTGGACTGCAGTATCGAGGTCTCCATAGACAAGTCCGAGGTGCATCTCCGGCGTTGTCACGGTTTCGCCCGGCGCGATAACTCGCATAGGTGCCGGCGCATCGGGACCTGCATCAAACGTTAGCGCTGCAGCATTCTCGCCTATTTCGGGATTTAGATCGAAGCCGAAGCTGTATCCTCCCGTCCATGCCAACTGCCCGATAAAAAATTCACCCGTCGCATTGTTGCGAAGCATGAAGAGGGGATGACGGTATCGCTCCCGCCGATATCGGCCATCAACACGATACCCGGCATCGGGCATATCATGCCATTGAAAATCACCCTCCTCCCCCCACTTTGTTCCCTCAAAATACCCGATCGAGTACAGCGGAAGATCAGTGTCCTTCATGTGCGCTCGCCAGCGGTCATTCTTTCGTAGTACGCCGCTCCACGAGGATGCGGTAGCCAATGCGGCCGGCTGCTTCGATGTATTGGTTACCTCTAGCCATCGCGTCAAAATCGCTGTTCCATCCAGCTTCGTATGGACCACAACGGTGACAGGTCGAACACCATGATTCAAAGTGACAGCTACATGCGTATTGCCATCCGGCGAGGATGTCTTCTTGAGACCTCCCCATTTCCAATCCGTCAGCAGTGATTGGCCATCTATTTCCAGCCGGAATGCCTGCGGCATTCGATGCTCCGCCGGGTTGATCCTTCCATCATAGAAACTGATAAATCCTGCGCCATTCCAGCCTCTGCCAACAAACTGGCCATTGATGAGCGACTCTTCATAAACCACCCAGCCAGTTCGATAGCTGATGGTGGGCGCCGGATCTTCTACGAGCAATACATCTGACCATTCAGTTTCGCCCGTCTTATTCCTCAACTCGGCGCCACGTACTCCGGAGGAGGGCGCAGGCCTGGAAGCGCGTGGCTTCGGCGGAGGCGCTGCTTTTGAATCCTGAGTTGGAGAGATAGTGCGTGGGGAGCCAAATGCCTGGCGACCATCTACCAATAAACCAGCAGAGCTGGCTAACAGAATCTTGCCCACATCCCGGCGCGAAATACTTCCCATTGAGCACTCCTCGTAATCATCGAATTTTGGCAAAACATATCTTGGACAGTGCTTCACTCAGCCATACAAACATCTGTCGGGAGTTTCTTAGCAACCGGAAATCTGCAGCGAAAGATCACGGGATACGCGGACCAGCTCCCGACCAAGCTCCGGGAGCCGGAATAACGAAATCTGTTTAGAAGATCCTCGAAGAGAAATAGCGGCAACAACTACACCCAGCATATTGATAACCGGGACTGCGACCGCTCTGACTCCATAAACCTGCTCTTCGTTATTAACAGCAAAGCCGTTCGATCGAATTTCGGCCAGATGTGTCTTCAGTGCGGCAAGCGACACAATCGTCTTTGGGGTGAATTGCGCGAGCGCTCGCCGCCCAAAAAGCTTGTTCAGTTCCACTTCCGGCAACTGAGCAATGAGAGCTTTTCCTTGTGCCGTGCAATGCAAATCAAGATGACGGCCGACCCACGCGCCGCCGCCAGCATCTTGAAAAGAAGTCGCTTTGCCGATGATGACCGCCTCTGCGCCTTTGAGCACGGAGATGGTAGCGGTAAGATTCACCCGGGCTGAAATCTGTTTTAAATGTGGTGTGGCCAGCGCTCCAAGATCCAGCTCTGCCGTACTGGCGCTTGCCACATCCGCAAAGCGGAGCCCTAATGAATGACGGCCGTTGATTCCTCGTTGCACATACCCGCGCGTAGCTAAAGTATGAATTAGATAATGGGTTGTGCTCTTGGGAATACTAAGCTTCCGACTAACTTCAGATAGCGTTAATCCCTCTCGTGAGATCGCCAGAAGTTCCAGCAAGCTCATCGCGCGATCAACAGCGGGGAGCCGGAAATGCTGGTCCCGCTTGGGTATTTCCATTTCTATCGTGGCTGCGCTGCGTCTACCGATTGTGGTATGTGCCGTTATCATGACTTTACCCGTCCTTGTGTCTGATCGGTGTTCTTAATCGCCTTCTCGCACCTGATAACCCAGAGCGGAAAGCAGTTTCACAAGCTCAATGCGGTATCTTCCCTCAAGTGGTTGAACGGGAAGCTCCGGTTCTCCAACTGGAGGCCCGATCAGGTTGAGCGCGGTTTTCATCACGCTGAACCAGTGAGGGCCGCCGCCTCGTTGCGAGTAGGCCGAAAACTCCAGGCGCATCAACTTCGATAGCAAATGCCATTGTTTCCGCGCTGATATCAAATCCTTTTGAACAGCGATCGCTTCATATAGTTGACGCGCGGCTCGCGGAACGATACTCGGGATGCCCGATATCCATCCATGGGCTCCATGGCAGAGTCCTTCAAAGGCCACGGAATCTATCCCGCAGTAAACCCGCATCGCGCCGCTCGACTCTTCCTCCAGCAGCTCACAGATGCGGTCTGGGTCCGGGTTCGACATCTTTACGGCAGCAATTGCGCCTTCATGGAATAGCGTCAGCAAGTGGTCCGTTTTCAAATCGACACAGGTCAATGGAATGTTATGGTAAAGAACAATCGGTATATCAACTGCTTCAGCGATCCGCCGATAGTGGTCCATCACTTGTTCCGGCGTCGGAGCCATATAGTATGGCGGCACGATCAACAAAGCATCTGCGCCCGCTGCTGCCGCATGCTTGGACAACTCGATTGTGAGCCGCGTGCTGTAGTGGTGAGTCCCAGCCCACAGCGCAACCCGACCGCCATTGATTTCGATCACATGTTCCAGAACACGTTTACGCTCATCGACTTCGATCGCCGAAAATTCACCCGAGCTGCCGAGCGGCGAAAGTCCTGCTGCACCCTCTTCAATCAGCCAGTCGATATGCGGCTTCAATTGCGAGTAATTTACCTGGCCATCTCTGGAAAACGGCGTTACGCAGGAAGCAACGATCCCCGGAGGCAATGCACGAAGAGACTCCTTCGAGATGTCTTGCTGCGCTGTTGCAGTAGCCATACTTTTCCTCATTTTCATTTGCAAACTTCGCCAATTTTGTGAATTTCGTCAGAATCTGCGGACGCACAAATTGGTACAGTGGACGAACCTTAGCACCAAAATTATTCGAGAGTCAACCGTCTATCTTCTGATTGCGCCATTTTTATGCAGAATATGTTCCGTCGCCATCCACGGCTTACGAGAAAAGAATTTGACGCCGGCTGGATTCCAGAAACCTAAATCGAATTAGGTCCTAACGGACAAGGCAAGTCGGCTCATCAGCCGGCTATTTGGAATACAGATTCCTGTTCGAAAGGATCAATGGCTTCCGTTTGTGCCACTGCTAATTGCGCGACGGGAACTCTCGCGGGCGAACAAGATACGTAATCAACGCCGAGAGAAGCGAAAAATTCAATCGACAGCGGATCTCCTCCATGTTCTCCGCATACACCTATCTTTATCTTCGGGTTAGCAAATCTCAATTGAGAGATTGCCATGCTCATAAGCACACCAACTCCTTGTTGATCAATATTTGCAAAAGGGTCCGACCCAAGAATTCCCTGCTCCAGATAACTACTCAGAAAGCTGCTTGCGTCATCTCGCGAAAATCCAAATGTCATTTGCGTGAGATCATTTGTGCCGAATGAGACAAAGCTGACGTGCTCCGCAATCGCCCGTGCGCATACAGCCGCACGCGGCAGTTCGATCATTATTCCTACCAGATAAGGAATACTGGTTCCGTGTTTCTCGAACACCTCGGCTGCGGTCTCATCGATCTGGTGGCGCAGCCAGTGCATCTCCTCTGCGGCCGCCACCAATGGCACCATAATCTCCGGCCTGGGATCGGATCCTTCAGCTACAACAGCAAGTGCAGCCTGCAAAATTGCCTTTACCTGCATCTGCAATATTTCGGGATAGGTAATGCTCAATCGGCAGCCTCGATGTCCCATCATGGGTTTACTTCAGCGAAATCATGGAGTCGTCTCAAAAGCAACTCCGGGCGATCAATTACGTCCCGCTCTTCACCAGCTTTCGCGAGTCCGATCTCGATATCGATCTCATCGCGTGATGGGAGAAACTCGTGTAAGGGGGTCCAGCAGCCGAACCGTTACTGGCCGCCCGGACATCTGCCGAAATATCTCTTCAAAGTCCGACTGCTGCATTGGTAACAACTTGTCCAATGCCACGTTGCGGCCATCACTGTCCAATGCAAGAATCATTGACTGCACGACTGGCAAGCGATCAGGAGCAAAGAACATGTGTTCGGTCCGGCAAAGCCCTATCCCACTTGCTCCCGCCAATAGTGCATTCCTCGCGTCCTCGGGAGTGTCCGCATTAGCTCGCACGTCCAGCTGATTGAGCTCAATCGCCCATTTAAGAATGATGTCTAGTTCCCGATGTTCGCCGTCGTCTAAGCGCATGGGCAACTTACCTGCAAACACTCGGCCGGTCGCTGCGTCGAGCGAAATCCAATCACCTTCGCGATACACCGTGCCTGCGATTCGCATTATGCCCTGAGTCTCATCCACACAAATATCCTTGGCTCCGGTAATGCAGCACTTGCCCATGCCTCGCGCGACCACAGCAGCATGCTGGTTGCACCTCCATGTACTGTCAACAGCCCTGCGGCTGCGGCCATTCCATGAATGTCCTCCGCCGTCGTTTCTTGTCTCACTAAATACGGGATCGCTTTCAGGCATAGCGGCGATACGAGCAGCCTCATCCGCCGAGAGCGCGATCCTGCCGACAGCCGCGCCCGAAGAAGCCGGAATGCCAACACCAATCGCCTCAGGAACATCGCTGGAAACGAAAATCGCGCGCCGCCGCCAGGTCCCAGCGCCCCTTCCAGGACCCTATCACTCTGATCGATCACCGCCCCGACGAGGTCAACCTCCGCCTTGTCCCCGGCCACTGGGAAGGCGACCTCATCAAAGGCAGGCTCAACCGCTCTCGCGTCGGCACTCTCGTCGAACGCTCCACCCTCTTCGTCGCCCTCGTCCCACTCGACGACGGGCGCGCCGAGATCACCGCCAACGGCTTCGCCCACATCCTCAACCGCTTCGACTCCCAGCTGCGCCAATACCTGCCCAAAGGACAGGACCTCAGCCGCTTCTCCCAGGATCAGCTCGACGACATCGCCTGGTTGCTCAACATACGACCCAGAAAGTCCCTCGGCTGGAAGACCCCAGCAGAACTCTTCCTCCCCCAGGGCAGCTTCGACTTCGTGCAATACTGGTCCTCAATCAAACCTGTTGCACTTGGACCTTCAATCCACCCTGCCAAAACGAACCAGCAAGATTTTTTGACGCTACTTCTTTCTCGTTTTATTGGTCACCCCGGACGTATTCAGTTTAATGCTCCAGACCGAAGTGGTCGCCCCGATAAACAGAGTCTGATTGTCGGACATCCCGAAAGAGCAATTCGCGGCCACCTCAGGCGTAAGAATCTTCCCCAGCATCTCGCCTTTGGGATTGAACACCTGTATCCCATCTCCTGCTGTGATGTATAAATTTCCATCGACATCTACCCGGAAGCCATCAGGCACCCAGGGTTCAATGACCGCAAAGACGCGCGGATTTGCCAACGCCGTGCCATTCTCGGTCACGTCAAATGCCATGACCTGATGAGGCCGGAATGCACCGTGTGTCCGTCCGGTATCCCCCACATAAAACACCGACTCATCGGGTGAAAATGCCAGCCCATTCGGTTTGTCGAAATCCTCTGACACCGCTGCAATGGTTCCACTTTCAGGTTCTACCCGATAGACTCGATTTCTATCCTGTTCGGGTTTGTCTCCATGGCCGAAATCAACGGGGCACAGAAATCCGTAGTCCGGGTCAGTAAACCAGATCGATCCGTCCGATTTGACCACGACATCATTGGGAGAGGTAAGGCGGCCACCTTGATAGCGGTCTGCCACGGTCGTCAAAGTCCCGTCGTGTTCGAGACGCACCACCGATCGGCCGGTTGTTAGGCACGAGATCAGGCGGCCCTCAAGATCGGTTGTGCCGCCATTGGCTCTGGAGGCGGGTTGACGGAAAACAGACAGGCCATCGCGTTCGGTCCACTTCATGATCCGATCGTTAGGAAAATCGGTAACGATCAAGTGCCCGGCCCGTTCTACCCAGCAAACCCCTTCGGCAAACCGCAAGCCGGAGGCAAGTAGCTTGAGCTCGGGCGAAGGCCCCAGAATGCGTCGAAACTCATCGGAGAAGATCTCGAAGCGATTGGGCATTTCAACCTGTCTGATTTAGAAATCGCGGAAAAATCCCCCGGCACTCCAGCCGCCGTCGACGCACAGAGTTTGTCCCGAGATGTAGGAACTCTCCGGCGCCGCGAAGAAGAGTACAGCGTGAGCCATCTCTTCCAACGTGCCTGCGCGGCCAAGCGGTATGTGGCTCAGCACTCTTTTAGCTCGATCCTTTTCGGAAGCATTCTCGCTGTAGAAAAGCTGCTTGGTGCCTTCTGTCAGAGTGGACCCTGGAGCAACACAATTGACCAGAATTCCGTGTTCGCCTAACTCGATCGCCAGCGTGCGGGTAAGATGGGCTACCCCGGCCTTGGCCGCCGTAAATGCGCATTGCAGGCGAGCCGGTACAACTCCCAGAACGGAGGCGATGTTGATGATGCGTCCGTCATGCTGTTTCAGCATGATGCGCGACGCGGCCTTGCTGACGAGGAACGTACCGGTCAAGTCAATCTTCAGGATTCTTTCCCATTCTTCCAGCGGAAACTGGTCGACATTGACTCGATATTTTGCAGTATTAACCCCGGCATTATTCACCAGGATGTCGAGACGGCCAAATTCTTTATGAATCTGCGCCATCGCCGACTGCACGGAAACCTCATTGCTGATGTCCATCGCGACGGCCAGCGAACCTGGCTTGTCGGCAGCGGTCTGCTGCACCGTAGCGAAGTCGATGTCCGCATACGCAACCCGGGCGCCGTTGGCAGTAAGCGTATCGGCAATAGCCTGTCCTATGCCACGCGCTGCGCCGGTAACCAGCGCGAATTTTCCTTCCAAGTTGACTTTCATTGTGTGGCGACCCCTCCGGAAGTTCAATCGGCAATTGTGGTTTGCAGAAACGTCATTTCTTCGGCTGGCGGCTAATTTCTGGAAGCGTCCGCTAACAGCGCCGCGAAGATCTTTCGGGGCGGAGAATAGGGCTGACGGCCATGAGAGACCAATTTGTTGTCGATCAAGAGCACATCTCCTCGCTGCCAGTCGAACATAACCGTCTCCTGAGCGATCGTGCGGCGGATGCAATCCAGATCGGAGAGGGCGATCTCAGAGCCATCGACATGGGTAGAGTGATAGTAAAAGCGGTCACGAATAAAAGGCTCGAGCAGCCTGGCCTTCAGGCGTTGAGGCAGGGCAGGACCGAGCCATTGCGACGTCCACGGCGCTACCGATTTATGCAGCAGATGCGCCTGATTGAACCACACCTGCTCACCGGTCACGAGATGGGTTTTTGTTACGGGCGATGGACCATGGGTCACTTCCAGCCCTCCATCCTTCGCCCATTGCATGGACCAGCCCTTGCTCTTCGCAATCTCCTCCATCGTGGCCCGATCCGAAGTGCCGAAGGCGGTCTCCCATGTCACTTCGAAGCCGTATTTCTTCTGTGTAGGAAGCTTTCTGTGCAGAACCAATCCACCCCTTTGTTCAAATCGGTCGAT
>Ga0164242_10007278_pt1 | contig 12120 bp, 8 predicted proteins | sample OricomgcompostMG_FD_108783 | JGI IMG/M metagenome (GOLD analysis project Ga0164242, IMG submission 108783) | Miracle-Growth compost microbial communities from Emeryville, California, USA - Original compost - Miracle growth compost (MG) ... | reverse complement strand
TAGGTACGGGCAGAGGGGTTGGCAGAATTTCAGTGCACTAACAATAAAAATTTGGACTAATTACAGGGCTTGGACCCGATGCCCGTGTAAGCTCGATGCCCGTGTAGCAATAGTCGATGCACCGTCTAGCAATTCCCTTTTTTTATTTCGGCGCAAAACCGTGCTAAGGAAGGATCAAAGAGCGCTATCTAGTCGGATAGATATGTGAGTGCAGCGATATCATTCACGATAAGGAATGCAGGGATTATGGTTCGTAATAGTCCACCAGACAGGATAATCATGTTTGAAATATAATAATCCAATTTTTCTTATGTGCTGGAACAACAAAGAGTATTGTATCGGATTCACAATGGCTCAATCGATAGGCCCTGACCTACGGGTAATCCTAATGGCCAGTCCGCCGAGCAGCCCCCTGATTCCTCCCTCTACTCTATCCCCGGAGTAGAAGCCATCTACGACGATAGCGCGGAATGAGGCCCGCAGCCATGGCGCCGTAGCGCCGATATCTTGCACATTTCCTCCAGCGCTGGGCAGATATCTTCGTTATCGCACCTCTATTCGCAAACACCTTAGTCAAGCTTCAATGGCCTCAGTGATAGTTACCGGACGTTGGCATGCCGGGCATGGGATACCGACGGCCAGGTTGGTGGGCAGTGGAAACGGATTATAGTCGCTCCCGCAATGAATACGGGTATGTGCTGGCACCCTGTGACGGTGAAGCAGATCCGTTTGCTGGAGGAGGACTGGGGCGGTAGGAGGGATGGGGAGACGGGAGCAAGTTTGTGTTGAGGGGTGATGAGGAAGGGACGTGATGACTGGTGAAGGCCAGCTGTCTTGTTACCGTTGCGATGGGCAGCTACTGCCCCTCTTCTTGCAGGGGAAGAGACAACGAGCTGTTCATACCAGGTGTTGGATGCGAATCAAGAGAAAATGCACGGTCTTGGAGAAGGATGATGTCCTTACCTACTGGGAGCAGCTTCAAACCTCGTGTAGCCCGTGATTTACGCCTTCGTGACAGTCGAGGAAGTCAGTCGATGGGCACATAATCGTGGCGCATCTCCAGGCGCGACAATCATACTTGAGAGCCGAATGAGACCTGAAATGGGATGCTGTCACGGTCTAGGCGCTATGAAATGCTCTGGACGGGGTGGAAATAGCGAAAAGGGGTGACGGATCTATGCACGCTAACCATCTAGAGGATTTTATTCTTATTGTTCGTCGACCTCTAAAATTCCACATCGCAGCCAGACAGAGATGGCCCCTATCATGTGATTCACACGTAATTTCTCGCATATGACACATTTAGTTCTTTCGCTCTCCAGCTAATCCAACTAGCTCGTGGGATTATAATTTCCTCCTCATATGATTGTGTTATTTATCACCGCCGCGGTAGAGCCTAGTGCTTTGCCATATTTTCGCAGATCAGTGTTAGTGTCAGATACGTTTTCATAATAGCAATAGGATCAGGCGCGCATGGTGTTCCCCAGATATTTGATACAATCACCGAGAGACTCAGCCCCTAGCCAAATCCTTGGATAGAAGGGACGAGTTAGCAGCAATCTTCTTCGCCGTCGCAGAGATGGGTACAGTAGCCATGACATCAAACACGGTCATCTTTGCCTCGCACTCCTTAAGAGCCCAGTTCACCACCTCGATGGCGACAAGGGAGTCGATCCCATAAGAATGCAGGAACCTGTCCGTGTCGATCTCGCCAACCGTGGTCTGCAGCATCTTGGCCACGCGGTCTACAAGAGCGCCCATCACGACCACTGCGGCGTCGTCCAGGTTCTTTGCCACGGACAGTCGCGCCTGGACACTGCCCTCTTGTTGCCCTGCGGCTCCTCCCTTCTCCAACGCCTCAGCGACCCCCGTCCTAGCCATTATGGAAAACTTGGGATCGTCTAGATACCACGGCACCTCAAACCCGCCTGCCACTGCACTCCCGCCCGTCGCGAGACCGGTAAGGATCTGCGGCGGAGCGCTGCCAGCCACGTCGCCGGCGACGGCTAGCCTGATGAGGTCCACAAACTCCCGCTCTCGGAGACCATAGGGGATTTCCAGGTCACGCAGCGTGTTCGTCACGCCCTTCTCCGCCACAACCCCGACGTCGCGCACGACGCTCACATCAACCGTCACGCCCCGCAGGCCCCTCGAGCGGCGGAAATGGGCGACGGCGTCCTGGTACGCGCCCCCGGCGGCGTAGTTGCTCTGGCCCCTGTTCCCGTAGATGGCCGTAAAGGAACTCAGCACGACGAAGAAGTCCACGTCCGGCAGCGCCCGATGTAGGTTCCACGTGCCTTGGACCTTGGGCCGCATCGACTCGGCCCAATCCGCGAACCCCATGTTGCGAAAGAGTGTGTCCCGCAGAACCATGGCGCACTGGACTACCCCACGGACCGCGCCGAGCTGCTCGGCGCAGGAGTCCATGGCGGTCCGCACGGCGTCGGCGGAGGAGACGTCGCAGCACTGAACTAGGACTTGCACGCCTCTGGATTGTAGATCAAGGACAAGCTCTTGCGCTGACGGGTGGCTGGCATTGCTGCGGGTACGGGAGAGGAAACAGAGTTTGCGGGCGCCGTTGTCGGCTAGCATGCCCGCCAAGCTGCGGCCCAGTCCACCGAGGCCGCCTGCGAGGACGTAGGCGGCGGCAGGGTCGAGATTCAGAGGAGAATGATTGCGCTGGTCTAACACAACCGGTATGATCTGGTCGTCGGCAAAAGACAGCACAATCTTCCCCACATGCTTCCCGGTCTGCATCAGCCGGAATGCGTTCTCGACCTCGCCGGCCGGGAACGTGATGATCGGTGTGACGGGTTTGGTGATGCCCTTCCGCTGCAGGTCGAAGACTCCCTGCATGATATCAGCCATTACCTCTGCGCTCTCTTGCGCGACGCGCTTGAGGTCGAAGGATGTAAACGTCGCTCCCCGGAGGAAGGGCGCCATATCGAGGCGTGCGTTCGCCAGAATATCCCTCGCCCCAATCTCGATGAAGCACCCGGACGGTGCGATGCACTGCCACGTCTGCCGGAGCGCCTCACCGGACAGTGAGTTGAGGATGACGTCGACGCCGCGGCCACTGGTAGCCCGCCTCACCTCGTCCGCGAAGGCTAGACCCCTCGAGCCGAAGATTTGGTTGTCGGGGATTCCGTACCTCTCGCGCAACAGGGACCTCTTTACGTCCGACCCGACGGTCGCAAAGATTTCCATCCCGAGGTGCTGCGCGATCTGGATGGCTGCCTGTCCGACCCCCCCGGCCGCCGCGTGGATTAGGATCGACTGGCCGCCACGCGCCCGAGCCAGCGGCACCAGAGCATACCAGGCCGTCCCATGGACGAGGGGTATCGTCGCGGCTTCCTCGAGGGTTAGACCGTCAGGTATCGACTGGCAGAAGTCAGCCTTGGCCCGGTGGATTGTGCGGTGCGCGCCGGGGCTGAACATGACAACCCGGTCTCCGATGCCAAATTTCGACACGGCTGGCCCAACGCGGCGGACGATGCCCGCCGCGTCGAAGCCGAGCTCCATTCCGGGGAGTTGGCCCATAACTGTCATGACGTCGCGGAAACTATTCATGTCGCATTAGGCTCTCGTCGAACAAGTAAAGCACAAGGTCTTCGAGTGAGAGGCTTACTTGAGCGAGGTCGCCTTGACCGTGATCTCGACCTCATCATCCCCGAGCTCCGCTCCGGAGAGGAAGTCAGCCTCGAAGCAGAGAGAATCCAGCAGGCCCACGTTCCGAACGCACAGCTTCAACGGCATTCCCGCCTCACCGACGGCCACTTCCCCTATCTCGATCTTGTCCTTGGCCGGATCTATCCCATCTAGCTCTGCGTTCATTTCGTCGTCCTCAACCACCCGACTGACCTGCGTGACTCCGCCCACAACTCTAAACTCGTTATCCCCGCCCCCGCCACAGAAGACACGCAAGATGAGCCGACACAATACCTCCGGCCCGGCGTCTGCAAAGTCGGCATTGAGGGTGTGGAACGCCCGGCCCGGCTCCTCGTTACGGACGACGCGCGCCAGGCCTGCCGCCACCGCGCTGCCGGGGTCGTCGAGGCCTGAGACCCAGAGGAGCTTGGCCGAGCCGAGGACCAGCTTCTTAGCCCTGGCGAAGCCGTCTTCGGTCAGCTCGTGCAGGACGGGCCTGTCTGCTTCCAGGAGAGAGATGCACGCCTTGCCCTCGAAAAGGGCCGGGTCGCTTACCCAGGAGAGGGGAGAGGGCAGGTATCCGAGGGATGACAGTGATTCCTCCAGCAGGACTGCGAGCTCTGCTGCTTCCAGCGAGGGAGTCGGCGGCTGGAGAATGATTACCTCGCCGTGGTGGTGAGTCCCGTTTGCAGTGACTGTGGTGTTCGAGCCGATGAGGAGGACTAACTTCTGCTTGTGAACATCTTCGAAGTCATTGATCCTGATCCAGTCGCTGAGACCGGCCGCTCGACCACTGGCTTCGGTATCTTCGGCCTGGTAGGCGGGCACTATCAAGCACAATCGGCCGTCGCTCGTCAGCAGCTGCCTCGCGTTCTGCAGAGCTCGTTTGAACTGTTCTGTAGTTGGGTAGACAGCCGGTAGGATGATGAGATCGCCGGGCTGAAGCATTGTCCCTTCCTGATTGGAGAGTGTCTGCGATATGTCTCGCAGCTCAATACGCACGCTCTCCAAACCCCGGCAGGCGTCCTGGGCGATTGGTTTTGTCTTCTCATCGGGGGCCAATATTGTATAATTGGCTGTCTTCAGGGCATCAGTAACGTGAAGATCTGGAAGAAATGGCTGCGTCTTGTCTGCGGTGGTCACGACATCCAAGATCGCCAGGCCTGGTTTGGAATGGTGGACAATATTGATGAGCTGAGAAGTGATTAGCGTCAGCCACCTGAAGTACACTGAAGTGGTTGTTATTGGGTTATCACTGAAATGGTTGTTATTGGGTTATTTACCTCAGATAACGCCGCGGCAATTGATTTGGTTGAATCAATGGATTGCAACTTCTTTTGCGACTGTAGTGTATTATTCACTGCTTTTGAGATAACGTTCCTCTGCTCCTCAAGACCTAGGAGGTCGATGGCGGGTCTCCAAATGAGCTTGCTGCAGATGCTTCTGGCTGCGTTACTGCCATATTGCTCCCCATTGCTAGCTCCCGCAATCTCGGTGCAACACAGCCCCGATATCTGCAGTACCGGATAGTTCTTGGGCCCGTTGACCACTGTCATGTCGGCTAGAATCTCCTTGAGTCCATGCCTGGCGGCGCTCGAGATGCCCCTTAGCTGTGTACCTGCGTGGTAGGGGAGATCGGTGGATATAAGAACGTCGTCGATGGACTTGGGCACCATGGCTTGTGCGATGCTGTTACACGAGCCTGAGGTTCCTCTGAGAGCCGCAAACGCCATGTGGAAGATGGCATCTAAGGTCCCCGGGTGGATGACGTGAGGTCGTTGATGTAACCCCAACCTGAACCCGACATCAGGGATGTCTACGACGCAACAGCTCCGCCCAGGGGCAGTCCTCACTTCAGTCAGATTTCGGAATGCAGGACCATACTGGAGCCCTACTGCTGCCAGGTCCCGATAGAACTGCTCGGCTCTCACCGTCGTCTTGCACACCTCAGTCGTATCCCGGTAAAGCATCGCCACCCCCTCGTCCTCGTCCTTCGCCCTAGCGCTGTCGGCGTCCGACAATCCATACTCAACCATGATAAGGCCGAGGCAATTCCGCTCGAGCGCTTTCCCGTCCTGACAACTCGAGACCACAAATTCAGCCCACAAAGACGAGGTCTCCCGGTTCGCACTGAGATGCGGCCTGAGACAGACCGAGTACTCGACGTCCGCCTCCTCGGCGACGACTAACGCTGTCGTCAGGTGGATGTCCCTCAACCGTAGCCTTGCCACCCTCCGGCCAGCCTCGGCGGAGGAGAGCGCGGCCTCGATGGCCATAGCGAGAAACCCAGCTGCCGGATACAGGACCGTTCCCTGGATCTCATGATCGGCTATCCAGGGCTCCCTGGACAACCTGATGTGGCCTCTCCACACGCTCTCCCCGGCGACGAGCGTCGGGGTCGGGGCGCCGAGGAAGCTTGCTCGCAACGTCTCGCGCAGTCTATACTCACTCGAAAGTCGAGACTCGGCCCAGTTGGCCTGGGTATGGTTCCACGGGTAAACGGGCAGGTCGACCAAGGTCTTGCAGTTGGGAGCAGACTGGTTGATCTCGCGGAAGTCGACCGGATAGCCCCGGACAAAGAGGTTTCCAGCGAGTTCCAATGCCGTTTCATCGCCGCTCCGATGCCGGGTAAGGATGGAATGATAGGGGATGTCAGGCAAGCCGATGGCCTGCAGGCTCTGGGTGGTTGGACCCTGTAGTGCCGAGTGAGGCCCGACCTCAACCAAGACGTCCACCGCCGCGCAATCTTCACCGCCACAATCCGCGTCAGCCGGAAAATCGTTATGTGCTAGATGCTGGACGGCCGAGGCGAACAGCACCGGCGAGATCAGATTGCGTACCCAGTACGCGGGCCCCAGCTCACTCGGCTCGGCGGCGCCACCGCTGACACTCGAGTACATGATAGAGTCTCCCACGCGCGGGTTGACGGACACGTCTGCGATGGCCTCAAAGTACTCCTGGGCAACCAGTTCCATATGCGGTGAGTGATACGCTGTGTCGACCTGCAACTTCCGGGCAAAAACATTTTCTGCCTGCAGCGCATCACACAACCTATCAACCCCATCCACCCCCCCGGACACAGTAATCGACCGCGGCGAGTTCACGCACGCAACGTGCACCTCCCCCTCTAGTCCACTCCGCCGGATCATCTCCGCCGCATCCACCTCCGACGCCCCAACAGCCATCATAGCTCCGTCGACCGCCTCCGCACCCTCCCTCAGCCGCGCCGCCACCACGCCGCGGAAGTACGCCACCCGCCACGCGTCCTCGCGCCGCAGGATGCCCGCGCAATACGCCGCCGCGATCTCGCCGCTGGAGTGCCCAACCACGGCGAGGGGTCGGACGCCCCACGCGCGCAGCAGGTCCACCAGCGCGACCTGCAGCACCGTGCAGAGTGCCTGACCCAGGGCCGCCGTGCCCACCCGCGACCCGGACTTGCCCTTTTGGAGCTCCTCGGATGCAGTCCACGGGCTGCTGAGCTGGGTGCGAAGGAATGTGTCGGCGGCGGCGACGCTGGTGCGGAAGGGTGCGTGGCGGAGGAGTTCTTGGCCCATGCCGGCCCATTGAGCGCCTTGGCCGGTGAAAATGAAACCAAGGCGGGGCTTGCGGGAGGACATGCGTGGGGTTGGTGTGGTGGTGGGCTCTGTTGACGTCAGTGCATCGAGCAGCTCATCGGGAGAAGAGGCGATGGAGAAGGTCTTCCACTGCAGGTGAGAGCGCCTCGTGTTGAGAGTGAAGGCGAGGTCAGCTAAATAAGCGTCGGTTTCCTGAATGGTCTGCAGTTGCGCCGCCTTGCTGGCCAGGAAGGCCGCCAGCCTCTGCTTGACGCGCTCAATGCCGTCCTTGTCCTGAGAGCTTATTGCGAAGAGGAGGTACGCGGCAGCGCGTAACCCGTTTCCGGCGGACTTTGACGTGCCGTTTGGGAACGTCATCGTTTGTCTGCCTAGCTCGGAGGTCCTCACAGAATTGATGTTGTCTTGGTGCCTTCTTCCGCTGAGGTAGCTATGCGAGTCGTCGAGAATGGCATGCGCATTAGATCCTCCGTATCCGAACGAATTGATACTGATGCGGCGGAGTCCATCGGTGGGCCACGGCATAACCGCAGTCGGTATCCTCAGCTTCCACTCGTCGAACATGATGTCCGGGTTGCGGTTGCGGAGATGGATATTGGGCGGGATGATGCCTGATTCCAGCATCATCACGCTCTTAACGACGCCAGCAAGGCCTGCAGCTGCCTCCAAGTGGCCAATCTTATACCGGTTAGCGCGCCCGACTAAACCAACGGCCGGATCACCAACAACACTTAGACTTACGTTGGACTTCACTGATCCCACAATGAGCTCCCTACCGCTAGGGAGACTAGCCGAGATAGTCCTCGCTAGCGCCGTCGTCTCTGCCAAGTCACCCGCCTTCGTTCCGGTTCCCTGTTGTCACGAGTCGCTGTTAGAAGAGCTTCTCTACCCAGTCTTTCTTGACGCAAGGCTTACATGCGCTTCCACGTAAGCTGTCTGGCCAAAGTCCAAGCCGGCAAGGCGATAGACATCACGTATCAAGGATGCCTGAGCCTCTGCACTTGGCAGCGTAAACCCTTTGGTGTGGCCATCCTGGTTGGACCCCGTGCCTCGGATGACCGCGCGGATGGGGTCCCTGTTGGAGACGGCATCGCCGACGCGCTTTAGCACGAGAACCGCAAACCCCTCTCCTCTCCCGTACCCGTCAGCCGAAGCATCAAACGTTTTGCACTTGCCGTCCGGTGAGAGAAATCCTTGCGCCGTCTGGAATATGAACATGTCGGGGTTGATCATGAGATTGCAGCCGCCCACGATCGCAAGGTCCGATTCGCCACTGCGCAGGCTCTGGCAAGCGAGGTGGAGGGCCACCAGGCTGGACGAGCACGCCGTGTCTACCGTGAAGCTCGGGCCCCGCAGGTCGAACAGCCATGATATCCGGTTCGACAGCGAGGTGGCCTGGAGGCCGGTCATGGAAAATGGCAGCGCGGTCTCGGCGTCGCGGCAAACGAGTTCCTTGTAGTCGCTCGTGAACTGGCCCATGAAGACCCCCGCGGCGGTGCCTGCCAAGTCGGCCAGAGGGTAACCCGCCGCCTCGAGGGCCTCGTAGACGACCTCCGCCATGAGCCGCTGCTGGGGGTCCATGGCCCGGGCCTCGGAGTGGGAGATTCCGAAGAAAGGGGCGTCGAAGAGGGAGATGTCCTCCTTGAGGAAGTGGCCGCCCTTCGCCATGCTGGCGTGGAATGCATCGGGCTGGAACCTGTCTCTGGGTATTTCGGACCAGGCCGCTGGTTGAAGATTTATTGGTCTATGTACGGATATATCGGACAAGCTCCTTGACTCTGAGACGTACATGTACTGTTGCATATCGAGTCCCAGAACCTTCCTAGGCTGCTCCCGTCACCAGGGAGTCGACACGCGAGTCCCGTAATTGCGACCGAGATCCCGTCGCTGCTATTTCGAGCCATGTCGTTTCTCGTTGGGGCCGTTCTGGTTTTCTGGGCGGCTTCGCTTTTTTTGATTTTAAATTATGCTGTGGTGAGAGCGTGGCCGAGTTCGAGGCTCGAGTGACTGACTGGTTGTTCATCAGAACTTCTTAGCTACCAGCCTCTTCATATTTCTCTTGTGGTGGCTTAAAAGGATATAATAGAACTACCAGCACTAAGCATCACTTGCGTGAACCATTGGCCTACTGGTGTCTGCAAGAAACGCCCCGAGTTCATATGCCACCGTATCGGATAAATCATAAACGATGTTGGTTGCCTAGGTAAAATGTCTCTTAGCTTTGGTGAGCACTGTCCCGGTAGCAGTGGTAGCAGTGGTAGCAGCTTTCATACTCGGGACGTTATCTCGGACAATTTTCGTCCAATAGGGGTAATAGCGGTGTTGCTGATGGAAAATCAGGCAGCCGACCTCTTACCCGAGAAAAGAACTGCCCCTAGTTTATAAATGTTCCGAGCAGGACACCGAAAGAACTGACGAAGTAGCCCCCCGGTTGAAGAATTAGTCTGGAAGGAGTCGATCCAATCACCCGGCGAGGTCGCTCGGAGGCCCGTCAAGGCGTCCAGCAACGAAGTCTGCCTTGACTGTGGCCTTGATTCCGGGGGTAACGCCACATCGAGTGTATTCTACGCCATCTTGGGTTTCACTGTTGTTCCTTAGACCCCCATCTGCAGTTTGGCCGTATCCACGATGCCGTCTGTCGACATCCCAGATGAGCAACTATTCACCACCCTGTTCGACCTCATCGCTAACGAGCTTGGAGTCCCCGCCGAAGAACTACAGGACGAGGACACAAGATTCTCCGAGCTCGGCGTCGACCCAATATTAGCACCATGCATCATTGGGAGCATATTCCGGAGAACAGCGCTGCAGCTACAGAGAGACGTGTTCCAGTTGTTTCCTGATGTAAGGTGCTTCAAGCGCCACATCGCCGCCACACGGGCCTCGGCGATACAAACAAAGTCCGAGCCCAGTTCTACGCCGCCGGCGGCCATGTCCAACCTGGGGACGGAACTCTCGGTCTTGATTCAGGGCAGCCGGAAGAGGGCTACAAAGAACATCTTCCTCTTTCCCGACGGCAGCGGCTCCGCAATGGCTTATGCGCGCCTACCAAAAATATCCCCCGACGTCTGCCTCTACGGTATGAACAGCCCCTTTCTGCGCGCGGCAGGCGGATACACCTGCAGCGTCGACCATCTCGCGTCCATTTGGGCCGACGAGATTGCAAATATCCAGCGACGGGGGCCGTACATCCTAGGCGGCTGGTCTGCGGGGGGATACTACGCCTACGAGGCGATGAAGCACCTGCATCGCAGGGGAGAGATTGTGGAGAAGCTCGTCTTCATCGACTCGCCTTGCCGGACCGACTTTGAGGCCCTGCCCATAGATGTCGTCCTGTTCCTCTCGTCGAACAGGCTGATGGGGAATTGGGGTGGTGCGAAGACGCCCAGCTGGCTGGTTGACCACTTCGAAGCTACGTTGAAAGCTGTCGACGGATATCAACCCACGGGGGTCGTTTCGCCGCCAGAAATGGCCCCGGAGGTATTCGTTATCTGGGCTTCGGACCCCCTTCTTGGGGCGGATGTGGTAGCGAAGGCGGGGCTGGATCTCAGCGTCAAAGTCACTCGGTTCCTGCTGGAGAGGCGGACGGATTTCGGACCCAATGGGTGGGATAAGTTGTTCCCTGGGCCGAACATTATGATCGCCACGATGCCTGGCAACCACTTTAATATTGTCCATCCGCCAAATGTAAGTGGTACGTTGTTGGACGTAGTAGTGCTGGCTGACATCGTGCCATAGGTCGAGACTCTGGGGAGCTTGCTACGCGATGTAGCCCAAGGAAGGCAAACCGGATGGGTAAATGAGTGGCAGGGTTTCAGGGTCCAGTAGGGCAGCGTATGAGGCACTCACAAGATTTTGGATCTAGCTAATACTGGTTCAAGTCATAAAACACGAATCGTATTGATGTTATCTCGTTATTGGAATAGAGTAAAACCGTAAGCATATGTGTTGCCATACCTAGCTTAGAGGACACTGGAAGTGAATATCCGGTGTCGTCGACCCCCCCAATCCCTACATTCATATTTTCATCCTCTCTACGACATCTTTGCAGATCGTACCCAAATGATTAATCTTTTCGGCAAATGCATCATTAGTTTATGCAATAACAAGCTTTGCAGGGGGAAATACAGCAGATAACGTACCATTGGAACTCCCAAAAAAGACCTGGTCTCGATGTTCCCCTCGCGGGTCTGCAGGCCCGGTATAAGATCCGCCCACCCCGGAGCGCCCTCCCGCTCTCGACCCCGGGAACTTACCTCATCCCTTGCCAGCAACTGAATCGCGACTTTCAGGTTCTGTGACGAAGCCAACGGGACCGGTTGGTAGTCACGCAAGACCGCGAGAATCCTCTCAACGTGCTCCTCCCGGCCCGGTTTCCCACGCCGTCTCACAGAAGCACCACCTGCCCCGCCGCCGCTATTCCAAGATTCCCTTATCCTCCCTCCCCAAACAGCCGTTGGCGCGGCACAGTCAATAATAACCAACCCCCCAACCTCCTCCCCACCCCCCAGCAACACCCTCGCTACCTCAAACGCCAGGACCGCCCCCGCCGAGACCCCTCCCAGCACGTACGGTCCGACTGGCTGCTCCCTCCGCACAGCGGCCACGTAGATATCCGCCAGCCGCGCGATGTCGAGGCTGGCCATGGCGGCAGGGTCCGCGGCGAAGGGGGAGTCGACACCGAAGACGGCCAGCCCCGAGGGGGCGGCGAGGTGGATGTAGCCGAAGGTCGAGCCCGTCTCGTCGGGGAGGAAGAACAGCTTGATTGAGTCGGCAGTACGGGGGCCGCGGTAGTGAGTCGCTTTGGCGGTGGGTGTCGTCCGCAGGTTTGATGACGGGATCACGACTTGCTCCAAGCCCGTCCCGAGAGGGGGCAGCTTTATCGTCTCCGTATTGTCTG
>Ga0164242_10007277_pt1 | contig 12120 bp, 6 predicted proteins | sample OricomgcompostMG_FD_108783 | JGI IMG/M metagenome (GOLD analysis project Ga0164242, IMG submission 108783) | Miracle-Growth compost microbial communities from Emeryville, California, USA - Original compost - Miracle growth compost (MG) ... | reverse complement strand
TCCCGCTTCCGGTGAGCACCTTGAGCTCCCACAGCGAGTAGCCGTAGCCGGTGCCGCGCGCGGAGCCGAGGACGCGGACGTACCGGCCCGAGCCGTCGACGGTGAGCTTCTGCATGCCGCCCGTGCCGCTCGTCGTCTGGTACACCGTGGTCCACGCCGAGCCGTCGGTCGACGTCTGGACCTGGAAGGCCTTGCCGTACGCGGCCTCCCAGTCGAGCTCGACGCCGCACACGTGCTGCGTGCTTCCGAGGTCGACCTGGATCCACTGCGGGTCGGAGGCGGCCGACGACCAGCGGGTGTCGGCCTTCCCGTCGACGGCATTGCTCGCGGGCGTGCCGCCGTTCTCCGTCGACGACGCGGTCGCCGGCCTCCCGAGGGCGGCGTTCGTGTCGCAGGTGCCGCTCGAACCCCCGCCCGAGCCGCCACCGGGGTCCGTGCTCGCGCCCGCGGTGCCGTAGACGCGGACCTCATACAGCGAGATCCCGTAGCCCGTGGCGCGGTGGGTCGACAGGACGCGCACGTACCGGCCGGAGCCGGAGACGGCGTCGGTGTCCTTGCCGCCGTCGGCCGACGTGGTCGCGTACGCGTCGGTCCACGCCGAACCGTCGGCGGAGACCTGGATCTTGTACCCGTCGGCGTACGCGCCCTCCCAGTCGAGCTCGACGCGCGACAGGGCCGCGGTCGCGCCGAGGTCGATCTGCAGCCACTGCCCGTCCTGGGCGGCGGACGACCAGCGCGTGCCCCCGTCGCCGTCGACGGCGTAGGAGGCCTTGTAGTAGTCGGCGTTCTCGGACGACGACGCCGTCGCCGTCCTGCCCTGCGAGAGCAGGACGGGGTCGGCGGCGTGCGCCGCGCCGAGCGGCACGGCGAGCACGCCGCACGTGAGCGCGCCGACGGCGGTGCCCGCGAGGAGCGTGCGCGCCCGCGCGGTCAGGGCACGGGTGTACCGGGGTGGTGTGGGGTGGTGCATGAGTGGCTCCTCCAGGAGTGAGCCAGCCCTACCGAGGGGTGCGTCCCGATCGGTGGTGCCGTCGTCGTCGAGCTGGCGCGGATGGTGCGCCGGCGAGCTCGTTTCGCCGGCACGGCGGTCCCGGGAGGGGCGCCGAGGCCGGGTCAGGGTGCGACCCGGTCCCCGACGCCCGTCCGGGTCAGGCGGGCTGCCAGACGAGGTTGCCCGCGTCGTCGAGCACGGTGCCCGCCCACGGCTTGTAGATGTCGTTGCCGTGCGGGGTGCACTGCAGGCCGCCGTCGATGCAGTGCTGCGTGAGCGCGGACAGGACGGTCTGGTCCCACCCGTTCATGAAGTCGTAGTGCCAGTTGACGTTCATGGTCGAGCCGTCCGCCATCTTCATCGACGCCAGGTGGACGCCCGTCATGTCACCGCTGACCGGCCAGCTGATCTTCATCTCGATCATCGGGACCGGCACCGGGTGGTCGGTCGGGCACTCGCCGTCGACCGGGTAGGCCATGTGGCTGCGGTGGTCCGCCGTGTCGAGGTGGATGCCGTCCCAGCAGCTCGGCGCCTGGTAGCGCACGTTGAGCTGCGAGCCGGGGGCGCAGTAGGACGGGATCGTCCAGTTCTTGGTCGAGTCACCGCACTCCCAGCCCTCGACGGTCCCGGGCGCGTTCTTGAACTGGTCCGCGGTGTACATGGGGCTACCCGCGTAGAAGCGCAGCCCCGCCGGGAACGGGCGGACCTTCTTGTAGTCGATGATCCCCGCCTTGTAGTAGATCGTCTGGAGGCTGGGGGAGATCACCTGGTCGGTGCCCCGGTACAGCGTCGGGAACCAGTACGCCGACTTGTCCTGCGCGACCGTGCAGCTCGTCCCCGAGCCCGCGAGCAGGCTCGCCGGCGTCGACGACGCGTTCGTGTCGAGGTTGCCCATGAACGAGTGGTTGTGGGACGCGCCCGGCTGCCCCGGCAGGATCAGCGGGTCGTCGAACAGCGTGTGGTTGACCGTGCAGTTCATCTGGAACTCGTGGTGCGTGACCGTCGTGTCGGCTCCCGGAGGGGCCGCGGGCAGCGGACGCGGGGTGTACGGCGCGGGGTCGGAGCCGCCGACGCCGAACACCTGGAGCTCGTACAGCGAGTAGCCGTAGCCGGTGCCCCGCTGGGTGAACGACACGCGGACGTACCGGCCCGTCCCCGCGGCGGCGACCGTCTGGTCGCCACCCGTCCCGCCCGTGACGGTCGCGACCGTCGTCCACGTGCTGTCGTCGGGAGACAGCTGCACCGTGAAGGCCTTGCCGTACGCGGCCTCCCAGTCGAGAACGAGGTGGTCGATCGTCGCGGTCGCGCCGAGGTCGACCTTGATCCACTGGGCGTCCGACTGCTGGCTCGCCCACCGGGTCGAGCCGTTCCCGTCGACCGCTCGCGAGGCCACGAAGTCGGCGCCCTCCGCGGACGACGCGGACGCCGTCTTGCCGATCGCGATGTTCGACGGCGCGGCAGCCGCGGCCGCCCCGGCGGCGGCCTCGACGACCGCCTGCGTGCCGCTCACGGGCTGCATCGCGGCCATGTCGTGCATGCCCGCCATGCCGTGGGCGGCCGCCGGCACCGCACCGGGTGCGGCGCTCGCGGACGTCGCGAGGGCGAACGCGACCGCCGACGCGGCGGCCACGAGCGACGTCGCGGCGACGGCGACGGCCGTGCGGTTGGTTCTCCTGGTACGCATGGTTCTCCTCTCCTCGTGCCGCCGGCCCCGGGTGTCGCGCGCCTGACGACGACGCGCGGCACCCGGGACGTCAGCAGCGGGTCACTGGTAGATGCCGAGCTCGTACAGCGAGTACCCGTAGGCGGTGCCGCGCTGGGTCCCGTGGATCCGCACGTAGCGCCCCGACCCGGCGACGTCGAGCGTGTCGACGCCGCCGTCCCCGTCCGTGACGGTCTTGACGGTCGACCACGTGGTGCCGTCGTTCGAGACCTGGACCTGGTAGCCCTTCGCGAACGCCGACTCCCACACGAGCTGGACCGCGTGGAACGACTGCACGGAGCCCAGGTCGACCTGGATCCACTCGTCGTCGTCCCAGTTGCTGGCCCAGCGCGTCGACAGGTCGCCGTCGACGGCCTGGCCGGGCGACCAGTTGCCGTTGTACGGGTCGAAGGACGACGCCGTCGCCGTCTTGTGCAGGGCGATGTTCGTCCCCGCGACGGCCGGCGGCACGACGCGCATGTCGACCGTCTGGACGCCGACGTTCGAGTGCCCGTCCTCGGCCCAGACGTAGACCTTCCAGACGCCGGGGCGGCTGGGGGCGTCGATCTGGAAGACTCCCGGCGAGGTCTGCGTGAACGGGACCTCCTGCGTGCCGGTCGCCTTGTCGATCCCGATCGAGTTGAGCGACGTGTGGTACGTGATCGCGTCGCCGTCGGGGTCGGTCACGCTCGCGCGGATCGTGGCCTTGCCGCCCGCGGGCACCGCGGCGGCGTTGTCGACGCTCATCGACGCGAACCGCGGTGGGGTGTTGACGCCGGGCTGCGCGGCGGACCCGCCGAACGCCTTGGCGACCGCGTAGTACGACAGGCGCTTGTTGTCGCCGGGGATGACGTTGAACCACACGCCGCCGTAGTCGCCCTCGATGCCGAAGTGGAACAGGGTGCCGCCGAGCGCGACGCCCGTGTGGCTCATGAGGCACTTCCACGAGTTCGTGTAGCCGTCGGCGTTGTCCTGGTCGGTGCCCTGGTCGGGCAGGCCGAAGGCGTCCTTGGGGGCCTCCCAGTCACCCTCGGGGCCGCCCTCCGTGAGGATGTACGGCTTCCCGAAGTTCCCCTGCTTCCAGTACGCCGCGGCGTCGCAGACGGCGCCGTACGAGTTGAGCGCGAGCAGGTCGAGGTCGGGGGAGTACTTCTTGTAGTAGTCCCACGCGCCGACCCACGCGTCCGTCGAGGTGACGGGGTGGTTCGGGTCGGCCTGGTGGATGGCCTTCGCGACGTCGTTGACGAACGTCGTGTAGGCGGCGCGCTGCGCCTCGAGCTGGGTGCCCGAGTAGCAGTTCTGGAGACCGAGGACGGACTCGTTGCCGACGTCCCAGATCAGCACCGCCGGGTGGCTCTTGTACGTGTTGACCTGGTTGAGGATGTCCGTCATCGACGACGACTTGTAGTTCGCGTCGTTCACGTAGTCCGGGCAGCCGCCCGAGCCGGGGCCGCCGCCCGGGCCGAGCCAGAACCCGGCGACGACGCGGACGCCGTACTTCGCGGCGACGTCGAACAGCTGCTTGCTGTCCGTGCCCGTGCCCCACGTGCGCAGGGTGTTGGCGCCGAGCTTCACGAAGGTCGGCATGTAGTGCTCGGCCTGGTCCGCGGACGGCCCCCAGGTCATGCCCTTGACCGTGTACGGCTGACCGTTGACGGTGAGCTGCCAGCTCCCGTTGCCGCCGGCCACCTTGACGACGCTCGCGCCGGTCAGCGGACCGGTGACGTCCGTCGGGGTGCCGGGCGTGCCGCCTCCGTCACCCGGGTCGGTGCTGCCGCCCGTCGTGCCGTAGACGCGCACCTCGTACAGCGAGATGCCGTAGCCGGTCGCGCGGTGGGTGGCGAGCACGCGGACGTAGCGGCCGGTGCCGGTCGTCGCGTCGACCTCCTTGCCGCCCTTGCCGGTCGTGGTCGCGTAGGCGTCCTTCCACGTGCTCGCGTCCGCCGAGACCTGGATCTTGTAGCCGTCCGCGTACGCGTTCTCCCAGTCGAGCTCGACGCGCGAGAGGGTCGCGGTGGCGCCGAGGTCGACCTGGAGCCACTGCCCGTCGGCCGCGGTGGAGGACCACCGGGTGTCGGACTTGCCGTCGACGGCGTAGGCAGGCTTGTAGTAGTCGGCGTTCTCGGTCGTGGACGCGGTGGCGGTCTTGCCCTGGGAGAGCAGCGAGCCCGTGCCGGGGGTCCCGGTCCCGCCGCCCGACCCGCCGGACGTCCCGTAGACGCGCAGCTCGTAGATCGAGATGCCGTAGCCGGTGGCGCGGTGGGTGGAGAGCACGCGGACGTACCGGCCCGAGCCCGAGAGCGTGTCGGTGTCGGAGCCGCCGTCGGAGCTGGTGGTCGTGTACGCGTCGGTCCAGGCGGTGCCGTCCGCCGAGACCTGGATCTTGTACCCGTCGGCGTACGCGCCCTCCCAGTGGATCTCGGCGCGCGCCAGGGTCGCGGTGGCGCCGAGGTCGACCTGGAGCCACTGGCCGTCCTGGGCGGCGGACGACCACCGGGTCGTGTCGTCGCCGTCGACGGCGTAGGAGGCCTTGTAGTAGTCGGCGTTCTCGGACGACGACGCGGTGGCGGTCTTGCCCTGGGACAGCAGGACCGGGTCGGCGGCGTGGGCGCGTGGTGCGACCGCCGCGACTCCTGCGAGCGCGAGCGCGGCGGCCGCGAGGAGCGCGGCCGGGCGCACGACCCGGGCGCGTGGACGCCCGGTGAGGATGGGGGACATACGGCTCCTTGGGTGAGCCAGCCCGCGCCGACCTGTCGGGTGCGTGCAGTCAGATCGCCGTCGAGCTGGTGCTGCGTGGATCGGTGGTGCGGTGCCGCGAGGCGTCGATGCCCGGCGGGTCGTGCTCTGCGATGAGAACGCCAGAGAGCGCTCTCTCCCTCAGCGAGTCTCACCCGCGGCCGCGGGAGGTGTCAAGAGCCGAGATTCAGCCGGTCCTTCCGTCGGGGGATGGGGCAGAGAACGCGCTCTCCCGCGTTATCGTGTCCGGGTGACCGACGACCTGCAGCCCGCGACGATGCCGACCCTCGAGGACGTGGCGCGCGTCGCAGGCGTGTCGCGGGCCTCGGTGTCGCGGGTCGTCAACGGGAAGCCGGGGGTCGCGCCGCACATCGTCGAGGCCGTCCAGAAGGCCGTCGCGACCACGCGATACGTGCCCAACACGGCCGCGCGGTCCCTCGTCACGCGCCAGAGCGGCTCGGTCGCGATCGTCGTCTCGGGCGTCGGCGTGGACCACGACGCGAGCCCGGAGGAGGTCTACGGGGACCCGTTCTTCGGGCGGCTCTCGAGCGCGCTCGTGAGAGCGCTCTCGCGCCGTGAGCTGCACCCGGTCCTCATGCTCGCGGAGTCCGACCCCGAGCGGGACCGGGTCGAGGCGTTCCTCGCGCGCCGCGGCGCCGACGGCGCGCTTCTCATCTCGACCGCCCCGCACGACCCGCTGCCCGGCCTCCTCGTCGACGCCGGGCACCCGGTCGTGACGTTCTCGCGCCCGCCCGACGGCGTCCGGGCGGACTGGGTCGACGTCGGGCACCGGCAGGGGGCGGCGCTCGCGGCCGAGCGGCTGGTCGGGCGCGGGGTGCGCCGGCCGGCCGTGATCTCCGGGCCGCTCGACGTGCCCGCCGCCGCCGAGCGCCTCGCGGGCTTCCTCGAGGGGATGGCGCGGCACGGCCACAGCTACGTGCCCGTGGTCACCGGGACGTTCACCGTGGACTCCGGGGAGCAGGCCATGCGCGAGCTGCTCGCGCAGCGGTCCGACCTCGACGGCGTCTTCGCCGCCAACGACCTCATGGCGGTCGGCGCGCTGCACGCGCTCGCGGACGCGGGCCGCGCCGTGCCCGGCGACGTCGCGGTCGTGGGCTTCGACGACTCGTTCCCCGCGCGCTACGCACGCCCCGCGCTCACGACCGTCCGGCAGCCGCTCGAGGACATGGGCGAGGCCATGGTCGACCTGCTCGTCGAGCGGCTGGCGTCCCCCGGGGCGCCCGTGCGGTCGCGCGTGTTCGCCCCGACCCTGCAGGCCCGCGCCTCGGCCTGATCGAGCCACGGGGGCCGTCGTCCCGCGAGCGTCGGTGGAGCGCCCCGGCGTGGTTGCGAGCGGCTTCGAATCGTTACGACAGCGGTGTCGGGTGGTGGCAGGATGGCCGCATGCCTGAGAGCTCGCTGACGCGCCCCGAGTACCCCGCCGACCGCTACCTCGCCGACGCCGACCGCTACGACGGCCGCATGCCGTACCGCCGCAGCGGCCGCAGCGGGCTCGTCCTGCCCGCCGTCTCGCTCGGCCTGTGGCACAACTTCGGCAGCGTCGACAGCCTCGAGACCCAGCGCGCCGTCCTGCACCGCGCGTTCGACCTCGGCGTGACGCACTTCGACCTCGCGAACAACTACGGGCCGGTGCCGGGCTCGGCCGAGGAGAACTTCGGGCGCCACCTCGCCCAGGGGCTCGGCCGGTACCGCGACGAGCTCGTCATCTCGACCAAGGCGGGCTACGGCATGGGCGTCGGCCCGTACCAGGACGGCGGCTCGCGCAAGTACCTGCTGTCCTCGCTCGACCGGTCCCTGCAGCGCATGGGCCTCGACCACGTCGACGTCTTCTACCACCACCGCCCGGACCCCGAGACCCCGCTCGAGGAGACCATGACGGCGCTCCACGACGTCGTGCGGTCCGGCAAGGCCCTGTACGTCGGCGTGTCCAACTACTCCGCGTCGCGCACCCGCGAGGCCGCGGGCATCCTCGCCGAGCTCGGCACCCCGCTGACCATCCACCAGCCCAGCTACTCGATGTTCAACCGGCACGTCGAGAACGTCGTCGACGACGGCTACGACGGTCGCCAGCGCGAGCCGCTGCTCGACGCCGTCGGCGACCTCGGCGTCGGGACGATCGTCTTCTCGCCGCTGCAGCAGGGGCTCCTGACCGACCGCTACCTGTCGGGCTCGGCGCCCGCCGGCTCGCGCGCCGCCTCGACGACGTCGCCGTTCCTGTCGGAGAAGAACCTCTCCGAGACGTACCTCGAGCGGGCGCGCGCGCTGAACGAGATCGCCGCGGGGCGCGGCCAGACCCTCGCGCAGCTCGCGCTGTCGTGGGTCCTGCGCGACGAGCGGATCACGTCCGCGCTCGTCGGCGCGAGCAGCGTCGCCCAGCTCGAGGGCAACGTGGCCGCCGTCACCGGGCCCGTGCTCACCGACGACGAGATCGCGGCGATCGAGCCGCTCGCCGTCGACGGCACCGGCCGCTGACCCGGCGCGTCCCGGTCGCGCTGCCGCGTCACTCCCCGCCGGTGAACCCGACCTGCCGCCACGCCTCGTAGATCGCGATCGACGCGCTCGACGTGAGGTTGAGCGAGCGCCGCGACGGCAGCATCGGGATCTTGACGCGGTCCGTGACGCGCGCGTGCGTGACGACCTCGTCGGGCAGGCCCGTCGGCTCGGGGCCGAACAGCAGGATGTCGCCCGGCCCGTACGCGACGTCCGTGTAGCGGGTGGTCGCGTCGACCTCGAACGCGTAGACCCGCGCGTCCGGCCGGGCGGCGAGGAGCGCCTCGAAGTCCGCGTGCACGACGACGCTCGCCAGGTCGTGGTAGTCCAGCCCGGCCCGGCGGAGCTTGGGTTCCGACAGGTCGAAGCCGAGCGGCTCGACGAGGTGCAGCGTCGTGCCGGTGACGGCGGACAGGCGGATCGCGTTGCCGGTGTTGCCGGCGATGCGGGGCTCGAAGAAGGCGAGGTCCGGGAGGGTCACCAGACCATTCTCGGCCCACCCCGCGTGTCAGAAGCTCACGGCACCCGAGTGCAGCGAGCTTCTGACACGCGCGCGAGCCCCGCGTGCGTCAGAACCTGGCTGCGGTCTACCCCAGCCAGGTTCTGACAGGTCGGCGCGTCCGTGGGCCCGCGCCACCGGGCGAGCCCGGCCCGCCGAGCCGAGGCTCAGCCCAGGCGCTCGTCGTCGAGCCGGTCCCGCAGGTGCCGGAGCTGGTCGCGGAGCGCGGCGGGCACCCGCTCGCCGAACGTCGCGAAGAACTCGTCGGTCAGGTCGCACTCCGCCTTCCACCGCGCGGGGTCGACCGCGAACAGCGCGTCCAGCGCGCCGTCGGCGAGCTCGAGCCCGTCGACGTCGAGCGCCCCCTCGGCGGGGACGAGCCCGACCGCGGTGGGCCGCGAGGTCGGGTGCGCGGGATCGTGCCGGCCTCGGCGGCGCTGCTCGACCTGCCGGACCATCCAGGCGAGCACGCGCGCGTTCTCGCCGAACCCGGGCCACAGGAAGCTGCCGTCGTCTGCGCGGCGGAACCAGTTGACCTGGAACACCTGGGGGCGCGTCTCCGGGGTCAGGGCCTCCCCGACGCGCAGCCAGTGCGCCCAGTGGTCGGCCATGTTGTAGCCGGAGAAGGGCAGCATGGCGAACGGGTCGCGGCGGAGCTCGCCGACGGTCCCCTCGGCGGCGGCGGTCCGCTCCGACGAGACCGTCGCGCCGAGGAACACGCCGTGCGCCCACGAGTACGCCTGGGCGACGAGCGGGACGTTGGTGGCGCGCCGGCCGCCGAACACGATGGCGTCCACGGGCACGCCGTCGGGGGCCTCCCAGTCGTCGGCCATCGTGGGGCACTGCGAGGCGGCCACGGTGAACCGCGAGTTGGGGTGCGCCGCGGGGCGCCCCGCGGCACCGTCGGCGGGCGTCCAGTCGTTGCCCTGCCAGTCGATCAGGTGGGCGGGGGCCTCGGACGTGAGGCCCTCCCACCAGACGTCGCCGTCGTCGGTGAGGGCGACGTTGGTGAAGATGACGTCCTTGCGGAGGGTCTCGACCGCCACGGGGTTGGTCGTGGCGCCGGTGCCGGGCGCGACCCCGAAGAAGCCGGCCTCCGGGTTGACCGCGCGCAGGCGGCCGCCGGCGTCGGGTCGCATCCAGACGATGTCGTCGCCCAGGGTCTCGACCTTCCAGCCCGGGAGGGTCGGCTGGAGCATGGCGAGGTTCGTCTTGCCGCACGCCGACGGGAACGCGGCGGCGACGTGGTAGCGGCGGCCCTCGGGCGTCGTCACCCGGACGAGGAGCATGTGCTCGGCGAGCCACCCCTCGTCGCGGGCCATCGCGGACGCGATGCGGAGCGCGAAGCACTTCTTCCCGAGCAGCGCGTTGCCGCCGTAGCCCGACCCGTACGACCAGATCTCGCGGGTCTCCGGGAACTGGACGATGTACTTGAGGTCGTTGCAGGGCCACGGGACGTCGTCGGTGCGGGTGCCGTCCGGGGCCACGAGCGGGGCGCCGACCGAGTGCACGCACGGCACGAACTCCTCGCCCGCGGCGACGCGGCGCAGCACCTCGGGGCTGACGCACGTCATGGTGAGCATCGACAGCGCCGCGTACGGGGAGTCGGTGACCTGCACGCCGAGCTTCGAGAGCGGACCGCCGACCGGCCCCATCGAGAAGGGCACCACGTACATCGTGCGGCCCCGCATCGACCCGTCGAACGCGCCGCGCAGCTCGGCGCGCATGACGGCGGGTTCGCGCCAGTTGTTGGTGGGCCCGGCGTCGTCCTCGCGCTCCGAGCAGATGAAGGTGCGCGACTCGACCCGCGCGACGTCGCTGGGCGCCGACCGCGCCAGGTAGGAGCCGGGGCGCCGCTCGGGGTCGAGGGGGAGCAGCGTGCCGGACGCGACCATCGTGTCGATCAGCGTGCGGCGCCAGGCGTCGGTCCCGTCGACCCACACGACGTCGTCCGGCCGGGTGAGCTCCGCGACGGCCTCGACCCACGCGGTCGCCGTGAGCCCGGCCGCGGAGGGGAGCGTCACGCCGTCGGCGGCGCGCTCGCTCCCGGGTGCGGGCCGCGCCCCGCCCGACGACGGCCGCTCGGCCGGGACGTAGCGCGTGCGGCGCGGGTTGGCGGTGGTACGGGAGCGGGGGTCGGCGGTCAGCGTCATGATCGTCACCTCGGGGACTCGGGTTCGGTCGGCTGCCTCCACCTTGCCGCCACCCAGGCCTGCCTTCCGCAACGGACTGCTGTAAAGATCGGCCGATCTTCACGTATCGTGAAGTGATGGGCACCGAACCGCTCACCATCGGCCGGAGGATCCGCCACTTCCGCACGCAGGCGGGTCTGACGCTCGACGCGCTCGGCGAGCAGGCGGGCGCCGCCCCCAGCCAGCTCTCCCAGATCGAGAACGGGCGCCGCGAGCCCCGGCTGTCGCTGCTCCAGCGCATCGCCGACGCGCTCGGCGTCCCGCTCACGGACCTGCTCACCGAGGACGCCCCCACCCCGCGCGACGCGCTCGAGATCGAGCTCGAGCGTGCCCAGCGCCGCCCGCTCTACGCGGCGCTCGGGCTGCCGAGCGTCAAGGTCTCGCAGAAGCTGCCGATGCCCGTGCTCGAGTCGCTCGTCGGTCTGCACGGCGAGCTCGCGCGCCGCGAGTCCGAGTCGATCGCGACGCCCGAGCAGGCGCGTCGCGCCAACACCGCGGTCCGGCTCGGGATGCAGGCCCGCGACAACCACCTGGCCGAGATCGAGGACGTCGCCGAGGAGATGGTGCGGCGGGCCGGGTACGAGGGCGGGGCGCTCACGCACCGGATGGTCACGGTGATGGCCGAGCAGCTGGGGTTCGAGCTCGTCCACGTCGGCGACCTGCCGCCCACCACCCGCACCGTGACCGACCTGGAGAACCGGCGGATCTACCTGCCGTCGTCGTCCATCCCCGGCGGGCACGGGCTGCGGTCGCTGGCCCTGCAGGCCATCGCGCACCGCGTGCTGGGCCACGAGCGGCCGGCGTCGTACGAGGCCTTCCTCGGGCAGCGCAACGAGATCAACTACTTCGCGGCGGCGTGCCTCATGCCGCGCTTCGTCGCGGGACCGTGGCTCGAGGCCCGCAAGCACGACCGCGACCTCGCGATCGAGGACTTCCGCGACGCGTTCGGGGTGACCCACGAGGCCGCGGCGCGGCGGTTCACGAACCTCGCGACCGTCGTGCTCGGGATCCGGTGCCACTTCCTGCGCGTCCAGGAGGACGGGTCGCTCTACCGCGGCTACGAGAACGACGGCTTCCTGCTGCGCGCCGACGTCACCGGGGCGATCGAGGGGCAGCCGGTGTGCCGGTGGTTCGGGGCGCGCGCCGCGTTCACCAGCCGCGACCGCACCACCGAGTGGTACCAGTACACGGACACCCCCGCGGGGACGTTCTGGTGCTCCACGCAGGCCGGCGCGACGGCGTCGGGCGACTTCACCGTCACCATCGGGGTGCCGTTCGCGCAGTCCAAGTGGTTCCGCGGCCGCGACACGACGACACGGCGCACGTCCACCTGCCCCGACGACGCGTGCTGCCGGCGTCCCGGCGCCGCGGTCACCGCGCGCTGGGGCGAGGCGGCGTGGCCGAGCGCCCGGATGCGGCAGCACGTCTTCGGTCCGCTGCCGACGGGGGCGTTCCCCGGCGTCGACCAGACGGACGTCTACGAGTTCCT
>Ga0164242_10007276_pt1 | contig 12121 bp, 12 predicted proteins | sample OricomgcompostMG_FD_108783 | JGI IMG/M metagenome (GOLD analysis project Ga0164242, IMG submission 108783) | Miracle-Growth compost microbial communities from Emeryville, California, USA - Original compost - Miracle growth compost (MG) ... | reverse complement strand
CTCCTTGGACCTGCCACAGTCGAACACGTATCGTATCCCGGGTATCGTTAAACTCGTTTCAGCCACGTTGGTGGCCAAAATGACTTGGCGAGAACCGTCCGGTGGCGGCTCGAAGACTTTCATCTGATCTTTCGTAGGAAGGAGAGAGTAGAGGGGGAGAATATGCATCTTCAAGGGACCAGTCCCAGGCTCCTCGTTTTCGATGTCGAAGTCGGCGTCGTCGTCATCTTCATCCTCGTCGGTAAGGACATCGTCGTCAAAATCGTTAATGTTTCGATCATCCACGTCTCCAAAATCAATATCCTCAGCCTCGATTGGAGCCTCGCTCGCAGAAATCCGAACTTTGGGTCCGTTAACTGAGCTGAGGCCTCCGCCGAAAGCAGACTTCAAGCGCTTGTTCAGTTGCATTATTTCGTTCTGTCCGGTGAGGAACACGAGGAAGCCACCAGGGGGCAGTTTCTTGTGACCCCTACTGATCTTGCGGAATGCCTCTTCGACGTAATCATGACCCGTCCTTCGAGCAAAGTGAGCTGTGACAGGGTATTGGCGGCCCTCAACTTCAATGACTGGAGGGGGGGTTGGGAATAGAACGGGGTTCTTCGTTAGATCCTCGATCCGAAGAGTTGCCGACATGATAATGAGCTTCAGGGGCTTTACTGAGGAATCTTCCTTCGCGAGATCCGCCCTCAACTTGATAACCCTACTCAGCATGCCAACCAAGATGTCCGTATTGACGCTTCTTTCGTGAGCCTCATCAACAATGATAGCCGAATATTTGCGAAGCGCAATGTCCTGTGCAACCTCACGTAGGAGAACACCATCAGTCATGAACTTGACCGCCGTATTCGGATCAACTGTTCCCTCGAAGCGAATCTGGTATGCCACCGTGTGGGAGTGGTCGCCAAGTTCCTGCCCCACCCTCTTCGCCATGCTGACAGCCGCCACACGCCTGGGCTGCGTTACACCAATCATCCCAGGGGTCGGGGAATCAGGGGAGCCATAACCAGCTTCAAAGAGGAACTGAGGCACCTGGGTTGTTTTTCCAGATCCTGTAGCGCCACACACAACCACGATATCGTGGTTGTGAATAGCCTCCATGATCTTTTGTTCGTCACCAACAACAGGTAGCTTCAGTCGGGCTGTTTGAATATCGGGGTCTCTTGCCACAGCCACGCTGAAAACCTTCCGGTCCGTGTTCGTAAAGACTTGTAGCTCCGCGGGTAGCGGATCCTGTTCTAAAGGTCGTGGTGTGAAGTTTGCAGGTCTCGGTATATCGAGAATAGTTGATCCCCCTTCGTTAGGTTCATATCCCAGGGCCTCGTTCCTCTGCTGATGCGCCCACGCTTTGAAGGCAGAGGACCTCTCCTGCCTTGTCGTGTCATCCGCTTCCTCCGAATCGGCTTCGGAGTCCTCCATCTCCGATCCATCTTCATCGTCATCAGATACATCCGAGCCATCCTCCTCAGCCTCGGATGCACCTGAGCTTCCAGTTTCTGAATGCTCATCTTCAGGCTGGCTGTCGATACTTGCGTCTGAATCCACGTCGCTTGTAAAACCGTCCCACTCATCTGACTCTGAGTTTATCGGCTGGGCTTGGATGATAGGAATCTTCGATTTGACCCCGCCTCTCTTCTGCCTTTTTGCAAGGACGGGCTTTCCTTCGTCGTCCTTTTCCAGGGGTCGTTTGAGTCCAGATCCAGCAGAATTCAGTACCTGAGATGCAGCCGACGGAGCTATCGTGGTCGCAACTCGAGTCTCCGGTAGATTTTTCAACTCACGACTCCTTTCCTCGTCATCATCCTCACTAGACTCTGTCTCCGCATCGCGACTTGCCCGATGCCGCACTTCATCCCTCGGCGAGTCGTTGGATATCCCGGCTTGCTGTTCCCTAAGCACCCGGCTCAATGCTTCTTTCTTAGTCTCCTTCGTCTGACCGAGCGACCGGCTGCTTGCAAACAGACTGGTGTCGACCTTGTTCGCGGCCAACTTGGCGAGTAGCTCACGAGTCTCGTCCTTCCTCAGTTTGTTTTCAATGTACTTATCAAGCCGCTTGGCTTTCTTGCTGCTGATTTTGACACCATCTTGTCGAAGTTCGTTCTTCAGCTGCAGTTTCTTCTCCTCCAAGTCCGACTTTTCGACGGGGACAATCTCCTCAACGTTCGGGTCCTGGTGGGTCGCATTCTCCAGCGCTCTCTCCCGAGCAAGCGCTTTTTGCTTTCTCTGCCGGGGAACAAACTTCCTCGCCATACTTGCTCTACCCTTCAAGTCCTTTGGCGATTATGGCGACTTTTTACTACCATATTTCCCTTTTTTGGAGCGTGGGAGTATAAAGGTCATGAAGAGGATATAGAGATAAAAATGCGACCGCCTGGCAGAAAGCGGGCCAATCGACTCGGCGTCTTGAATATACGGCTTCCGTAAATAAGTGGGGCATCATCAAGGTCACTCACACACTACCACTCCTTGATACGCGCGAGGGTGAACATTGTCCCTACCGACCAAGAGGACAAGTTTCGAAAATGGCGACAAATGCACTTATTGGAGATCAGTTATCTATGCCTGCGGTTGACGTAAAGGAGGAGGCCTTCCCAGCTCCCTCTAAACACGTTACCGGATCTGTGGACGGGGTACCTACTGAAGTCACATCAATGAGCTTCTCAGACAAGATTATAGTCACACTCTCTCAAGAAGGCCGGCTTTCCCAATGGGTTTGTTTACCGTATCCCATAATCCATATGGCTTCAGGCGCTGACCGTACCCCAAGATCCAAGTTCCCCTCTCAGCTCCATCACCAGCCCTAGTTGAGATGGCGCTGCCGAGCCTCGGCGCCCTCCCTTCAACTCATTTGACACCCAAAACACTCCTCGGGGGAGGTGGCGAGAGCCGTGAGACCTTGGGACAACTTCTTGCCGCCCAAATTGCAAGCCACATTTCTCTACGGAACTCAGATGATCGAAGGACACTTCTCCTTGGCCTCGGCTTGTCGAAGGGCGAGATTGGTAGGGAGGCATTCTTCGACGTGGTCGAACTTGTCCAGCGGGTGGTTTGATGGTTTACGGCATTCAAGGCCGTGATATCAACAAGTCCAAATTTTCTGGACATGCCTAGCCCTCGGGGTCAGGGGGGTTCGGGGGACTGCTCGAGCAAGCGGCACATAGGACTGCGTTGCCGTTAAATCACACTGGAGTCACCCACCATACCCCCTCCAGAATGAAGGGGCTCATGGACTTCCCCGTGTTTGCCCGTACCTGTTTGCATCCACCGCTGAGGCGAGGTGGCAATGGGAGGGCCTACTTGTTTCACGGCAGCCCCGAATGGACTGGAGAAGATGGCGGAAGTACAGTGAGGTGGTCCTTGTCAAGTCTTAGTGATAGCGTGTCTATGTTACCAATATGCATCGGGTCCGAAATTGCTTCACATGGCTGTCTCATCTTTCGAGGGGCCATCGGGTTCAGAACTAGCAACAGGATGGTTGTTAAACGGGAATAATATGCCCCGATTCTTGCCTTGGCCCGCTATTAAGGGCCTGCAAAGACTAATGACTTCTTTTTGGGTTCCCTGGAGCGTAAAAGGGGCTACCAATCTTATCATCTTCGATTTGTAACTACTCGGGCGTAGGACGCGAATAACAGAATTATGGAGTGAGAGAGGGTCACTTCCCTCAGCTTGAAATAATAAATTAGCAGCATAGTACAAGAGCAGCTTCGTTTGCCGAGACTGTGCCCATTGCTGCGGCCCCAGTCTGGTGCTTCAGGGGGATCGAACAGGAACTCGAGCTGAGCTAGTACGGAGTTGGAAACCAGTTGATGGCTCGATACTTCCTTGTAGAAATACATAGATGGTTTCTGATGCCCCCCTCTAATTCCGTAGCAATGGGTGACCAAACGCTCGAGGGCTGAATATCCCCATGCAAATGACGCCAAGCTAAGCTCGCAACCCGCTTTCCTAAAACACATGGATTTATAGCAAGGGGGTAGCAGATGGATATCTTTATCGTTTCACATAGCCAAACCAAAACAAGCCTTAACGCCTCGATACTTCTGTGTCGTTCTCCTCGTCACTATCGTCTCTGAATCCTTCCTCGAGACTGCAACGACGACCTCGGTTAGCCCTTATCCAAAAGCCATAGCTGGGTGGCATCTCGTACGAGGGAGAAAGAGGGGGAGAAACTCACTCTCTACTCAACCTCCTTGTATCATCAACGCCGAACCTCCGTGCATCTATGCTCCCAATCTGTGCCCTCGCATCGTCATCCACAGCCTCCAGTTCCTCGCCCTCGTCCGAGTCATAGCCCGCGTCCGACGCGCTCTCGGCCCGCCCAATGTTGAACCTTTCATGCAGCCTCGACTGCCACGACGATGGAACTATCCAGCGTGCTATGGCATCCTGCACTCGCACCCGCAGCCCCGACGTCTGTGTGGATATGCCCTCGAGGGGGATGTAGTGGCTGTACCTGCCACGATAGCGCTGCCAAATCGGGACAAGGACGTATGAGGATACGAGGAAGATAATGAGCGATATTATTGCCGGGACTATAAGTGTCTACACCGGACGGGGGTGGCGTCAGTCTTGGTCGGGAATGTGGTATCGTGGACTGGGTGGTGAGCTTGGCTGGGGGGCTTACCTTGATCACAGAGAGAGTAGAGCCCATGGTTGTGGATCGCCGAGGGCATGCAGCACGGCGCGACAATCAGGCCCCGACAGGGCCGATAATATCGGCAGAGTCGAGAGCTCGAGGGATAATGTGATCGCTCAAAGACCCGAGACAGTAGAAGAAGGACCGTTTGGTGAAATGCACTTTCAACAGGGTGTTTCGCTATCGCATTACGTAATCCAGGCTTAGTCAGCCGTTTTGGACGAACACGCTTCCTTTTACTGGAACCCGTGCTCGCTATTTTTTTGTACAGGAAAACGCCTTTTATTGCCCTCGCCGTCAACCTTTACACAACCAACGCTTTATTCGATCAAAACCTACAGGTCTCGGAAAGGGGCCTAGGCCTATTGACCTCAGCGCTAATGCCCTAGGTGCTGCTGATGTCGGCGATAGGTTAGGATCCGGATAGAGGGGAGCTGAATGCCGCAGGCACCTTGAACCTCAGCTCGCTAGGTTTGAGAAGTCGCGGTAATGAAAGGGGGCCTTTCCTGTACAAAAAAAGGCTTTTCTATAAGATGTAGCATTGGGTGGCTTATGTGGTGAGACGTTCTCATAAAAATACTCACCTACCTAGTTATCGACAGGTTCCCGTCTGAACCGACAGGTTTGAAGTGAAGCTCCGTCAACCAGTTAGTCTCGAAGTCGATGGTGAGCCTGGGGCAGGGCCGGGAACGAGGCCGGGGACATGCAGTGCTAACTACAATGTTCTAGAAGTCACAGCGCGGAGGTCTTGGACAAGAGTTGGCAGTGCGGGTAGAAAGAAAGTGAGCAAAGATATCACGGCATTCGAGAGAGCAAGTAACAGCGCCAAAACAACTGCACCAGCGCCGAGCGCATGGCGGTTCGATTGTAATAAAAATACTCACCTGGTTATCGGCAGGTTCCTGTCTTACCTCTAAAAAATACAACAACCGGTCTACCTCTACTCCCTACATCTCGGTGTTCTCCCGGGACACCAACCGGGGGCGAGCGCCACTCTGCCTTGGGCCGTCCCTTCCCGTTGCTGCGGCAGCAGCACTCGAGAACACAATGGTGGCCTCGCCAGTCTCGAAGTTTACATCGACCCTGGGGGCCGGTGACCCGGCGAGTTGGGCCGGGGGCGGGGGCGGGACCGGAGCCGGGGCGGGGGCCGGAGCCGGGGGCAGGGCTGCCGGCAGAGAGGGTGCCAGCCTCCGGGTCGGCCGGCCGAGGGTCGCGAGGCCGGAAGAGGATGGCGACGGCAATTCCCGCCGCACCGAACAGCCAAGTGCCGATCGTGCCCAAAAGGCCGATGATATCAGGGCCTGCTGCCCCCTCCACCACCACCACCACCAGCGTTGCCGTCGCCGGCATCGTCATCGTTATCGTCGTCGTCATCGTCGTCATCGTCATCGTCGTCATCGTCGTCATCGTCCTCGTCCTCGTCCTCGTCCTCGTTCTCGTCGTTGTCGTCGTCGCCGACGGCTTTTCTTGCCAAGATTTCTTGGCAGGGCGGGCTATCCTGTGTGGTCAGTGTGTGTTAGTGTGTGTCCTGGCCATCAAAGCCTGCTCGCACCGCTGCTGGGAACTGCCGGTTCTTATTCCCAGTTAACTCTCCTTGGGGCCACCTTCACCTTCCTCGCTGAAATCAGCGCGTCCGCACTGTTAGGGAGGAAGGAAGGAATCGGCCACCCATCTGACCTGGAAGTTAGGACTGCTGGATGGCCTCGATTCTCAGCAAACACCATAACTGTCTTGTCGTACCTTCCGAATCTCAGAATATAAGACGTCATCCCCCAGGAACACTACACCTAGGTACCTTCAGGTACGCTTACATGTAGTACCTCCAATCCCAGTCTTCCGATTATAGCTTTGCGCTCTTCTTAGTGTACCTAGGTTGTCATAGGTCGCTGTATCGACATTTGGGATGTAGCCTGAATGCTCACCACCAAGTTATGTACCTACTCATGTCCCCTGAAACAAACCAACCTCAAACCCACTTCATAGAAGCTCTATGCCAACATGTACACTGAACTTAGGTTAATCCTTCGCTCCAGTTCAAAGAATTTCCTCCACAGAGTGTTCAACAACACAGGAAATGGACTGATAAAGCTCTATCGTAATCCATAAAGCATAGTCTCTAACATAACACCATCCAACAAAAAGAGATGCCATTAACATAGTAGGTATCTAGTCAAGAACTTTTTAAACTTCATTATGACGATAGGAGCAGCAAGACTAGTTGGTTCAGAACCTGTACAAAAGGAGGAACACGTGGGTCGTTAACCGCTAATCATATTTGCTATCCAGTTGATCTAAACGAAGTTGATATAATATAGCTGTCGTAACATAGATAGTTGACCGAGTCCGACATAGAAGTCATATCTCAGGGGGTGCTGAACTCCCTTCCTTTACACTAACTAGAAAATACCAGGACCAATACTCTAAAGTCCATACTAAACTAGCGTTGCACATTATCTTTGCTATCCATCCCAAAGTTAAACAGATTCCAAACCAGCAAAGGTGTTGCACCCAGTTACCATTCACTGAAGCCTTTCATATTCTCAACACAGAGTAAATACCCGGACAAAAAAAAGAAATGTTGAGAAGGCCCTCATAATCCCAACTCACACCCGTAGTCCCAACTGGTTTAAAGCAGTTGACCGCACCCATATTGTTAGAAACACCCCACGAGATGGACACACGACATCTTTGGCGCTTGACCACATAACCCAGGCCCGGTCACACCGAAGGTACACAAACGCCTAGAACCGAACAAAGAAATGCTTGCGTAGCAGTTTCTGCAGATATCGGGATGCCATGCGTGCTGAGATAGACGACGGTGTTGGTCGTGGATAGTGAACCGCAAGCCGACACCTGTTGACAACGTTGCAAAAGAGGGTAGATGTGATGTCTCATTCGAGCAGCTGATAGCCTCCCCTCGAGTCCTCGGTGATTCGAAGTGTACCAGGTACATACAATATTCCGTCCGGGCGCCTTTCGTACCGACTCCCAGAGCGGCTCATCGTACCGTTGTATCAAGAGCAAGATAAACATAGCTCTATTAAATCCCCATGTTAGTTTCAGAGCGTGCCAAGGCGTTCTATGTAGCGTGGTTGCACTTACCTTATTGCAGTGCCTGGCCCGGAGATCCTCACACACTGATCTGCCACTGTAGTTTTTGCCCTGACCGGGATTGGTTGCTTGGAGGCGTTGGTACTCATAGATAGCCTCCAGGTAGTATTGAGAGAAGAGTGGTAGCGAAGTTATAATGACCGTAGAAGAAGGAGTTTTGGCAAAGATGGAAGAAGGACACACACAGAAAGACACACACACACACTGACCACGGATAGGGGTAGAACTAACCAGAAAACTTGTAGTTTTGACCCGGAAGCGAAGATGGTAGCGAGACAGCGAGTCTAGGGAACAACGCAGTAGACGATGTGACCGGTGTTGTCGAGGGAGTGCAGACGATTATAGAAGGCCCTGCGTCTCGAATCGAAAGTTTGCCGCGGAATGCCCGTCCGGAGATGCTGTACGGAGGAATGGAAGTACGCAAACGGAAACCTGGACGGGGATGAGAATGAGGATGAGCTAGGTAGGTCGGGAGTGGCGGAATGGGGAGGTAGCTTTTCCATGGCGAAAATGCTGGGTGTGACTCGACGTGTTGAGAACCGTTTCAGCCAACCTCACTCTGACCGAGGTACGTGTGAGAATATGCCATGTGGGAGGGATGTTTTTTGTTGGTGGTCTCCGCCGGTTGAAGCCATTGCTTTCGCCTGATACGAACTTGGTGTTGTTTATGAATGTATCATTGTGTGGGGGGTCTGGTTCCTAGATAGAGTCGCAGTGCGCGATATCGTTCCCGAGCGAGTGTTCTACGATGGGCGGAGAACTGGCCACGGAGTGGGTTTTGGATGGCTATGTTGATTGAGGTGTGGCTGGCAGATCCAATTGGGCCATGGATGTGTATGTTGTCCGGTCGCGGCCATGATGTGTGGTTGGTCCACAAGATAAAGACCGAGTGGTCCCTCGAGGGAGTTGAAACGACCAGGTGCCGATTGTCTAGATGGTACGAAGAGTGGCTGTCGAGCTGTGGTATCGATGATATAGAACATGTTCTTCAAGCTGGGAGAAGTTGCCGCCGATTACAGAGGCAGGGTAAGCCTTGCTCAACCAGTCATCGGCTAGTTCTCTCAAGACTTCTCCGACCTGGGTCTCCTGGATGTCACGTCGTTTTTGGAACATCTTGTCGGCCCTTGTCCCCCTGATGGTGCCAGCGCGTTGCTTTTTCAGCATAGTGCGTCGGCGTCTCGGCTTCGGTGGCTTGTTATCCTCGTCCTCCGGTGTGGTCGGCGACATTGACGACGCCAGCGAGGATCCCAAGCGCAAGAGGAAGAGCAGGCATTTCGTTGGTTGCCAACATTCCTTCGGCTTTGAGCGTCGGTGTTGCTGCCTTCGGGATGGTAGTCGTTGACGTGTCGCTCTAGCGAACTGGGGTCCCTGGTGCCAGTGCGAGCATTTCATCCACTACTGGCATCTGTTTGTTTAGCCTTGGGTTGGGTTGTGGCCTTGGGTTGGTTGGGCGAGCAGCAATCAGTCGAGTGTACGCGAGATTTGGCTCTGATGGTACTATGCAAGACATGGTTTGTGGTAGAGGAAAGACGGCCAAAGCAACCGGCAACTGGGGTCAGAGGTCCGTATAAGGCAGGTGGCAGCCCATAGTATGTGGACTGGCCCGAATCGAGCGCATAGGCAAGGTCCGGCCTCTGTTGTTTTCTTTCCTCCTTCCTCTTAATCGACTAGATCTACCAGGCCCACTCTGCGACCCTTCCCCCGGCTTGCGATACACCTCATACGGCCAGGACGACCGGGACGGGGGGCGTACTCGTTGGTTTGCTAAATTTGGAGCCTCTGTACCTTGTCGACATGCAGTGCCGGGTTGCGAGATTCGCGTAGACTCGTTACAGTCCACAACCTCATATGCCGCCGTAGGTTAAGCCTCTTTTCGAGACCATAGTCGTCAACGCCATCCATGCAGCTACCTGACCCTCCTTGAAGGTGGAGACTCGTATATTTAAGTGATAGGAATGCCGGCGTTCGCGGCGGCGATGACGGTGGCGACGGCGCTGGCCGCGGCAGCCGAAGCGGCAGCGTGAGCAAACCCCTCGCCCGCCGCGGCATGGGATTCGGGGTGGGCGCCAACGAGACGGTCAGCGCGAAGATAAGAATCCTCGGCAACGAGGCGGGCATAGGCAGCAGCGACAGCTGGTCGATGCGCAGCTGGTGCGGCGGCGGCGACGGCGATAGCGAGATGTGTCGTTTTGTTGGCTGTCCTTGCCACGGCGTTAACGAACACTGGCGTGACAGGGTCGTAGGCGCCGCCGAGGTTGTAGTACGTTGGCCCAACGCAGTAAAGGCTTTCGTATGATGGAGGGGCCTCCGAGTTTTGGTGAGCAAGATCATGCTCGACGGTAACAGTTTCGGGAATGGCCTGGAGATTTGTTGGATAACGGCGCTTTACTTTGCGTCTTAGCCAAGTCCATAGATACAGCGTCATTTTATCGGTCTAGGTATCTTGGATTCCTTGCTGGTAGAGAGAGAAAGAAGGATGGTTTTTGCAATCGTACATCCTACCTAATCGACGAATTTATGCTTGGACGTAAGGTTTGCATGGCTACAAGAAGTTCTCTTTAAGGTTCTGCTAAGTGATGATTGTATGCAGATACGAGACGCTGATGTGTTGACGATGAGATGCCTGCAGCTGTGGCACAAATTTTAGATAGCTATGCAAGTATTGTTGGCTAGTATCTACCGTTGGCACCCGGTCGAGCTTGTAATAGGGGTCAAGCGCTGTTTCCATTCTAGTTTAATCGTAGGTTGCAGTTGGTGCGATATCTTGTTGTAGTGACCACTTCTATACTGGCCTGGTCACTGCCGCTCCGACTGAGTTGCCTACGTTTCGGGCATATATATATATATATCCCATATCGACAAGGGTACCACTTCTCGCACCGTTATACCATCTCATCCCGCGGCTTGGTTAGTTCGGGCGGTATTGAAGCCGAGCAACATCCTTAGGGCGTCGTCGGTGTCGTGGGCTCCCGGGCTCAGGATCGGCTGTTTGGGGGTGTCATCCTCTTCGATCAAGCGAGCCAGGGCCGGAAGGACGTTTGTTGCGACCGCTATGGGTGTGACCCGAATCAGCTCACATCCTCCACGGGTACAAAAATGCTTTCGTCCACCCCTTTGGCAAGCACCAAAACTTCAAAATTCTCCGAGCAGCAGACATAGAGCCGCAGCCGCGTCCTTTTGGCAGGGCTACTCCAAGCCCAGGACGCATTGGAGAGCTTCCCATTTCGGGCTGAGAAATACGCGCCTCGTGTCGATCCGTACGACGCCTTGTCGTCGAGCGTCTTTCGGGACCGATGCGCGGCAACCACCCCTGGGCCGCGGCCGTCGGCGTAGCGCGTGCGTCGCGCCGAGGGTGGCCTCAATAATAGACGCGGTTAAAGCGCAACGACTCCCGGTCAAGTTAAGTCATCTTGACCACCTCTCTCATGTAGAAGCTCTACCTCTCGTAAAATCGATTGAATCTCCTGTCCATCAACTTCCTCGGCTCCACCCTTGGCTGTCAGACAGGATGAATGAAACCAGACGGGTGAAATATGGTGGCGGACGGTAATGGCCAATTCCCGCACATTCGAGCTTCGGACTCCCCCTCCAACGACGATTTCAACCCGCCCTTTCGCGCTGACCACAATATCTTTCAGAATTGGGGAGTTCCCGGGAGCAGTGCCTGGCCCTCCGGACGTTAATACTCCATTGAAGCCACATTCAACGACGTCGTCTAGGGCACGCCGCCATGTTGGTTGGTCCTCCTCCTCCTGACTCAGCTGAGCAGCACCCCCAACAACATCATCAAAGGCTCGATGGAATACGCTCCGCAGCGGGCGTGCCAGGGCTACCAGTTCAGCGTTCCGTTCGACATCTACAACCACTCGATCCGCGTCACCGCCCACGCGCCTCAGCACGCCGAAGACGAACCCGTCGCCCCTCTTTGGATCAAGGAAACCCGACTTCTTGAACTCCACAATTGCCTGGCGCATCTCGACGAACTCCTCTGCGGAGTATAGAAAGTCCGGAGACCCGTCCGCCGGAGGTCCACGGGGCCGAACCATCACTCGGAGCGGGACCCCTGAGGCCGAGGACCCTAGCGCCGCCACGGTCCGGTCGAGCTCGGAGAGAGACGGCGTAGTCCCGCCGCGGGGGTACGAACCGGCGGCATTGAGCTCCAGGCGCGTCGCCCCGAATGAGACGGCCGACGAGGCGGAAGCTGACCCGAAAATGGGTATCTCAAGTCCCGTCGACGTCATTGGCGATGAGAAGATCGTTGATCAGGTAGAAATGGTTCGCCGTCCCCAGTCCGCTTCAATGCGACCTGGCCTGTGCTTGTTGACTCCGCAAGTGGGGCAACTCTGGTGGGGCGTGTAAAAAGCCCGCGAAATT
>Ga0164242_10007275_pt1 | contig 12121 bp, 8 predicted proteins | sample OricomgcompostMG_FD_108783 | JGI IMG/M metagenome (GOLD analysis project Ga0164242, IMG submission 108783) | Miracle-Growth compost microbial communities from Emeryville, California, USA - Original compost - Miracle growth compost (MG) ... | reverse complement strand
GACCTACGACGTGGCGCGCCTGACCACCGAGATGTACCTGTCCGACATGCAGCCGGCGATGAAGCCGTCCGACGCGTTCTCCAAGATGGCGCACCGCGAGATCGAGCGCGTGGCGATCGACGACCTCGAAGGCCGCGTGACCTCCATCCTGTTGACGCCGTATCCGCCGGGCATTCCGCTGCTGATCCCGGGCGAACGCTTCAACAAGACCATCGTCGATTACCTGCGCTTCGCGCGCGACTTCAACGAGAAGTTTCCCGGCTTCGAGACCGACGTGCACGGGCTGGTCACGCGCGAGGTGGACGGCAAGCGCGGCTACTTCGTGGATTGCGTCAAGCAGTGATGCCGCTGCGTGCATGCATGCGGCCCGGCTACTGCAATTCGCCCCCGTCATTCCCGCGGGAATCCAGCAATAGACACCGGGTCCCCGCCTGCGCGGGGACGACATGGCAAGGAACCGGCCTGAACCGGATGGCGTCACGACGGGCGCATCGCTATTGTCTGTACAGCGCCGGCCACGATTCCATGTCTATGTTTCATTGCGCCGCCAAGCGACGCGCCGCATGTCTGCCCCCACGCTCGTCACCTGGGGTCTGATCGCCGCCGCGATCGCCGCCCTGCTCGTGCGGCCGTTCCGCTGGCCGGAATTCGTCTGGCCGCTGGCCGCCGCGCTCGCGCTGTGCCTGGGCGGGCTGCTGCCGGTATACGAGGCGCTGCACGCCGTCTGGCGCGGCGCCGACGTCTACTTCTTCCTGACCGGCATGATGATCGCGTCCGAGCTGGCGCGGCAGGAAGGCGTGTTCGACTACCTGGCGAAATGGGCGGCCTGGCACGCGGACGGCTCCGCGCGCCGGCTGTTCCTGCTGGTCTACGGTGTCGGCACGCTGATCACCATGTTCATGTCCAACGACGCCACTGCCGTGGTGCTGACGCCGGCGGTGCTGGCCGTCACGCGCGTGGCGAAGGTGAAGAACCCGCTGCCCTACCTGTACGCCTGCGCCTTCGTCGCCAACGCGGCCAGCTTCGTGCTGCCGATTTCCAATCCGGCCAACCTGGTGATCTTCCAGCAGCACATGCCGTCGCTGGGCGCATGGCTGCTGCGCTTCGGCCTGCCTTCCCTCGCCTCGATCTTCGCCACGTTCGCCGCGCTGCGCTACGCCGAGCGGGCCGCGCTGCGCGATCCGCTGCCCGCCGCGGGCGAACGCTCGTCGCTCAGCGATACCGGCAAATGGACCGCCGCCGGCCTGCTGTTCATGGCGGCCGTCATGCTCGGCGCTTCCGCCTGCGGCCTGTCGCTCGGCTGGCCCACGCTGGCTGCCGGCGCAGTGTTGCTCGCCGCCGTCTGCCTGCGCAAGCGGGTCTCGCCGGTGGATTGCCTGAAGCAGGTTTCATGGGGCGTCATTCCGCTGGTTGCCGGCCTGTTCGTGCTGGTGCAGGCCGCAGAAGGCACGGGCGCCGTCACCGTGGTGGTCGGCTGGCTGCAGCAGGCGTCTCAAGGATCGGCGGGAACAGCTTGGGCGGCGGGCATGGCGACCGCACTGGCAAGCAACCTCGCCAACAACCTGCCGGTCGGCCTGCTCGCCGGTTCCGTGGTGGCGGCGGCGCATCCGCCGCATGCCGTGTCCGGCGCCGTCCTGATCGGCGTCGATCTCGGCCCCAACCTGTCGGTGACCGGCTCGCTCGCCACGCTGCTGTGGCTGGGCGCGCTGCGCCGCGAAGACGTGCACGTCGATGCCTGGCGTTTTCTGAAGCTCGGCGCCGTCGTCATGTTGCCGGCGCTGATCCTGTCCCTGGCCGTGCTCGCCATCTAGCGGTACAGCCCGGAGCGCATGGTCCGGTTCAGGCGGCCGGCGGCTCCGCCTGTTTCCGCTTCAGCGAAAAGCCGCCGAGGAACAGCGCGCCAACCAGCGACGACAGCAGCGTGATCAGGAAAAACCCACTCGACGCCACCACGCCGTGCGCCGTATCGAGATGCAGAAAGCGCATGCAGTAGAAGAAGGTCACCTCACGCGCGCCCAGGCCGCCGAAGCTCAGCGGGAGCACGGCCGCCACCGACGACACCAGGAATACGGCCAGATAGGCCGGATAGTCGGCCGCCGGCACCTGCAGGTACAACAGCAGGAATGCAGTGCAGGCCAGCTGCAGCGTCTGCACGGCGAAACCGTAGCCGAACACGACCAGCATGCGTGCGCCCACCATGTTCAGCAGCCAGCGATGCAGCAGCACGTAGGCCGCGCAGATCGCCACGCTGCACGCCGCCGCAATCGGCGCCACGGAATCGAACGGCAGCTGCAGCGACGGCACCAGCAGACACAGCAGCAACAGCAGGATCAGCAAGCCGCTGACGCGATCGGCCAGCGTGATGCCGAGCAGCTTCCTGACCGGCGTACCGTCGCGCCGATGCAGCACGAGAATCTTGTAGCCGTCGCCGCCGATGCCGCCGGGCAGGAACATGTTGAGGAACATGCCGGCGTAATACAGCTTGAGGTTCTGCTGTTCGGACAGGTGCACGCCGATGTGGCGCTGGTAGACGTTCAGGCGCAGTGCGCCGGCGATCTTGGATGCGTTGAACAGCAACAGCGCGACGACGACCCACGGCAGGCCCGCCGGGCGCATCAGCAGTTGCTTGACCTGGGTCAGGTCGATCTTGTGGATGACGAAGGCGATCAGCGCCGCCGATACCAGCAGCTGGACGGCAACCTTCAGGCTCTTTTTGGCGTGCTCAGACAACGATCTGCTTCTTGACGTTGTACGGCTTCTTGCCCTGCGACTCGTAGTAGGTGCGCATGATCAGGTCGGCAATGAAGCCGGTCGTGATCAGCTGGATGCCGGAGAGCGTCAACAGCAGGCCGAGGATCAACAGCGGACGGTCGCCGATGTCCTCGCCCATCAGCTTGCACACGCCGAGATAGCCGTTGATCAGCATGCCGGCGAGGAATACGAACAGCCCAGTGCCGCCAAACAGGTGCATCGGCCGCTGGCCGTACTTCTGGAAGAACACCATCAGCATCAGATCGCTCGCCACCCTGAAGGTGCGGCCGATGCCGTATTTCGACACGCCGGCGTGGCGCGGATGATGGCGCACGTCCATCTGCGTCATCTTGGCGCCGTACATCGACGCCAGCACCGGAATGTAGCGGTGCAGCTCGCCGTACAGGCCGAGGTTCTTGGCCACGTCGCTGCGGAACAGCTTCAGCGTGCAGCCGTAGTCCTGGATGTAGACGCCGGTGCTGGCGCGGATCATCCAATTGGCGATCTTGCTCGGGATCTTGCGCAGCAGGAAGCCGTCCTGGCGCCTGGCGCGGATGCCGGCCACCACGTCCCAATGGTCTTCCTGCAGCCGCTCGATCATCAGCGGGATGTCGGCCGGGTCGTTCTGCAGGTCGCCGTCCAGCATCACGATCAGCTCGCCCTGCGCAGCGTCGATGCCGGCCGCCATCGCGGTGGTCTGGCCGTAGTTACGGTTCAGCACTAGCACCCGGGTGCCGGGCTTGCCGTAGCGCTCGATCTCCGCCACCGTGGCGTCGCGCGAACCGTCGTCGACGAAGATGACTTCGTGCTCGATGCCGGCCAGTGCCTCGGCGACGCGCGCGGTCAGCGGCTCGATGTTGCCCTGCTCGTTCATGACCGGGATCACAACGGATAAAAACATCAGGGGTTCCTTATGATGACGTGGACGAAATCGAATGACATGAATCCGGCGCTGCCGTACTGGTAGCGCAGCCGGATGTCGCCCTGCTCCAGCACCGTCAGCGGATAGGCGGCGCGGAAGGCGTCCAGCCAGCCCGGCGGCGCATCGGGACGCACCAGCAGGACCACGTCGCCGGACAGCGGCGGATGCTCGGCCAGCACTTCCTTCAGCAGCAGCGTGCGCAGCGCCGGCCGCTGGAAGTGCAGGTTGCCGGCGGTCAGCTGCGCATCGGTGACGAGCACATGCACCTGCGGGAAGCGGCGCGCCAGCGCCATCGACAGTTCCGGGAACGGGAAATGCGCGCGCACGTTCTTGCCGAACAGGGGGCCGATGAAGATGCGCCCAGGCAGCGCCAGCAGGATCACGACGGCGAAGGCGAAGGCGCAGCGGCCGACGTTGCGGCAGATGTCCGGCCGTCCCAGCGACGGAAAGATCACGAACACGCCGAGCGGCACCGAAAACATCATCGGCAGCAGCCAGCGGCTCTTGATGTGCGAGACCTTGCCGGTCAGCAGCAGCACGACCATGCCGATGAAAAGAATCGCATACAGCGCCAGAAAGAAGCGCGCGTGCGGACTGGCGCGATCGACGTTCGCGCGACGCAGTTCGCGCCGCCCCAGCCAGCCGTAGATCAGCCACAGCGGCGTGACGAAGGAAACGATGGCCAGCAGCAGGTCGCCGAAGCCCTCGCCGACGTTGGCCAGGTAGCGCCTGCTGTGCCCTTCGCCCATCTTGGCCAGCGTGCCGTCGGTCGCGTCGGCCAGGTGATGCGCCAGCCAGATGCCGTGCGGGATCAGCACCACAACGGCCACCGCGAGCGCCAGCGCGACCTTGGCGTTCCACACCACCTGCCGGTGCTCGCGCACCACTAGGCTGGCGAGCGCAATGCCGCCGGCAAAGACGACGAAGTTGTATTTCGACTGGATGCCCAGCCCGACCAGCAGGCCGAACAGCGCATAGCGCGCGGCGTCCGGCCGTGCCAGCAGCGCGAAATAGGCGCGCAGCGTGAGCGCCGCCATGCAGGTCAGCAGTACCGACTGCGTCAGGTCGCGCTGCGATTCCCAGCCGATGGCGGGCAGCAGCAACAGCGAGGCCGTCACAGCGATCGCCGCCGTTACGGGCAGCAGGCGCCGCGCGGTCTGGAAGACGGCGAAATAGGTGGAAAACAGCAGCAGGTTCTTCAGCGAGGACAGCGCGAACAGCGTCAGCCCGAACGCCGAGAAGAACAGCCACTGCAGCCATGCGTACAGCGGCGGCTGCGTGTCGTATCCCAGGCGCAAGTGCTGGACCACAAAGGCCTGCTCCGCCTCGTCCAGGTCGAGCGCATCGGACAGGCACAGGCGCATCACGATCTGCAGGAGGAAATACGCGGCCAGCAGCAGGATGAAGGTGCGCACGGCACGCGCGTCGTCGGGCGAGGCCGGCCGGCCGTCATGCGGAAGGGACAACCCGATGGTCGTCGTCATGTCGCAAGCGTCCCGCGCATCGCCGGCGTCACGCCTTCGGCAGCGTCACGCCGTGCTGCCCCTGGTACTTGCCGCCGCGGTCCTTGTAGGACACCTCGCATACCTCGTCGCTTTCGAAGAACAGCACCTGTGCACAGCCTTCGCCGGCGTAGATCTTGGCCGGCAGCGGCGTGGTGTTGGAGAATTCCAGCGTCACGTAGCCTTCCCATTCCGGCTCGAAGGGCGTGACGTTGACGATGATGCCGCAGCGCGCATAGGTCGATTTGCCGAGGCAGATCGTCAGCACGTTGCGCGGGATGCGGAAATACTCGACGGTGCGCGCCAGCGCGAACGAGTTGGGCGGGATGATGCAGACATCACCCTTGAAATCGACGAAGGATTTCTCGTCGAAGTTCTTCGGGTCGACGATGGTGGAATTGATGTTGGTGAAGATCTTGAATTCGTCGGCGCAGCGGATGTCGTAGCCGTAGGACGACGTGCCGTAGGAAACGATCTTGTGCCCGTCGGCATGACGCATCTGACCGGGTTCGAACGGCGCGATCATGCCGTGTTCCTGCGCCATGCGGCGTATCCATTTGTCGGATTTGATGCTCATGTTCTCGGGGAGATCGTTGAATAAAAATTGCCGGCAATTTTACGCGAAATTGCCGGCTTATTAGCGGTTTGTCATGCGAAAGGCTGTGCCGGCCGCAACAGCGGCCGGCACAGTCAGGAGATAGGGCAGACGCGCCGGACGGCACGCCAGGCGGAAAAAATCAGGCGGCGACCGGCGTTGCCGCTGCGCGCCGCGCGCCGCGCGCCTTCCAGCCGATGAAGCCCAGGCCGGCCAGCAGCATCGCCCAGGTGGAGGGCTCGGGCGCCGGCGACAGCAGGAAGCCCTGGAATGCATAGTAATTGCTGTTGAAAGCGTTGGCGATGATCCAGCCGCGATCGTTGATACCGAGCGCTTCCGTCAGCACCCAGCCGGCGTCCTTGGCGGACGTGCTGAGAAAATTGTTCAGGTCCGTTGCGATACCATCGCTCCACAGGAAGGCATGCCCGCCCGAACTGCCTACGACCTGCCCCAGGACGTTGATTGCCGCCGCCGAGCCAGCGCCCAGGATGGTTTCCGTGGTACCGTTCCAGATCACCGCATTGCCGTTCGATGTGCCGGCGACCAGACCGTTGTTGTTGATGTCCGCCGCGCTGCCGGCACCGAGCACGGTCCACGAACCGTCGCTCCATGTCGCCGCATTGCCATCGATCTGCCCGGCGATCGTGCCGCTGTCGTTGATCGCGTTGGCCTCGCTGAACGAAGCACCGGCGGGGTTCAGATCGACAGCGCTCGCGCCGTCCCACATGACCGCATGCGTGCCGTAAAACGGAAACGGATACAGCGGCGGGCCGGCCCACTCGCCCGTCGCCGCTGCACCCACCACCACATCATGGTTGTTGATGTCGCGCGCGTAAGTGTCGCTGACGCTGAGTTTGCTCAACCCGCTGCTGGTAGTCGAAAACGCCGTCCCTGCCGAAAACCGTCCGTAAAAGTCGTTGTAAATGCCCACCGTCTGTCCACTGTCATTAATTCCTTGGCCCCAGCTGATGTCGTCGCCGACATGACTGATCGGCGTGGCGGTTCCGCCCGACCACAGCGTCGCCACCGGATACGCGCGATCGTCAATTGCGGTGCCGACGATCTGTCCCGCGTTGTTGATGCCATAGACGAGACTGCCGTTACCGCCGCTGAGCGACGGCAGCTGTGTATCCTTGTAGCCGTGCGCAATGGCGTGACCGGCAAAAAGAAGTGTGCAGGCGATGAAGCCTGCGCGAAAAAATCTGGTGTGCATGACCGGCTCCGGTGAGTAAAAAGACGAGGTTCACGGTAATGAATCGTCGAGGCTGCGGCAAGCGAAATACGGTGCGATGCATGCTTTGTTTTCATAAAGAGACAGACTGTTTATCGACGTCAACTTCTTTCCGGCAACTACGTTCTGCAAAGGAACAAAACTGCATGCGCGGACGTCTTCCCTGTTCGCAGCGCCGCGTGCGGAACTCCACATGGAATTTCGCGCACGTCGCATTTTCTGCCGATGTCGTGGCTTCGTAAAAGCAAAGGATGAAACATGGAACAGCAAACGGAACAATTGGACGAACTGGCCAATGGCCATGAAACGCTGCTGAGTAGCTATCTCGGCAGCTCGATGGCGGACCAGGCAGTGGTCGCCAGCATGCTCGCGGTTTTCGCTGCGTCGACCTCGTCGGAAGAAACGGCCAAGCGCCTGGAAACGATGAAGTCCGCCGCACTGGCCTTCCTGCAGGAGCCGCTGTCCGATCCCGACATGCCGGAAGACATCAAGGAAACGGTGAAGGCACGCCTCGAGACGACCTTCAAGTGCGCGGCCCAATTCAGGATTAATTGAGGCACGTTACGCAAATTGCGCAGGAATGAAAGCGGCCCTGATACCTGCCGGGCCGTTTATTTTTGTATCGCGCTTTCCCGGATTCGCGCTTGCGCCGGAATGACAAGGAACGGGGATATTTTTATTCCACTTGCCGGGCGCAGGCCGCAGTTACCCGTGGCGCACTGGCGCACGTCATCGCTGCATCGCTTCCCACACCTTCTGCAGCCGCTTCACCGACACCGGCATCGGCGTGCGCAATTCCTGCGCGAACAGCGACACGCGCAGCTCTTCCAGCAGCCAGCGGTATTCCGCCATCTTCGGATCGCCGTGACGCTCCTTCAGCGCGCGCTGCCACGGCTGCGCGGCCTGCTGCCATTCGGCCATCGCTTTCGCATCACGCGCAGGATCGGCGCGCAGCTTGTCAATGCGGGTGGCGATCGCTTTCAGGTAGCGCGGGAAGTGCGCCAGCTGCGCGTAATCCGTATCGGCGACGAAGCGCTTGCCGATCAGTTGCTGCAGCTGCGCCTGCATGTCGTTGAACGCCTGGGTATGCGCCTTGACCGTCTGCAGCTTCTTCGGCAGCGCGTGGTATTCGGCGAGGATGGTGCCGGCCAGGCGCGCGATCTCGTTGACCAGCAGGCCGAGGCGCGACTTGCCTTCGTCGCGGCGCGCGTTGAATTCCTGCACGTTCTTCGGCAGCGGTTCCTGCAGGCAGGCGCGCTCCAGCCCTTTCTCGATGATCTGGTCGCGCAATTCCTCCTGCGAGCCCAGCGCCATGAACTGCATGCCCATCTGCTGCAGGCCGGGGATATTCTTGTCGAGGAACTTCAGCTGTTCCTTCAGCTGCAGCGCGAACAGACGGCGCAGGCCGACGCGATGGATGCGCGCGGCTTCGTCCGGATCGTCGAACACTTCGATGTCGCAATGCGTCTTGCGGTCGACCAATGCAGGAAAGCCGATCAGCGTCTGCTTGCCGCGCTGGATTTCCAGCAGCTCCGGCAGTTCGCCGAAGGTCCAGTCGGTCAGGTTCTGGTGCTGCGTCGCTGCGCTGGCAGCGGCGTTCGACACGACGGCGGACTGTGCCTGCGCCGTCGAGGGCTTCGCGCCCTGCCCGCCCGCATGGCCGTCGTCCGCGGCAGCCGTCGGCACGGTTTTCTCCGCAAGGCGCTGGAAGCTTACACGCGCCTGACCGCCCAGCTCGGCACGCAGCACGCCGAGATTGCGCCCCATGTCGAGCTGGCGGCCATGCTCGTCCACCACCTTGAAGTTCATGAAGTGATGCGCGGGCAGCGTTTCCAGCTTGTAGTCGGTGGTCTTCGTCATCACCGTGGTCTGTTCGCGCACGTCGGCGATCACGGCATCGAGCAGGCTGCTGCGGCCGAAGAGATGCTTGTCCTGCACGCGGTCGCAGAAACCGGCCGCGTAATCAGGCAGCGGCACGCAATGGCGGCGCAGCTTCTGCGGCAGCGACTTCAGCAGCAGCTGCACCTTGTCTTTCAGCATGCCCGGCACCAGCCATTCGCTGCGCTCGGCCGAGACCTGGTTCAGCGCATACAGCGGCACGGTCAACGTCACGCCGTCGCGCGGCGAACCGGGCTCGAAGTGATAGCTCAGGCCCATTTCGATGCCGGCCACGTTCATCACCTTCGGGAACAGGTCGGTGGTCACGCCGGCCGCTTCGTGCCGCATCAGGTCGTCGCGGTTCAGATACAAGCACTTCGGCTCCTGCGCCGAGGCGTCCCGGTACCACTTCTCGAAGCCGATGCCGTTGACGACGTCGACCGGAATCTGCTGGTCGTAGAAAGCCGCGATCAGTTCGTCGTCCACCAGCACGTCGAGCCGGCGCGACTTGTGTTCGAGGTTCTCGATCTCGCGCACCAGCTTGTGGTTGTGCGCGAAGAACGGCGCGCGCGTGTCGAAGTCGCCGCCGACCAGCGCATCACGAATGAAAATCTCGCGCGCCTCCTGCGGGTTGATCAGGCCGTAGTGGATGCGGCGCTGGCTGTAGACGACCAGGCCGTACAGCGTTGCGCGTTCGTAGGCTGAAACCTGCGCGCTGCGTTTCTCCCAGCGCGGCTCGCCGTAGGATTTCTTCAGCAGATGGCCGGCCACACGCTCCAGCCATTCCGGCTGAATCTGCGCGATGCAGCGCGCGTACAGGCGCGTGGTCTCGACCAGTTCGGCCGCCATGATCCACTTACCCGCCTTCTTCGACAGCGACGAGCCGGGCCAGATGTGGAACTTGATGCCACGCGCGCCCAGGTAGTGCGGTTCATCCTCGGCCTTGAAGCCGATGTTGCCGAGCAGGCCGGTCAGCAGCGCGGTGTGCAATTGTTCGTAAGTCGCCGGCAGTTCGTTCAAGCGCCAGCCCTGCTCGCGCACGATGGTCAGCAGCTGAGAGTGCACGTCGCGCCATTCGCGCAGCCGCAGCTGCGACAGGAAGTTGGCGCGGCATGCTTCCTGCAATTGCCGGTTGGTCTTCTTGTGCTCGATGGCTTCCTGGAACCACTTCCAGATTTTCAGGTAACTGAGGAATTCGGATTTGTCGTCGGCGAACTTCTTGTGCGCGGTGTCGGCGGCGTTCTGCGCCTCCATCGGCCGGTCGCGCGGGTCCTGCACCGACAGCGCCGACGCGATGATCAGCATTTCGGTCAGGCAGGCGTTCTGCCGCGCGGCCAGGATCATGCGGCCGACGCGTGGATCCAGCGGCAGGCGCGCCAGTTCGCGGCCCAGCTTGGTCAGGCGATTGTCGTCGTCGACCGCGCCCAGTTCCTGCAGCAACTGGTAGCCGTCGGCGATTGCGCGGCCCGGCGGCGGTTCGATGAACGGAAATTCCTCGACGTCGGTCAAGTGCAAGGACTTCATTCGCAGGATGACGGCCGCCAGCGACGAACGCAGGATTTCCGGATCAGTGAACTTCGGCCGCTGCAGGAAATCCTGCTCGTCGTACAGCCGGATGCAGACGCCGGCGGCGACGCGGCCACAGCGGCCGGCGCGCTGGTTCGCGGCCGACTGCGCGACCGGCTCGATCTGCAGCTGCTCGACCTTGTTGCGATAGCTGTAGCGCTTGACGCGCGCGAGGCCCGCATCGACCACGTAGCGGATGCCGGGCACCGTCAGCGAGGTTTCCGCCACGTTGGTCGCGAGCACGATGCGACGCGCGTTGCTCGGCTTGAAGATGCGTTCCTGTTCCTGCGCGGACAGGCGCGCGAACAGCGGCAGAATTTCCACGTGCGGCGGATGATGCTTGCGCAGAGCTTCGGCCGCGTCGCGGATTTCGCGCTCGCCGGGCAGGAACACCAGCACGTCGCCGGAGCCGATGCGCGCCAGCTCGTCGACCGCATCGACCACGGCGTCCATCAGGTCGCGCTGGCCGCGTTCCCTTGCAGCCAGCGCCATGCGACGTGCGGCGGCTGCGTCGGAAGTTGCGTTCGGGTTCGCGCTGGCGTTCCGGTCGTAAGGCTCGACCGGGCGATAGCGGATCTCCACCGGATACAACCGGCCCGACACCTCGATCACCGGCGGCAGCTTGTCGTCCTGCGCAAAGTGCCGCGCGAAGCGCTCGGCATCGATGGTGGCCGACGTGATGATGACTTTCAGGTCTGGCCGCTTCGGCAGCAGCTGCTTCAGGTAGCCGAGCAGGAAATCGATGTTCAGGCTGCGCTCGTGCGCCTCGTCGATGATGATCGTGTCGTACTGGCGCAGCAGCGGATCGGTCTGCGTCTCGGCCAGCAGAATGCCGTCCGTCATCAGCTTGATCCAGGCGCCGTCGCTCAGCGTGTCGTTGAAGCGCACCTTGTAGCCGACGTGCTCGCCCAGCGGCGAACCGAGTTCCTGCGCGATGCGCTTGGCAGTGGATGATGCGGCGATGCGGCGCGGCTGCGTATGGCCGATCAGGCCCTTTTCGCCGCGGCCGAGCGACAGGCAGATCTTCGGCAGCTGCGTGGTCTTGCCCGAGCCGGTTTCGCCGCTGACGATGACGACTTGGTGGTCGCTGATCGCGTTCGCGATGTCTTCGCGCTTGCCGGAAACCGGCAGTGCTTCCGGAAAGGTGACGGGCGGCAGCGGATGGCGCACGGCCGGCCGGCGCTCCGGCGGCCGGTGCCCCGGCGACTCGGCGGCTCCGGCGGATTTGCCGGCGGAACGATGACGTGCGGGAGAAGGTTGCCGAGGGGTGTTTTCGGATGCGGACATGTGGGGAGAATTATACAGAGCGGCCGCGTTCGCCGCCCATGCCGGGAAGTTGCTACGGTTATAATGCGCGACATGGAAAACGCCGAACAATTCGTCCAGTGGCTGCGCTCGGTCGCGCCGTACATCCACGCGTTTCGCGGCAAGACCTTCGTGGTGGCGTTCCCGGGCGAACTGGTGACGGCCGGCGCGCTGCCGGTGCTGGCGCACGATCTGTCGCTGCTGCACGCGCTCGGCATCAAGGTCGTGATCGTGCACGGCTCGCGCCCGCAAGGGGCGGAGCAGCTGGGACTGCGTAACGTCGAGAGAAGTTTCCACAACGGCGTGCGCATCACCGACACCGCCGCGCTCGAATGCGCAAAGGAAGCCGCCGGCGAACTGCGCCTGGACAT
>Ga0164242_10007274_pt1 | contig 12122 bp, 15 predicted proteins | sample OricomgcompostMG_FD_108783 | JGI IMG/M metagenome (GOLD analysis project Ga0164242, IMG submission 108783) | Miracle-Growth compost microbial communities from Emeryville, California, USA - Original compost - Miracle growth compost (MG) ... | reverse complement strand
GACAGCGGTTCCAACGCGTTCTGCTGTAGCTGCTTGTTCAGACTCTTCAGGTTGTCGATCCCGTACGGCGGATCACCAGCAGCGGTCCAGTTGCCGGCGGCACGGTCGATCGCACCCGTCAGCTCCCAGCCCAGCGTCGACTGTTCCGACGCCGCCTGATAGGCCGCGAGATCGTCATCCGACATTCCGTCCGACGTGGCCGCCGCTTGCTCTGCGGTGTCGATGCTGGCCTGTTGCTGACTCTGCTGGTTGATGTTGCCGACCGCGGTCGCGCAGATGGTGATCAACACTGACACCAGAAGGAGCACCAGGAGCACGATCATGATCCGCTTCTTGGTCTTGCTGGCCTTGTCGGCGAGCCCGTGCTTCGGCTGCCCCGGGAACGTGCCAGGCATCCCCATCGTCATTGTTGATCACCTCCCCAGTCGCTAGACAGCCGTCTTGATCAAAACCGGATCACTCGATCGTGTATCCGCCAGACATCAAGTTGTCTGGGGAGCCAACGACCATCACGTGGACCTTGCCGAAGCACGTCACGTCAGCCAGCTCGGCCGGCGACTTGCCTGTCTTGTGGCAATCGCCGGTTTTGGTCGCGTCCGTGCCTTGCTTCACACCGGCCCAATCGGCGGTCGCCGGATTGATCCCGTGGTAGACACCTGCGCAGCCAGCTCCATCTGACGCCATGAGCTTCTTGCCTTGAGCTGTCATCCAGGCCATGACGACGTCTTTGCAGTTGCCGCCCTTGTTGTAGTTGATCACTGCGGTGAGCCAGGTGGCGGCGAACTCGACTGGGTCGGTGGGCTTCTTCTTCGACACGCCGCCGCAGCCGGCGAGAGCGACGAGTACGACCAGGGCGGCGAGTGCGGCGGCGATCTTCTTGATCATGTTCGATCCTCCAAAGCGGTGATGAGAACTCCGAGCGGTGCCAGTCTTCCGGTCCCGGGCTCAGCCGGGCCAGACCAGCCCGTGGCCGCAGGAGCTGTCCAGCGGGCTCCTGCGGCGTGGGTGGTGGTCTGGCTCCGGTCGGGCATCATCAGTCCTTCGGCGGGTTGTCGCGGTTCCTGGTGTTCCAGGAGGGCCGATCGGTGGGCCGTCGCGGCTCCATCCGCTGTGAAGAACGGTCCGGCCGACCCGAAGACGGCGGTCTCGTGCTGCCGCCATCACGACCGCCTCCCGAGCCGGCCGAACCGTTACCACCGCTCCGGGACGGCCGATCCGGCCGCGTCCCAGAGACGTTTCCTCCCCCATTTCTTCCCGCGCTGCCGTTCCGGCCGGGGCTGCCGGCGCGTCCGTTGAGTCCGGGCCGCCCGTCGCGGCCTGGGCTGCCTGATGGGCCGGACGCGCTGCGGCGTGGCTCCATCGCCTGGTTGTTGCGGACCGTGCGATAGCGCTGGAAGGTCTGGTGATCCTGGCGGGTGTAGGCGCGCTTGGGGTAGTGCCCCCGAGCGACCAGGCCACGTGCCTCTATGCCGGCGGCCACGGCGGCGCCTGGCGGGCCGCCTTCGGCGAATCCGACCGCCACCCGGCCGGCGATCCGGACGACCTTGCGTTTGCTCTCTGGTGAGAGGTTGCGCCAGCCGTTCTGCAGCTTGGAGGCTCCGGCGCGGGCCGCGCCGACCGGTGTCTTGGGCATCCGTGCCTTCTTGCCACCAACACCGCCACCGGCCGCACCACCAGCAGCAGTTCCGGTCCTGACCGCCTTGTCCCGGTCTCGGTCCAGCTGGCGTTGGGCACGGCGTTTCTGGGCCGCGGACGCGTTCGGGTCCTTGAGCACGTCGCGTGGGTTCGGCTGTGGCCGGCCGGTCGGTGCCGGGCCAGTGCCCTTGGGCCGGCGCGGATCCGGTTTCTGGGTCGTCCGGTTGCTCCGGTTCGGCGGGCCGTACTTGCCTGCCTGTCGGGCTTGTTCGGCCTTCCGCTCGCGGCGCCGTCGGGCAGGGTTGAGCTTGCTTGCACCCCGACGGGCCAGTCCGCCGATGCGTTCTGCGCCGGTGACGATGCCCTGCATCGCGACCTCGCCGGTCAACACGCCCGACCAGGACATGGCTCCCTTCGGGGTGACCGGTGAGGGCAGGCCGGCACGGACGAACGCAAAGTGCAGCCCGACGGCTGCGCCGACCGGGGCCAGACCGCCGATCAGCATCGTCATGATGTTGTTCGGACCACCGGTCATTCGTTCCAGTACCAGCCAGATGATCTTGGTGACGAAGATGATCACCGACATCACACAGATCGAGAACGCTGCGATCAGCGACAGGCCCACGTATTGCTTGGTGTACTTGACGAATCGCTCCGCTCCCCCGCTAGGAAGCAGTGTCGACATCATCACGATCATGATGCCGAACAGCATGATCACCATCAGAACCTTGGTGATCAGGATGCTGACAGCCAGTCCGCCGAACACGGCGCCGGTTCCCAGTGCGGTCAGGAAGTAGGCGATCCCTGCTCCGCCGCCGGCGGTGAAGTTCGATCCATGCAGCGAGGAGATGTAGTTGTAGACCGAGGCGGGCATCTGGTCTTTGTGCTTGTCCAGCTCGCCGCTGCCGTTCTTCCAGTCAAAGATCCCGTCGACGGTGTCGGAGTCCTTGTTGAAGAAGTTGTAACAAGCGATCTGCAGCTTTGGAGAGCCATCCGGTTTGTCGGCGTTCTTGCGGGCACCGTCGTCGTGGATGAGCCAGGAGTTTCCGGTGGGTGTGTGCCAGCCGTCCTGCGAAGAGAGGTTCTTGATCTGGTTGCCCTTGGGGACGCAGGCCGCCCAGGCGATCGCGGCCTTGTCCAGCTCGACATCGTTGAGGGGCCGGAAAGCCGGCGCGTCGGGGTGGATGTACTTGGCGGCCTCCGTCAGCGACATCGGCTTGTCCGGCACGTTGGCGAACACGTTGGTGACCGTGCCGGCCGATCTGTCGGTTCCGTCGGTCTGGCCGTCGAGGAGGAACGACTGGATCCCCACCGGGATGTCGGCGTTGCGGTCCAGCAGCCGGCAGGCCACCCGTTGGTTGCCGTTCAGGTTGCGGTTTCCGAACTGGGAGGCCGACCAGGCGTTGTAGGCCGAGATCTGCCAAAGATTCGACACCGTCAACGACGGCACCGCGGTGGACTTGATCACACCACCCGAGTCGGAGACACCGGAGACGTAGGCACGCTGCATCGCGGCCAGGTAGGCGCTGCAGTCCAGCTGATCACCCGACTTGCCCGCACTGCCATCCAAGATCGGCTCGGTGGCGATCGCCGCGGCCGGCGCGGCGGCCAGCTGCGTGATCGCCGTGTCGATCGAGGTGGCCCACCAGCCCGGCGAACCGTGCCCCGGTTTGTACTCCTGGTCGAACTTGCCGTCGATCCCTCCCCCAGTTGAGTTCGCAGCACCAGCGACCATGATCGTGACCAGGGCGACCACCAACAGCTTTGCCAGCAGCCGGCCGATCCAGTTTCGGTTTCCTCGGGCACCTGAGCTGATCGTCTGGGCGATCATCGCCACTACGGTGATGATCACGATCCCGACCAGCAGTGGGGAGTTGACGATCTTCTTCCCGAACGTGCCGGCGGCCTGGTCGACCAGACCACCGACGGTCTTCATCGGGCAGGCGTTGATCGACCAGTCGGTCAGCTCTGACGTGGCGTAGAAGATGAAATCGGAGATCCAGAAAAAGAACCCCTGGATATCGCGGGTCCAGTTCTGCACCTGGCCGCCCACCCCGCCGTTGTCACGGACGATCAGCGTGCTGGTGGCACCGTTCCACCGCTGCACCGGCAGATAGGAGTAGTCGCCCTCGGTCGTTGCACACACCTGCGACGTCGATCCACCATTGCTACCGTCACCGCTGCCATCGCCGCCGTCCGGATTCGCCGACGCCTGGCTGAGCATGCTCATAGCCAGCAGAACCCCGGTGACCGTGATCAACACCAGCCGCTTCCACCAGGACAGCCCCGATCTGCGCACGGCGACCCCGGCGACGGTCGACTGGCTAGTCGGTGCCAGTGCCGCCATGGTCGATGCGTCCATCGGCTCGTCCCTTCTCATCTCACTCGCCCGCCGTCACCGCAGGCTCGGTATCCCGGATCCCGTTTGCCGGGGATTGCTCTACGAGAGCGACCGGCGAGCCTGGACACTCTCCTGGCGGCCGACTGATCGTCGACCAGCTCGGTCTGGTTGGGTTTGGTCGGCTGCGACTCGGCGCCGGAGTCGTTGTGCTCGAACGCGGCCCGGACGACTCCGTCGACGGTGCGGCCGGAGTTGATCCAGGCTTCCTCATCCGGGCGGATCCGTACTGCTGGATTCGGCTTCGATCCGGCGATGATCATCCGCCGCTCATCGCGAGGGACGTCAACCACAGCGGTGCCCAGCATGAACTGGCCGGTGACCCCAGTCCTCTTGTCGAGCAGGTACTGGTAGTTCCGCTGCCGCAGACCCCGGGCCTTGCGGCCGTGGAACAGCCACACCAGGCCGGCGCACCAGGCCACCTCGAAGAACAAGGCGACCGCGCCGCTGTGGGTGATGGAGTACATCAACAGGGTCGGGATCACCCCGGTGATCAGGCCGACCAGGACCAGCACAGCGACCCGGCGCGGTGCCTCGATGAACCCGACCGTGGTGTATCGGTTCTCGTTCTTGTCCCGGCCCGTCATCTCATCCAGCGAGTACAGCGGCTCGTAATACTCGTCAGCTACAGCCATGACAGGCTTCCGATCCGATCAAGATCATTTTGGTTTTGGTCAACCTCCGGTCGCGTTCTTCCACAAGGTGATCGCTGTATTGGCCACCCAGTCGAAGATCGTCAGGAAGATCGGGAGGATCACGTCGGGGGCCAGCAGTAGCAGGCCAACAGCGACCAGACCGAGGACTTTGCCGTTGCCGTCGCCCTTCTTCCGGACGCGGCTGATGACGAACATCACCGCGCCGACCACGGCGAACGCGACGCCAAGCACCACCAGTAACGCTGTGAACCCAGGACCGGCGCCACTCTTGATTGCTGACCAAAAGTCGCTCCAGCCACCGGAGAAGTCGATGTCGTTATTCATCCCGGTAACTCCGTTCTTGCGCCCGCCTCCTGGCAGGCAAGCCCTTGGTTAGTTGCTGATTCGTCATGACCGCACGACTCCTCACGACAGAAGCGAGTGCACGAGGACGATCACGAGGTAGACGCCAAGCGCGAAGGCGCCGACGGTGAGCAGGATCGTGCCAAGCGGAGTCCGGAGGAACTGCTCCGCCGGGGACTCAGGCCCGGTCTGGACACCGAACCGCTCGAACAGCCGCTGCCGGCGGGCCTCAGCCTTGTCGACCTGCTCGGCACGTTGTGCCGCGCGTTCATCTCGTGTCACCACGGTTGTCCTCCCGTCGGGTGCACCTCATACTGTTTGCTTAAATGAAAGAGCTTGGAGGTGCCCTGCGCAACCCGCCCCCGGCACGCAAAGATGGGCCGGTGCCCCGGTACGCCGACCAGAGCGAGCTTCCTGCTGACATCGAGGCGCTGGTCCCTGGGATCGGCGCCAATCGAGCGCGCCTGGCCGTCGTCCTCGACCTGGCGGCCAACCCGGACAGCACGCGCTCCCAGATCTCCGGACGGACGGGGCTGCGGATGCACACCGCCTACGAGCATCTCCTGGCGCTGGAGACCGCAGGACTGGTTAGCGCTGACGTGCCCGCTGAGGATCGGCACGGCAAGACACCCCGCTACCGGCTGGACAGCGCGGCGCTCAAAGCCGCACTCGCAGCTCTCGGTGGGTTGCTCGACTGACCAGGCCTCCTGGCAGTCGGATCTGAGTGTCTTCGGTTGTGCAGGTCGGCGAACCTGCTGGTGATGATGCTGGGTCATGGGCGGCAGACCCTCTTCCCTCTTGGCGGCAGATATCCGATATCCCCCCGGGCAGCGGCTGCTGCGATCGGCCGCACAGGACCCGGACCAGGTTCCGATGGGCCGATCAATCCACCAACAACAAGGGATGTCGAGCGATTGGCGGGTGAACGTCAGTCGCTGGACTTGCCCCTCTTGTCACAAGTAATCTTAATAAGTTGATCTGGATAAGTCCAGGCGAATCCCGGGAGACGGCGCCTGCTGTTCGGGTGCCGTTCGCGGTGTCGGCGTGGGCCTGAGTAAGGCCGGGCCGTGTCCGGGCAGGATCGTGACGTCATCGGGCAGGCTGCGCGCGGCGAGCTGGGCGGCTTGGTCGTCAGAGCTGAAGTGAGCGTCGATGGCCCCGACCCGCGGCGACGCGTAAGTCGGGTGATCGGTGACCACGGCATCGCCGGTCACGTAGGTGTTATCTCCAACGAGTTCGAACATCGTGCTTCCCTGGGTATGTCCTGGGGCGGCATGATCACGGATGCTCAATGCTGCTAGCTGGGCCCGGGTGAACGCCTCAGCTGAGGGAATTTCCAACGGTCGAGTGGCGCCGGCACGAATTGCTCTCAGAGCCCAGCGTGCGAATCGCGGTTTGACGAGGTTGCGTATGCCCGCTGTCGCAACGGTTATTTGTTCACGGTCCGGGCCTCGCGTCGCCAGCAGCTCTGCTGGAGCGCAGAGGACGGTTGCGTCGGGGACGCGGGCAAGTAGCGCGGGGATTCCTCCGATGTGGTCTGTGTGTGCGTGCGTGACGAGGATGAACGTCAGCGAGTCCGGCGCAGCGCCAGTCGCTCGGATTGATTGAGTGACCAATCCGGCGTCTGCTGGGTAGCCGGCATCGATCAGTACCGTTCCCAACTTGGTGTGGACAATGGTCCAGTTGGAGCCGGGTCCTTCCACGAACCAGACTCGGTCACTGATCTGCTGAACTGCTCGGAGAGTCCGCATCCGACGATCTTTGCGGATCCGCCCCGGTTGTGTCAGCACGCCTCGTCGAGGACGCCTGGAAGCCAGGCGTCCATCGCCTCGTGGATGATCTTGTCAGCTCGATCTGAATCGACAGGTTGGAGCCGTCCGTGGCGGACTTGCACCAGGCCAGCCTCGACCAGCGTTCTGACGGCTTCGGGTGAGACTCCGGCAGCGTCGGCGGCATTCCGCTCAGCGAACACTTCGTGGAGGAGTCGGGTCGTGTCGCGGCCAGCAAGGGAGAACAGTGTCGTTGTCATGGCAGGCATCAACATTCCTCGGTTGAAAGAAGAATGGACACCGCCAGTCGCTTGCCAGCGAAGGGGTACAAGTCCCGTGTGAAAGATAATAACCCCATGACAGGCCAGGAAGCTACAGCTAACCCAGACCAGAAGACAGCTCTCGTGATCGGAGCCACCCGTGGCATCGGGGCAGCCGTGGCGCGGCACCTTGCAGCTGCCGGCTATGCGGTGGCGGGCACCCACCGTGGCGACGGCAAGGTCCCCGATGCGGTGCTCCCTGTCGAGATGGACATCCGCGATGAGGAGTCGATCACAGCCGGTTTCGCTGCTGCGGTTGAAACTCTCGGTCGACTCGACGTCCTCGTTGTCGCAGCCGGGATCACCAGGGACAAACTCTTGATGCGCATGAGTGCGGAGGACCTGACCGAGGTCCTGCGTGTCAACACGATCGGGCCGATCCTGGCCAGCAAGGCCGCGCTCAAGCCGATGATGCGGCAACGGTCCGGGTCGATCGTGCTGCTGTCGTCGATGTCGGCGAAGTACGGCGTAGCCGGGCAGACCAACTACACCGCCTCCAAGGGAGCCATCGAGGCGTTCGCCCGGTCGATGGCCCGCGAGTACGCCTCACGCGGAATTCGGGTAAACGTCGTCGCTCCGGGCGCAACTGACACCGACATGATGTCGGATGTGTCTGAGGAGGCGCGCACAGCAATGCTCGAAGGAATCCCGTTCAAACGGCTGGCGACGGCCGATGAGGTCGCCGACGTGATCGTCGCCACTGCCGAGCACACATACATGTCCGGTGCTGTCGTTCCCGTTGGCGGGGGGATCTGACTCGTGGCCGTTCAGCTCGACGTCGGATCCTGGGGCCTGTTCACCGGGGTCAGCGGCAAGCAGCTGGTACTCGTCGACGACGAGCCGTGCGGCCCGATATCCGCGCGCAAGATCACCCGCGCCATCCCCCGCCGGCTGCTCCTCGACGAGCAACGCGTCACCCGGGCCTTCGAGGCACACACCGGCCCCGAAGCGATCCCCGACGCGATCTCAGTCACTCACGAGGGAGCCGAGTGGACGATCAAATTTCGTCCAGTGCTCTCGCCACGCACCTCTACCCTGGTCGGGTTGCTCGCGGCGGTCAGTCCCGCGGATGAAGTCCTCCCTGAGCCGCCGTTGATCGGCAGCTGGGAGTGGGAGATCGAGCGGGACGCCGACGGCAACCCGACACCGCACCGTCGCACTTTCTGGGACCGGAATCTCTTCCACCTCTACGACGTGGCCCCTGACGTCGCCCAGCAGAAGGCCGGCTACTGGGAGGTCGGGATCTGGGCGAACGAACTCATCGACCAGACCGACCAGATGCGGGTGTCGTCATCTGTTCGCGATGGGATCCAGGACGGCATCTCTGGCGTCCGAGGCACTCTGCGCTGCCTCACCTACAACGTCGTCACCGGATACGGCTCCGAGCGGCGCGGCCGGCGGCATCTGCGCCTGGTCGGCCAAGTGCCGACCGATCAGCCCGCGGACAAGTTGATCCTGCAGGGATTCAGCTACGCAGCGCCGGAGACATTCCACGACATGGCCTTCGAACAAGACGCAGCTCGCGTCGACGACGTCCTGCGCGGAGTCATGGACCTGGCCGGCGAACCGATGGCAGTCCTCGACCCCTCCACCCTCGACGTGCTCATGACCTCTCCTGCCTGGCGCCGGCAGGACTTCGGCCACGTCGGCGGCCTGGGCGAGATCGCGGCCGACGACCCCGCACAGATCCAGGAATTCATCACCGCGGCCGTCAACGGCGACACCAGCACCTCCCGATCAGCTGAGGTCCGGATCCGCAGGCAAGACGGTTCCATCCAGAACGCCCGCATCACCGTCACCGCGGTTCGGGTCCGGGCCAGCCATGGCGGCTACGACGCTCTGCTCAAGATGGATTTCTAGAGTTCACATCACCGCTGATGAACATCACCGCTGATGAACTCGAACCACAGGCGCATCAAGTAGCGAACCCTGGTCTGATCAAGCGTGTAGATTACCGGACGGCCATGGCGCATCTCTGACGGAATACTGCCAGTGACGACACCCCACTGCTCCAGCTGCTGCATCGCAAGACTCACCGTGGGTCCGACAAGACCGGTTGCCTCCATGATCTCAGGCGCCCGGGAGGGTCCGTTTTGCCACAGGTGACGCACGATCAACGACTTCGTGCGGTTACCCATCACTGCCGTCGCCACGTCCAGATCTGGATTCGACGGATCCAGCGATTCGGCAGCGCGAGCCATAGTCCTAACGTCACACTCTCTAACACGGGTTCGGAAACGAACTTGCGACAGCCATCTAAGACTTCTCTAGATTAACTGATTAAGTTTGTTCGGCACCAGTAGCGCTCAAGATCAACAGCAGTTCCAGACCGGCCTTGCCCCGCTGTGCGGCCTGGCTACTGACGGTCCACATCGCCGGACTGGTGCAGGATCTCCGTAACGGCCTTCCGGGCGTCTGGGGACAGATCTTTCCCATAGGACGAGTCCTCGTCGGGGACCATGCGCCTGATGACATCACGTTGCGACATTCCAAGCCGTGCAGCGATGTCCCGTGGGTTGTAGATCCGGTTCTGCCCAAGTCCTTCAATCGCTCTCCACGTCATCCACTCCAGGACCTCCTCGGCAACGGCGAGATTGTGGCGAGCCGCTTCGTAGGACCGGAGACGAGCTTCGACGTCGGCGCTTTCGCTTCTCGCGGTCGACCTGGTCATGCCGAAACCCTAAGCTAAGTCACTTTCTGCGCTCACCCTTTCGGCCTGGCTACCATTGCCACCAGCAGCAATCGCACGCGAACCACTCGCATCTAGTGGTCCGACCGCGAGGAAACCGGCCCCTTGCCACCCCCGAGGCAAGGGCCCGGTTCTTGTTTACGGTCAGGAGTGCTGGTCCTGCTCATAACGAGAAGCCGACCACCGACATCCTGGATGCCATCTGGACCGAGCTGGTGCCCTACCTCTGAACCGTGCCGCTGGGACGAAAGCCTCCCGCGACTGCCCGCTGAGGGGACCTCACCGCGTGATCACCGGGCACCAGAGATCATCCGCCGGCCTGCCCGGTCAGCGATCCCTTGTGCTACACCGATTTGCGCGCACCGCCGGTGCCCGGTGAAGTTGCCCGATATCTCTCCGTGCCCGGCCCGCTATCGGGCCAGTCGGCGATGTAGGCCGGCGAACCTCTACTGGGACGGCAGCTTCTGGCTTCAGGACGGAATCGCGCGGGTCAGTGTTTGGCGAACATGTTGTTGATGTCGCCTGGAAAGGTCGGCCATCCGAGCGTGTCAACCGGGTCGGTCGTCGTCCGCGTTCGTACGGCGACGATGCCGAGGGCTGGTTGCACCGCGATCCATTGTCCGAGATCACCGTCGTGGCCGAAGCCGACTCGGGTGCCATCACGGTACTGGGTGAAGCAGCCTCGGCCGACCTCGCCTTGTTGAGACGGCATCGCGGCCAGCCAATCGGCTGGAAGCACCTGATATTTGCCGTGCTGTGCGGCGGTCAGGTGCAGCCTGCCGATTCGTGCCAGGTCGGTAGCTCGTAGGTGCAGGCCGGCCATGCACAACGGGAAGCCCTCCGGATCCCGCTGCCACCAAAAGTCATCGATGCCGAGCGGGGCGAAGAGCCCGTCGGCGGCCAGCTCGTCCAACGGGCGGCCACTCGCCCGCTCCGCGACGATCCCGGCGAGATGGAAAGCTCGATTGTTGTAGGCCCAACGGCCGTTGTTGACGAGTTCGCTCGCTAGCGTGAACGCGCGGACCGATGTCGCCTGGTAGACCGCCGATGGCGGCGAGACGACCAGGCCTGTTAGGTGGGTCAGAACTTGTGTCAGAGTGATGTCCCCGCGGGCATCGGCTGACCATTCATCGATCCAGGTCCGTAACGGCGCTTGAAGATCATCGGTCGATACCGCCAGTCCGAGCGCCATTGCCACGACGAACTTCGTTACCGACATGCACTCGGTAGTCCTCGGCCCGTCGTCGTCCCACCACTGCAGCACCTGGTCGTCCGGCATGCCAGCGACCGCCAGTGCGGTCGTGCTGTTGGCGCGGCCTAGCGCGATCAGGTCGGGCCAGGCGTCTTCGGTGATCACCTCGTCACTATCCACCCTCACGGGACACTCGCAGTCTGGGATCGCTCGGCCCGTCTGCCTCTTCAGGGTCGCCCGATGACCGATCGTAAGCGGGCAGTCGGTGTCCAGGTGTTGGCAGCCCGTGGCTTGAGTTAGTGCGCGGTTGTCTCTGCCCGCCAGCCGGCTGGAATGGCCCAAGAGCTGCCGTTCCAGGCATGACTCACCGGCAGTGCTGGCACGGGCCATTCTGGGTTCGGGCGGAAGCCGGCGAATTCTTCGGTGAACGGAGCTTTGCTCCGGCCGAGTTCGGCGAGGACACGTTCGGCTTCGCGCTGGAGATGGGGTCGGGTTGAGGCGTCCACAAGACCTTGGGAGATTGCTGTCTCGTAGTCGGCTTCGTCTTTCCAGTTCCAGCTGTAGTCCGGGTTGATCCACAGGTCCAGTACGAGGTCCTTGGTGACGAGGCCTTCGGGGGTCGGCTGGACCGGGATCTGGAAGTCGACGTACCAGCCCAGGAAGTGTCCGTCGTGTGGGTCGAATCCCAGGTTGATCCGACACCAACGGTCTGGCCGCAGGATGGAGAGTTTGCTGGGTGTTTCGGCGAATTCGCTGGCTCTGGCGTGGAGGCTCTTCAACGCCAGGAGCTTGCGCTGATCGCGCGTCAGGCCGACAGTCTCTGGAAGTCCCCGGTTGGTGGCGTACATGGAAAGCGTTCCGGCTGGCACCCATCCGATCAGCAGTTCAGGGGTGCTGTAGATGATGCGGTGAGGGACCGCAGTCCACAGGAGGTCGTGCCAACGTTCCTCGACTACGACATCGGCACCGGAATCGTAAACAGGAAGTTCGCCCACCTCGGGCAGATTAGTGACTCGCGGCGTCGTCGTCAGCTACGTCATGGAGCCGAACACCGTGATCACCAGCACAAACACACCGGCAGGCCCGCTGATGCCCGGTCGAGGATCCCTTGTGGAGACGAT
>Ga0164242_10007273_pt1 | contig 12122 bp, 10 predicted proteins | sample OricomgcompostMG_FD_108783 | JGI IMG/M metagenome (GOLD analysis project Ga0164242, IMG submission 108783) | Miracle-Growth compost microbial communities from Emeryville, California, USA - Original compost - Miracle growth compost (MG) ... | reverse complement strand
GAGTCCGACGTGTGCTGGGGAGACGACGGAGGGCTTGTCGTTCACCACGTCGTAGTAGACGTTCTGGCTCGGGAACTCCTTGAGCGCCCGGATCAGCGCCCAGCCGATCAGGTGAGTGAAGCTGACCTTGCCGCCTCTGGCGCGCTTGAGGTGGTTATTGATGACGATGCGGTTATCGATCATCAGCTTCGCAGGCACGGTGCGAACACTGGTCGCCGTCGGAACGGTCAGGCTGGCATCCATGTTGGTGGCCAAGCTTTTGGCCATGCCGCGCAACGGACTGACGAGATCCTCCGGCGGAGCCTGATCTGCCTCGTCCGGCTTCACAACCTGCTGCGGTGCCGTCACCGGTGCGTCGGCCGGCACGGGCTGCGGCTTCGGGGCGACCGATGTGGTCTTGGCAACGGGCTGCGTGCCGATCACCGGCATCGGGGCGGTCGGCGGGTGAGCCTCGGATGCGGACTGCGCCTGAGCAGCCGGAGCTGCGGCCGACGACTGCGCCTGCGGCTGTCCCTGCGTCTGCCCCGGCTCAGCGACCGACGGCTTCTGATAGTTCTCCAGAATCGGCCACCATGACTTGTCGACGGAGTTCTTGTCGGCGCGGTACTGCTCGTACAACTCGTCGACGAGCCATTCGTTGGCTCCGAACTCACTCGAGGATCCCTCTTCGGATCCCACACCGGTCAACTGGCTCGTCACAGCCGCTCGCCCACTCTCTCGCGTTGTTTTCGTCGCCTTCGATGGGCATGGCGCCCGCCGAAGATGTCCAGTGGTCAAGCCTAATCCACTTGGCTGGACTCGCTGTCAGCTGGCCGGGGGGATACCGTTGGACCATGCAGTTCTACGGCACGACCCCGACGCACGATCTCACGTATTCGGACGTGTTCCTGGTCCCCAGCACATCCAACGTGACCAGCCGCCTCGACGTGTCGCTCGCCCCGGACGACGGCACAGGCGCGACCATTCCCATCGTTTCGGCGAACATGAACTCCGTCACAGGCCCTCGGCTGGCGGCGACCCTCGCGCGGCGCGGTGGGCTCGGCGTGCTTCCGCAGGACATGCACCTGCAAGATCTGGATGCGGCCATCCGCTGGGTGAAAGATCAGCCGGTCGCGTACGACACGCCGCTGGTGCTGAGCCCGGAAGACACGGTGCAGACCGCGCTCACGCACGTGCCTGCCGTCGCAGCGCACGGCATCGTGCTGCACGATGCGGCGGGCAACTACGTCGGCTGCATCGCGGCAGCCGGGCTGGCCCGCGCGCTCCCGGATGCGCGGCTCGGCGACCTGCTGCACGGCGCGCTGACCGGCCTGGATGCCGACGACGTTCCTGACGGCCGTGCTGCGTTCGACCTGATGGCCGCGGCTGAGATCGACTTCGCGCCCGTCCTGCAGCACGGCCGCGTGATCGGCACCCTCAGCCGCACGAGCGCGCTGCGCTCCACGATCTACCGGCCGGCGGTCGACGCGAACGGCAGGCTGCGCGTCGCGGCGGCGATCGGCATCAACGGCGATGTCGCGCAGAAAGCGATGGCGCTCGCAGCAGCAGACGTCGACGTGCTGGTCATCGACACGGCCCACGGCGATCAGGACGGGATGCGTACCGCCATCGCGACCGTGAAAGCACTGAAGCTCGGCATCCCGATCGTGGCGGGCAACGTCGTGACGGCCTCCGCCGTTCGCGACCTCGTCGAGGCCGGGGCGGACATCCTGAAGGTCGGTGTCGGGCCGGGCGCCATGTGCACGACGCGCATGATGACGGCCGTCGGGCGCCCGCAGTTCTCCGCTGTGCTCGAGACGTCGGATGCCGCGCGCGAGCTCGGCGCGCATGTGTGGGCTGACGGCGGGGTCAGGTACCCGCGCGACGTCGCCCTTGCGCTGGCGGCCGGCGGCGCATCCGTCATGATCGGCTCATGGTTCGCAGGCACGATCGAGGCGCCCGGCGTGCTGCGAACGGATGATGCTGGCCGGCTGTACAAGGAGAGTTGGGGCATGGCGTCGACCAAGGCCGTGCACGAACGCTTCGAACGGCTGTCGGCGTACGAACTGGCGCGCAAGGAGCTGTTCGCCGAGGGCATCTCGAGTTCGAAGATCTACCTCGACCCGCTGCGTCCGTCAGTTGAGGATCTGCTCGACATGATCACGACGGGACTGCGCAGTTCGTTCACATACGCAGGGGCCAGGACGGTGGCCGAGTTCCACGAGCGAGCGCTGGTGGGCATCCAGTCCGCCGCAGGCTATGAAGAGGGCAAGGCGCTGCCGGTCAGTTGGTGACCGGGCGCTCACGCGCGACGACGCAGGGCCACCACGTGCGAGAGCGCCGGTATACTTGAGCGAACAATGGACGACCCTCCTCCTGCATGCTCGCCCTCTCATAGACCGTCGCCCCTGGCCACCTTGCCGGTAATCGGGAGGTGGTGAGCGCCGTGTCGGAGTGGATCCTGCTCTGCATCGGTCTCGTCCTGACCGTCGGAACCGGCTTCTTCGTCGCCAGCGAATTCGCGCTGGTCAACCTCGACAGGCACGATCTCGAGGCGCGACGTGATCGCGGCGAGACCCGGCTTGGCATGACCATCGCCGCGTTGAAGATCACCTCGACGCACCTCTCGAGCGCGCAACTGGGCATCACCCTGACCACGCTGCTCACCGGTTACACGATGGAGCCGGCGATCTCCTCGCTGCTGCACCCCGCCCTGACGGCGACCGGGCTGTCTGCGGATGCCGCGCCAGCCATCGGCGCGATCGTGGCGGTCATCATCGCCACGCTGGTGTCGATGATCCTGGGCGAACTCGTGCCGAAGAACTTCGCACTCGCGCTCCCACGCGCCACGGCGAAGATCGTACTGCCATTCCAGACCGTGTTCACCGCCGTGTTCCGTCCGGCCGTGCTCCTGCTCAACGGCAGCGCGAACGGTGTCCTGCGCCTGTTCGGCTTCGAGGTCAAAGAGGAACTGACCGGCGCGCGCACCGCCGAGGAGCTTTCGTCGCTCGTGCGTCGCTCTGCCAGCGCAGGCGTGCTCGAATCCGACACCGCGAGCCTCCTGAACCGCACGTTGATGTTCGCTGATCACACCGCGGCCGACGTGATGACACCGCGGCTTCGGGTCGCCAGTCTCAAGCGCTCCGAACCGGTGCAGGCCGTCGTCGAACTCGCGCAGAGGACCGGGTACTCGCGTTTTCCGGTCATCGACGAAGACGCGGATGACGTCGTCGGCTTCGTGCACGTGAAGCAGGCCGTATCCGTGCCGCGTGCCCGCCGGGCCGTCGTGCCCGTTTCTGCGCTGCAGACCGAAGCTCTGCGCGTTCCGGAGACGATGAAGCTCGACACGCTGCTCGGCGAACTGCGCGGTCGGGGCTATCAGATGGCCGTCGTCGTGGACGAGTACGGCGGAACCGCTGGCGTGGCAACGCTCGAGGACCTCGTCGAGGAGCTGATCGGTGAGGTCTCGGACGAGCATGATCGGGCGAGCGTCGATGTCGTGCGCGGCACGGACTCCATCACCTTCCCCGGCATGCTGCGGCCGGACGAGTTGCTGGAACGTGCCGGTGTGCACGTGCCTGAGGACGGGCCGTACGAAACGGTCGGCGGCTTCGTAATGGACGCACTGGGCCGCCTGCCCTTGGTGGGCGACGAGGTGCCGTTACCAGACGGAATGCTCAGGGTCGAGCGCCTCGACGGCCGCCGGATCGACCGCATCCGCTACACCCCGGTCGGACAATCAGATCGCGCGAACGGAGGCGAGCATGAATAACTGGGCAGGAATCGCCTGGCTCGTCGTGTTGTTGCTGGCCAACGCGTTCTTCGTCGCGGCCGAGTTCGCCGTCATTTCCGCGCGGCGTTCACAGATCGAGCCGGCGGCGGAGCGCGGCAATCGTTCCGCGAAGACCGCTCTGTGGGCGATGGAGCACGCCACTCTGATGCTCGCGACCACCCAGCTGGGTATCACCGTGTGCTCGCTGCTGATCCTGAACGTCTCGGAACCCGCCATCCACGAACTGCTCGAGGAACCGCTTGCGCTGACGCATCTTCCCGAGGATGCGATCGGCACCATCGCGTTCGTCATCGCATTGGTGATCGTGTCGTTCCTGCACGTGGTGTTCGGCGAGATGGTGCCGAAGAACATGTCGTTCTCCGTGCCTGACCGCTCCGTGCTGCTGTTCGCGCCGCCGCTGGTCGGCATCGCCAGGGTGCTGCGGCCCATCATCGTGGCGCTGAACGCAACGTCCAACGGCGTGGTGCGGCTGTTCGGCGTGACGCCGAGATCGGAGGCGGCAAGCACGTTCACTCTCGACGAGGTTGCCAGCATCGTCGACCAGTCCACCCGCGAGGGCGTGCTCACCGATCGGACGGGTGCGCTGACCGCCGCGTTCGAGTTCACCGAGAAGAAGGCTCAGGACATCGCGTTGCCCCTGGCGAGCCTGGTCAGCCTTCCGCAGACCGCCACGCCCGACGACGTCGAGCGGGCCGTCGCGCAGCACGGTTTCTCGCGCTACGTCGTGACCGACGAGCGCGGCGAACCGGTCGGATACCTGCACCTGAAGGATGTGCTCGTGCTCGAAGGCGACGACTTCGATGAGCCCGTTCCCGCCAAACGCATCAGGCAGCTCATCTCGGTCTTCTCCAACACCGCGGCAGAGGACGCCCTGGCGATCATGCGCCGCTCCGGCGTGCACCTGGCCCGCATGTTCGACGAGCAGGGCCACACCACCGGCGTGCTGTTCCTCGAGGACATCATCGAGGAGCTCGTCGGCGAGGTTCAGGATGCGACCCGTCGCGCTCCTGGCGGCCGGTAGCGCCAGCGTGCGGGCTTAGGGCTTAGGGCTTAGGGCTTAGCGTGTGCGCCAGCCAGCGCGTCGGTATTGCGGCGGCCAGTAGTCGACGTCGACGCCGAGTTCGTGCGCTGCACGCAACGCGAAGTGCGGATCGCGCAGCAGTTCGCGGCCGAGCATGACGGCGTCCGCCTGGCCCGAGGCGACGATCTGCTCCGCCTGCTGCGGCGTCGTGATCAACCCGACGGCGTTCACGACGACGCCGGCCGTGCGCTTGACGTAGTCGGCGAACGGCACCTGATATCCCGGGCCGACCGGGATGTGCACGCCGGTCGTGTTCCCTGCGCTGGAGATGTCGAAGAGATCGCATCCTGCCGCGCTCGCCCATCCGGCGACCGTGGCCGTCTGCTGTTGGTCCCAGCCGCCATCTGCGTAGTCCGTCGCGGAGAACCGGGTGATCAGTGGCACGCCGTCGCCGACCGCCGCGCGCACGGCCGCGATGACGCGCAGCAGAAGCCTGGCGCGATTGTCCAGACTGCCGCCGTATTCGTCGTCGCGCCGATTGCTCAGCGGGGACAGGAACTCGTGCAGCAGATACCCGTGCGCCGCGTGGATCTCGATCACGTCGAACCCGGCGTCCATCGCACGGGTCGCCGCGCGTTCGAAGTCACCGACGACACGGTCGATGCCCTCCGCATCGAGTGCGGCCGGCGCGGCGTATCCGTCCCCGGGGAATGCGATGGCTGACGGCGCCAGCGCCTGCCAACCGCCTTCTGCCGGGGCGATCGTCCCTTCTCGTCCGTCGCTGCCCCACTCCGGCCAGACCGACGCCTTGCGGCCGGCGTGCGCCAACTGCACGCCGGCGGCAGCGCCCTGCGAGTGAATGAACGAGACGATACGGCTCCACGCGGCACCCTGGTCGTTGTTCCAGAGTCCGGTGTCCTGCGGGCTGATGCGGCCCTCCGGGCTCACCGCCGTGGCCTCCGCGATGACGAGGCCCGTGCCTCCAGCCGCGATCGAGCCGAGATGCACCAGGTGCCAATCGCGCGGGACCCCGTCCTTCGCCTCGATCGAATACTGGCACATGGGCGCCGCCCAGATGCGGTTCCGGATCGTCAGGTTGCGGATGGTGAGCGGTTCGAACAGGGCGGCCACGAGGCTCCTCTGGTGGTGGTGCGGCGATGGTGGTTGTGACGGCAGTGCAGGCGATGGCTACGAAGTGGGCGCCAGCGACGTGAGGAAGGCACGCAGGCGTTCGGCGTTCGTGAACACGTGCCCGGTGATTCCGAGAGCCTCGGCACCGCGCACGTTGACCTCCTTGTTATCGACGAACACGGTCTGCTCCGCTGTGATTCCCAACGCGTTGATGACGTGCTCGAAGATCGACGCGGCCGGCTTGATCATGTTCAGTTCGCCGCTGACGAAAACCGCCTCGAACAGGTCGCCGAGCGGGCTGTGCCTGAAGTAGCTGCCGAAGTCGCGGCCGGCATTCGACAGCAGCGCCATCCGTGTTCCGCCGTCGCGCAGCTCGAAGAGCACGTCGAGCGTGTCGGTGTCCGCGCTCAGCCAGCTGCGGTAGTCGGTCACCCAGAGCTGATGGATGCGCGAATCGCTCCAATCGGCGTCGAGCTCCTGCGCCATCCGCCGCCAGTAATCGGTCACCGCAAGCGTGCCTTCGTCGAGCTCGTCTCGGCGGTGCCAGTACGCCGGCCAGAAACGGTCCGCCTGCACGCCGGAGACGGCGACGAGCGCGTCGCGATCCGCCTCGGACGGACTGCGCGAGATGACCTCGCCGTAGTCGAAGACGATCACTCGGCCGGGAATGCTGATCGGCATGTGTTGATACTCCCTCGCTCTCGGATTCAACCTATCGTGAAGGTATGAACGATCAGGATGCCCGCGACAGTGCCCGCGCGTGGAGTGCAGACGATGCTCGAGCCTGGATCGCCGTGCCGGAAGCCGACTCGGACAAGTACGCACGCGGCGTGCTCGGTGTCGTGACCGGATCTGCACGCTACCCGGGGGCCGCCGTGCTCGGGGTGGACGCCGCGGCTCGATGCGGTGTCGGCATGGTGCGCTACATCGGCGATGAGCGCGCGAGCGACTTCGTGCTGCATCGCCGCCCGGAGGTCGTGACGGCGCCGGGGCGCGTGCAGGCGTGGCTGCTCGGCTCCGGAATGGATGCGGAGACACGCGGCGATGAGGCGACAGCGCGTCTGCGCGACGCCGTGCAGCAGACGGTGCCCGCCGTGATCGATGCAGGCGCGCTCGACCTCGTAGGCGAGGCCGCCGGCCCGGTGGTGGTGACGCCGCACTTTCGCGAACTCGCCCGCGTGCTGGCGTCGCGGGATCTCGACTGCTCGGCCGCCGAGATCGCGGCCAGTCCGGCGCGCTGGGCCGCTCTGGCCGCGCGAACGCTGCAGGCGACCGTTCTGCTCAAGGGAAACACGACGCATGTCGCGTCCCCGGATGGCGAGGCGTTCGCGGTGCAACTGGCGCCGGCCTGGCTGGCCACGGCGGGCAGCGGTGACGTGCTCGGCGGCATCCTCGGGGCGCTCGTGGCCACGCATGCAGACGCGATCGAACGCGAAGGTCACGGCGCGCTTGTGCGGCTTGGGGCGACCGCTGCCGCCATCCACGGACTCGCGGCCGAACGAGCATCCGGTGGCGGCCCGATCGTCGCGCTCGACGTTGCGGAGGCCGTGCCGGCGACGATCGCGGCGTTGCTGGGTGTCGGGGGCTGACGGGGCGTTGGGGCTGTCGCGGCTGTCGGGGGTGATGCGGCTGACGGGCCTGTCGGGGCTGACGTGCCGTCCCACCGCCGAGAGTGACCCTTGGTGCCGAGAGTGTGAGTGCAGACGGTCGCTCTCGGCGCGAACGGTCTTTCTCGGCGCGAACGGTCTTTCTCGGCGCGAACGGTCGCTCTCGGCGCGAACGGTCGCTCTCGGCGCGAACGGTCTTTCTCGGCGCGAACGGTCGCCTCGTAGGAGCGGGACCCGGGCATTGCGCCAGTACGATGGTGGTCATGGCGTCTGAGACCGCTGCACGCCCCGCCGACGCCGAGCGAATTCCGCCTGCACAGCGCGTTGCGGCGCTCGCGCGGCATCCGGTCGCACTTTGGATCGCCTTTCTGGCCGTGCACCTGTGGCTCGGCTGGCTCTGCCTGCACGCCGACAACCTGCCGATGGGCGATGTGACCTTGGTATACAAGCCGTGGGCCCAGCAGGCGCAGACGGGCATGGCCATCGTGGGCATCACCGTTCCGTGGGTGTATCCGCCGCTCGCGCTCATTCCGGTGATGTTGCCGCTTCTGGCCGGCGTCGCCAACTACGCCGGCGGCTGGCTCACGATGGTGCTGCTGTTCGATGCCGTCGCCTTCGCGATGCTCACCGTGCGAGGCGAGCGTCGCCGCATTGCCGCCGCGTGGTGGTGGCTCGCCTTCCTGGCCGTGCTCGGACCGATCGCGATCGCCAGGCTCGACACCGTGTCGGTCGCCATCGTCATCGTGGCCATGCTGTTGCTGCGCACCCGACCCCGCGTGGCAGCGGTGCTCCTGGCCGTCGCCACCTGGATCAAGGTGTGGCCAGCCGCTATCATCGCCGCGGTCTTCATCGTCAGCCGCGAGAGATGGCGGATGCTCCTGGCCGCGTTCGCGACCAGCCTCGTCGTCGTGGTCCTTGCCCTGACCTTCGGCAGCGCGTCCAACCTGTTCAGTTTCATCACGCAGCAGACCGGTCGTGGACTTCAGATCGAAGCGCCGGTCAGTCTGCCGTGGATGTGGGCCGCCGCCGCGCACCTGCCTGGCAGCTTCGTGTACTACGACCAGAACATCCTCACCTTCCAGGTGACGGGCCCAGGGATCGACCTGGCCAGCGCCCTGATGACGCCGCTGTTGGCGATCGTCGTGGTGACCGTGGCGATGATCGGCATCCGGGCGACGTATCGCGGAGCGCCCGCCCTGACCGTTCTGCCGCCGCTGAGCCTCGCCATGGTCGCCGCTCTGATCGCGTTCAACAAGGTCGGATCGCCGCAGTACATCGCGTGGCTGGCCGTCCCCGTGATCATCGGCATCGTCTGCAGCGGCAGGCGGTTCAGGACTGCCGCCATTCTGGTCGGAATCACCGGCGGGCTGACCCAGCTGATCTACCCGTACCTGTACAACCTGCTGCTGAGCGTCAACCCGGTCATCGTCGGCGTGCTGACCCTCCGCAACGTGATGGAGTTCGTCATACTCGGCTATGCGCTGGTCGCGCTGTGGCGGACGGGGGACACCGCAGCCCCCGACGTCGACCAGGAGCGGGTCGTCGAGTTCGACGAGGACTCCTGGCCGTTGACCGAAACCGACAATCGAAAGGAATGACCATCATGCTCGTTGCATTCTCTGTGTCTCCAGGCGGTGGCGGAAACCCCGACGGGTCCGTTCATGACGCCGTTGCCGCTGCCGTCGAAATTGTGCGTGCGTCCGGGCTGCCCAACCGCACCGATTCCATGTTCACCACGATCGAGGGGGACTGGGACGAGGTGTTCGACGTCGTCAAGCGTGCAACCGAAGCGGTCGGCGCGTACGGCAACCGCGTCTCGCTCGTGCTGAAGGCGGACATCCGCCCTGGCCACACGGGCGAACTGACCGGCAAGGTCGAGCGACTCGAATCCGCGCTGCAGGCGCGATCCGAGGGCTGACCGCCGCGGAGTCGAATCGATTCGAATTTCGGACGGGGTGACCGTACGATTACAGCATGACCCCTCGCATCGACGGGCCGACGCAGCTGTCGTCGGCCCGAACTCGTCTTGCCCTGCTTGCGCTGGCGCTCGGCGGATTCGGCATCGGATCCACGGAGTTCGTCGCCATGGGTCTGCTGCCCAACCTTGCGCATGACCTGCTGCCCAGTCTGTACAGCTCCTCGCCCGCTGATGCGAACGCCCAGGCCGGCCTGCTGATCTCGGCATACGCGCTCGGCGTCGTCGTCGGCGCGCCAACGATTGCGGCGCTGGCCGCCAGGTGGCCGCGCAAACGGCTGCTGCTCGGCCTGCTCATCACGTTCACGCTCGGCACGATCGCCTCGGCGCTCGCGCCCACGTTCGGCCTCGTGCTTCTGGCCAGGTTCGTCTGCGGGCTTCCGCACGGCGCATACTTCGGCATCGCGTCGCTGGTGGCCGCATCCCTCATGGGACCAGGCAAGCGCGGCAGGGGAGTGGCGTTCGTGCTCTCCGGCCTGACGATCGCCAACGTGATCGGCGTGCCGAGCATCACCTGGCTCGGGCAGCATGCAGGATGGCGCGTCGCCTACCTGGTGGTCGCAGCCATCTTCGCCGTGACGTTCATCGCCGTGCTTGCGGCCGTTCCGCTGCAGCCCGGAAACCCTCGGGCGACGTTCCGCCGCGAGCTGCGCGCGTTCGGCAGGCTGCAGGTCTGGTTCGCGCTCGCCGTGGGCGCCGTGGGGTTCGGCGGATTCTTCGCACTGTACACATACATCGCCCCGATCGTCACCGATGTCACCGGGTTGCCCGAGTTCGCCGTGCCGCTGACACTCGTGGTCGTTGGACTCGGCATGACGGTCGGCAACCTCGTCGGTGGGTGGATGGCCGACCGCAGCGTGCAGCGCACCATGCTCGTGTTCTTCTGCGTGCTGATCGCCGCGTTGATCTGGATCGGCACAACCGCGCAGATACCCGCCGCCATGCTGGTCGGCGTGTTCCTGGTGGGCGCGGCATCCTCGGCGATCTCGCCCGCCATTCAGACCAGGCTGATGGATGTCGCCCGCGACAGCCAGTCGATCGCCGCCGCCCTCAACCACTCTGCGCTGAACATCGGCAATTCGCTCGGTGCATACCTCGGCGGTGCCGTTATCGCCGCGGGGCTCGGCTATCGTGCGCCCGTCTGGGTCGGCGTTGCCGTCAGCATCCTGGGCCTGCTGCTTGCGATCGCGACGTTTGCGCTCGACCGGTCGCGCACGCGGCGCGGGATCGTGGTTCAGCCGCCGACCGGCGAGATCGCAACGGCGCCGGTCAACGCGGTGTAGTCGGCGGGAGCGCTGCCACCGAACCGCGGCCACCGAACCGCGACCACCGAAGTGCAACCGCCGAACTACGGCCGCCGAACCGCGACCACAATTCAGGTGAGACGGGCCGTCGGCTGGATTATCCGCTCGGCGTCGCGTCCTACCTGAATTCCGGTCGTCTACGAGCGGATGCGGCACCTCGGGCGACGAGCCGAGTTCGTGCCGCGGCGCGCCGGATTCATGCGGGCGATGAGCTGAGTTCGTCCGGTGACGTGCCGAGTTCGTGCGGTCGGCGACGGGGTCAGTCGCCCTGCAACAGGATTCCGTCGATGATCGCGCGCTTGCGCAGTGCGACCTTGGTGCCGACGTCGTAACCGGCGACACGGTACTTCTCCCGGATGCGCTTGAGGTAGCTCTTCGCCGTCTCATCCGAGATGCCGAGCTTGAACGCCACAGACTTCACTGGCTCGCCCGCGCCGTACAGCGCCATCACGCGGCGCTCCTGCGCGCTCAGCTTGGGTGCTCCGCCGATGTCGCCCTGGCTGAGCGCGAGGTCGAGCTCCGCCGAGATGTACGACTCGCCTGCGCTCGCGGCGCGGATCGCCTCCACGATCATCTCGGCGCCCTCGCTCTTCACGAGGTAGCCGAGCGCGCCGGCGGCGAGCGCCTCGCGCACGACGTTCGGCTCGGAGTATGTGCTCATCAGCACCGTCTTGACCCCCGTGGTCTTCAGCGTGGAGAGCTTGACGGACACCGGGATGTTGTCTTTCAGATCGAGGTCGAGCAGAACGACATCGACGGGGAACTCCGGGTGCGTGAGCAGTTCGGGCCAGGTGGCGACGGCTGCGACCATCGTGATGTCGTCCGCGGCGCTGCGAATCCATTCGGTCAGCGCTCCGAGCAACATCTTGTGATCATCGACGATGGCGATCCTGATGGGCTGTGCTGTGTCGCTCACTGTTGGCCTTCCATTACTCACGCTCAACCGGCAGATCGTTCCAGGTCGCAATCGACGTCGACACGCAAGGCCGTCCCCTGATTGGATTCTGTGAAATCGCCTACCTTACCGATAGCTTGCCATACCGCCGGGTCTACCTGTTTTCGCGGCACACCGCTCGCTTCGAATCCGATCGCGATGCGGCGGTCCGAGATTCCGTCACGTTCCGGTTGCCGCAAATCGACCCGCAGGCGCTGTGTTGCGCGCGACAGGTCGCCGGCGAACAGCCAGATCGCCGACAGCAGGGCGTCGCGTTGTCCGGTCGACAGGTGCGCGGCCAGGCCGTCCGGGTCGGTGACGGTCACGACCGGGCCGAGGACGGCGGATTCGGAGACCGCGTGGTACAGCCAGGTGCGT
>Ga0164242_10007272_pt1 | contig 12122 bp, 6 predicted proteins | sample OricomgcompostMG_FD_108783 | JGI IMG/M metagenome (GOLD analysis project Ga0164242, IMG submission 108783) | Miracle-Growth compost microbial communities from Emeryville, California, USA - Original compost - Miracle growth compost (MG) ... | reverse complement strand
GTGGAAACCATTCCCACCGGATCGCTGTCGCTGGACATCGCGCTGGGCGGCGGCTTGCCGCGCGGGCGCATTGTGGAAATTTTTGGCCCGGAAGGCGGCGGCAAAACCACGCTGACCTTGCACGCCGTGGCCGAGGCGCAGCGGCAGGGCGGCATTTGCGCGTTCGTGGATGCGGAACACGCGCTGGATCCGGCCTATGCGCGGGCGCTGGGCGTGGATGTGGATAATCTCTATGTGGCGCAGCCGGACAACGGCGAACAGGCATTGGAAATTGCCGACACGCTGGTGCGCAGCGGATCGATTGATCTGATCGTGATTGACTCGGTGGCGGCGCTCACGCCGCGCGCCGAAATCGAAGGCGAAATGGGCGAGTTGCAAGTGGGCGCTCAGGCGCGTTTGATGAGCCAGGGCTGCCGCAAACTCGCTTCCACAGTGGGGCGCTCCGGCGCGGTAGTTATTTTCATCAACCAGATCCGCGAAAAAATCGGTGTGATGTTTGGTTCTCCCGAAACCACTCCGGGCGGACGCGCGCTGAAGTTTTTCGCTTCGGTGCGAATGCGTGTTTCGCGGATTGAAGCCATCAAAAACGGCACGGAAGAAATTGGCGCACGCACCCGCGTCAAGATCATGAAAAACAAAATCGCGCCGCCATTCCGCATTGCCGAGTTCGACATGATCTTTGGCCAGGGCATTTCCAAGTATGGCGATATTTTAGATCTGGCGCTGGCAGCAGATTTGGTGCAAAAAGGTGGTGCCTGGTTCACGATTAACGAGGAACGTTTCCAGGGCCGCGATAATGCGTTGGCATATCTGAAGGCCAATCAGGACCTAGCGATGCAATACGAAAAGAGCATTCGCAGTATTTACGGACTGGATGGATCATTGGAACCACCGATAGACGAAGCTGAAGATGAGGATGCTGAGGAATAAAAGTACTTTTAATTAACCACAAAGAAAACACACCGTTTTTTTTCGTTGTGCTCTTCCCGTTTTCTTTGTGGTTAATTGATTAAAAACAGAGTGGTTATTTATGGACGTTTCAGAGTTGTGTGATGTCGTGCGTCAAACGGCTTATAACGTCCTTGTTTATCACAAAAATGGGTATTGGGAAAAAATCTATGAGAATGGACGAGGCGATTAAGGACGCCTGTGCTGAGCCGGATTTCGCCCGTTCTAACCTATTAATAACCCAGTTGCACTACTTCCTTTCGGAGGCGCTCGCCAACAGTCTTGGACGTGAAGGTGGCCCGAACTTCCACTCCTGGACGGTCTGGGGTTCGCGCAAAGCCGGCGTCACCATCCGACAGGAAGATTTGGACGACGCCATCCACAACGCCACCATGACAGCGGGCGTCGTCGGCTGCCTTATTGGCGCCGCAACCGGATTCTTAGCTGGACGCGGACGCGACGACATGCCTGACTCTCTCAACGCGATAACAGGAGCACTTATCGGAGTTCTAAGCGGAGGCTGGACCGGAAAGCAGATTGCCATCTGGAGCCGCGAGAAGGCCGCAAGGCTCGTGCTCAAAGGCAATCAAATCGTACTGCAAGATATAGGAAAACAGTCGGCGCGCTTTCTGGAGTTGCTCGAAAATGGCGCTACCAAACAAGGCAGACAAGCATTTTTCGCCGGCCTGCGCCCTGGCCCCACTGAGCACCACGGGCAAGATCGTCTCGCAACCGCATTCCATTCCTACCTCGCAGCTTTCGACTCAAGTAACCTTAAAACTAAACGCGCGGCCATGATCGCCGGTAACTGCGAGATCGTTTATCACGAGCACATTCGGCTGGAACCCTACATTCGCGGCGCTATGCCGTGGATCATCCGACGCTGCACCACGCAGAGATCGATGTTCTACGAAATCGGCGATAAAGTTCTAACCGTCAGCGAAAACCTTCCCGGCATTTCCACAACCACGGCTGCCAAAAACTGGGCAAACTTCGAGGAACGCATGCGCTACATCTTCGCTCTCTTCCAGCAATTCCACACTGCTCCGGAAGTATTCGCCACGCCTTTCCCAAAATCCGAAATGGATTCGTCTATTCTTCAAAAGTACTTTTAAGGCAATTAAAAAAATCCGAACTAAAATTATGAGCTGTGTGATTTTCCATGTTATAATGTAAAAAATTCAGAGAGAGAGATTGACATGAAAAAAATTATTTTCCTACGCCACATCAAAAGTACTTTTTACGCCTGTGTTTTATTATTGAGTTGCGGAATGTGTCTCGCGCAAAATTCCACTAATATCGCACAGGGCGAATTGCGGCTGGATGGAAGCGTGACGAGCTTCAACGCCGCTACTGGCGATTTGACATTAAACGCCGAGTCATTCACGGTGGCATCTGGTAAGAGTAGCGACATCAATCCTGCTAAATCGAAGTCGATTTTGATCAATGCACAAACGCAAGTCGTGGATGCCAATGGCAAAGCCGCGGCCAAATCCGCTCTGAAGAATGGCATTGAGATAGCCGTGATCGGCATCGACGGCGGCAGCGGCAAATCCTTAACGGCGCGTGTTGTGATTTTGCTGAATGCGATTTCCAGCGCCACAACTCCAACCCCGAAAGTGACAAATAAAAGCGGTTTGCAAGCGGGCGAATACCTGCTGAACGGACAAGTCAAAGGCGTGTTTTCCGCCGAGACAATTATCGTTACCATTTATAAACGCACCGACGCGCAGGGCAAAGTGGAAGAACTGGGACGGCCGATGGAACAAAAAATTCATCTCAGCGGGAACACCAAAATCATCTCTGCCGAAGACGCAAAAAAGACATTAACAGTGGGCGACATCAAACTCGGGCAACGCATCGCAGTCGTAGGAAAATATGGCGGAGAAGAGGATCCTTTTAACGCGCGTGAGATGGTGCTGCGCAAAGAAGAAGAACATGATTTACAGGCCGCCGGCAGCGTTTCCGTTCATCCCTTAGTGGCGCAATTATTAAGACAAGGGCGGGATGCCTATCACGCGGGTTCTTTTCCGGAAGCTCTGCAATTTGATCTGAAAGCCAGTCAAATGGCCGAAAGCGTCGGCGATATTATCGGAAATTCGGTTGCCCAAAATTCGCTAGGCTTAACATATGACGCCATGAACCAGCCTAAGTTGGCGTTAGCGGCCTATCAAGCCTCCATCAATTATGCGAACAGCAAAGGTGACCAAATTTCCGCCGCCATTGCGATGGATAATTTAGGTGGACACTATTTGTCAAACGCAGATTTTGCAAACGCCGTTAAAAGCTATGATGCAGCATTAGCATGGACCGAATCTCTTAATTTTTCTGGAAAAGAACAAATGAAAGAGAGTATCTATTTTAATAAAGCAATCGCACTGGAAATATCCGGCCAGATTGACAAGGCTATTCCTACCATGCAAATGGCGCTGAATTCCTCCCGCCAATTAAGTGATGTTGAAATGCAGGCACAAAGTAATGTTCATCTGGCGACTTTAAATTTCCGAACCGACCATACCAATGAAGCTATCAATAATGCTCACCAGGCCGCGGAACTATTGCCACAAGTGAAAGATAAATCGGAACAAGCGATACTATGGTCAGAGGTATATATTATTCTTAAATCAGCCGGCGATTCTCAAGCGGATGGAGCGTATACGAATGCTACTCAACTTTACACAGAACTCAAGAATCAGGAAAAATTAGATAGACTCAGTGAAGTGAAGACAGAGTTGGAAATTGTAGCTGAATCGAAAACAGAAATTGCCAAGTCAAAGAAGTTAATCAACGAAGCAGATGAAATGATTAAGGCAATGCAAAAATTACACGAACCCTCAAAGACACCACCCAAATGATCGAACCACAACAACCACAATCCTCCCAGGCAAAGCCGCTCTGGAGCGGCCGTTTTTCTACCGCACCCGACGCAGCCATGATGCGCTTTTCCACCTCGCTTCCAGTTGATGCGCGTTTGTGGCATTATGACATCACCGGCTCCATCGCCCATGTGCGCATGTTGGCAACACAGGGAATTTTGGCGCAGGCTGAAGCGGATGAAATTCAAAATGGCCTGGAACAAATTGCCGCTGATATCGATCGCGGCTGGCTCACTTTTCACGATGCACCAGACGAAGATATTCATTCTTTTGTAGAACGAAATCTCACCGAACGCATTGGTGCAGTTGCGGGGAAATTGCACACTGCCCGCTCGCGCAATGATCAAGTAGCGCTTGATGTGCGGCTTTATTTAAAAGACGCATTGCTGGAAACGCAACGCGAAGTACGCGAGCTGCAGAAAGTACTTTTGAGCCGCGCCGAAGGACATCTTTCCACCATTTTACCGGGATATACGCATCTGCAACGCGCTCAACCAGTTTTGCTGGCGCATCATTTGTTAGCTTATGTGCAAATGCTGCAACGCGATACCGAGCGATTGGCGCAAAACTTTGTGCGCGCTGATGTGTTGCCATTGGGCGCGGCGGCATTGGCCGGAACGACATTTCCCATTGACCGCCATTTGGTCGCCAGCGAATTAGGCTTTTCGCAGGTTTCCGAAAATTCGATGGACACCGTTGCAGATCGCGATCATCTGCTTGAAAGTACTTTTACGCTGTCGCTAGTGATGTTGCATCTGTCGCGATTGGCCGAAGAAATCGTCATGTGGAGCGCGCCGGAGTTTGGCTTTGTCACTTTGGATGACCGCTTTTCCACCGGATCTTCGATTATGCCGCAAAAGAAAAATCCTGATTCGATGGAATTGGTGCGCGGCAAATCAGCGCGCGTGGTGGGCGATTTGATGCAGTTGATCACGCTGATAAAAGCGCTGCCATTAACTTATAATCGCGATTTGCAAGAAGACAAAGAACCATTATTCGACGCCTTCGACACCGCTATTTCCGCGCTGCAAATTACGCGTGGTGTAATAGAAACCGCTACCTTCCATGTGAAAATAATGCACGCCGCATCCTCTGGCGGATTTTCCACTGCAACCGATGTGGCCGATTATCTGGTGCGTCGCGGTTTGCCATTTCGCGAGGCGCACGAAGTCGTCGGCAAAGTAGTACAAGTGTGCGAAAGCCAGAATAAACAGTTGGAAGAATTAGCGCTTTACGAATGGCAAAACATCGACGAACGTTTCGACAATCGCGTGCTGGACTGCGTGAAAGTGGAAGATAGCATTGGCGCCCGTGATAGTTATGGCGGAACGTCACCATCAAGAGTACGCGAGCAATTGGATAAAGTAAGGAAGTTGATTGTAGGTGATTCCGAAGCCGCAGGTCTTTAGCCTATTTAAGACTATAAAAGTACTTTATAAAAGAGAAATAACAATCTATAAACCGAGGATTCAACAATGGCAGCCACAAAAAAAGATACATCCGCAAAAACGCTCACTTTGATGCGCGGCTATCGTGACAAACAGTTACTGCACAACGCCGCCAAGGCGCGCGAACGTCGTTGGGATTATCCGCGATTAATGTGTCAATGGCTATTGGAAGACACGGCGCGGCGCGTGGAGGAATCCAAAAAACTCTTCGGTGAAAAATTTTTCCGCGGCGATTGTCATTCGCACACACAGCATTCCGACGGCATTGGCACCGTGGCGGAAACCGCTGCAATGGTGAAAGCTGCCCGACTTGACTTTCAATTCGTCACCGATCACTGGGGCCTGACGCAAGCGCCCGAATGCCGTGAACATGGGCTTTGGTATGGTCAGGAGCCAGTAACCAAAGATCATCACATGGTGATTTTGGGACTGGAAAGTGCCTTCACGCCGCAGATGGATTTTTTGCAAGATGTGGCTGATGCCAAAAAACTCGGCGCCACCGTTTGCGTGCCGCATCCCACCGGCTGGTGGCCAACTCGTGTGTATACAAAAGAGCAAACTGATTTATTGGAACAACTCCCCGATCCCTTTTTAATGGAAATTTGCAACGGCGCCAATAACATCGTGCGCGCCACGGATTATACCGATGAATCGGCCGTCCAATTGTGGGATCATTTGTTGGGAATAGGAAAAGTTGTATACGCCATGGGCAACACCGACGCGCACGCGCCGCACAGCATCGGTATGGTGTGGAACGGCGTTTTCGCGCAGCGTTGTTCCAAAACTGCCATTCTCAAAACGCTCCGCGAAGGCCGCCATTTCGTTTCCGAAGCGCCATTAGTGGATTTGCAAGCCGGCAAAATTGGAATCAGCGGAACGGTAAAGAAAACAAAAACCCTCAAGTTGAATATCAACGCAGTGGATTCCAGAGGCCTTGCAAAAGTACTTTTAATAGCTGATGGCAAAGTGGTGAAGAAATGGAATTTGGAAAATGAGGCACAATTAAAAGTGTCGCTGCCATTTCCACCGCGCGCCAAAAGATATGTTCGTTTGGAAGCTATTGCCAGCGACGCCAAACGCGCTTATAGTAATCCGATTTTTGTGGAGTAATTCCTCCCCTTATAACCCGGATACTTCACAACCATTTCAATAGTTCTATGAACATTATAATTTCCGCGAGATAAGTCCCCCTTTTTAAAGGGGATTATAATTTTTGCCCACTTTTAAATTTTACGGAAAAGCATTATGCCCCAAAAATCCCCCTAAATCCCCCTTTGAAAAGGGGGACTTTCGAAATTCACACTGCATTGTGAATGTTGTGAATTATCCGGGTATAAAGCTACTATGTACCCATATTTTTTCCAGAGTGTCATTTCGACCGAAGCGAGGAACGAGCGCAGTGGAGAAATCTTGCTTTTAAAATTATTTTGTAGCCAAACGGCAAGATTTCTCCACTCCAAAATTTGCTGAGACAAATTTTCCGGTCGAAATGACACAATACAAACTTGTGAGCTCACCGTAGCTTTACAAGGGGGAATTACCTCGCGGAAATCGCTGTTTTACAGCACCGTTTGAAAAGTTACCGGAGTATTGAAAAGTACTTTTACAATCCTTTACGTAACCCCAGCGTCCCTTCCCAGCCAGAATATTGAGCGCCGCTGATATTGAAGAGATAACCGGCGGAACCGTAAATACTCCAGCCACCATTGCTGGAAGCTCCTTTAGTGAAGCCCAATTGCAGTTCGCCGCTGGTGCCACCGATGGGCGTTTCAAAGCTGTTGCCCAAACTGCTGACGCTGGCGTCGCCGGAAAATGTGTGCCAGATATTCGCGCGCAGCCACGGCAGAAACTTCTTGCCACTTTGGGGATTCCCATACAAACGCACGCCAAATCGTCCGGTGATAGAATTGAGGCTGGAGAGCTTCAACTTGCTGCCATCGTTAAGTGCCACATCGTTTACGTCGGTATATTGATCGATAATCTGCGCCTGCACTTCGCGAATGATGCTGGCGTGTGGATGGAATTGCTGCCCCACTTCCAATGACAATGCATAACTGTTACCGCTGGGGCTAATATCATCTGTGGCGCTTTTCGCGCTGATGCCGCTCAAGCGGGAATACTGCGCCACGGCGTCCAGATACCAATTGCGGGAAGAGTACTTTGTGTAGTAAGCGCCAAACGTGGTGGCATCCAAATCAAGGCTTGCTATATTATCGCCATGCTGGGTGGCGTCGCCATTGGAAGATGCGTAAGCCACGTACAACCCGGCATATTTGCGATTGCCTGTCTGGTCGCCGTTAGCCAGCAGATCAATGCCCGCCTGCGCGCCCCACACTTTGCTGTCAAAACCAAAACCATTGGAATCGTTGGCATCATACTTATTGGATTGACCAAAGGTGCGCGCCCAGATGCCTTTTTGGGAATTGGCGTTATCAGAAAGTACTTTTTCATCGCGCTGGCGATCATGCACATTGGAAAGCGTCGATAATGCTGTGCGCGATCCCAAAATCGGCAAGACGCCCGCGGCCACCGCTGCCGGACTTGCAGTGCTTTGCAAATTCCAGGTAGGATCGCCGACTTTATTCAGTGCGTAACTATACAACCCGGCGCTGAGCGGATGATCCAACGCGAAAGCATTCGAGGAAGAAGTTCCATCCACAATCACAATCGGAATGCCATCGCCCGTGGTGGGCTGACCAAGCCCGGCAACTATGTTTACATTCACACCAGTGGTGCCACCGCTGACGTTATCCACGTGTAGCTGATCAGATTGGCCGGTGGCAATATTCGTATCCACATAAAGCGTGCCGCCGTTGGCGTTGAAAACGCCACTGCCTCCGCCGCTGACAAAAGTGTTGATGCTGCCATTGCTGGTGAAAGTGATGCTATCGCCGACATGACCATCTTGCATCATGATGCTACTGCCGGGGTTGCTATTTACGGTTTCAATGCCGTTGATGATAGTCGTGGCATTGCCAGTATCGTTGGACGCCAGAAAATTGCCGTTGTTAGTAAAGGTGTCGTTGCCATCGCCAAAATCGCTGGTGCCGCCAGTACTATTCCAGGTGTTGGTGTTGATTAATGTATCGTTTTCGATATCTGCCTGGACGCTGCCAATCAAAGTTCCCTTATTTTCAATTGTCGCCGTGCCGCTGGAATTAGCAATAATATAAATGGCCAAATCACTTGTGCTGAGCGAAGAATTACGGACGATGCTATCGGGATTTATGGTGATGTTGATAGGGTGAAGATTGTTTGTTGAACCATACATTTCCGCATCAATACCCGCATCTGCACCTTCCACCACACCATTGGTTGTAACGTTGATAAAGCCACTGCCTGAATTATAAGCTCCAATTCCGATAGAACCGCCGCTGGCATTATTGACAGTGACTGTTAGATTTGTCGCATCCTCATCATCGTTGTCCGCATATATCGCATAACCCGTTGCTCCCACGACATTTCCGGTTGACGTGACAGAAGTGTCTGTTCCAGAAGCGAAAACGTCAATTCCATCAACTCCACCAGTCACATTTCCATGTGCTGTAACGCTGGTAGTTCCTGTACTATCATTCTCTACAGAAATGCCGTAGTAGGTACTGGTGACGTCGTTTACATCAACGATCACATCCTTTCCGTCTTCCAAGTTGGTGACCGCCACTGCTGCGGCACTATAATAGGGATTACTTTCGTTCACTCCGGTGGCTTCGATCAATCCTGTTGTGGTAATGCTTAAATTACCTGTTCCGTAATTCACAGCATTAATCCCATAATGATCACCGGAAACGTTATTCGCATTGATTGTGAAATCTGCACCATAATTGGTAGCCAGAATCCCGTAGCCATCTTCTCCATTCTGAACAACGTTTCCTTTGGTAGTGATGCTCATAGAGCCGGAACCGTAATTATCGGCATCAATTCCCGCATACTTACCGCTAATCGTGGCATTGGCATTGTTTGCAAGCAGAGTGAGGTTTCCTGAGCTTTCATTGCCGACAGCAATACCAGTGCTGTTAATTGATGTTCCCATAACATCGCCACCGACCGTAATAAGGGCATCATTGTTTGTCCCGTTATTGCTCACAAGCATACCGGCGACGCCGCCCTGTATGGTGGAATTTGCACCTGTGGTTACTGTTAGACCTGTTGAAGATGCATCATTTTGCACGCTAATACCATAGCCATTGGTAGCTGTGACATTAGCATTGGCTGTGACGGAAGTGACGCCGCGGCCTGCGCTTTCCACTTCTATACCATTATTCTTGCCCTTGACATCGCCATTGGTGATTACAGTTACACCACCAATGGCGTTACTGTTACCATTGTTCGCATAAATTCCATCATTGGCGGTTCCTGTCACAGTGCCAGTGGTAGTAATGGTCGTAGCGCCACTCCCCATATTTTTGGCGTAAATGCCGGAACTTCCCCCCCGTACATTATTTGCTGTTATATCCAAAGTAGTGGTGTTAGATGCGTAATTTTGCACAAAAATACCAAAATTTGTTATTGCAGTAACATCACCCAAAGCGGTAACGGAAGTTGCGCCGCTGCCATTGTTTTGGGCATAAATAGCTGAAGATCCCGCGCTCACATCATTAGCTTGAATCGTCAAGCCGCTACCTTTCAATTGTCCGGTATAAATACCATCAGAATTCGCGTCAGTTCCCGTCACTGTTCCATTGGCAATGATCGTCGTTTGCCCATGATTGGCCTTAGTGACATTAATACCATTTTGGCCACCGGTAACATTATTTGTTGTTATATCCAGATTTGTTCCCGACTGCGAAACGCTGATTCCATTAAAATTTGTTCCTGTAATATCTCCGGTCACATTAATAGACGTGGCGCCGCTTCCCTGATTGGTTACAGCAATGCCATCGGTATTGCCCTGGATCGTTCCTGCGGTATTAATAGTGACGGCGCCCGGTTTGCTTCCATTGTCACCCGTGGAATAAACAAATAGGCCTTGGCTTTCCGTAGAATTCAGTGACGAAATATTGTTGGGACTGGGATCCTGATCATGATAGTTAATTTCTCCACTTCCCGTGATGCTGACTGCGATACCAGTTGCCGTCACATTAAAACCATTCTCCACAACAACATCAACAACAGAATCCGGATCAGTATTGATCACTTGCGACGTAATCTGGGTTCCCTCCAGTGTATGCGTGTCAGCTTTGACTACCTGCGGCGCGGTAATCAAAGCGCCACCAACGGCGGCTGTTAATAAAAGCTGACGCAAATGCTTGCGCGTTTTGGCAGAGACTTTATCTCCATTTCCCATGTTTTGCCATGTGTCAAACCCGGGCGTCTTCGTGTGTAAACTGTTTGTCATTGCACTTCACTATAGATAATTATTTTCCGGAAGCTTATATCGTCATGAACGCGATCAAATATATTCCTGATTTGGCTTACATTATAGGCCAGGTAATACCACAAAACAATATAACATTTACTAAAAGTACTTTTATCCGCAACGGCACATAAGGCTTTAGCTGTTAATAATCGCCTTATCCATCAACGCATAATTCTCCACCACCGGTTGAAATTCCATCAAATCCAGCACCTGCGTTTGCAAATCAATACCCGCCGCCAGCTCGCGCAATTCCAATCCGCGTTCCGTCAATTCAAACACCGCGCGCTCAGTGACGAAAAGTACTTTTTGTCCGCGCTGCAACGCCGACGGACCGTGAAAACACACTTGTCCTATTTGATTGACGAATTTGCCGTGTTTGCCTTCTTGCAAAATTTGCAATTGGCCATCCTGCGTTTGCACTTTCAATCCGCCCGCCGTGAATGTACAACAAAAAACCACGCGCCGCGCGTTGGAAGAGATATTCAAAAATCCGCCCACGCCCGCAAACCGTCCGGCGAAACTGCTGACATTGACGCTGCCCTGCCCGTCGATTTCCACCGCGCCCAACACCGCAATATCAAGACCGCCGCCATCGTAATAATCGAACATGGACGGCTGATCAATAATCGCTTCGGGGCAAGTGCTGCAACCAAAACTCAATCCGCCCGCCGGCACGCCGCCGATGGGGCCGGCTTCCACAGTCAGGGTAAATTCATCCAATTTGCCCTCTTCGCTGGCGACCGCGGCGACTGATTCGGGCAGGCCGATTCCCAGATTCACAATTTCGCCGGGTTTAATTTCACGCGAGGCGCGACGTCCGATAATCTTACGTTCCGAAAAATCCATCGGCGGCACGCAGAGATTTCCCTCGCAACGTGATACGTAATTTTCATTGTAACTTTCAGCAAAAGTCTGCTCGTGATGCACGCTATCGGACACCACAATATAATCCACCAAAATGCCCGGCACGCGCACATCTTTGGGATCGCTGATTTCATCGCACAGCTTTTCCACCTGTGCGATGACGATGCCGCCGTGATTTTTGGCCGCCTGCGCAATGGGCAAACCATCGCCGATCAATGCCTCGCGTTCCATTGTTAAATTACCTTTTTTATCCGCACAGGTGGCGCGAATCAACGCCACTTGAATCGGCACCGATTTGTACCAAAGCCATTCCTCGCCATCCAGCGTCACTCGTTCAATGAGTTCTTCCGTGGTCGATTCATTCATCTTCCCCCCGGAATTTTTCGGGTCGATAAACGACTCCATTCCCACCTTGGTAAAAACGCCGGGACGCCTGGCGGCGATTTCACGAAACAATTCGCACACTACTCCCTGCGGAAAATTATACGCTTCGATTTTATTATCCAACGCCAACTTGCCTAACTTGGGCGCCAGATTCCAATGCCCGCCGATGACGCGTTTTACCAAACCCTGATGCGCCAGATGATTTAAGCCGCGATCTTTGGCATCGCCCTGCCCGGCCGCATAAAT
>Ga0164242_10007271_pt1 | contig 12122 bp, 9 predicted proteins | sample OricomgcompostMG_FD_108783 | JGI IMG/M metagenome (GOLD analysis project Ga0164242, IMG submission 108783) | Miracle-Growth compost microbial communities from Emeryville, California, USA - Original compost - Miracle growth compost (MG) ... | reverse complement strand
GTCCCGTATTCTCGTACGAGTCCACAGACCAGAAGCCGGTCGACGGACCCGGCTCGAGACGCTCCCGCTTGCCCGTCTCTCGAGTCTGCGAAACCGAACTCTTCATGAGATCTCGGACGGGGTTGGCTACCTAGTGCCAGCGGAGCGCCGGAGGTTCACCCCTTGGCAACATTAGGTACCAGCGGACTTCCCGAAGACCGCAACCCGAGTACTACCAGCAAGGCGAACAACAACTCGAACGACTCCCTGAACCCCGCAGCGTCGCGCCGCGGCCTGAGGGAGTCGGACACCGCCCCTCGTCGCGGCATGCAGCGGATGTCGCGCGCCGCGAATCGCCCTGCCGTCCCCACGACGACCGCGCCGACGCCGACCGCGAAGCGCAAACCTCGGCTGAGGCCGCTGGCCAATCTCGCCGTCATGGCCATCGCCGGCGGAATCATCGCCACCGTCGCCATCCCCGCTTACGCCTTCAACCCGGCCACCTCCAACCAGGCGTCGTTCGGCACGTCGGTCATCGACGACATGAAGAAGGCGAACTCCCAGACCGCGCACGTCTCGAGCGCGATCGACGGGCCCGTGGCCTCCGGTGACACGTTCAGCGCCACTACCGAACAGCAGCTCGCCGACCAGAAGGCGGCAGCCGAGCGCGCGGCGGCCGCGAAGCAGATGCAGGCGTACGCGGCGGCGTACGACGGGCCGTCGGCATCCGACTACCTCAAGAACCCGCCGTATCCGAACTTCAGCCTGTCACAGGTGTTCGCGGTGGCGCAGCAGTACATCGGCACGCCGTATGTCTATGGCGGCGACACCCCTGCCGGCTTCGACTGCTCGGGCTACGTGATGTTTGTCTATGCCCAGTTCGGCATCTCGCTGCCGCACTCGGCTTCGGCCCAGGGTGCGATGGGAACGCGCATCTCCATTCAGGATGCGCAACCCGGCGACGTCGTCATCATGCTCGGCGGAGCGCACGACGGGTTCTACGCGGGCAACGGCAACATCATGGATGCGCCCGACGTGGGTCGCAGCATCTCGATTCGGCCGATCTGGACCGACGACTTCTACATCGTGCGATACGGCATCTGATCGCGAACGCGGTCGGTCGCGTGACCGGCTGCCGGCCGGGCGGTGAACGCCGGGCTACCACAGGCCAGCGATCGGCGTGCCACAAGGGCGTGGTGCGCCGATCCTGCGTTACCCTGTTGGCCTAGTCAGTTGTCATTCTGGCCACGTTCATCCGTAGCCCGTCCTGGAGAAGCTTCCCCCATGGGAAACCATCGGCATCACAGCCACCACTGCTTCCACCACCACTGTGTGTGGAATCACTAGGCGTCGTCTTCGTGACGGCGCCTTTTTTGTTGCTGTGACGCCGGATCCCCGGCGACGGAGCGGTCGAACGCGAGAGACACGGAAAGCCATTCCGGTCTATCGAGAGGATGTCGATGCGCACACTGGTGCTGAACGCGGGATATGAGCCGTTGGCCGTCGTGAGCTTCAAGCGAGCGCTCGCGCTGGTGATGAGCGCGAAGGCGACGATCATCGAGGTGGATGCCGAGCATCCTGTCTGGACCGTCGACACGGTTTTCGACCGTCCGTCGGTCATCCTGCTCACCCGTTACGTCCACCTGCCCCACGGTCGCGCCGTTCCGGTGTCGCGCCGAGGCGTGCTGCGCAGGGACGGCCACCGCTGCGCGTACTGCGGCAAGAACGCGACCACGATCGACCACGTGCTGCCCAAGTCCCGTGGGGGAGCGGACTCCTGGGACAACCTCGTGGCCTGCTGTCTGCGCTGCAACAACATCAAGGGCGACCGCACCGCGAGCGAGATGGGCTGGTCGCTCACGTTCACACCGCGCATGCCGCACGATCCGGCCTGGATGGTGCGAGGAGTCGAGCACGCGCAGCCCGAGTGGCAGGGATACCTGGAGCCGGCCGCGTGAGGATGCCCCGCTGCCGCTCGGTCGGAATCACACGCCCGGTGTCCGCCTCGCGAGCTCGACGTCGGGCCTATGGAACTGAAGCGACGTTGAGACTACGGCTGCAGCATCGAGACTTGGCTGCGGAATCGAGACTTCGGGTGTGGCATCGAGGCTACGGACAACAGCCATAGTCTGAGTGAAATACGCATAGCCTCGGCACAGGCCGCTTGCGTTCCGCTTCAGCGCTGGCACCTGGAAGCCCACGAACGATGTCGACCGACCGGTAGGATGAGTGCGCCAGCCTCTGTAGCTCAATGGAAGAGCAGTTCCGTCCTAAGGAAACGGTTGGGGGTTCGAGTCCCTCCAGGGGCACCGTTGCGAGTGTCGTGAGATCCGTGGAGTTACGCGGATGTTCGGGGAGCCGGGTTCAGGCAGACGGACCGTTTGCCCACATTTTGCCCACAATCTGCGTGATGCCGCTGTCAGCGACGACGCGCTCGTTGAGTCGCTCGGCGACGTTGCTGAGGTCGTCCTCAAAGAGGTCAGCGTAGGTATCCAGCGTCATGGATGCGGACTTGTGCCCGAGCATCCGCTGCAGTGCTTTGACGTTGGCACCGGCGCTGACGGCCAGGCTCGCAGCGGTGTGTTTGAGGTCGTGTGGCGTGAGCCGTTCGAGGCCGGCTTCTCGCAGCGCTGTCAGCCACCATGACTGCCGTGAATGGCTCGTATCTGGGCGCATGAGGAATCCGCCGTGTCGCGCGCGGAAGACGAGCTCGTCGGTGGGCTTGTTCTCGAGCTGGCGTTCCAGGATCGGCTCGAGGAACGCAGGGAACGGCACTGACCGCGACTCCCAGCTCTTCGGAGGACCGACCTGGATGTAACCATCGACCTCCGTTGCCGTACGGCGCACGTTGATGCGCCGCCGTTGGAGATCGATGTCTTCGGGTCGTAGCGCGACAGCCTCGCCCCAACGGATGCCCGTGTACGAGAGCGTCAGGATGAGAGCGGCGCGCGTCGTGTCGGGCGCGTGTTGTGCAAAGCGGAACACTTCCTCGTTCGTCAAGTACCGGCGGGGCTTCTTGGAGGCCTTACGCGGGAGGTTGCTTGACCCCCGTGCCGGGTTGGACGGGATCCGCCCGTCCCGAACGGCGGTGTCGAGTATCCCGGCGAGTATGCCGACGGCGCGAAGCACGACACTTGGCGAGCGGGGGCCTTTGTACTGACGCACCCGATTAGTAGTGGCCGTTCCCAGTCCGAGCTCGCGGATCCAGTTCTCGACCTCTGATGGTCGGACGGAGCCGACCGGTGTACCTGACCAACGCGGCTCGACGTAGACACGCCACGCAGTGCGGATGGGGGAGTAGCTGGATGGCTTGAGCGCATGCTCCTTGTTCGCCAGCCATCCAGTAGCGAGTTCGCCGACCGTGACGCGAGCGTGTGACGGGTCGAGGTATGTTCCTTGCCCCTTCGAGATCTCGACGGTCGCCATGAAGAGCTCAGCGTCGCGCTTCGTTCGAAATCCACGCTTATCGGTTTGAGAGTGGTCGGGCTTCCGGTAGCGGACCCGCCATCGCCGGCCTTGCCTGGTCTCGTAGCTTGTGATGCTTCCCATCTCTTCCTCCGACTGCTTTGTCTGGTACCGACTCCTACTAGTTCTTCTTGTTTGGTCGGAGATCTGGCGCGCACCTCCGCGCCCACTCTCTCTGATGACCCCGACAGTCAAGGCCGAGTCATACTGTTTTCCGGCTTGGGAAGCAGTCCCTGGCGTCCAGAGATTGCTGCGATTGCGGGGCAGATCAATGGAACTGCACACAGGGGTGTGCACATGCCGGCGGAACCGACTGGGTGTGTGCCAGGCATGATCCCGGCACGCGTTCGCCAGACTCTCACTCGACTTGGAGCGTCGGTGCCGAACTCCAACGAAACCGCCACTTTAGTTGGACAGCTGCGACTACGCTCCAACTCGCCTTGCACTGAAGCCGCAACGCTCCAAGTGAAGCGGCACTTCTCTTGTAAGTTGTGGGTATGGATGCGGCACGCTTCGTGGACTCGATCTTCGGCAGCGCTACGCGTGAAGCCGGTAACAAGAGCGGATTCACCTACTACCTGCCCAAGCCCATCCCCCGTCAGCTCGACCTGTCGACCGGCGCCGTCGCCGCGTTGTCGGAGGCAGATGCCGCTCTCGGGCTCCTTCAGGGGCTGGGCATGCTCATCGCAGACCCGAGCCTGCTCATCGGCCCGTACTTGCGCCGTGAGGCGCTGGCGAGCTCTCGGATCGAGGGTACGCAAGCTTCTCTCTCCGAGGTCTTTCAGTCTGAGATCGAAGCCGGCTCGGGAAACGACGACACCGCGGAGGTACTTCGATATCTCCAAGCGACACGTCAGGCCTATGAGTTGGCAGCTGAGCTGCCCATCACCCAGCGACTCATCCTGCAGGTCCATGCGACGCTCTTGGCAGGTGTTCGGGGTGAGGAGAAGTCACCTGGTGAGTTTCGACGCTCGCCCGTGTGGGTCGGCCGGGCGGGCGCGACACCAGAGAATGCCGCATTCGTCCCACCGTTGCCTCGTCACCTTGGCGAGCTACTCTCCGACTGGGAGCGATTCGTCAACGAGGATGGGCGGGCGTTGCCGGCGCTCGTGCAATCGGCGCTCATGCACTATCAATTCGAGACGATCCACCCGTTCCTGGACGGCAACGGCCGCATCGGTCGGCTCCTGATCAACCTCCTACTCATGGAACGGGGTCGACTCCCTCTTCCGTTGCTCTACCTTTCGAACTACTTCGAAACACATCGCGAGGAGTACTACGAGCGACTGCAGGCGGTGCGCGAGCGGGGCGATATCGACGGCTGGCTGGTCTTCTTCCTACACGCCGTCAAAGCGCAAGCCGAGGACGCCGTCAGCCGTTCGCGCCGGCTGGTCGAGATACGCGAGCGCTACCACAATGAGGCCGTCAAGGAACGCTCGAGCTTGCCCCGCCTCGTCGACCTCATCGTGCGCAACCCCTTCGTCACGGTGGCATCCGTTGAACGCGAACTCGAACTCACAAACCAGGGCGCCCGCAACCTCATCAAGAATGCTGAGGCTCGCGGGTGGTTGCGGGGCCTCGGAACGCACGGCCAAGGAGGCCGCGCACGCTGGTACTCGCCCGCTATCTACGAGCTCCTCGAAGAGCCTATGAGTTACGCAGACGAGCGGTAAGCAGTGTCATGATGCCGCATCCCGGCGCCTGGAGTCTCAGTGGTCCTCGGTAGCTAGTGTTTGTCCCAGCCGTGGGGGAGCCTCGGAGTATGAGCGATTCCCGTTCGCGTCCGGGCCCGCGACCAGTGGGTTCGTCACAGGTCGCTGCACTGGAGTTTTGTCGTGACTGGATGGTCTACCTCGGCGAACGGGACACCGTTATCGCTGCGCGGGTCGCCGCTGGGGTCTGTGACCTGTACAGCTCACGGTACGTCGCACTGGTTCAGAACCGGATCGGCAACATCGAGGTACCTCTTGTGCAACGGGCGATCGCGCTGTCCGCATCCGATGGGCGCCGTGCCTTGGTGTTTCACTCCGGCGGTTGCCTCATCGACGCCGCGCGGCTCGCGGACGCGCACGGGATTGCGCTAATCACGTATGTTGCCCGAGAAGGCGACATAGAGGCGCGGAATCGGGTAGCAGTGCCGATTTGCCGTACGTATCGGCTGCCTTAGAGGCTCGGCTCTGGTGCGGACTTCCTCCCGGGTCCTGCTTGTCCAGCGGACAGGGGTGCTGCTGCGCGGTGGAGTTCGTCGCGTGCGGCGGTGCGGGAGGCATCGATGGTGGATTCGATGCTGCCACGTTGCATCATTTCCGTAAGCTCAGCGGCCGCAGCCTTTGGAGTCGGGGCAGTGAGGACGATGTTGTTGGAGAGACGTCCGCGAGTGAGTCCCACATAAAGGCCGGCGGCGTCGACGCCGGGTCCGACGAGGGAGCGGTCGGTGGTTTCTCCCTGTGCACCGTAGACGGTGGAGGCGTAGCCGAGGTGGATGTGCTGTGCGGCGTAGTCGTGGCTGACTTTCCGGAACTGGGTTGAGTCGTTCACGCTTGCCAGGACGAGACCCTCGTTGGTGATCCGGTGGAGGATCCAGTTCTGCCGGTTCTCGACTCCCGAAGACCGGTTGTTGCGACGCGTCTGCACGACATCGCCCTCAAGGAGCGTCTGTCCGGCCTGTCCGACGGCGACCTTCCCGGTCGCGAGGGCGCCCGCCTTGAGGCGTCGTGCTTGGATCGCCTCACTCACTGCTTGTGCTTCAGCGTGCGTGGAGGTGATGAGGGAGATCGTTTCCCGTCGGCTCATCGCATCGAACCATGCATCGGTCATCGTCGACTCGGCCGCGCTGGTGTTGTCGGCGAGTTGGACGTGCCCGGTCTCCACCAGGCGGTTTGCCAGGCTCTGGCGGTCCGCTGCCGTCTGAGCACGTCTCAACTCGATCGTGAACCGTCCCCATGCGTGATCCTTGAAGCGATGCACATCCAGAAGCTCGACCATCTCCGCGCTGTTGTGTCGGAGTAGTGCCATGGCACCGGAGTGACCGACGGGGAGGGCTTGGTTCGGGTCGCCAACGGCGGCGATGCCAGTGCCTGTCTCGCGGGCGAGTTGGACGAGTGCGTTGGCGGTGTCGAGGTCGAGCATTCCGGCCTCGTCGATCACGATCCGGTCACCCTGCTGCAACTCCTCGTCCGGGACACCATCGAAGGGTTGCTGCGTCGTCGGGTCGATTTCGCCGATGGCAAGTCGTGACCAGACGGTGCGTCCGCTCGCGTCCTCGTTCCACCGCCACCCACACGCGTGAAGCAGTTGGTGGAGTGAGGATGAGTCGCTGCCGACTTCGCGGCCGGCCACGGTCGCGGCCTTCTTCGTCGGCGCGACGACGACCATCCGTCGGTTCTGCAGCTTGAGAGCCGTGGCGGCCACCTTCAACATCGTGGTCTTACCGGTCCCGGCCGCACCGATCACGGTCACGAGGGTGTTGGTCCCTGCAATGTCGCGCGCACCGTCGATCTGGCCGGAGTCCAAGGCGCGGCCAGGGTCAACGACCGCTGCGATCTTCTGCACGGCTTCGGTCGGGAGCGGTTCTCCACTCTCGGGGAAGAGCGACAGCTGATTGGCGAGCGAGTACTTCGCCACAACTGTCTCGCTGGCCACGAGGTGCTTCACGTGATCGGGCACAACCTCGTCCTGATTGAGGAGCCGCACCGTGTGCGCCGCCACAGCCTGCTGGACGAGTTCGTCGACCAAGGAGGTGAGATCGTCGCGATCGGTCACCAAGCCCGTAGAGGACAACGCGCGGAGGACGCCCGCGCGGACATCGAACACGCTGAACCGTCCGCCGGTCCCGGTGGAGCGACCATCCGCATCCACCACCGCTTTCGCGGCCACCAAGTCCAGGTCAATGTCCGCCACGTTGACCGGCGTCACGGCCACCGCTGCCCGTGCGGTCATGGTGGGGTCGGTGGTGTGGATCTCATCGCGGATGATGGCCGCCCAGTCGTCCTCATCCAAGTCCTTTGGTTTGTTCGGTCGGTTGGTGGCCCATGCCCATCGGTCGATCTGATTCAACACATCCCGCGACGGTTACTCACCCGGATGCTGTGTCCGCCACCACTCCAGCCGCTTTGCCCGGTTGGTTTCGATCTGCGCTGACCGCTTCGACAACGGCCGCACCAAATGCGCCAGCTGCTCGATCTCGCCGTCCGTGTTGAGCGTGAATCCTTTGGCCGCGAGAGCGCGGATCCACGCGGGGTCGGTGCGTGCGGCGAGGTCGCCTTCGGCGTTCACCACGTTCTGGAACCGCAACGCCACCCGGGTGTCCAAGTTCGACCAACGACCGTCCTGGCCTTGGACTTTGACGTTCAACCAGAGGTGGCGGTGTTTGTGCGGATCTAACGACCGGGACCGTTCATGCTTCAGCTCCACCACCTCAACCCGGGCCAGGTCCTCCCGAATGAGACCGCCAGCACCACGGCGAGCGTTGAGGTCTTGCTGCCAGAGGTGGATGATCCGGTCCCGCAACCGGTCCTGCAGATCCTCATACGCCGTATTCAACTCGGGATCGAGAAGCGCGGCGATGGAGAACGACTTCGGCGCGTTCACCGTCGCATCAAGGACCAAGTCAGCGACGGGTGACTCGAGGTCACGGCCGCGGCGTTCATCGGTGAGTGGATCTACTCCGTCCACCCACGCCCGCAACTGCTTCCGACTCAGCAGATCGTCCCGGATGGCGCCGTTCTGGCAGATGTACCGGTTCATCAACGCGTCCGCGTAATCCGCGGCAGCGATCACACCGGCAGCGTCCTTTGCAGTAAGGGTGGCGTCGCAGACCCCGCCGAAGGCGTACGCGACGGCCTGCTTCACCCCCTGCGAAGCCTTACCCCGCTTCCAACGCGCAATTCCACCCCTCACACTTGTTCTTCATCGAAACCGCCGATTTTGGCGCGCACCTCACAGAAAGTGCCTGCGTGCATTGCCGTTTTCGATCCGTGGGTCTCCTTTGCTCCGTGGTTCCGCTTCCGTCGTTTCTTCCTCGTACTCGATCGATGCCGTTGTCTGTCCCGTCGTCTCCGTTCGTAGTCTCCGTTTCGAGAAACCCTTCGCCGACCTTCCGCGGCGATGACCCACGACCGCACGAATCACGTTGCAGTTGGCGTACGCGGGATTCAGTTGATCGACGCAACACCCGATTGAAGGTGTTCGCTGATGTATCTGTCTTTGTCGTCTCATGCGACGATGCGGCTTCTGGCTGCGATCAGGTCCGGGGAAGGGATCAAGAAGTCTGCCCGGTTATCGGGCATCCCGTCCTCGTCGGTGTACCGGCTGCTGCGTGATCGGTATCTCCAGTTGCGGCGTGGCGGGATGAGCGGTCCGGAGGCTGTGTTGGAGATGGGAGTGCGCTCGAGCCGTGTCGAGGAGTGGGAGGCGCAGGTTGCGCATCCGCGGCTGTATCATCAGCGCGCGCTTCCGGTCGAGGTCGAGGATCGGTTCTGGGCGGCGTTGGAAGGGGCCATGGCTGCTGCTGCGGTGAGCCGGGAGGCCGGGATCCCGCATGTGACCGGGCAGAGGTGGGTGCAGCGTCGTTTCGATCAGCTGCGCGGCGAGCGGGTGCGCGTCGGGGAGTGCGCGCGGCGGTTGAGTTTGCGGACAGCACGTGCGGAGGCGTTCGAGATGCAGCGGCTGGCCGGCCCGCGGGCCCGGCGGAGCGTGGAGGCGGCGGCGCAGCGGGAGGCGCTGTTCACGGCGGCCCGTCACGCGGAGCAGGCAATCGCCCTGCACGGCAAGCTCAGGCGTCGCAAGGAGTTGGCCGCTGAGTGCTGGCGGCTGATGCGGCAGAGGGTAACCAATGTTGAGGTATGCAGAATTCTCGGAGTATCACGTCAGTACGGCATCCGCCTGCGCCAGAACCCGCCTCGCCTTTCACCTCACGCAGCAGCTGCCGGCGGTCCGGGCCGGTATCTGGAGCTGCGGGAGCGGGTGCTGATCGGACCGGCGCCGGGTCGGGTTCTCGATGCGTCAGATCGCGGCGCAGCTGGGCCGCTCGGCCTCCACGATCAGCAGAGAGCTGGGCCGGCACGCCGGCCCGGACGGCAGTTACTTGCCGGCCACCGCGGATCACGACGCGCACCGGCAACGCGCGCGCCTGAAGACGCCGAAGCTCCTCGGCAATGCGCGACTGCGGCAACTAGAGCAGCGCAAGCTTAACCGGCACTGGTCTCCGGAGGAGATCAGCAGCTGGCTGCGCAAGGCCCACCCGGACGATGCCCGGATGCGGATCTGCCACGAAACGATCTACCGCGCCCTGCTGACCCGAGACGGCGCCGGGCTGCACAAACGCTACGCGGCCCGGCTGCGCACCGGGCAGCGGATCCGCAAGCACCGGTGGCGGCACAACCACGATGGGACCGGCTCGCGCATTAGAGACATGATGATGATCCACGAACGCCCCGCCAAGGCTGAGGACAAGAAGACGCCCGGCCATTGGGAGGGCGACCTCATCATCGGCCTCGGTTTCGTCTCGGCGATGATCACCCTGCGGGAACGGGCCACCCAGTACCGCATCGTGATCAACCTGCCCCGAGACCACACCTCCGCCACCGTGAACACGGAGATCGCGGCCGCGTTTGTCCACTGGTGTCTTTGTACGCGCTGGAGTTCAGAGCTGGATCTCGACGTAGGCGGCGGAGTGGGCGGCGAGCGATCCCGGCGCCGAGGGCGTAGTGGGGATGACCCGTCGCGCCGGAACATCGCTCAGATCGATCGGGGAGGCGCGGTGGTTCACTATCACTCCGCGGTCGCCGAAGATTGCGAACTCGACGCCACGGATCGGTTTCATCAGCGCCGACGGCGATGCGCCGATCTCGATCTCTACGGGCGTGCGGTCGAGGAGCACGAGTGGGTGCATCTCGCGACGTCCGTAAGCGGGTGGCACGATCGGCATCGTGCGTCGCGCGTAGGCGTAACCGTATTCGAAGCCGAACGAGAGAACGCTGCCTTTTCCGACCGACGTGCGTAAGATCCCTGGGCGACCGGTCTCGATGTAACGGCCGAGCACTTCGCCGTCCGAGGTGAAGGAAACGGTTGACCATCCGTGTGGGATCAGATCTTCGTCCCAGCGGAGGCAATCGAAGGGAACAGGTGCTTCTGTGACGCCGAAGGCGCCCTTGACCAGGCCACAGTTCGGTCCATGCATGACCATGCCGCCGCGGTCTGCGAACGCACGGACGCTCGCCTCGAGTTGGGTGGTCTCACCAAGGTCATAGAGGCTGTCGGTCGGTACGACGAGGTACTTGTAGTCCTTGAGCGCGCCTGCCACAACCTGGTCAGGATGCACGATGTCAACGTGCCAGCCGAGGTCGGTGAGCTGCTGATACCAGCCGAGCAGATCCATTCGGTGCCGACCGTTCTCGTCGAGCTCGAGCGGTTCGTAGAAGCTCATCATCGCTGGGAAAAGGATGGCCACCTCGCGGTGCCGTTGCTGCTGAAGCAACGGCATGACCTGTGCCGCCCACGCCGTTCCCGCGCGGAGGGAATCCTTGAATACGGGGTCCATCCGGAAGATGACACCGCCGTCATCCAGCCCGCTGTAACCGTAGGCATGGAGTCTTCTGGCGCCTCCGGCCACCTGGGTCGCAATGGCTTCCGCCGGCGGGACGGACCGATAGACGTCTTCGTTGATGTGACGCCCGAGGTAGAGGCCCGCCGTGAACTCGCGTCCCCCGTTGGCCGTACGCGCGATCGACGTTTCGACGCTGAGCACAGAAGCATCGGGCCGGTTCTCGGCGTTGAGCGGTGCCGTGATGAAGAGTACGCCGTCGACGTGTTGTGCGAGGCGATAGACGTCCAGCGCACGCTGTCCCGTCTGCCAGTCACGCTGTCCAGGTGGGTTGAAGAAGTACCCCCACTGGTGCAGCACAGGTTCGACGAACAGTTCGGGAACTGTCGATCGCCAGTGGTCGCGCATCGTCGCGAAGTACTCAATCATGACTTCGCCCAGGTAGGACTGATTGTCGACCCATCGGTTGAAGTCCGGGCCGCGGCCCGTGAGGTCGTCCACGGTTGGCAGCGCGCATCCGACCCAGTCGAGTTCGCCTGGGTGAAGCCAGTACTGGGACGGTTCGAGATCGTCGAAGCTCGTTGCCGTGATGCCGTACCGTGCGGAGACACGTGAGATATCGCCGCTGTAGCGTGTGGACAGCCACTGGAGGTAGTGCGCCCGTCCCTCGGCATCGAAGCTGGGCTTAGGAATCGGGTCGAACATGGTCTGCATGATCACGCGGCCGTCCGGAGCGCGCCGCATGCCGTCGCCGTACAAACGCAAGAGGCCCTGAACATGTTCGACCATGGTCGCCTGCGCTGTCGGCGACCAGTACTTGTAGGTGCCCATCGGAGCGCCGTTCGGTCGTATCGACTCCTCGCCGCGAACCGGGGGCACGTCGCGGATGCCCGGGTACAGGTTGTCACCACATAGATACAGCGCCAGACAGGTGAAGTCCATGCCGTTGGCCGCGGCTTCGGACATCATCAGTTCCTGAGTGGCGACATACTGGCTCGCCTCCTCACCGCGGTAGCGTGCGAAGAAGTCCTCCCACGGCTTGGAGTCGAGGTTGATGGAGGTGAATCCGAGATCGGCGACATCCCGGATCCCTCGGCGCACCGCATCAGCATTCGAGTAGAACGGCTCGAAGAAG
>Ga0164242_10007270_pt1 | contig 12122 bp, 14 predicted proteins | sample OricomgcompostMG_FD_108783 | JGI IMG/M metagenome (GOLD analysis project Ga0164242, IMG submission 108783) | Miracle-Growth compost microbial communities from Emeryville, California, USA - Original compost - Miracle growth compost (MG) ... | reverse complement strand
CTGCAACCCCGGCTTGCGGGCGAGCAGCCAGTCGATGAAGGCGCCGACCTGGGCAGGGGCGCCGTCCTGTGGCTCGTGGACAAGCTTGATCCGCGCGTCGAAATCCCAGCCGATCAGCAGGATCTGATGCTTCGCCGCCAGCATCGCCTGGCGGGCAATCCGGAAATAGCCCTCGGCGTCGATGATCACGCTCGCCTTGTCGGCGGTTTCGATTCGCCAACAATTGCGGCCGGGAGCAAGCGCGTGGGTGTCGGTCACAGGATCTCGCGAACCTTCTCGGGCGGGCGGCCGAGGCGGACGCCCTTCTCCGTTTCGACCAGCGGCCGCTCGATCAGGATCGGATTCGCGGCCATGGCGTCGAGGATCGTCTCGTCGTCGGCATCGACAAAGCCCAGCTCCTTCGCGATCGCCTCGCCCTTGCGCAGGCCCTCGCGCGGCGTGATACCGGCACGGTGGTAAAGACGCGCCAGCTCGTCGCGCGACGGCGGCGTGTCGAGATAATTCACCACCTCGACCTCGATCCCCGGCGCCGCCTCAAGCATCGCCAGCGTCTCGCGCGATTTCGAGCAGCGCGAGTTGTGCCAGATCGTCGCCTTCATTCGCTTCCTCCACATGCCATCACGCCGCGGCTGGCGGCGTTATAATCGAATCCGCTCGCTTCCAGCTTCATGCCGTCGATCACGCGCACGCTGGTACGGGGGGCGACGACGCCGGCTTGGCCGAGCAGGAAGCAGACATAATGGCCGAACGCGCGCGGGTCTGCATCGGCGCTGGCCGGCGTCACGTCCCATTGATCACCGACCGCATTGTAGATGACATCGGCAATGCTGGGATCGGTACGCAGCGTCGCCGTCGCCTGGCGCAGCAGCAGCGCGCGGTTGGAGATCATCGCCGGCGCCTGCTCGCCGGTGCGATAATGGCGGATCGCGAAATAGCCGATCAGGCACAACACGATCAGCAGCACCGCCCAGCCCCAACGCGGCATGGCGGCGAGCCGACGGCGCCATGCCGGCGCCGGCTTCGGTCGGGGAGGAGGGCGACGCACCATGCGGAACCGACCTTAAGCTGCTTCCTCCCGCGCTTCCGCGGTGAAATCGACGTCCTGCCGCTCGGGACCGATGAACGTCCAGACCGCGATGATCACCGCCGTCACGCCGCCGAACAGCGCCAGCGCGAGGCCGTAATTGTTGCCGTGGCTTTCGGCGATGCCCGACTGGAACACTGCGTTGCGCGAGGTGATGAGGTTGCCGAGCTGATAGGCGAACCCCGGAAACATCGCGCGCACCGCGTTCGGCGACAGTTCGTTGAGATGCACCGGCACGATCCCCCAGGCGCCCTGCACCGCGACCTGCATCAGGAACGCGCCGAGCCCGAGCAGCAGCGGTGTCGTGGTGAACGCCCAGAGCGGCAGCACCGGCAGCGCGAGCAGGCTGGCGACGATGATCGCCCGCTTGCGGCCGATCTTCTCCGACCAGAAGCCGAAGCCGATCCCGCCGACGATCGCGCCGACATTCATGATCGCGGTCAACAAGCCGGTGAGGTGGGTGTCGAAATGGTGTTGTTTCTGCAGGAACGTCGGATAGAGGTCCTGCGTGCCGTGGCTGAAGGCGTTGAACGCCGCCATCAGCACGATCGTGTAGAGCGCCAGCTTCCAGTGGCGGGCGAGCGCGGCGAAGGGATTGACCCGCGGCTTGTCGCGCGACGCCTCGAACGCGGGCGATTCCTCGACGTGCATCCGGATCAGGATGACCAGGATCGCAGGCGCGATGCCGACCATGAACATGCCGCGCCAGCCGATCGTGTCGAACAGCAGCGAATAGACGATGCTGGCGATGAAGAAGCCCGAGGGATAGCCGCTTTGCAGCAGCCCCGATACGGGGCCGCGCAGCTTCGCCGGGATTGATTCCATCGCTAGGCTGGCGCCGATCCCCCATTCGCCGCCCATCGCGAAGCCGAACAGCGTCCGCAGCACCAGCAGCACGGTGAGCGAAGGCGCGAACGCCGAGGCGAACTCGAGCACCGAATAGAGTGCGATGTCGATCATCAGCACCGGCCGCCGTCCGAAGCGATCGGCGAACAGCCCGAACACGAACGCCCCGAACGGCCGCGCGGCTAGCGTCAGCATGATCGCGACCGACACCGCCTTGACGTCGGTGCCGAACTCCCTGGCGATCGCCACCAGCATGAAGGTCAGCAGAAAGTAATCGAACGCATCGAGCGTCCAGCCGAGATAGCTCGCCCAGATCGCACTGCGCTGCGCCTTGTCGAGCGATTTCAGGTCGGCGACCAACGACATGCCGTTCTCCCCTGGTGTCGGGCAGGGGCTACGCCAATCCCACGGCAGGCGCCAGCCGTCAGTGCGCGATGCCGGCGCGGTGGCGATAGACGAGGTCGCCGCCCTGCCAGGCACCGCCGATCAGCGCCGCGAATCCCGCGAAGCCGCACAGTGCCGGCAACAGCATCGCACCGTCGCCAGGATGAAGGCCGTGGCTGCGCCACAAGAAGGCGATCGCGTAGAGCAGCCACGCCGCCGCCATCCAGGCCATGTGGCGCAGCGCGGCCGGCACGGCGCTCTCTTCGAGCTCGGCATAATCGATCAGGCCGGCGGTCATCGTCAGGATCGCCACCACGTCGCCGGCGCCGATCGCGAGCCAGGCGATCGGCCGTGCCTCGGCGACACCGGCCAGCGTCAACACATCGCAAAGGCTCCCCGCCGACCAGAAGGCGATCGGGAAATGCACCAGTATCGGATGCAGCGGATGGCCGAACAGTCGCATTATCGGCTCAAACGAGCTGGAATGCCGTGCCGGCGAGCAGCAGGAATCCGATTACCGCGACCGAGGCGTGGATCAGCACCACCGGCTTGGGGCCCGGCTTCGCGCGCAGGTGGAACGAGGCGAGGAAGAAGCCGCCGAGCGCAGCGACGAACAGGATGACGAGTGCGATCGTCGCATTTTGGCTCGCCCCGCCGAGTACCGCGATCAGCACGAGGATCAGCCCGGCCGCACCGAGGCCGGCATGGATCAGCGACAGCGCCCAGGGCGCGAGCTGGCCACGCAGCACTGACGTGGCCATGATCAACCCGCCGAGCGCCGCCACGGCGAAAACGATGACTGCATAAACGAGCATGACGCATTCCTCCGCATGTGACCGACATTGGATGGGATGCCGGCGAAAAGGTTCCCGAAAGGCCGTCAGTGCGACGGCGCATCGCCTTCTTCGTCGAGCCTGGCGAGCACGGCGGCGGTGATCCGCGCGCAAGCCGCGCCGAGGAACGAGAACGCCTCGGCGATCGTCGCGCGTACTCGATCATTGATCGCCGCGCGCATCAGCCGCCGGGCGCGATGGAGCCGGGTCTTTACCGTCGCGGCAGGAATGCCGAGCGCCGCCGCCGTCTCCTCGATCGAGCGGCCGTCGACGTCGCGCAGGATGAACACCAGGCGAAACGGCTCGGGCAGGTCGTCGATCGCCGCCTCGATCATCCGCCGCAGATGCGCCGATTCAGCCGCCGCCTCGGGTGCTTCGAAGCCGGGCGGGACAGGGAAGGCGATGATCGCGGCGCCCGCTTCCTGGGCGCGCTCGACCTGCTCGATGTCAACCGTCGGCCGATGCTTGCGCAGCCGCCCGCGCGCCTCGTTGACGACGATCCGGGTCAGCCAGGTCATGATGCCGGAATCGCCGCGGAAGGTGCCGATCGCCCGGAAAGCGCGCAGATAGCTTTCCTGGAGGACATCCTCCGCCTCGGCATCGTCGCGAATCACGCTGCGTGCGACGCGGAACAGGCGCTGGTTGCCCCGCGTCATGATCGCGCCGAACGCCTCGCGGTCGCCGGCGCGGGCACGGCGGAGCAGCTCTTGCTCGCCTTTCGCAGCGACTGAGGCAGCGCGCGGGATCATCATGATCCATTGGATGCGGGATCGGGTGAAAAGGTTCCCGGTCTCGCCTGAACGAATTATCCCTTGGCCTGTTCGCGCGCCAGCCACTCCTCGAGCCACTTGATCGTATAGGCGCCGGCCTGGAATTCGGGATCGTCGAGCAGCGCCTGGTGGAGCGGAATGGTCGTCTTCATGCCTTCGATGACGAACTCTTCCAGGGCGCGGCGCAGGCGCATCAGGCATCGCTCGCGGGTCGATCCGTAGACGATCAGCTTGGCGATCATGCTGTCGTAATAAGGCGGCACCTTGTAGCCGGTGTAGAGCCCGCTATCGACGCGGACGTGCATCCCGCCCGGTGCATGATATTGCGTCACCGTGCCGGGCGAGGGCGCGAAGGTGCGCGGGTCCTCGGCGTTGATGCGGCACTCGATCGCGTGGCCGGTGAAGCGCACCTCGTCCTGCGTGACCGACAGGCCGTGGCCCTCGGCGACGCGGATCTGCTCGCGAACGAGATCGAGACCGGTGATCGCCTCGGTCACCGGATGCTCGACCTGAAGGCGCGTGTTCATCTCGATGAAGTAGAACTCGCCGTCTTCCCACAGGAACTCGATCGTGCCGGCGCCGCGATAGCCCATGTCGGCCATCGCCTTGGCGACGATCCCGCCCATCCGCGCGCGGTCCTCGGCGGAAAGGATCGGGGAGGGAGCTTCCTCGAGCACCTTCTGGTGACGGCGCTGCAGCGAGCAATCGCGCTCGCCGAGATGAATGGCATTGCCTGCACCGTCGCCGAACACCTGAAACTCGATGTGGCGCGGGTTGCCGAGGTACTTCTCCATATAGACGGTGGCGTCGCCGAACGCCGCCTTCGCCTCGGAGCCTGCCTGCTTCATCAGCGTTTCGAGCTGGTCCTCGCTCGGCACCACCTTCATGCCGCGCCCGCCGCCGCCCGAAGCGGCTTTGATGAGCACCGGATAGCCGATCTCTCGGGCGATCTTCTTCGCCTCGGCGATATCGCCGATCGCACCGTCGGAGCCTGGCACCAGCGGCAGGCCCAGCGCGCCCGCGGTGCGCTTGGCCTCGACCTTGTCGCCCATGATCCGGATGTGTTCGGGCTTGGGCCCGACGAAGATCAGGTCGTGCGCCTCGACGATCTCCGCGAACTGCGCATTCTCGCTAAGAAAGCCGTAGCCGGGGTGGATCGCGTCGGCGCCGGAGATTTCCGCCGCAGAGATGATGTTAGGGATGTTGAGATAGGACTCGATCGCCGGCGGCGGGCCAATGCAGATCGCCTCGTCGGCAAGGCGGACGTGCATCGCATCGGCGTCGGCGGTGGAGTGCACCGCGACGGTCTTGATCCCCATCTCGTGGCAGGCGCGATGGATGCGCAGCGCGATCTCGCCGCGATTGGCGATCAGCAGTTTCTTGATTTCCGGCATCGCCTTACTCGACGACGATAAGAGGCTGGTCGAACTCCACGGGCTGGCCGTTCTCGACCAGCACCGCCTTGACCGTGCCGCCGGAAGGCGCGGTGATCGGATTCATCACCTTCATCGCCTCGACGATCAGCAGCGTATCGCCGGCGGCCACCTGCTTGCCGACCGTGGCGAACGGCGCGGCGCCCGGCTCGGCGGAAAGATAGGCGGTGCCGACCATCGGCGAGCGTACCGCATTGGCGTCGCTGGCGACCGGCGCCGCAGCAGGCTCGGCTGCCGCTGCGGGAGCAATGGGCGCGGCAGGCGCAGCGGCGGCCGGTGCCGGCGCGTAATGCACCGCGGCGGGCGCGGCCTCGGCCTTGCGCGCGATCTTGATCTTGCGATCGCCGTCCTCGACCTCGATCTCGGTGAGGCCGGTGGCGTCGAGCATTTCGGCAAGCTGGCGGACGAGATCGACGTCCACCCGCATCGTGTTGTCGTGTTTATCGGTCATGCGACCCTTTCCCTGTCATGGCCCGCCTCTGTCAGAGACGCGCCGCCGCTTCAAGCGCCAGGACGTATGAAAGCGCGCCGAACCCCGCGATCGTTCCCTTCGCCGCGCGGCCTACGTAGCTCAAATGCCGAAAGTCTTCGCGCGCATGTGGGTTGGAGAGATGGATTTCGATCACCGGCGTGGTGATCGCCTTCACCGCATCGTGCAGCGCGACCGATGTGTGCGTGTAGCCGCCGGGATTGAAGATCACCGCCTTGACGCCCTTGGCCTGTGCTTCGTGGAGCCAGTCGATCAGATGGCCTTCATGGTTCGACTGTCGCATGTCGATTTCAAGGTCGAGCTCCCGCGCGCGATCTTCCAGCCGGCCGGCGATGTCGTCGAGCGTGTCGCGACCGTAGACCTCCGGCTCCCGCAGGCCGAGCAGGTTGAGATTGGGGCCGTTGAGGACGAAGATCGTTTGAGCCACGACGCATCTCTCGGTTGCGAGCCGCGACATCGGCTCATATCTGGAAAGCATCTCCTACCCGTTCGTGTCGAGCGAAGTCGAGACACGTGTTCGATCGTAGCGAGAAATCCGGCAGTCTCGGCTGCGCTCGACGGCGCTTCTCGACTGCGCTCGAAGCGAACGGCTAAAGGGAAGCGATGCATACCGACGGAACCGTCACGATCATGGTCAACGGCGAGCACAAGCGTGTCGCCGCCGGCCTCAGCCTTGTCGAACTCACCCGCGAGATGGGACTGATTCCCGAGAAGGTCGCGGTCGAGCGCAACCTCGAAGTGGTGCCGCGCTCGACGCTGGCGCAGGTCTGCGTCGAGGATGGAGATGAACTGGAGATCGTCCACTTCGTCGGCGGCGGCGATCATGCCCGGCCGATCGCCGAAGACACCTGGTCGATCGCCGGCAAGACCTTCCGCTCGCGGCTGATCGTCGGTACCGGCAAATACAAGGACTTCGCAGAGAACGCCGCCGCGCTCGAAGCTTCGGGGGCGGAGATCGTCACGGTGGCGGTGCGCCGCGTCAACGTCAGCGATCCCAAGGCGCCGATGCTGACCGATTTCATCGATCCGAAGAAGGTCACCTATCTGCCCAACACCGCGGGCTGCTTCACCGCCGAGGAGGCGATCCGCACGCTGCGGCTGGCACGCGAGGCGGGGGGCTGGGACCTGGTCAAGCTCGAGGTGCTGGGCGAGGCGAAGACGCTCTATCCCGACATGGTGGAGACGCTGCGCGCAACCGAAACCCTCGCCAACGAGGGTTTCAAGCCGATGGTCTATTGCGTCGACGATCCGATCGCGGCGAAGCGGCTGGAGGATGCCGGCGCGGTGGCGATCATGCCGCTGGGCGCGCCGATCGGCTCCGGGCTCGGCATCCAGAATCGGGTGACGATCCGGCTGATCGTCGAGGGCGCGGGCGTGCCGGTGATCGTCGATGCCGGCGTCGGCACCGCCTCGGATGCGGCGATCGCGATGGAGCTGGGCTGCGACGGCGTGCTGATGAACACCGCAATCGCCGAGGCCAAGGACCCGATCATGATGGCGGCGGCGATGAAGGCGGCGATCGAATCGGGCCGGCTGGCCTATCGCGCCGGGCGGATGGGCAAGCGCCGCTACGCCGATCCGTCGAGCCCGCTGGCGGGGCTGATCTGATGGCGGACGGCGTCAAGCTCCACGACAGTTGGAAGGCGCTGCTCGCCCCGCAATTCGACAGCCCGTACATGGCGGAGCTCAAACGCTTTCTGCTCGACCAGAAGGCGCAGGGGCGGCGCATCTTTCCCAAGGGCGGGGAATGGTTCCGCGCGCTCGACCTGACGCCGCTCGACAAGGCGCGCGTCGTCATTCTGGGTCAGGACCCCTATCACGGCGAAGGGCAGGCGCATGGCCTATGCTTCAGCGTCAAGCCGGGCGTGCGAACGCCGCCGTCGCTGGTCAACATCTACAAGGAGATCGAGTCGGACCTGGGGATTCGGCCGGCGCGGCACGGCTTCCTCGAACACTGGGCTGATCAAGGCGTGCTGCTTCTCAACAGCGTGCTGACGGTGGAGATGGGCAAGGCCGCCTCGCATCAAGGCCGCGGCTGGGAGACGTTCACCGACGCGATCGTGCGGCTGGTCGCCGACAAACCCGATCCGGTGGTGTTCATGTTGTGGGGCTCCTATGCGCAGCGCAAGGCCGGGTTCGTCGACACCTCGCGCCATCTGGTCCTGAAAGCACCGCATCCCTCGCCCTTGTCCGCGCACAACGGCTTCTTCGGCTGCCGGCATTTTTCCAAGGCCAATGCGTTCCTCGAGAGCAAGGGGCTGCCGCCGATCGACTGGGCGCTGCCGGGCGATCCGCTGGCCGGACGCGGGTGAGTGCGTTAGGCTAGCGCAAAAACCGGGAGAGATGTCGTGACGAAAGCCGTTCTGTTCGCCGCCCTTGCGCTCGCCGCCTGCCACTCGCCGACCGGAGATACCGCAGCCGACAGCGCGGACAACAATGCCGCCGCCGTTGCACCGGAAGCACAAGGCAAGCCGGTCTGGCTCCACGCCACCGACAAACTCAACGTCAAGGGCACCTATTGGCAGGCGCAGAATGCCAAGGCGATTATCCTGCTGTTCCACCAGGCCGGATCGAGCAAGGATGAATATACGACGATCGCGCCCAGGCTGGTCGAGATGGGCTACAGCGCGCTGGCGATCGACCAGCGCGCCGGTGGCAGCATGTACGGCACCAACGAGACGGTGCAGCAAATGCCCAAGGGCTGGGCGAACTCGATGGAGGATGCCGCACAGGACCTGGAGGGAGCGCTCCGCTGGGCCGAGCCGCTCGGCAAACCGATCATCCTATGGGGCAGCAGCTACTCCGCCTCGTTGGTGATCCCGCTCGCCAATACCTATCCCGACAAGGTGAAGGCCGTGCTGTCCTTCTCGCCGGGCGAATATTTCGCCGACAAGAATCGCATCGGCCGCGCCGCGGGAGCCCTGCGCGTGCCGATCTTCATCACCTCGGCGTCCAAGCCCGACGAGGAGGCCAAGGCCAAGGCGATCGCCGACGCGGTGCCCGACCATCTCGCCACGCTCTACGTGCCGACGGCCGGCGTCCACGGTTCATCGACGCTGATCGCCGCCAAGGATCCGCAAGGCGCCAAGGCCAATTGGGCCGCGGTGACGGCGTTCCTCGGCAAATTGTCGCTGTAGCCTATCGCAGCAGCGGAACGTCTCGGGAACCTCGCCAATCGCCGACCGTTGTTTTCCCAGGTGCGCGACGCCGGCTCTCCCGCCGGCGAAGCGTGAGCGAGAAGGAGACGAACGATGGGTGAACTCACCGACAAGATCAAAGGCAATATCAACGAAGCGGTCGGCAAGGCCAAGCAGCAGAGCAAGGACCCGAACAAGCGCGACGAAGGCGCCGCGCAGGAAGGCAAGGGCAAGGTGCAGCAGTTCGTCGGCAAGGTGAAGGGCGCACTCGGCGACGATATCTGACGGTTTCCGGCCACCCGGCTGAACGAAGGCCGCTCCGGAGACGGGGCGGCCTTTTCTATCCCGGCCGGCTTTCTCGGCCCGTTCGCCCTGAGCCGTCGAAGGACGTTGATGCGAACCTCGTGCTTCGACAGGCTCAGCACGAACGGAGCGCCTGTGTCAGCTGCCGCCCCGCAGTTTGCCGATCGTCGTCGCGGGCGTGATCACCTCGATATCGGTCTTGAGGTGGAGCAGCTTGACACCCGGCTCGGCCAGCGCGCGGTCTAACGCGGGCGCGAAATCCTCGGTGCGTGCGACGGTTTCCGCCCAGCAACCATAGGCGCGGGCGAGTGCGGCGAAGTCCGGGTTTCTGAGCTCGGTGCCCGAGATGCGGCCGGGATATTCGCGTTCCTGGTGCATCCGGATCGTGCCGTAGCCGCCGTTGTCGATCACCAGCACCAGCATGTCGGCACCATGCGCGACCGCGGTCGCCAGCTCCTGCCCGTTCATCAGGAAGCAGCCGTCGCCGGCCAGCGCGACGACCTGCCGGCCCTTGTGGCGCAGCGCCGCCGCGGTGGCGGCGGGGACGCCATAGCCCATCGCGCCGGCGGTCGGGGCGAGTTGCGAAACCGGGCCGGCGTAGCGCCAGTAACGATGCCACCAACCCGAATAATTGCCCGCGCCGTTGCAGATGATGGTGTCGGCGGGGAGGCGCTGGCGCATCGCAACGACGCATGGGCCCAGGTCCACCGCAACGCCCTCGCGCGGCTGCGGCGTCGACCAGGCGAGCCATTCGGCGTGCGCCTCCGCGCCGGCGGCGAACGGCTCGCGATCGATCGCGTGCGCGTCGGCGGCGAATTCGGCCATGTCGGCGCAGACCGCGAGATCGGTGCGGTAGGTCATGCCGAGCTCAGAAGGGTCGGGGTGGACGTGGACCAGCGTCTGGCCGGGATGGTCGGGGGTGATGAGGGTGTAGCCGTCGGTGGTCGCCTCGCCGAGCCGGGGGCCGACGACCAGCAGCAGGTCGGAATCGCGGATGCGCGCGGCGAGCTTCGGACTGGGACCGTAGCCGAGATTGCCGGCATAAACGCTGCAATCGTTCGCTACCGCATCCTGACGGCGGAACGCAGCCGCAATCGGGATACCGGTCTTCTCCGCCCAGGCAGCGAAATCCTGCGCGGCATCCTTGCTCCAGCCGGCACCGCCGATGATTGCCACCGGCCGCTCGGCGCGGTCGAGCAGCGCGGAAAGCGCCCCCATCGCGATCGGGTCGACCGGCTGGGCAGGGGGCTCGACGCGCGGGCGGTCGATCGCCTCGACGGTATCGAGCAGCATGTCCTCCGGCAACGCCAGCACCACCGGTCCGGGCCGGCCGGCCATCGCCATCCTATAGGCGCGCGCGATATATTCGGGGATGCGGCGGGCGTCGTCGATCCGGGCCGCCCATTTGGCGATCGGCGAAAACATCGCCTCGAAGTTGATCTCCTGAAACGCCTCACGATCGCGGGTCGAGCGGTCGACGTCGCCGACGAACAGGATCATCGGCTGCGAATCCTGCCGCGCAACATGGACGCCGATCGAGGCGTTGGTCGCGCCCGGCCCGCGCGTCACGAAGGCGATGCCCGGCCGCCGAGTCAGAGCGCCGTCGGCGCACGCCATGAAGGCGACGCCGCCCTCCTGCCGGCACACCACCAGATCGATTGCCGGCGCGTCGTGCAGCGCATCGAGCACGGCGAGGAAGCTCTCGCCCGGCACGGTGAAGATGCGGTCGCAGCCCTGCGCGACGAGGTTGTCGACCAGGATGCGGCCGCCGGTGCGAAGATCGGTCATGGCGACGGTGTAGCCGGTGCCCGAGCCGACCGGAAGACGGGGCTGCAACACAAGTGTCATCGCCGCGCCGTCAAAGAGTCATCCGGCCGGTGCAATGGCGCGGCCGGGGGGACGTTGCCCGTCCTTGGTGGCTGCAAAGGAAGCAGGCCGCGATGCGGGCACCACTCTCGCATTGCCAGTCGGCAGCATCGTCCGGCGCGATTCGCGTCCGGCGACCTGCCCTCGCTTTCGAAGGACATGACATGAAAATCCGCTTGCTCACGATCGCGCTAGGCCTGGGCCTCAGCGTCGCAGCGGCCGGTGCCGCCACCGCGACCAACATCACCGGCGCCGGCTCGACCTTCGTCTATCCGGTGCTGTCCAAATGGGCAGCCGATTACAAGACGATGACCGGCGACCAGATCAACTATCAGTCGATCGGTTCGGGCGGCGGCATCGCGCAGATCAAGGCCGGCACGGTCGATTTCGGCGCGACCGACAAGCCGCTGTCACCGAGCGAGCTCGCTGCCGCGGGCCTTGCGCAATTCCCCGTCGCGATCGGCGGCGTGGTGCCGGTGGTGCACATCGCCGGCGTCCGCCCCGGCCAGATGAAGCTGACCGGTCCGATCCTGGCCGCGATCTACGACGGCGAGATCACCAAGTGGAACGATCCGCACATCGTCCAGATCAATCCCGGCATCAAGCTGCCCGATGCACAGATTTCCACGGTCCACCGTTCGGACGGTTCGGGCACGACCTTCAACTTCACCCACTATCTCGGCCAGGTCAGCCCGCGCTGGAAGGCGAGCGTCGGCGAAGGGACGTCGGTGCAATGGCCCAATGGCGTCGGCGGCAAGGGCAACGAGGGCGTCGCCGCTTACGTCAACCAGATCCCCAATTCGATCGGCTATGTCGAATATGCCTATGTCCTGCAGAACCATATGGCCTACGCGCTGATGCGCAACGCCGCGGGTCATTACGTCTCGCCGAACGTCAAGACCTTCCAGGCCGCCGCGTCGACCGCCGACTGGGCGCATTCGCACGATTTCTTCCTGGTGATGACCAACGCGCCGGG
>Ga0164242_10007269_pt1 | contig 12123 bp, 12 predicted proteins | sample OricomgcompostMG_FD_108783 | JGI IMG/M metagenome (GOLD analysis project Ga0164242, IMG submission 108783) | Miracle-Growth compost microbial communities from Emeryville, California, USA - Original compost - Miracle growth compost (MG) ... | reverse complement strand
TGAAGCGGCTGGTGCCATCGGGCATCAGGCCCTTGCCCTGTGTCGCGCGGATCGCCGTGCACAGGTTGGTCTTGCCCGAAAGGCACGACTTACACTGGCGACACTCCGGCGTGTACAGCGGGATAACGTGATCGTCCGGTTTCACCGAGGTCACGCCCGGGCCGACCTCGCGCACGATCCCTGCGCCTTCATGCCCGAGGATCGACGGGAAAATCCCTTCGCTGTCCAAGCCGTCGAGCGTGTAGGCGTCGGTGTGGCAGATGCCGGTCGCCATGATCTCGACCAGCACCTCGCCTTCCTTCGGCCCATCGAGATCGACTTCCACGATCTCCAGGGGCTTCTTCGCCTCGAACGCTACGGCGGCACGGGATTTCATTCGTGTTTACTCCAGTCAGTCGATGGGGGCGCCGGCCGGTATCCCGGCGAGATCATGATCGGCGTCGCGGAGCGGCAGCAGCCAGACCAGGCCGGCGCCGATGATCGCACCGATCGACATGATCGCCGAGACGGTCAGCAAGTGCTGGTTGCCGCCGCCGAGCGCAGTGAAGAGAAAACCGGCGATGATCGGCGAGCCCGCCGCGCCCGCGCGGCCGATGCCCAGGACGAAGCCCGTGCCCGTGGCGCGGGCGAAGGCCGGGAAACCGCGGGCGAAGGCGGCGTAGTAGCCGACGATCGCGGCATTCAGGAAGAACATCGTCAGGAAGGCGGCAATGCGCCAGCCCCACAAGGTGTCGCTGCCCATGCCGAATGCGGCCACGGCGGCGGAGCCCAGCACGGCGCAAGCGATCGTCGGTCCCTTGATGTCCCACTTCCTGAGCAGGAAGCCGAACAGGAAGCCACCGATGGCGCCGCCGACATTGGCCCAGGTCAGCGTGCTGGCGGCCTGCGGCTGGGTAAAGCCGCTGTCGGCGACGATCTGCACGGCGAACTTGAGAATGTAATAGAATGTGATCGTGTGGAACAGATAGCCGAACGCCAGCAGCAGCGTGACCGGGCGCAGGCGCGCGTTGGCGAGGATGTCCGTGACCTTCGGCTTCGGCGCGCTCGGCTCCACTTCCGGCAACGCATCGATCGGCGGCTGGCGCAGCGTGCGCAAAGACTTGTTGATCTTGTCGATCGCCCCGTCGGGCCGGCGGGCTGCGTAGAACGCGGGCGTTTCCGGCACGAGAAGCATGACTAGCGGAATCATCACTGCGGTGACGACGCAGCCGAACAGGAACACCGAGCGCCAGTCGTAATCGACCAGCAGCCAGCTCTGCGCCGCGAATCCGCCGACGACGCCGCCGACGGGATAGCCGATCACGTACAGTGCCATGGCCAGGCTGCGGCCTTCGCGGCTGCTGGTTTCCGCGGTCACGGCATTGGTCGCGGCGAGCATGCCGCCGATGCCGAGGCCGGTGATGAAACGCCAGATGGTCAATGGCCACACCGCGGTGGCGGCGTGGGCCATGTACATGCCGATGGCCATGATCACGAGGCACAACAGCATGGACAGTTTGCGGCCGACCTTGTCGGCGACACCGCCGAGAATGACTGAGCCGAAGCCCATGCCGATCAATTCGGCTGACAGAACGATACCGAGTTCGGACCGGGGGATGCCCCATTCCTTGGTGATGCCGGGCGCGGAAAAGGCGCTTGAAAGAACGTCGAACCCGTCGAGAGCGTTCAGCATGATCATCAGCACGATGACGATCCACTGCCGCGCGCTCATCGGGTTGTCGTCGATTACCTTGATGGGGTTGGTGCCCCCAGCCGGTCCAGCCATTGTCGGATTCCTCTCTCCCTCGCGCGATTTCAATCGTGGATTCGCGCCAGCATTTCCACCAGTTTTTTGACTTCGTCCGGGGTGAAGCGGCCTTTGAGCCAGGCTTCGTGGTCGGCGATGCAGTCCTTGGCCGTGACGAGTGCCTTGCTGCCTTCGGGCGTAAGGTAGAGCGCCTGCTTACGGGCATCGCTGGTCGAGCGCTCGCGCCGCAGATAGCCGCGTTCCTGCAAGCGGTTGACGATGGTCATCGTCGTCGCCCGATCCATCTGCAGCCGCTGGCCGAGGTCGATCTGCGAGATACCGGGATGGTCGGCGACGAGCCACAGCACGCTGACCTGCTTCTGGGTCAGGTCGAGATCGGCGAAAGTCTCGGTGAAGTGGCGATAGACGGCGACATGGGCGAGGCGGATGTGAAAACCGACGATGTCGGCCAGGGCGCCGAACTCGCGGTCGTTGTCCCCGGTCAAAGCCGCCGCTGGCGCCACCCTCTATCCCTCACCTCTTATCGTCTTGTTGCCCAATCGTTAGTGGAGCATACAATCTCGCGCAAGGAGAGGACGCCGCGCATGTCACAGTTTCCGAATACCCCTTCGTTCACGGGGTTCAATACTCCAAGCCGGATCGAGGCCGACATCGCCGACTTGCAGCACACCGGCACGATCCCGATCGAACTCGATGGTGCGTTCTACCGTGTGCAGCCCGATCCGCAGTTCCCGCCGCGTCTGGGCGACGACATCGCCTTCAACGGCGACGGGATGATCAGCCGCTTCCATTTCCACGACGGCCAATGCGATTTCAAACAACGCTGGGCCAAGACCGACAAGTGGAAGCTGGAGCACGAAGCGGGCAAGGCGCTGTTCGGCGCCTATCGCAACCCGCTGACCGACGATGAGGCCGTGAAGGGTCAGATCCGCGGGACCGCCAATACCAACGCCTGGCTGTTCGGCGGCAAGCTGTGGGCGCTCAAGGAGGATTCGCCCGCGCTGGTGATGGACCCGGCGACGATGGAGACCTCGGGCTACGAGAAATTCGGCGGCAAGATGACCGGCGAAACCTTCACCGCGCACCCCAAACTCGATCCGGATAGCGGCAATATGGTCGCCATCGGCTACGCCGCGAGCGGCCTGTGCACCGATGACGTCTGCTATTACGAAGTCAGCCCGGAAGGCGAGCTGGTCCGCGAAAAGTGGTTCAAGGTCCCTTACTACTGCATGATGCACGACTTCGGCATTACGCCCGATTACCTCGTGCTGCACATCGTGCCCTCGATCGGTTCGTGGGAGCGGTTGGAGCAGGGCAAGCCGCACTTCGGCTTTGACACCTCGCTGCCGGTCTATCTCGGGATTATCCCCCGGCGCGACGATCTGAAGCAGGAGGACATCCGCTGGTTCAAGCGTGACAACTGCTTCGCCAGCCACGTGCTCAATTGCTGGCAGGAAGGGACCAAAATCCATTTCCTCACGCCCGAGGCGAAGAACAACATGTTCCCGTTCTTCCCCGACGTGGACGACGTTCCGTTCAACCCGATGGAAGCGGCCAGCCGGCTGACCGACTGGACTGTCGATCTCGCCAGCAACGGCGAGGAATTCGACAGCGTCACCACCCTAACCGACACGGTTGCCGAGTTCCCACGGATCGATGACCGCTTCACCGGGCGCAAGACCCGCTACGGCTGGATGCTCGAGATGGACATGCGCCGTCCGCACGAGTTGAAGGGCGGCAGTGCCGGGGGCATGCTGATGAACTGCCTGTTCCTCAAGGACCTCGAAACCGGTGCCGAGCAGCACTGGTGGGCCGGCCCGGTCAGCACTTTGCAGGAGCCGTGCTTTATCCCGCGCAGCAAGGATGCGCCGGAAGGTGAGGGCTGGATCGTCCAGGTCTGTAACAGGCTGGACGAACACCGCAGCGATCTGCTGCTGTTCGACGCGCTGGACATCGAGAAAGGCCCTATCGCCACGATTCAGGTGCCGATCCGCCTGCGCTTCGGCCTCCATGGTAACTTCGCGCCGAGCGCGGAGATCGGATTGGCGAGGGAGACGGAGCCGGCATAACGTAAGAGGGGAGAGGAATGAGAGCATTTTCGATGAGGGCGGTGCTGCTCGGCGCCGCCTTGGCGACTGTCGGACCAGCGTTCGCACAAGGGGCTCCCGCATCTGGTCCTTCGCCTGCGGTTGTGAAGATGCGTTGGCAGTGGCTCAATCCGGAGATCAACAGCTTCACTTTCCGCGATACCGACAAGGTGTTCGAATCCCGGCCGGTCAAGCGTGCCGGATCGGTCTGGAGCCTGCGTCGCGGAACGCCGATGGTGATGCCCTCTATCGAGTTCGGCGGCGAGACGCGCGGCTATCAACGCTTCGCAGAGGAAACCTTCACCAACGCGCTGCTGGTTATCCGCGACGGCAGGGTCGTGTTCGAGGATTACCGCAACAAGTCGGCAGGCGGCACGCACTTCATCTCGTTTTCGATGGCCAAGACGATCACCGCGATGCTCGTCGGCATCGCGCTGGAGGAGGGCAAGATCGCCTCGCTCGACGATCGCGCCGACAGGTATGTGCCGGAGTTGAAAGGCACCGGCTATGACGGTGTGACGATCCGTCAGATCATGCAAATGCGCTCCGGCGTCGATTACCAGGAGCGTTACGATTTCGGCGACCACCCGAGCTTCGCCGGCAAGCTGCACGAGCAGGCGATCATCCTCAACAAGATGCGCTTTGCCGCCGGCGCGCTGGAGACCAGGCGAGCGAACACTCCCGGCAGCACGTTCAACTATTCGACCTTGGATACGATGCTGATCGGGTGGGTGCTGGAGAACGCGACCGGAGAAAAGTTGGAGGATTTCACGCAGCGGACGCTGTGGGGGCCGCTCGGCGCGGAAGCGGACGCGTTCTGGCTTGCCGATGGACCGCCCGGAAATGGCCGTGCGCTCAACGGGATGGGCTACAACGCCGTGCTGCGCGATTTCGGGCGGCTCGGGCAGTTGATGCTCGACGATGGCAAACGCGGCGCCAAGCGAATTCTCCCGGCAGGCTGGGTCAAGCAGATGACGACGATGTTGCCGACCGGCGAATCCATGCCCGGCTACGGCCTGTTCACCTGGCAGATCGACCATGAGCCGGGCGCTTTCTCTGCCGTCGGTCTTGCCGGTCAGTTCATTTACGTCAGCCCGCAGACACGCACGGTGATCGTGAAGCTGAGCTATTATCCGCCGGTCGAGCCGGAAACCGCACTTCCAGAGACGGTCGCCTTCTTCAAAGCCGTCGCGCACGCCCGCTGAACTGAGGCCGCTTCGGAATCGAACGCTGTTGCTCGCATATGAGCTCTTCTTCGGCATCAACCCTGCCGCTGGACCTTCGCCGCCGGTGCGCTATTCTCGCGAGCGACGGGAAGGATGGGAGATCAGACATGTGTGAACTCGACCAATTGAATGAAATGGGCGGGATCAACCGCCGCCAGTTCACTACGCTTGGCGCCTTCGCTGCTTTCGCTGCCGCTTGCGCGCCTACCAGCGGCTCTGCGGCGGACGGCCAGGGCCTGGCCGAAGAGATGGTCAAGTTTCCGGCGCCCGGCGGCACGATGGATGCCTTTTTCGTTCATCCGGCCAAGGGCAAGCATCCGGCCGTGATCGTCTGGCCGGACATTGCCGGCTTGCGCGATGCGTTCAAGGCGATGGGCCGCCGAGTGGCCAGCGCAGGTTATTCGGTTATCGTCGTCAATCCGTTCTACCGCAGTACGCCGGCCCCGCAGTTCGCCGACTTCGCCGACTTCCGCGATCATGACGGCTTCGCCAAGGTGCGCCCATGGATGGCGCAGAACACGCCCGACGCGGTGATGGAAACGGCCAAGGCTGTGGTTGCCTGGCTCGACAAGCAACCTTCGGTGGATACCAAGCGCGGCATCGGCACGCAGGGTTACTGCATGGGCGGGCCGTTCACCATCTACAGTGCCGCCGCGGCGCCGGGGCGGGTGAAGTCGGCCAATTCGTTCCACGGCGCAGGGCTGGTCGGTGACGACCCGCACTCTCCGGTCAATCTTTTCGACGATGCGCCGAAGACGGATTACTTGCTCTGCATCGCTCAGAACGACGATGCCAAGGCACCGACCGACAAGGACAAACTGCGTGCCGCTGCCGACAAGGCCGGGGCAAAGGCGGAGATCGAAGTCTATCACGGCGACCATGGTTGGACGGTCCCCGATTCGCCGGTCTACAATCAGGCCGAAGCCGAAAGGGCCTGGGGCCGGCTGATGGTGCATTACGCCAAGCTTTGACGGCAACCGCGACTGGCCGCCGATCCTGAAAACAAGAGACGGCCCGTTTCCCGGGCCGCCTCTTATTTCTCGCGCCTTCCAACCCAAGGAACCGAGGGACCTTGGTGGCTCCTTGACCCGGGCGGCGCGAAATCAGAATCGCTACTGGCAGATTAACGACGCGCCACCAAAGATGGTTAAGCCAAAATTATCATTTAGCCGGGCGGATTTCGGATAGGCTCATTCGAACCAATAACAGGTTCCGCGCATCTCCAGGCTTACTCGCGGCGGTGAATCGGGCGGAGCGAGCGGGTTGTCGAACGCGCCGTGCGGCATCAACTGGGCGCGCGCCGGATCGCTATCGCTGGTCTTGAACACGATTGCTTCGTCAGGCTGCATGTTCGAGTAGTAATACCAGCGGTGCGCGGGGTTGTACTCGATCACGTAGTTGCCGAAGCTCCACTCGGGCGCGCCGCCCGGCGGATCGAAGATCGCATCGCAATCGATGAGGTCTCCGGGCTGGATCGAGGGATAGGCGCACAAGGCGAGAGGCACGTCCTGCGGAGCGCCCGAGAGCGCGCGCCAGACGTTGTACTGCGCGCTGCGGACGATCGTCCTGCCTCCCCAATCGCCTTTCGCCCGCGCCTCCGCGGCCGCTTCCTTCGACATATCGACGTGCGCCATGCGCGCGGGATGCGAGTTGTCGTGCTGCTCGTTCTCGCCAAGCCGTTCGGAGAAGCGCAGGATACCGCGCGGCATCACCTCGACGTGATCGCAGCCGGTGAGGCGCTTGAGCAGTTCGGCGATCTCGCTGGCGTGAACCCGGTTGACCGTGTCGAGATCGGTCAGATCGTCGACGGCGCTCTTGTGTTGGACTAGAACGAAGCCTTCGCGGTCGAGGTCGGCGTCGAGCCCGCGCGCGTCGGTGATATCCATCTCCGCCGGTTTGAGCGGGACGTAGTCCTTCTCGTGCGCGTTGGCGTAGAAATAAGGCTTTTTGCCCGTCCGCTCGGTATAGCCGATCGCGGCGCGCACGTTTCCTTCGGCTCCCATCAGGCGAATTCCTCCGTGTCGATCGTCGGCAGAATCGCGTCATGATAGCGATGACCGGCGACGGTGTCGTGGTTGATCAGCCGATCGGCTTCCTCGAGCACGGCAGCGCTCACCTCGATATCGGCGGCCTGGACGTTGTCGGCGAGGTGTTGCGGGTCGGTCGTTCCGGGAATGACGTGGACATTGTTCCCACGCGACAGGACCCACTTGAGCGCGAACTGCGCAGGGGTGACGCCCGCCTGCTCGGCCAGCGTGACGAACTGCTCGATCAGCATGAGGTTCCGCGCCCAGTTGTCCGGCTGGAAGCGCGGCATCTTCGTCCGGAGATCCTTGTCCTCCAGCCTCGAAGGATCGGTCAGGATGCCGCACAGCGCCCCGCGCCCGAGCGGGCTGAAAGCGACGAGGGCGATGCCCAGCTCCTCGCAGGTTTCGAGCACGCCCAGCTCGACGTTGCGCGTCCACAGCGAGTACTCGGTCTGCACCGCGGCCATCGGATGAACGCCATGCGCCTCGCGGACATGCGCGCTCGACCATTCGGAGACGCCGTAAGCGCCGATCTTCCCCGCCTCGATGGCCCGCGCCATCGCCCCGACCGAATCCGCGATCGGCACCTTCGGATCGAAGCGGTGCATGTAGTAGAGATCGATGAAATCGGTGTCGAGCAGGGCCAGGCTCTTGTCGATATCGGCCGCGATGTATTCAGGGCTGCAATCGACACCGCGGCGCGCGCCATCGACGACGATGCCGGTCTTGCTGGCGAGGAATACCTCGTTTCGCCGCCCTTTCAGCGCCTCGGCCAGCAAAGCCTCGTTCTGGCCGGCGCCGTAGATCCGCGCCGTGTCGAAATGATTATAGCCGAGATCGACAGCCTTTTTCAGCAAATCGACACACTCGTCATGACCTGGCGGGGTGCCGTAGGCCCACGAGACGTTCATGCATCCCAGGCCCACAGGGTGCAGGGTCTTGCCGGCAATCGTACGGGACATCGTCGCGTCGTTCCTTTCGTTTCTCACGGCGCGAGAGTCCGGCAAGTCAGCGTTGCGCGAACTTGCCTCGCGCCCAGTGGTAGAAATCGTCCTGCGCCCGGTTTAGCCCGGCCGCCGAAGCCATGTAGCCGGCGGTATCGTCTTCGATCGACTGCAGCCGCCACCTGGCTTGGTGATTGGCCAGCGTCTGGCGCATCTCGAAGAACCGGCTGTCGAAGTCCTGCGCCAGTTCCGCATCACTCAGCAAGCGCTCGTCGATCTTCCGCGCCTGGAGGATGTCGAGCATCAGCATCGCGTAGCGGCTGCGCAGCTGCACCAGCTTCTTCTTTCCCTCGGGATCGCCGGTGTCGGCCAGCTTGCGCATTTCGCGGTAGATTTCTTCCGCCTCTGCCAGGCTGGAATCGAGCTTCGCCATGGTTCCCTCTCCGATCGGACCCAGAATGCGCTTTCCCTGTTAATTCAAGCCTTAAGCAGAGCCGCATTGTGTCGCGATCACGACCAGCCGTCCTGCTCCTCCAGGCTCACGGCCAGATCGCCGATGACGCGGTAGCAATCGATCACCGACTGCACCGAGCTGTTCGGTTCGCGCCCCTCGCGGATCGCGGCGATGAATTCGCGGTCCTGCAACTCGATACCGTTGTTGGAAACCGTCACGCCGGAAAGGTCGATCGGTTCTTCCTTGCCGGTAACGAGATCGTCGTAGCGGGCGATATAGGTCGCGGTATCGCCGATATAGCGGAAGAAGGTGCCGAGCGGCCCGTCGTTATTAAACGACAGGCTGAGCGTGCAGATCGCTCCGCGCTCGCTCTTCAACTGGATCGACATGTCCATCGCGATGCCGAGGTCAGGGTTCTTCGGTCCCTGGATGGCGTTGGCGGTGACGATCTTGCCGGCCTGGTAGGCGAACAGGTCGATCGTGTGCGCCGCATGATGCCACAGCAAGTGGTCGGTCCAGCTGCGCGGCTCGCCCTTGGCGTTCATGTTCTGGCGGCGGAAGAAGTAGGTCTGCACGTCCATCTGCTGGACGGCGAACTCGCCGGCAAGAATGCGGTTGTGCACGTATTGGTGGCTCGGATTGAAGCGCCGGGTATGCCCGACCATGCAGACGAGGCCGGTTTCCTGCTGCTTGTCGAGCACCTTCTGCGCATCGGCCCAGGTGTCCGACAGCGGAATTTCGACCTGGACGTGCTTGCCCGCGTCCATGCAGGCGATCGCCTGCTCGGCGTGCATCTGCGTCGGCGTGCACAGGATCACCGCATCGACGTCGTCACGCGCGAGCGCTTCCGACAGCTCGGTGCCGGAATGCGGCGCGCCGTATTTCTTCGCCACCTCGGCCGCCTGCTCGGCGCGGCGGGAGATGACCGAGGCTATTTCCACCCCGTCGATGTTCTTCAGGCCGTCGAGGTGCTTTTCGCCGAACGCGCCGGCGCCTGCGAGTGCGATACGCATATAAACTCCCTCTCCCCTTCAGGGGAGAGGGCCGGGGAGAGGGGCAGTCTCTTGCCCGGCCCATCTGATTGTGGTTGGGAGGACGGCCCCCTCTCCCAACCCTCTCCCTGAAGGGGAGAGGGCTAATTCGGATTAAGCGTCAACCTGCTCGCGAATGCGCGGCGGCTTGGCACCGATGCCTTCCGGCTGGAGGATCAGCGCGCCGAGGGCGGTGTTCGAGGCAGGGATATGATAGAAGCGGTAGAGCTCCTCGACCTTGTCGCCGAGCGCGCCGCGCATGATCAGCCACATGACCAGCTCGATGCCCTCCGATCCTGCTTCGCGCAGATACTCGATATGCGGCATCTTGCTCAGGGTCTCGGGGTCCTTGATCAACTGCTCGATGAAGTTGAGGTCGAACTCCTTGTTGATCAGCCCGGCGCGGGGGCCCTGGAGCTGGTGGCTCATGCCGCCGGTGCCCCAGACCTGCACGTCGATGTCTTCCGGGAAGCTCTCGACAGCCGCCTTGATGCTTTCGCCGAGGCGGAAGCAGCGGTTGCCCGAAGGCGGCGGGTAGGTGACCACGTTGACCGGGAACGGGATGACCTTGCACGGCCAGGCCTCCGGTTCGCCGTAGATCATGCTCAGCGGCACGGTGCAGCCGTGGTCGACGTCCATCTGGTTCATGATGGTCATGTCGAACTCGTCGAGGATCAGGCTCTGGGCGATGTGCCAGGCGAGGTCCGGATGGCCGATCACGTCGGGCACCGGGCGCGGGCCCCAGCCTTCGTCGGCCGGCTTGAACACTTCCGCGCAGCCGATCGCGAAAGTCGGGATGATGTTCATGTCGAAGGCCGATGCATGGTCGTTATAGACCAGGATCACGACGTCGGGCGTGTTGCCCGGTTCCTTCACCCATTCGCGGATCGGCGCGTAGCCGTTGAACACCGGCGCCCAGTAATCGTTGTTCCAAGTGCCGGTCTGCATCGCAGCGCCGAGCGCGGGGATGTGGCTCGAAGTGATGCCGGCGGTAATGCGGGCCATGTCAGTAGCCTTTCTTGATCGAACGCTGGCCCTCGGGCGAACGGCCGCCCTTGAGCATCATTTCCGCGTATTCCTCTTGCGTCATCCCGGTCATTGACCCGGCAGCGAACTGGAAGCTCTTCTTGTCCGTGCTGAAAAGCTTGGAGAGGAAATAGATGTTCCCGCCTTCGTCGATCATCGCGTTGTAGTCGCGGGCGAGAACGGCCTTCTTGGCGCCGTCGGTCAGATCCCACTCGTCGAGATAGGCTTTTTCGTCGGCCAGGAAGCGGTCGCGGTTTTCCTTTTTCATCAGGCTCATCGCGAACTGGTTGAGCCAGTAGCCCTTGCGCGCCCTCTGCGCGGTGAACACGCGGGTGCCGGGGATGTCCTCGAACTCGGCGAGGTACTTGTGGATGTCGATCCGTTGCTTCTTTTTCTCGTCGGTCATTGGTCTTCCCATTCGTACGTCAGCGGCGCCTCACGGAAGGCGAACCGATCGATATGCCGCTCGATCACGCCGCGCATGCGCTCGTTTTCTTCTTTGTCGGCAGCCGTCAGGGTGATGGCGATGCCTTCTGGCCGTGCGGTCATCACCGCGCTGGTGTGCTCGGAGAAGGGGAACGTGCCCATGCCGTCGCCTTCGTCGTAACTGGTGGCCATCTTATGACCCCAGTGGCTGACGAGTTGCTTGATATAGCGCTCGGGCTTCTCGCAATGCGCCAGACCGGTGGCAGTGGCACTCATAATCCGCGCTCCTTGAGGATCGCGTCGAGCCGCGGGTACACGCGGCGCGCGTTGCCCTCGAAGATCATGTGCTTCTCGTGCTCGGAGATATCAAGCGCATCGATGTAGCGCTTGGTGTCGTCGAAGTAGTGGCCCGTCTGCGGGTCGATACCGCGCACCGCGCCGACCATCTCGCTGCCGAACAGGATATTCTTGTTCTCGATCACGTCGGCCAGGAGGTCGATGCCCGGCTGATGATAGACGCAGGTATCGAAGAACACGTTGTTCATCAGGTGCGTTTCGATGTCCGGTTGCTTGAGCATGTCGGCGAGGCCCCGGTAGCGGCCCCAGTGGTATGGCACCGCGCCGCCGCCATGCGGAATGATCAGGCGCAAATTGGGAAAGCGGCTGAACAGGTCGCCCTGCAGCAACTGCATGAAGGCGACCGTGTCGGCCGCGAGGTAATAGCCGCCGGTGGCGTGCATCGCCGGGTTGCAGCTTCCCGAGACGTGGATCATCGCCGGCACGTCGAGCTCGCACATCGTCTCGTAGATCGGAAACCAGTATTCGTCGGTCAGCGACGGGTGCTGGAAATAGCCGCCACCAGGATCGGGGTTGAGGTTGCAGACGACGAAGTTCAGCTCCTCGACGCAGCGGCGCAGCTCGCGCACGCTTTCCTTGAGGTCCGACTTCGGGCTCTGCGGCAACATGCAGCCGCCGACGAAGGTGTCGGGGAAGAGCTGCGTGACCCGATAGATCAGGTCGTTGCACCGCCTCGCCCATTCGCTCGCCACCGCCTGGTCGCCGACGTGCGGCGCCATCGCGCTGGCGCGGGGGGAGAAAATGGTGATGTCCGCGCCGCGCTCCTTGATCAGGCGGAGCTGGTTGGCCTCGATCGTC
>Ga0164242_10007268_pt1 | contig 12123 bp, 11 predicted proteins | sample OricomgcompostMG_FD_108783 | JGI IMG/M metagenome (GOLD analysis project Ga0164242, IMG submission 108783) | Miracle-Growth compost microbial communities from Emeryville, California, USA - Original compost - Miracle growth compost (MG) ... | reverse complement strand
GCCGGCATCGACGTAGTCGCAGTCGCCGAGGCCTACTCGTTCGACGCGGTCAGCCAGCTGGGCTACCTGGCGGCCAAGACGTCGCGCGTGGAGTTGGTCTCCGGGGTGCTGCCGATCTATACGCGCACCCCCGCGCTGCTGGCGATGACCGCCGCCGGCCTGGATTTCGTCTCCGACGGCCGCTTCCGGCTGGGCATCGGGACCTCTGGGCCGCAGGTGGTGGAGGGCTTCCACGGCGTGCCGTTCGACGCCCCGCTGGGCCGCACCCGGGAGGTGGTGGAGATCTGCCGGGCGGTGTGGCGCCGGGAACGGGTGAGCCATGACGGCAAGCACTATCAGCTGCCGCTGCCGGCGGGCCGCGGCACCGGGTTAGGCAAGCCGTTGCAGCTGATCAACCACCCGGTGCGCGAGCGCATTCCGATCTCCATTGCTGCACTGGGCCCGAAGAACGTCGAACTGACCGCCGAGATCGCCGACGGCTGGCAGCCGGTGTTCTACTACCCGGAGCGCGCCGCCGAGGTGTGGGGTGACGCACTGAAAGCCGGTGCAGCCAAACGGGATCCGGAGCTGGGCCCGCTCGACATCATGGTGGGCGCCTCCCTGGCGATCGGCGACGATGTCGACGACCGGCTGGCGTGGGCAAAACCGCAATTGGCGCTTTACATCGGCGGCATGGGCGCCAAGGGCCGCAACTTCTACCACAATCTGGCCACCCGATACGGCTTCGGCGAAGTGGCCGACCGTATCCAGGAGCTGTATCTGTCCGGGCGCAAGACCGAGGCGATCAACGCCGTACCCGACGAATTGGTGCGGCACACGTCGTTGATCGGGTCACGCGGATTCGTCGCCGAGCGCATCGCCGCGCTCGCCAAGGCGGGCGTCACAACGCTGCTGGCCGGTCCGCTGGCCCACGAGCCGGGTGAGGCGCTGCGCTTTGTGGAGGAGCTGCGCGCGTTGGCGCCGGCCTGACCCCGGTCGCCGCCGCCGGATGCGGGCCGAGGGTGGGCCGGGTGTGTCCCACGACACCCCGCGGGCCAAGATAGGGCCATGGATTTCACGCCCACGGTGACGACGCCCATCGCAGAAACCCTTGTTGAGCTGCTGCAACGCCAAGCCGAGCGGTTCAACGACAAGGTGGCGTTCAGCTTCTCCTACAACGGCGACGACGAAGGCCGCAGTGAGCTGACGTTCCGCGAACTGGACCGCCGGGCCCGCGCGATTGCGGCGAACCTGCAGCGCCACCACGTTGTCGGAGAGCGGGTGCTGGTGCTGGTGCGCCCGGGGCTGGACTTCATCGCCGGGTTCTTCGGCTGCCTCTACGCCGGTGCAGTCGCGGTGCCGGTACACCAGAAGCTGGCGCCGCGCCTGGCGGTGGTCGTCCCGGACGCGCAGGCCCGCTTCGCGCTCACCGCCGGTGAGACCCAGCAGGCCACCCGCAGCGCAGTCGCCGGGATCCCCGGCGAACCGGAGCACTGGTTCTTCACCGACGCCGGCGCCGATCCCGACACCTGGGTCGCCCCCGACATCGACATCAACTCCCCGGCCGCCATCCAGTACACCTCGGGCTCGACCCGTTCACCCAAAGGTGTGCTGCTCAGCCACGGCAACGTGCTGCACAACGTCGACGCCATCCGTCAGGCGTGGAACGGCGATGAGAACGCCAAGGGTGTCTTCTGGCTGCCGCCGCACCATGACCTGGGCCTGATCGGCGGGATCCTGTCGATGCTCTACATCGGGGCCAGCACGGCGCTGATGTCGCCGACCGCGTTCATCAAACGTCCGATGCGCTGGCTGGAACTGGTGTCGGCGCATCGCGGCGTGATCACCGCCGCGCCCAACTTCGCCTACGACCGGTGCGTGGAAACCAGTACGCCCGAAGAGCGTGCGGCCCTTGACCTTTCCTGCTTGACCGTCGCCATGAACGGAGCCGAGGCGGTGCGCGCCACGTCGCTGGCGGCCTTCGCCGATGCCTTCGCGCCGGCGGGTTTCCAGATCTCGTCGTGCTACCCGGTGTACGGGCTGGCGGAGGCCACCCTGCAGGTGTCGGCGGGCTGCCCCACCGGGATGCCGGGGGTGCGCTACGTCGATCGGGTCGCGCTGGCCGAGGACCGGATCGTCGACATCGCAGCGGACGATCCGGCTGCCGCGACGTTCGTGGGTTGCGGTCAGCCGCGCGAATCCGACGTGGCGATCGTTGATCCGGTGACTCACCAGCCCTGCGGACCCGACGAGGTCGGCGAGATCTGGGTCGCCGGGCCCAACGTCGCGCTCGGCTACTGGAATAGGCCCGAGGAGACCGCGGCGACGTTCGGAGCGCGGCTGGCCGCGCCGGGCGACCCGAACCGGGGACCGTTCCTGCGCACCGGCGACTACGGGTTCCTGTGTGGCGGTGAGCTTTTCACCACCGGGCGCTGCAAGGACCTGATCGTCGTCGATGGGCACCGCTACTACCCCAACGACATCGAGTTCACCGTCCAGCAGTGCGACCCGGTGCTGGTGTCCGGCCGGGGCGCGGCGTTCGCCACCGACGCGCCGCCCGGCGGCGTCGAGCAGTTGGTCGTCGTGCACGAAGTCGACAGTGCGCGGGCCGGCGAGACCGACCTGGACGACGTCATCGACAGGATCCGGACCGCAGTCGCCACCCACCACGGAATCGCGGCCGACGCCGTGGTTCTGGTGCACCACGTGTCGATGCCCACCACCTCGAGCGGCAAGATTCAGCGTGGCCAGACCCGCCAGCAGTTCATCGACGGTGGTCTCGCGGTGGTCGCCGAATGGCGCACGTCGGCCGATGAGATGTCGCTGGAGCAGCTGGAGGCGGCGGCCAAAATCGTTTCGGCGCTGCAGACTTGGGGCACCCGCCAGGGGTGAGGTTCAGCCGGGGTTCAGCGGGTTGATCCAGCGCAGGCCGGGGAATCGCTGAAAATCGGGGTCGGCGGAGGCGAGTTCAACGCCGTGTTCCATCGTGAGAGCTGCAGGTTGTGCACCGGCCACCAAGTTGCCGGTGACGTCGCTGGATTGTGTTTGCTGTCCTCATCGACGGCGTACACGCATCGACGATCATCGGTCGTCGTCGGACAGGTCAAGCACGTCGCCGATGTTGGTGACGTCAACCTTCAAGCCGATCCGCGCTGTGCGATGCAGGTACCGTGCCACGGGGGCACTGGTCTGCGCCGCCATGCCGCGGCGCGCAAGCAGGTTCAGCGCCTCACTGACACCGAGTCCGTTTCGCCGGAGCCGTTCGACCTCGGCGGCGACATCGCTATTGATCACCACAGTCGTCCTCCCAGCCAGCATCATGCGCCTTGCGCATCATGATGCGCGTAGTTCGGCATGGACATGCCTGCCGGCTCATTCACTGTCCCACCTGCGGTAACTCTTCCGCAGCGATCTCACATGGGGTCTTGGGCGAGGTGTCCGGAGCTGGCGGCGCGAGAGCCGGTTCCGTCTCGTCGGATTCGGCTTGCGGTACGGGATCTTCGACCGCCGGGCCCGACTCCGGTTCGGTAACCGCCGCTGTCTCGTCAGCCAGTTCGGCCTCCTGGGGTTCCGCGGTGTCGTCGGTGGCCTCGGCTTCCGGATCCGGGTCGTCCTCGGATTCGTTCGGCTCCACGCCGGCGTCAGGGTGATCGTCTTCCCAGCCGTCGTCATCGAACGGCTCGCCGAATGGCTGCCCGGAGCCGGGATCAGCCAGGGCGTCGGCCAAACGGGGAATCAGCCCACCGAGGCCGCCCAACCCACCGAGACCACCGCCCGGCAACCCGCCCGAGGGCAAGCCCAGATCGCCGGGCAGGCCGAGGCCGGCCGGCAAACCCGGATCGACAGGCGGGTCGTCGAATGCTGCGGCGGGCTCCGGTACGGCGGCGCTCGGCCGCTCCCCCGGCGCCGCCGGTATGTCCGCCGGTGCCAGGTCTGCCGCGACGGGGGCCAGGGCTGCCGGAACGACCGGCGCCGGGTCGTCGAGTGGTGCAGCCGCCCCGAGGTCACCCGGAAGCGCGAAAGCCGTCCCCGGCCTCGGGTCGGCCGCGGCCACCGCGGCACGGTAGGCGGCCTCGGCCGCATCCCGCGCCGGCGACACGGCCGAGGCCCACGCGGCCCGAACGTCGTTGTCCACGTAGGGCATCACCTGTTTCTCGATGACCTCGGCGGCGTGCTTGTCGGCGGCACCGGAGCTCACCGCATGCGCGGCGGCCAGCCATGCCGGACGCTGGGCACCGACCTGCTGATCGACCGCCAGCACCGCCGCCACCTTGGCGTCGACCAGCCGCCACAGCTCGTCACGCAGCACCGCGCACCCGGTGGCGGCTGCCCGCAAGCGGGCGGTCAGTTGCGCACCGGCCTCGCAGTGTCGGCGCAGGAACTCCGCGGCGACCTCGGCACCCGGACCGCGCCACGCCGCAGCCAGATCGACCAGTTGTGCACGCTGGCGGCGCAACGCATCCTCGGCCGCCGCCGCCAGCGCATCCAGCGCCGCACAATCGCCGTCGAGCGCCCGCAGATCCAGGCCGGCGTCACTGTCGTAGCGATCGGCGAGCTGCCCGTCGTAGCCGGCGAGATCGGGATACCGGTAGCCCAGCCGGCTACACGCCGAGACGTAGGCCTGGGTGTGCGCCACTGCTTCTCGGCCCTCGCCGAGCCGCCCGGCCACGTCGTACTGCTGGGCCACCTCAGCCGACCCGGTCCGCGGCGTAGGACTCGGCGTGCCCGTAGCGCAGCACTGTGGCCCGTAGCGCCGCGGTGATCTCGGTTGTGGCCCGCGACCAGCGCGTCAGCTCCGGCGCCCAGCTATCCAGCGTCCGCCGCAGCGCCTCCCCCGCCGCAACATGGTCACGCCCGGCAACACCGCCGTCAAATGCCAAGCTGCCCAACCGGGTTCGAATCGCGGTGTCGATATCGATCGCGGTGGCGTCGAAGGAGTCGGCCACCGAGCGCACTGCGGCGGGATCAAGATCGAGCTGTTGTCGTCCCATATGGGTATGACGGTGCGGGCGCTGCAACGGTTCCCGGCAATTCCACACGCCGCCGGTGCTAGCGCCGCCGCGACCGTTTCCGAGAAGATCGCCAGCCAGCCACTCGGAAACGCACGTGGCGGACGGGACGCCGGAGCAAGCTCAGCGAGCGCGCACCGTCTCGGCGACACCGAGCGCGATCCGGTGCGCGGTTTCCTCGTCGGCGGCTTCCACCATGACCCGGACGAGCTGCTCGGTTCCCGAGGGGCGCAACAGGATTCGCCCGGTGTCGCCGAGTTCTTCCTCGGCACGCCGCACTGCGGTGCGCACCGCCAGGCGGCCCACCGCCTCGGCCTTGTCGGTGACCTCGACGTTGATCAGCACCTGCGGCAGCGTGCGCATCGCCGAGGCCAGACCGGCCAGCGGCGTGCCGGTCTGCGCCATCCGCGCCATCAGACGCAACCCGGTGATGATGCCGTCGCCGGTGGTGGCCAGGCCGGGCAGCACGATGTGACCGGACTGCTCACCGCCGAGGGTGAAGCCGCCGGCCCGCAGCTGCTCGAGCACGTAGCGGTCGCCGACGTCGGTGGTGCGCACCTCGATGCCCGCTTCGCGCATCGCCAGATGCAGCCCGAGATTGCTCATCACGGTTGCTACCAGGGTGTCGCCGGCCAGGTCACCGGCGTCGCGCATGGCCAGCGCCAGCACGACCATGATGGCATCGCCGTCGACCACCTCACCGGCGGCGTCCACGGCCAGGCAGCGGTCGGCGTCGCCGTCGTGGGCCAGGCCCAGGTCGGCGCCGTGAGCGAGCACTGCCGCACGCAAGGGTTCCAGGTTCGTCGAGCCGCAGCCGTCGTTGATATTGAGCCCATCGGGATCGGCGTTGATCGCGATCACGGTGGCGCCGGCGGCCCGGTAGGCGCGTGGCGCCGCCTGGAAAGCCGCGCCGTGAGCACAGTCGACCACCACGGTCAGGCCGTCCAGCCGGGTCCGGTTGGTTTCGCCGAGGTGCCGCAGGTAGCAGTCCAGGGCGTCTTTGGCGTCCACCACCCGGCCCAACCCGGCGCCGACCGGTCGCAACCCCGGCCCGGCGGCCACCAGATCCTCGATCTGATCCTCGGTGGCGTCGTCGAGTTTGTGGCCGCCCGGGCCGAAAAACTTGATGCCGTTGTCGGGCATCGGGTTGTGCGACGCGGAGATCATCACCCCGAAGTCGGCTTCATAAGCACTGGTCAAATAGGCCACCGCCGGGGTCGGCAGCACACCGGCCCGCAACGCGTCGACTCCTTGGCTGGTCAGCCCGGCGATCACCGCGGCTTCCAGCATCTCGCCGCTGGCCCGCGGGTCACGGCCGACGACGGCCACCCGGCGCTCGGTGCCGGTGGACAGCCGCTGAGCCGCCGCGCTGCCCAGCGCCATGGCCAGTTCCGCGGTCAATTCGCGGTTGGCGACCCCGCGGACGCCGTCGGTGCCGAAAAGTCGACCCATAACTATCCTTTATCGCCGCGAGCGTGCCTGTTCCCGGCCCGACACGCCGGTGTCGAACCGGAAACCCGCACCCTCGAATACAAGCCGGGGGCACCTTCCCTGTGCGGAAGGTACCCCCAACTCGCTGCCAGAATGCAATCGCAGATCAGCGCTTGCTGTACTGAGGTGCCTTGCGGGCCTTTTTCAGACCGTACTTCTTGCGCTCGGTGGCCCGCGGGTCGCGAGTCAAGAACCCGGCCTTCTTCAGCGCCGGCCGGTCCTCCGGCTGCACCAGGATCAGGGCGCGGGCCAGCGCCAGCCGCAACGCTCCGGCCTGCCCCGAGGGGCCGCCGCCGTCGAGGTGGGCGTAGACGTCGAAGCTCTCCAGGCGGTCGACGGTGACCAGCGGGGCCTTGATGAGCTGCTGGTGCACCTTGTTCGGGAAGTAGGCCTCCAGGGTCCGCCCGTCCAGGTTGAACTTGCCGGTGCCGGGCACCAGACGCACCCGCACCACGGCCTCCTTGCGGCGACCGACGGTCTGGATTGGACGGCCCAGGTCGTGCGGCTCGTAGCTCGGCGCGGCCTCAGCCTGCACCGCTACGGTCTCGTCGACCTCAACAGTCTCGGTGGGCTCAGGGGCCTCGGTGGGGTCGGCACCTTCGATTGCCGTCTCGGTCATTGCGTCACCTGCTTGATTTCGTACGGGACCGGCTGCTGAGCGGTGTGCGGGTGAACCGGCCCGGCGTAGACGCGCAGCTTGGTCTTGATCTGCCGCCCGAGCTTGTTCTTCGGGATCATCCCGAGGATCGCCTTCTCCACGACACGGTCGGGACGGGTCTGCATGAGCTCGCCGATGCTGCGCTTGCGCAGCCCGCCCGGGTAGCCCGAGTGGCGGTAAGCCATCTTGGTCTGCAGTTTGTTGCCGCTCATGGCGACCTTGTCGGCGTTGATGATGATGACGAAGTCACCACCGTCGACATTCGGCGTGAACGTCGGCTTGTGCTTGCCGCGCAGCAGGTTTGCTGCCGCAACGGCGAGCCGGCCGAGCACCACGTCGGTGGCGTCGATGACATACCACGACCGCGTGGTGTCACCCGCCTTCGGCGTATAGGTGGGCACAGCGCTTACCTCTCGTAATTCGGGTTGCTACCCGGTTGTGCGGATCCCGGAGCGAGCCGGGTGCCGGTCCAGCGTGAACGGCGGGGTGGTTCTCGGCGACCGACAGTGACCCGAGGACCCGCTGTGCCAGGACGGCACCGCACGCCAACGGAGCAGCTTACCGGCGGTGATCGCGGTGGGTCAAAACGCGGATGCGCTCCCGCGAGACGGTCGAACGTGATGTTCGCGCTGCACTCCTGCTCTTTGACAGTCAGGACGTCAACGCTCATCCACAACTCACCTTCATATGGCTCGGTCGGCATTTGGTCGACGAAGTCGTAGCCGTTGCCGCGGTATCAGCGGACATTGCGGCCTTCCGTCCACACCCCATCTGAGCCGAACGCCTTCTCGATCAGCTGAGCCAGCTGCTCGACGGTGTCCACTCCGACGTCGGGCACGTCAGACCGAAAATCCGACGCCATAGTTGGCCACAGCCGATCAGGTTGTGGCGGCGGCCAGGCGACGGTCCAATTCGGTCTCGGTCAAGACCTCGACACCCAACTGCTCCGCCAGCGCCCGTGCGTATGGAGCCGCCTGCGAATCCGCGTCGACGCCGAATAGGTATACGACGATGCTGTAGTCGCACCAATCCTCGGGGTGAACCGTCTTCTGCTCGACTTCGACGGCGAGAACGCCGTCGGGAAGCGCCAGCTTGTCGACTGCCGTCTGCACTCTAGAGACATCCACAGCAGCGGGGCTCACGTAAACTCCGGCGCTATTCATTTCGCCATTCTAGGTGCTCATCGTCGCCCAGGACCACCACGATCTGCGCTAGCCGAAGCCCCGACGTGCCGACTTCGCGAACCAGCGCGGACCGCGCCAGGTCTCTGCTCACTCCTACGGCTTTGCGGAGATCCAAAACGCCATACGGCGATTGCCTCCCCAACTGCGCGACGCTGTCCCGGATCGCCCTGATGGACGGGGTCTCGATGGTCTTGAATTCGACAGTGACGCCCGCGGCGTCGATGACGCCATCGGGAATCGTCCAGCCCGGCCCTTGAATGCCGGCATTCCGCGCATCGACAGACCGGACCGACACGTCACGGCCCGGTGCCTTGAGCCAGTCCGCGATCGCCTCTTCGGGCCGGCCCGGTTTCCCAGCGGCCTTGCGATCCTCGTCGAAGTGCCGGTACGGGTCATCGGGCGCCGCCACTGCACCCCGAAGTTCGGCGTAGCTGTATCGACGAGCTGTTCGACGGCCGCCCGGAACGGCGTGCACACGCTCACCCGGGGGCAAAGGGAATCTTGAGCCGGTGTGGCCCCGTCGGCTCTCCATCCGTCGGGGCCACACCGTTGTTCGGGGGTGGTCTCTCCTACCGCCCCCAAGCTCCCGCGGCCCGGCGATCGGCGTCGGCGACGTCCGCCGCGCCGTCGCGCACCGCGCGGCCCAATTCGAACAGGATCTGGTTCAGTGCGGCCACGGCCTGCTGCCACCGGAGTTGTTCGGCGTGATAGGCACCGGCGGCCTCCCGGGTCCACACCTGCTGCAGCGGTGCGATCTGCGATCGCAGCTGTTCCAGCGCGCCGTTGAGCCGGCTGGCCGTGGAGTGGATCTCCTGACGGACGGCGTATTCGATCTCCTCGAAGTTGTACGACAGTGCGGTGTGCATCTCAGATCCCGTCGCCAGCGGCGGCGATGTGGTGCGAGTGGGTCTCGGCCACCTCCCGCAACGCGCGCTCGTTGTGGCGGATGGTCTCGGCGATGCGCTGTAGCGCGTGGTGCAAGCTCAGGGATTCGCTGTTCCAGCGGTCCAGCACATCCTGGAATCGGGCTGCTGCCATCCCTGACCAGACCGACGGCGGCACGGCCCGCATCCGGGCGACGAACGCCTGCAGCATGCCGCGGATCTCTTCGTTGCGAGCGTCGGTGGCCGCCGCGACGGCGAGCATGACGTCGAAGTCGGCGTTGAGTGTGGTGGATGGGCTCACGTCTCTCTCCCATAATCGGTCGATGGCTGATATGTAGTTCGACGGGGGCGAGGCGAATTCGGTTCCCCCCAGCCACGAGCCAGGAGAAATGGAAACGGTCGCCGGGCCCCGTGAGGGACCCAGCGACCGTGTCGAGGGACTGCTGCCTAGCCGGGGTTGCCCGGGGTGCCGGGGTTGCCGGCAGGCCCGACGGGGTCACCGGCGCCGCCTGTGCCACCGGCGCCAGCGGCACCTCCTGCACCTGCGGCACCCGCGGTACCCGTGGTGCCATTGCCGGCACCGCCCTGTCCGGCCGTGCCTGCGGCGCCACCGGCCGCGCCGTTGGCGCCGTTGCCGCCGTTGCCGCCGGCCAGGCCCGCGCCGGTGTCGGGGTTGACGCCACCGGCACCGCCGTCACCGCCGCGCCCGCCGTCACCGCCACGGCCGCCGTTGCCGGCGTTGCCGCCGACTCCGTTCTCCGAGCTGCCGCCGTTGCCGCCCTTGCCGCCGACCGAGCCATTGCTGCCGTCGCCGCCGTCACCACCGGGCGTCTTGCCGGGGGTGCCGGTAATCGGGTTGTTGGTGGTTGATCCAAGTGTGCCGGCGCCACCGGTGCCGCCGCCGCCGCCGTTGCCGCCGTTGCCGCCGTTGACATCGCCGGCACCGTTACCACCGTTACCGCCGGTACCGCCGACACCGCCGACACCGCCGCCGTTCTGCCCGCCACCGCCACCGAGGCCACCGTCACCGCCGTTGCCGGCGCGACTGGGCCCAAGGCCCAGGGTGTTGGCCGGAGTCTCGACGCCGCCGCTATTGCCGCCGTTGCCACCGGTGCCCCCAGCACCACCGACACCGGCACCGGCGTCCCAGGAGCCGTTGCCGCCCCTGCCGCCGTTGCCACCGGATGCGGTGCCGTTGCCGCCGTTGCCGCCAGCGCTACCGGCTCCGCCCTCGCCGTTGCCGGTGCCGCCGCCGCCGCCGTTCCCGCCATTGCCGCCGATGCTGACCACGCCGGGGCCGGTCGCGCCGTCGGCGCCGTTGCCGCCCAGGCCGCCGGCACCGCCGGCACCGGTGCCACCGGTGAGGATGTTGGTGGTGGTCGAACCGCCGAGGGCGCCGTTGCCGCCGTTGCCGCCGATGCTCCAGATGGTGCCGTCGGCGTCCTTCCAGCCGGTGGCCACGCCGCCGTCGGCGCCGTTGCCGCCTGCCCCGCCGTTGATGCCGTTGGCGCCGTTGCCGCCGCCGCCACCGTCACCGCCCTTGTAGGTGCCGGTGCCGCCGGCCGCGCCGTCGGTGCTGACACCGGCGGTGTGGCCGTTGCCGCCGCCCCCGCCGTAGCCGCCGCGGCCGCCGATGGTCTTGATGGTGTCGTCGGTGGTGGCGCCGTTGCCGCCGGCCCCGGCCTGCCCGGCATCGCCGCCGCGCCCGCCGTCCAGGTCACCGCCGTAGCCGCCCTGGCCCCCGGTGCCGCCGTTGCCGGCGGTGCCGGTCACCCCGACCGCGCCGGTGGCGTCACCGCCGACGCCGCCGTTGCCGCCGACGCCGCCGACACCGGTGGCGCCTTGGGTGGTGGCGGAGTTGCCCATGCCGTAGCCGCCACTGCCGGCCCAGCCGCCGGCGTTGCCGCCGTTGATGCCGGTTCCGCCGTCGCCGCTGTTGCCGCCGTTGCCGCCGGCGTATCCGGCGCCGCCGTCACCGCCGGTACCGCCGGAGCCGCCGTTGCCGAGGTAGTTGCCGGCCGCGTCCTTGAAGCCGTCACCACCGGCGCCGCCGTTGCCGCCGTGCCCGCCGTTGCCGGACTGGCCGGCGCTGCCGTAAAGCGGCGAGTCGTAGAAGTTGGAGCCGCGGGCGCCGCCCAGGCCGCCCGCACCGCCGCGGCCGGTGGCGTACGTGGCGGCAGCGCCGTTGCCGCCGTCGTGGTGGTCGGCGGTGCCGTCGGCGCCGTCGCCGGCGTTACCGGCCGCAGCGCCCGCACCGCCGGCGCCGCCGTTGCCGAACAGGAAGCCGGAGACGCCGCCGTTGCCGCCGTTGCCGCCGACGCCGCCCGCGCTGCCGTTGCCGTTGCCGCCGTTGGCGAAGCTGCCCTTGGCGCCGTCGGCGCCGACACCACCGGCCCCGCCGGCGCCGCCGTTGCCGAACATCCAGGCCATCGCCGCACCGCCGTCGCCACCGTTGCCGCCGTTGAGGTAGCCGATGGCACCGGCGCCGCCGGCCCCGCCGTCACCGCCGTGGCCCATCCACGTGCCACCGATACCGCCGTTGCCGCCGGCGGCACCCGCTCCACCGTCGCCGCCGTCACCGCCGTTGCCGAAGCCGATGGCGTTGCCACCGTTGCCGCCGGCCACCCCGGCCTCATCGCTGTTCCACCCGGCGCCACCATCGCCGAACCACAGCCCGCCGTGGCCGCCGTCGGGGTTCTCCGCGGTGCCGTCGATGCCGTCGCCGATCAGGTACTGCCCGGCCATGGTGTTGATGGCGCCGTTGACCATCTCACCGAGGTCACTGTTGATCCAGGCCTCGGTCAGCGTGTGCAGCGGGGTGTAGAACAGCTGGTCGAACAGCGTCGCGGCGTTGAAGTCGCCCATCAGACCGGACAGGTCGAAGCCGTCGGCCGAGCCGGCGACGTCGACATCGGCGG
>Ga0164242_10007267_pt1 | contig 12125 bp, 9 predicted proteins | sample OricomgcompostMG_FD_108783 | JGI IMG/M metagenome (GOLD analysis project Ga0164242, IMG submission 108783) | Miracle-Growth compost microbial communities from Emeryville, California, USA - Original compost - Miracle growth compost (MG) ... | reverse complement strand
TCGCCTGGCTGGTGCGGCTGCGCTGGCCCGAACTGGCCAGGCTCCATCCGCAAGCGTGGTGGCCCGGTTTTACCTGGTTTGCCGCCGGGCTGCTGGCATGGTCGCTTGGAACGGCCACTGACGTGAATCTTATCGGCGAGCTCGGCGCGGTGATGTTATTGCAGGGGGCCCTGGCGGTGCTGCTGGGTCCACGGATCGTGGCAGGCCTGTTGTTTCCGCTCGCCTACATGCTCTTCCTCGTGCCGTTCGGCGACGAGATCGTGCCGTCCCTGCAGACGATCACAGCCCATATCGTCGTGGCGTTGACACAAGCCAGTGGAGTGCCGGCGGCGCTGAGCGGCTTCTTCATCGATACGCCTGTCGGGCGTTTCGAGGTCGCCGAGGCTTGCTCGGGCGTGAAGTTCCTCATCGCGATGATCGCGCTCGGCACCCTGGTGGCGCACTTGTGCTTTCGCAGCGGGCGGCGCAGGACAGTGTTCATGGCTGCCTGCGTCATCATCCCGGTGCTCGCCAATGGTGTGCGGGCATGGGGGACGATCTATGTCGCCCAGAGCCGCGGTATGGCTTTTGCCGCCGGTTTCGATCACATCGTTTACGGCTGGATTTTCTTCGCGCTGGTGATGGCGGTCGTGCTGGGCATCGCTTCGCGCTTCTACGATCGACCCGCGAACGACCGGCTCGTGGACGCGAAAGCGCTGGAAGCCTCGCCGGCGCTAAGCCGAATGGCGCGGTATGGCATCGGCGGCTGGCCGGCTCTGGCGGCGATGCTGTTGGCGGGTTTGACGGCGCTCTGGGGCGTCGCATTGGCTCGTCCGCTCGTCGAAGGCTTGCTTGCCGCCGCGAGCCTGCACCCGTAACGACCCGGCCTATGTGCGGGATCGCGGGGATATTCCATTGCGGCACGATCAAGCCGGTTGATCCGGCGCGGATCGAGCGGATGAACAACGCGCTCGCCCATCGTGGTCCCGACGGTTCGGGCGTGTGGACCGCGCCGGGGGTCGGGTTCGGCCACCGGCGCTTGTCGATCATCGATGTCGCCGGTTCGCCGCAGCCCATGCAATCGGCGGATGGCCGCGCCGTGTTGGTCTATAACGGCGAGATCTACAACTATCGTGAGCTGCGCCGCGAGTTGACGAGCCTTGGCGCGCAATTTCGAACGGATGGCGACAGCGAGGTGATCCTGGCCGCTTATCAGCAATGGGGCGTCGATTGCCTGCGGCGCTTCAACGGCATGTTCGCTTTCGCGATCTACGATTGCGCGCGGCGCGAGTTGTTCCTGGCGCGAGACCGGTTCGGGGTGAAGCCGTTGTTCATGGCGCCCCTCAGCGACGGTAGCCTGGCTTTCGCTTCGGAGTTGAAGGGCTTGCTCGCGCACCCGCTGCTGCGCCGCGAAGCCGATCCGCTGGCGGTCGAGGATTACCTCACCTGGGGCTACGTGCCCGATCACCACTCGATCCTGAAGGGCGTCGAGAAACTTCCTGCCGGGCATTACCGGGTATTGCGCCACAATGCGGCGCCATCGGCTCCGGTGCGCTGGTGGGACATCTCGTTCGCTGGGCGGCGCAGGGGCAAGGCGGCCGATCTCGAAGCCGAGTTGCTGCACCACTTGCGCGAGGCGGTGACGAGCCGGATGGTCGCCGACGTGCCGCTCGGCGCGTTCCTGTCGGGCGGTGTCGATTCCTCCAGCGTCGTCGCGCTGATGGCCGAGGCGAACCGCGAGCCGGTGAAGACCTGCTCGATCGGCTTCGACGTCGCCGCGCTCGACGAAACATCCTATGCCGAGCAGGTGGCGCGGCTATTCGACGCGGATCATCATTGTCGCATTGTCAGCGCCGACCAGTTTGGTGAAATCGACACGCTCGCGGCTGTTTTCGACGAGCCTTTCGCCGATGCATCGGCCTTGCCGACCTGGCGAGTCAGCCAATTGGCACGCGAGACGGTAACGGTGGCGCTTTCCGGTGACGGGGCCGACGAGGCGTTCGCCGGCTACCGGCGGCAAGTATTTCAGGCCCACGAAGAGCGGGCGCGGCGCTGGCTTCCCGCTTCCTTTCGCCGATCGGTCCTCGGCGGCCTGGGCGCCGTTTATCCGAAGGCCGATTGGGCGCCGCAGCCGCTACGGCTGAAGACGACGCTGCTGTCCCTCGCCGGCAGCGGATCGCACGGATACGCCAGGGCCCTGTCGGTGACGCCACCCGGGATGCGCGGCGCGCTCTATGCTCCTGACTTCGCCCGGCAGATCGGCGATTACCGTGCCGAGGAGGCGGTCGTTCGCCTGATGGACGGCGCTCCCGCGCGAAGCGGGCTCGACCGGGCGCAATACGCGGACCTCACCTTCTGGTTGCCGGGCGACATCCTGACCAAGGTCGACCGCACCAGCATGGCCGCGAGCCTGGAAGCGCGCGAGCCGCTACTCGACCATCGCCTGGTCGAATTCGCAGCGTCGCTGCCCGAGAGCCTGCGGGTGCGCGGCAGGCAGGGCAAGGTGCTGATGAAGCGCGCGATGAGCCGCTACTTGCCCGAGAACGTGCTTTATCGGCCCAAGCAGGGTTTCGTGACGCCGATTTCCGCCTGGCTGCGCGGACCACTGGCGGCGGAGACCAGCGCGATCGCTTCAAGCGCCGCGCTGGCGCGCACTGGATGGTTCGCTCCGGCGCGGGTCGCGGCGCTGGCCGAAGCGCACATTTCCGGCCGTTTCGACCACTCGCGCGTGCTCTGGCAACTGGTCATGCTCGACGGTTCGTTACGGCATCTGGGAGTGGTTTCTTGAGTTTTCGACAGTGTTACCAACAGGCCACACTTGCCTGTCCCGATATGGGAGCGGCGCCCTGTCCGGGACCCGTCAGGGTAAATATTGCGTTGCCAAATCAATCGCCCGCAGCGTAGATTCCGTTCGAAGCGCCAAAAGCAGAACACGATGAAGGGGGGCGCGGGGTCGCAAGCGGGGTAATTGTATGGACCGGCTTTCGGGACATATCGAAAATGTCGAGCCGGTTTCCGGCGGAGCCGATGATCCGGTCATCGGTTTCGGGGCGGGGGACGAACACCTCATAGAGGAAAGCGCCCGGCATCGGGCGATCAACCCGCAATTGTTCGAACTCAACGAACTCGATTGCCTGTACGAAGCACCGACGGCGACGCTGTGGACCTACATGCGCCCGCAGGGCCGGCCGAGCTTCACGCCGCCGATGCTGCGCGACTTCGAGGCCTGGCAGCGGCTGATCGCCGCCGACTTCGGGCCCGACAAGGTTCCGTTGCGCTATCTCGTGCTCGGCAGCCGTTCGCCGGGCGTGTTCTGCTTCGGCGGCGATCTGGCGCTGTTCCAGACGCTGATCCGCGCTGGCGACCGTGAAGGGCTGGCACGCTACGGCTTCCGCTGCGTCGAAATCCTCCATCGCAACATGCATGCGCTGGACTTGCCGATGCTGACCATCGGCCTGGTTGAAGGCGCGGCGCTGGGCGGCGGGTTCGAGGCGCTCCTGTCGTTCGATTTCCTGATCGCGGAACGTGGCGCGACGTTCGGACTACCTGAGATACTCTTCGGTCTGTTCCCGGGGATGGGCGCGCACGCGATCCTCTCGCGCCGCCTGGGCAGCGCGATGGCCGACCGGCTGATCCTGTCCAACGAAACCTATACCGCCGAGCAGATGTACGAGCTCGGCCTGGTCCATCAGCTTGCCGAACCGGGGGAGGGATTGAAGACCTGCCGCGAGTTCATCAAACGGACCGAACGGCGCCATCCCGGCGTGGTCAACGCGCGCCGGGCGATGAAGCGCACACGGCCGATCGAGCTTGCCGAGCTGAAGGACATCGTCGATTTGTGGGCCGACGCGGCCCTGCAGCTCACCGAAGGCGATCTCAAGGTGATGAGCCGCCTCACCCGCGCGCAGGAGCGGGTCCACGCCGTGGCGGCTTAGGCTTGCCGGAAGAATTTCAAAGCCGTGGCAGTCGGGGATCGCGTCCCGCCGGTTCGTAACGGCGCTCTCCGGTCAGCGGATCCATCCAGACTTCGAGCAATTGCCCGGTCTCATGATCGACAAACTTCTCCTTGGTGAGCTCCCAATCGGAGTGTTCGACCCGCGGCGGCGCGCCCGGCCGGCCGTAGCGCCGCTCGAGCCCCACACTGACGATAACCAGCGCGCCGGCGATCATCAGCCCGATACCGCTGCCGCCGGCGAGAACCGTCAGCAAGGTGCCCCCGAACAGCATCAGCGCGCCGAGCGCCAACACCATCATGCGGGCGTTCACGCTCATTCCTGGGCCAGCTTCACCGCCGTGCCGTAGGCGACGACTTCGTTCATCGCCTTGGCGATTTCACCGGAATCGAACCGCATCATGACGACGGCATCGGCCCCCATCAACTGAGCGTTCGTCACGAGACGGTCGATCGCGTGACGGCGCGTGTCTTCGACAAGCGCGGTATATTCCTTGATCTCGCCGCCGACGATCGAGCGCAGCCCGGCTATCATGTTGCCCCCGATGCCACGGCTGCGCACGACGACGCCAAACACTTGCCCGAGCGTCTCGGTTATCCGATGGCCCTGGATATTCTCGGTTGTCGCGACGATCATTCGACTCTCCCCTTCGCTGTCCCAGCCGCTTACTACACCGCTCCGTGGCCCCGCGCCATGTATTCGGCGCTTTGCATTTCCTTGAGGCGGCTGACAGTGCGCTCGAACTCGAAGCTGCCGTCGCCGGTTTGATAGAGCGCTTCCGGCTCGGCGGCGGCGGTGGCGAACAGCTTGACGTTGTTCTCGTAGAGCGAGTCGATCAGAGTGACGAAGCGCGCCGCCTGATCGCGATTTTCCGGACCCATGACCGGGATGCCGACCACGATGACCGTGTGATAGGCGTGGGCGATGGCGAGATAGTCCGCCGCGCCGCGCGGCTCGCCGCATAGCCGCTTGAAGCTGAACACTCCGACGCCCTTGAGGCTCTTGGGCACGTGCAGGGTCCGGCCGCCCCCGAGATCGAGGTCGGCCGAAGGGACGTGCGCGGCGTCCTCAGGCGGGTAGTCGGTCAGACGGAAGAACACCTCGCGCACCTGCTCGGTTGCCTCGGGCCCGAGCGGGGTGTGCCAGGTGCCGATGCCGGCGAGGCGATGCAGGCGGTAATCGAGCGGGCCGTTGAGCGGCAGCACGTCCAGCTCGCGCTCGATCAGGTGGATGAAGGGCATGAACAGGGCGCGGTTGAGCCCGTCCTTGTAGAGATCGCCGGGCGGGCGGTTGGAGGTGGTGACGACCGTCACGTTCTCCTCGCAGATCAGGGCGGTGAACAGCCGGCTCATGATCATCGCGTCGGCGGTGTTCTTGACCACCATCTCGTCGAAGGCGAGGCAGCGTACGTCCTCGGCGATGCGCGTCGCCACGGGAGCGATCGGATCGCCGGCTTCCTTCTTGCGCTCGTCGCGCAGCAGGCGGTCGACCTCAAGCATGAAGGCGTGGAAATGCACCCGGCGCTTGCGGCGGATCGCCAGCGTTTCGACGAACAGGTCCATCAGCATGGACTTGCCGCGGCCGACGCCGCCCCACAGGTAAAGTCCGCGCACCCGCTTCTGCTCGCGGCCGAACAGGCGGGCGAGGGCTCCCGGCTCGTGCGCAGCGACGAGTTCGTCCTGCAGCCGTTGGAGTCGCCCGGCGGCGGCGCGCTGCTCGGGGTCGGTCTTGAGCTCGCCCGCGGCGATCAGCGCTTCGTAGCGCGCGAGCATTCCGGTCATGCGGCGATCTTGCGAATGATGCCCGAGAAGCCGGCGACGGTGCTGTCGCCCTGGACGATCTTGCCCTGGACGAAGATCATGCGGCCCGTCTCGCGCAGGATCGACACCAGGCCGTCGAGCGGCGCATCCATGCTTCCTGCGCCGAGGAACTGAACCGATAGTTCAATCGTCACCGACGCGCCGAGGTCCTGCTTGGTCAGGATGCCCGGACCGGCGAACAGCGTGGCGTCGGCGAGGGCGGTGATGATCCCGCCGTGGATCATGCCGTGGACGTTGCCCATATGCGCCGCGGGGAAGATGCGCGTGCGGGCGACCCCGTCAGCCTCCTCGCGCACCAGCAGCGTGCCGATCACCTCGCGGTTGAACGCGCCCGGCACTCGCCACTCGTACCAGCCCGAATGGTCCGAATGTTCGCACTGCCCAAGGATGTCGTCGAGCGCCACGCGCGCCTCAAATCTGGCGCTCGACCAGCATCTTCTTGGTTTCGGCGATCGCCTTGGCGGGATTGAGACCCTTGGGGCAGACGTTCGCGCAGTTCATGATCGTGTGGCAGCGATAGAGCCGGAACGGATCGTCGAGCTGGTCGAGCCGCTCGCCGGTCATCTCGTCGCGGCTGTCGGCCAGCCAGCGATAGGCCTGGAGCAGGATCGCCGGGCCGAGATACTTGTCGGAATTCCACCAGTAGCTCGGGCACGCCGTTGAGCAGCAGGCGCACAGGATACATTCGTATAGCCCGTCGAGCTTTTCGCGCTGCTCGGGGCTCTGCAGCCGCTCCTTGCCGGCGGGCGGCGGGGTGACGGTCTGCAGCCAGGGACGGATCGAGGCGTATTGGGCGTAGAAGTGAGTGAAGTCGGGGACCAGGTCCTTGACCACTTCCATATGCGGCAGCGGCGTGATCCTGATCTCGCCTTTCAGGTCTTCCATCGCCGTGGTGCAGGCGAGGCCGTTCTTGCCGTTGAGGTTCATCGAGCACGAGCCGCAGATGCCTTCACGGCAGGAACGGCGGAAGGTCAGGGTCGGGTCGATCTCGTTCTTGATCTTGATGAGCGCGTCGAGGACCATCGGGCCGCAATGGTCGAGATCGACCTCGAAGGTGTCGTAGCGCGGGTTCTGCCCGCTCTCCGGATCCCAGCGGTAGATGCGGAAATTCCGGATTCGCTTGGCGCCCTCCGCGTGGTGCGCCTTGCCGTTACGGCTGATCCTGCTGTTCTTCGGAAGAGTAAACTCGGCCATCGCTGATCCTTACCTGCGCCGCCTATCTAACGCTCTCGCCGCGCGGAGCAAGGCAGGTGAAGTTCACACGCGGCTGAATGAGTTGACGGGGTCCTGAGAGAAAACTCGCCTTCTTTCATGGCATCTGCCGGAAATCTTCGAATCGAGGGGTTGGATGCGGGTCGTCCGCTCCTTGCACTCATGGACGGCTTGTAGGAAAGTCCCTTCCTGGATTGAGGGGGGAAGGTGATGAAGAGATTTGCCGCGCTCGCGGGCCTGTTGCTGGCCTCGTGCACCACGCAGCAGGATGCCGCCTTGCCGCCGGTGGCGGTCGCCGGCGCTCGCACGGGCAGCTATTGCGCCGATCTGACCGGGCGCGATTTCGGGCCAGGCGTCGCTATCACCAAGGCCGAGGAAAAGCCCGCGGCAGGGCCGGGGACGGTGCAGAACGGACCAGCGAAACTCGAGTCGGGCCTGCCGGCCTACTGCTCGGTGACCGGCACGATCGACCGGCGCACCGGCGCGGGCGGCAAGACTTACGGCATCGGGTTCGCGCTCGCCTTGCCCCAGCAGTGGAGCGGGCGCTTCCTGCTGATGGGCGGGGGCGGGCTCAACGGCACGGTCGCGCCGCCCTTCGGCCCGGTCGCGTCGGGAACGATGCCGGCCCTGGCGCGCGGCTTCGCGGTCGTCAGCCAGGACAGCGGGCACAAGGGCGCGGTGTTCGACGACAGCTTTTCGAAGGACCAACGGGCAGCTCTCGATTTCGCCGAGGCCAGCGTGCGCACCGTCACCCTGGCCGCCAAGGCGATCACCAGCGCTTATTACGGACAGCCCATCGCCCACAGCTACATGACCGGCTGCTCGACCGGCGGGCGCGAAGGGATGCTGGCTATCGAGCGCTATCCGGAGCTGTTCGACGGCGTGGTGATCGGCGCGCCGGCCATGCGCACCGGCGATTCCAACCTTGGGATCGAATATACCCAAGTGCTGCTCAACAAGATTTCGCCGCTCGGCGCCGACGGCAAACCCGACGTCAGCAAGCTGCTGACGGCCGACGTGCGCAAGACGCTCGTCAGCGGCCTGACCGAGCAATGCGATGCGCTCGACGGGTTGAAGGATGGGATGATCGAGAACGTCGCCCAGTGCCATTTCAAGCCGGCGAAGCTGGTCTGCACGAAAGGGCAGACCTCGGGCTGCATCAGCCAGGCGCTGGCGGATACGCTCGATACCGCCTTCGCCGGGCCGAAGGACAAGGCCGGCTATCCGATCTACGCGCCCGTGCCGTTCGATACCGGCACGGGTGCGACGCCGATGGGCTACCTGCCGTCGGGCGCTCCCGGTCCATTCGGGCCGCCGAGCAAGGCGACGAGCATCGATCTCGATGCGCGGATTCAGGCGATCCGCGCCGATGCGATGCAGCGGCTGACCGACACCAATTACTGGACCAACCTCAACACCTTCCTCGATCGTGGCGGCAAGACCCTGTTCTATCACGGGGTTTCCGACTTCTGGTTCAGCCCGCTGGCGACCTGGGACTGGTGGCAGCGTGCGGCCCAGACCAACGGCGCCGCGTTCACCGACGCGAGCCGCTTCTATATGGTCCCCGGCATGCTCCACTGCGCCGGCGGCAACAGCTTCGACCAGTTCGATCTGCTGAGCAAGATGGTCGATTGGGTCGAGAAGGGCCAGGTGCCGCAGGAAGTAATCGCCAGCCGCGCCGACGGCTCTGCCACCCGGCCGCTCTGCCCGTACCCCAGTCATGCGCACTACCTCGGTGGGGACGCCACGAAGGCGGGGAGCTTCGAATGCCGCGCTCCCGATGCCTGACTTAACCTACGTCAACGCCCGATCGGGCATCGGCCACTGGCCGTTCGGCGAGTTCCTGCTGAACGGCTGATCATGTCGCTGCGCTGGCCCGCGATCGAGCGTCAGACGATGCCGCCGGGCAGCCTTGCTGCGCAGCGGCGACATCCGGCTCGCCCTCGACTGATTGTCAGGCAGCGGTATTCGCCCGGGCCGCGACTGGCAGGATCATGAAAAAGGCCCCGGAGAGCATGAACTCCGCCGGGGCCTTTCTTCCATCTTCGCGTAGCGGCTTATTCGCCGAAGGTGCGTTGCCACCAGCCGCGACGGGCGCCGCCGGATTGCTCGGCCGGGGCTTCGTCTCCGTTGGCGTCGTTCGCCGGGCCGGGGGCAGGTTCCGGCGGAGTTTCCTCGACCGGCTCGGCGGCCGCCACCTTGCGGCGGCTGCGCCTGGGCTTCGCTTCTGCGTCCGGCGCCGCGGGAGCTTCGTCCGCTGTGGCTTCCGCTGCGGGAGCTTCCTCGGTGGCTGCCTCGACCTCGCTCGCGGCCGGCTTCCTGGCACGCGAGCGCCGCTTCGGCTTGGCTTCGGCTTCGACCGCCGGCGCTTCCTCTCCGGTCGGAGCCATTCGCGACGGCTCGTCCTCGGCAACAGGTGCCTGCTCGATCGCCTCTTCGACTACCTTCCTGCGGCGGCTGCGGCGCTTGGGCGTCTCGGCCTCCACGGTTTCCTCCGAGGCGCCGGCGACGGGGATGTCCTCGCCGCCCGGCTCGCTTGCGGCTTCCGGAATCAGCTCGGCTTCCTCGCCGACCTCTTCGTTGCCGGTGCCGTCGTCCAGGCCTTCGCGGCGCTTGTTGCGCCGCCGGCCGCCGCGGCGACGGCGCTTCTTCGGACGTTCTTCGGATTCTTCGTCGATCCGCTCGCTCGCGAATTCGCCCGCGGCTTCTTCGTCGTCTTCCGACGCTTGCGGTTCATCGCCTTCCTCGCGCTCGCGATTGCGGCCTCGTCCGCCGCGGCGACGGCGGCGTTTGCCGCGCTGCTCGTCACTCTGGCGTTCGCGCCGGTCGGTCTCGCCGGCGTCTTCTTCCTCGTCATCCTCCTCGTCGACGAAATCGGTTTCCTCGGCTTCCTCCAGGATAGGTTCGAACTTCGGAGTCGAGGTCGGGCGCGGGCCGGAGCTGGCGACGCGCATCTTGGCGCCTTCCTCTTCGCCTTCCGGCACCACTTCGACCATGACGCCGTAGATGTGCTCGATCGCGGCGAGGTCGGCGCGCTTGGCGTTGAGCAGGTAGATCGCCGCCTCGGTCGAAGCATAGAGCGTGATCGTCGTGCCCTTGCCCTTGGCCGCTTCGTCCTCGATCAGGCGCAGCGCCGAGAGCCCGGCGCTCGACGCCGTGCGGACGAGGCCGGTGCCGTCGCAGTGCGGGCATGAGCGGGTGGTCGCCTCGAGCACGCCGGTGCGCAGGCGCTGGCGGCTCATTTCCATCAGCCCGAAGCCCGAGATGCGGCCGACCTGAATGCGCGCGCGGTCGTTGCGCAGCGCGTCCTTCATCGCCTTCTCGACCTTGCGGACGTTGGAGCCGTATTCCATGTCGATGAAGTCGATCACGACCAGGCCGGCCATGTCGCGCAGGCGCAATTGGCGGGCGATCTCCCGCGCTGCTTCGAGATTGGTGCTGAGCGCGGTCGCCTCGATGCCGTGTTCCTTGGTCGAGCGGCCGGAGTTGATGTCGATCGAGACCAGCGCCTCGGTCGGGTTGATCACCAGGTACCCGCCCGATTTGAGCTGCACGACCGGATCGTACATCGCCGAAAGCTGGTCCTCCGCGCCGTAACGCTGGAACAGCGGCACCGGGTCGGCGTAGGCTTTCACCCGCCGCGCGTGGCTCGGCATCAGCAGCTTCATGAACTCGCGTGCGGAACGGTAGCCTTCCTCGCCTTCGACGATGACTTCCTCGATCTCGCGGTTGTAGATGTCGCGGATCGCGCGCTTGATGAGGTCGCTGTCCGAATGGATCATCGCCGGCGCGGTGGATTTCAGCGTCTTCTCGCGGATTTCGTCCCACAGACGGGCGAGATAGTCGAAGTCGCGCTTGATCTCGGTCTTGGTGCGCTGAAGGCCGGCGGTGCGGACGATCAGGCCCATCGCCCGCGGCAGCTTCATCTCGCCGACGATCTGCTTCAGACGCTTGCGGTCGCTCGCCGAGCTGATCTTGCGGCTGATTCCGCCGCCGTGGCTCGAGTTGGGCATCAGCACGCAGTACCGGCCGGCGAGGCTGAGATAGGTGGTCAGCGCCGCGCCCTTGTTGCCGCGCTCTTCCTTGACGACCTGGACCAGCAGCACCTGGCGGCGCTGGATGACATCCTGGATCTTGTAGCGGCGGCGCAGCGCCATGCGCTTGTCGCGCAGCTCGTCCATCGCCTTGGCGCGCGCTTGCCCGCCGCGGCCCTGGCGCCGCCCACGTCCGCGGCGGCCGCGCGGGCGCTCCTCGGCTTCGTTGTCGCCTTCGGCGTCTTCGTCGAGTCCTTCACCGGCGGCCTCTTCGTCGCCGTTTTCGACATGACCATCCTCGATGGTGGCGACGTCGTCCGTCTCCGGGGTGTCGATCTCTTCCACGCCATCGTCGCCCGCGGCATCGAGATCGTCTTCCTCTTCGTCTTCCTCGGCGGCGCGCAGCGCGGCCTCTTCCTCGGCGTGCGCCTGTTCTTCGGCGATCAGCGCCTCGCGATCCTCCTTGGGAATCTGGTAGTAGTCGGGATGAATTTCGCTGAAGGCGAGGAAGCCGTGGCGATTGCCGCCGAAATCGACGAACGCCGCCTGCAGCGACGGCTCGACCCGCGTAACCTTGGCTAGATAGATGTTACCCTTGATCTGCTTGTGATCGGCAGATTCGAAATCGAATTCCTCAATCCGGTTGCCCTTGAGCACCGCCACCCGCGTTTCTTCCGGGTGGCGCGCATCGATCAGCATGCGCGTTGCCATGTAAATATCTCCATGCGCGGCGAGCCCCTGCGTATCGCAAGGCAGGCGCCCTGTGCGGGGGCGCGGCGCGCATCTCAGTGTGAAATCCAGCGCGTGTGGATACGCCGCCGGAATAGGGAACGGCGCCGACGCGCATTGGGGCGGCGGCGCTGCGGAATGTGTCTGCCATAGAGGCAAGGCGCAGGGTTGCAGTCTGCGCGGGCGCGCCAGCCATCGCGTCGCGGCCCTGGGGCTGCGGCGAAACGGACGGGCGCATTCTTGTCATTATGGCGTCAACCTGTGTGCAGTTGCCGGAAGCCTTTGAGAAAGCTTGCGGCGTCGGCCGGGCGAATCTTCGTCCGGCGCGCCTGTGCTAGCATCCGCTCTTCATCGGGGCAACCATGTTGCAATGCCGCGCAATTTACTGCTGTTCCCGG
>Ga0164242_10007266_pt1 | contig 12126 bp, 8 predicted proteins | sample OricomgcompostMG_FD_108783 | JGI IMG/M metagenome (GOLD analysis project Ga0164242, IMG submission 108783) | Miracle-Growth compost microbial communities from Emeryville, California, USA - Original compost - Miracle growth compost (MG) ... | reverse complement strand
GGCCTGGTGATGGTGCAGGCGGAGGTGGGGCGGAGGCTCGCCGCGCCACCCGGCTCACGGGTGTACGGCGTGCCCTCGGTGAAGGCGGCCTGGTGGGCGCAGCTGACCGTGGTGGCGCCAGTGCCGCGGTCGGTGTTCTGGCCGGCGCCCAACGTGGACTCGGTACTGGTCGGTTTCACGCGGCATGAGCCGCCCGGCGGTGCGGCGTTACGGGCTCGGACATTCGCGCTGGTCGACGCGGCCTTCGGCCAGCGACGCAAGATGCTGCGGGCGGTGCTGTCCGACAGCTTCGGATCGGCCGCAGCGGCGACCGCCGCGCTGGAAGTGGCCGGCCTGGACCCCGCGGCCCGCGGTGAGACGGTCGACGTGCGCGGCTTCGCCCGGCTCGGCGCGGTCCGCACCGGACAGGTCCCGGACGTTCCCCCTGACCTGCTGCGGCGACCCGGGCCCAGCACCTAGGGTAGGTCGCCGGGGCCCGGTCGGTCGGGTCCGTCGTTCCGAGGAGCGGTCCTGTCCGAACAGCGCGTGCTTGCCGGCGTGCCCGAGCCCGTCACCGTGCGCGTACCCGCCAAGATCAACCTTGCACTCCAGGTCGGGCAGCTGCGTCCGGACGGCTACCACGACCTCGCGACGGTGTTCCAGGCGGTGAGCTTGTACGACGAGGTGACCGCCACGCCGGCGACCGGGATCAGCGTCGCCGTCGCCGGCGAGGGAGCCGACACGGTGCCGTCCGGGCCGGAGAACATCGCCTACCGCGCCGCGCAGGCGCTCGCGGCCGACGTCGACGCCCCGGGTGGGGTCGCCCTGGAGATCGCCAAGGGGATCCCGGTCGCCGGCGGGATGGCGGGTGGTTCGGCCGACGCGGCCGGGACGCTGGTGGCGTGTGACGCGCTGTGGGGAACCAACTGCGACCGGGGCGAACTCACCGCGCTCGCCGCCCGGCTGGGCAGCGACGTGCCGTTTCTGCTGCGCGGCGGGACCGCGTTGGGCACCAGCCGGGGCGAGATCCTGGCGGACGTGCTGGCCCGGGGGACGTATCACTGGGTGCTGGCCCTCGCCGACGGCGGTCTGTCGACTCCCGAGGTCTACGCGGCGTTCGACCGGCTGGGCTCAGCCACCGGCCCCGGGCCGGACGGGGTGCTCGCGGCGCTGCGGACCGGTCGGGCCGAGGATCTGGCCGAGGTATTGGTGAACGATCTGCAGCCGGCTGCGATCTCGCTGCGGCCGTCGCTGTCCCGGGTTCTCGACGCGGGCGCCGACATCGGTGCGCTGGGGGGAGTCGTGTCCGGGTCGGGCCCCACGGTCGCGTTGCTGGCCTCGAGCGCCGAACACGCGGCCGGCCTGGCCGCGCAGCTCGCCGGCCTCGGGGTCTGCCGGACGGTACGCCGTGCGTACGGCCCGGTCGCCGGGGCCCGGGTGGTCGACGTGACCGCGCGCTGACCGGTCAGCTGCGTCGGTGGGATTCGCCGGTCAGATTCGCTTGGCGTCCAGCCGCGCCCCGACCGGCCAGCGCACGTCGCTCGCCCAGCCGAGCTTCTCGAACAGCCGGATGATGCGCGCCGACGAGTCGAGCTGGCCGCGGTCGACCCCGTGCCGGGCGAGGGTCGGCTCGGCGTGGTGCAGGTTGTGCCAGGACTCCCCCATGGAGGGCACCGACAGCCACCAGACGTTGGTGGAGCGGTCCCGGCTGCGGAACGGGCGGCGACCGACGACATGGCAGATCGAGTTGATCGACCAGGTCACGTGGTGCAGCAGCGCGACCCGTACCAGGCCGGCCCAGAAGAACGCGGTCAGCGCACCGGTGAACGACATCGACCACAGTCCGCCGATCAGCGCCGGCAACAGCAGGCCGGTGATGGCGATCGGCGCGAACATCCGGCTGACCACGCGGATATCGCGGTCGGCGAGCAGGTCCGGTGCGAAGCGCTGCTGGTTCGTCTGTTCGACGTCGAACAGCCAGCCCATGTGCGCATGCCACAGCCCCCGCGCCATCGCGCCGATGCCGCCGCTGCCGTGCCGCCACGGCGAATGCGGATCCCCGTCGCGATCGGAGAACTGGTGGTGCCGACGGTGGTCGGCGACCCAGCGATTCACCGGGCCTTGTACGGCGAGCGACCCGGCCACCGCCAACCCGATACGCAGCCCGCGCTTGGCCTTGAACGCGCCGTGGGTGAAGTAGCGGTGGAAGCCGATCGTGATGCCGTGGCCGGAGATCGCGTAGAGGACGAGGGCGATCACGACGTCGTGCCATCCCAGTCCCCAGCCCCAGGCAACCGGGATCGCCGCCGCGAGGGCAAGCATCGGCACCGCGATCACCAGGGCCAGCACCCACTGCTCGAACCGTGCCCGGGACATCGACCCCGGCACCGCGGCGAGAGGTGCCGGACCGGTCCGCTCGGCAAGCGCGGTCATCGCGGCGCACTCATCGGCCAGGCCTCCACGGATAGGTCGGACGGCAGGGCTGGGGCAGCCCTCTCCACCGTAGCGCGGTGGAGCACCCGGTGGACGTGCGGTGTGGCTTGCGGGCGACGACCGTTACGGTAGGCGGCGAGCGCCCCGCGGCGGGTGCGACTCCGCCATGGTGTAACTGGCAGCACACAGACCTTTGGAGTCTGCAGGTCCTGGTTCGAATCCAGGTGGCGGATCAGCGTGCCCGTGCTCCGGGTCCGACCAGGCCCTATTCTCGATGCCGTGACTGCCACGCCCGTGACCGCCGTCGTGCTGGCCGCAGGCGAAGGTACCCGGATGCGCTCGACCACACCGAAGGTGCTGCACACCCTGTGCGGCGACACCATGCTCGGACACGTACTGACCGCGGTGCGTGCGACCGGGCCGGGTAGCACGCTGGTCGTCGTCGGTCATGGCCGGGAGCAGGTTGCCGCGGCCATGCCGGAGGGCGCGACCGCGGTCGTCCAGGAGCGGCCGGGCGGGACCGGGCATGCGGTGCGGACGGCGCTGGACGCGCATCCGCCCGAGGACACCGTCCTCGTCGTCCCGGGTGACGCCCCGTTGCTCACCGGCGCGACGCTCGCGGCGCTCGTCGACCACCACCTGGGCAGCGCGGCGGCCGCGACGGTGCTCACCGCACGGATGCCCGACCCCACCGGCTACGGCCGGGTGCGGCGCGATGCGGACGGGAACGTGGCCGCGATCGTCGAGGAGCAGGACGCCGACGACGTCACCCGCGCGATCGACGAGGTGGCTGTATCGGTGTATGCCTTCGCCGCGGCGGACCTGGTCCCGGCGCTGGCAAAGCTGTCCACCGCGAATGCGCAGGGTGAGGAGTACCTCACCGACGTGATCGGCGTGCTCCGCGCGGCCGGTCGCCCGGTGACCGCCTGGATCTCCGATGCCGCGGAGGTGCAGGGGGTGAACGACCAGGCGCAGCTGGCCGAGGCGCGCCGGGCGTTCCGCGACCGGCTGGTACACCAGGCCATGCTGGCCGGCGTCACCGTCACCGATCCGCAGACCACCTGGATGGGGGTCGGGGTCAGCTACGAGCCGGACGCGGTGATTCACCAGAACACCCAGCTGCACGGCGACACCCATCTCGCTGCGGGCAGCGTGGTGGGGCCGAACACGACCCTGACCGACACCCAGGTCGGACCGGGCGCCGCGGTGGTCGCCTCCACCTGCGTCGACACCGTCATCGGTGCCGGGGCGACCGTCGGGCCGTACGCCCACCTGCGCCCGCGTACGGCGCTGGCGCAGGACGCCAAGGTCGGCGCGTTCGTGGAGACGAAGGCCGCCGACATCGGGCCGGGAGCCAAGGTGCCGCACTTGGCGTACGTGGGGGACGGGAGCGTCGGTGCCCGCAGCAACATCGGATGCGGCACTGTGTTCGTGAACTACGACGGGGTACGCAAGCAGCGCACCGAGGTCGGTCCCGACGTGCGTATCGGCAGCAACAACAGCCTGATCGCGCCGCTCACCATCGGCGCCGGCGCGTATACCGGCGCCGACGCCGTCATCCGACACGACGTGCCGCCGGGTGCGCTGGCGTTCTCCGCCAACGAGCAGATCGTGCGGCCGGGTTGGGTCGCCGCACATCGCGGGGCGCCGGAGGCGGACACTGGTTCCGGCAGCGCTGCCGCCCCTTCCGACCATTCGGACACCGCATCAGCCGACACCGCCCCAGCCGACGACGACCACGAAGGACCAGCGTGAGCAACGGACGCATGATCGGTCGCAAGATCGACAGCCGGAAGAACCTGATGCTGTTCAGCGGCCGGGCCTTCCCGGAGCTGGCGGAGGAGATGGCTGAGCACCTGGGCGTCGACACGGTCCCGACGCAGCTGTACGACTTCGCCAATGGCGAGATCTTCGTCCGGTTCGAGGAGTCGGTGCGAGGCTGCGACGCGTTCGTGGTGCAGAGCCACGCCACCCCGATCAACAAGTGGGTGATGGAGCAGCTGATCATGGTGGACGCGCTGAAGCGCGCGAACGCGAAGCGGATCACCGTGGTCGCGCCGTTCTATCCGTACGCCCGGCAGGACAAGAAGCACCGTGGCCGGGAACCGATCTCGGCACGGCTGATCGCGGACTTGTTCCGGACCGCCGGCGCGGACCGGTTGATGACCGTCGACCTGCACACCTCGCAGATCCAGGGTTTCTTCAACGGCCCGGTGGATCACCTGTTCGCACTGCCGCTGCTGGCGGACTACCTGGACGCCAAGCTCGACCACGACAACGTGACGGTGGTGTCGCCGGACGCCGGTCGGGTGCGTGTCGCGGAGCGCTGGACCGACCGGCTGAACTCCCCGCTGGCGATCATCCACAAGCGCCGCGACCCCCGGGTGCCGAACGAGGTCAAGGTGAACGAGGTGGTCGGTGAGGTCGCCGGACGTACCTGCATCGTGGTCGACGACATGATCGACACCGGCGGCACGATCGTGAAGGCTGCCGACGCGCTGTTCGAGAACGGCGCGGTGGACGTCGTGGTCGCAGCGACGCACGGGGTGCTGTCCGGGCCGGCGATGGACCGGTTGAAGAACAGCCGTATCTCCGAGGTCGTCATTACCAACACGCTGCCGGTTCCCGAGGAACGCCGGTTCGACAAGCTCACCGTGCTGTCGATCGCGCCGTTGCTGGCCAACGCCATCCGGGAAGCGTTCGAGGACGGCTCGGTGAGCCGCCTGTTCGACGGCAACGCCTGAAACGCGCTCCGCTCCCGGAACCGGGAGCAACCTGGCCGGCTCCGATTCGCCTTCAGCTCCGGTTTTCGTACCTGTGTCGGCGCGGATTTCGGTACAAAAACCGGAGGCAGGTGAGGGACGGCAGGCAGGGAGCGGCGGGATGGCGATCGACGTCGAGGCAGCCCGGGCGGACACGCCCGGAGTCCGGTACGTCGCGCACCTGAACAACGCCGGCGCGGCGTTGCCGCCGGCGCCGGTGACCGAGACGGTGATCGCGCACCTGCGCGCGGAGGAGCGAATCGGCGGGTACGAGGCCGCGGCCGCGGCGGACGAGCAGCTCGAGCACACATACGACGCCATCGCGACCCTGCTCGGCGCGCGGCGGGAACAGATCGCGCTGGTGGACAGCGCGACTCGGGCCTGGCAGAGCGCGTTCTACGGGTTCCGGTTCGCGCCGGGGCAGCGGATCCTCACCTCCCGGGCGGAGTACGTCAGCAATGCGATCGCGCTGCTGCAGGTGACCCGCCGCACCGGCGCGACGGTCGAGGTGGTGGACGACGACTCGTCCGGCCAGCTGAACCTGGTCGATCTGCGCAGGCGGCTCGCCGGGGGCAACGTCGCGTTGGTCGCGATCACGCACGTCCCGACCCAGGGCGGGCTGGTCAACCCGGCGGCCGACGTCGGCGCCGCCTGCCGGGAGGCAGGCGTCCCGTTCCTGCTCGACGCTTGTCAGTCCGTCGGACAGCTACCGCTGGACGTGGTCGCGCTGGGAGCGGACTTGATCTCGGCGACCGGTCGCAAGTGGCTCCGCGCCCCGCGCGGCACCGGCTTCCTCTACGTCGGGCCGCGCCTGCTGGAGCTTCTCGAACCCGCGTACCTCGACATGCGGGCCGCCCAGTGGACCGCGCCGGACCGGTACGAAGTACGGCCGGACGCCCGGCGGTTCGAGACCTGGGAGGCGAACGTCGCGTCCCGGATCGGCCTCGGCGTGGCGGTCGACTACGCCCTGGGGTGGGGCCTGGACGCGATCGCAGAACGGGTCGGCGTGCTGGCCGACGGACTGCGCACGCGGCTGAACGCAGTACCGGGCGTGGCCGTACACGACCGCGGCGAGCGCCGCTGCGGGATCGTCACGTTCACGGTGTCCGGCCGGAGTGCCACCGACGTCGCCGCCGCCCTGGCCGCAGCCGGCGTGAACGTATCCGTCTCGACCGCGGGATCCGCTCGCTACGACCTGCCGGCCCGCGGTCTGACCGAGCTGGTACGCGCCTCACCGCACTACTACAACGTCGACGCCGAGTTGGACCGCCTGGTGTCGGCGCTCCCACCGCCGCTGCGCACTCCCGCCGGCTGACCATGCGCCGGGGTGCGTCGAGCGAGCCTGCGTTTCCGGGCGCGCACCGCGTCCCGTACACTCGCGTGGTTGCCTGTGAGCGGTCGACCGGCAGGTTCGGTCCCGCTGCCGAGCTCGCCGACCGCCAGCGCTAGAGGAGAACCGCCGTGTCCGAGACCACCCTCGTCGCCGAGGAGCGCACCGCCTTCGGCAAGGGCGCTGCGCGCGCGGTGCGTCGTGCCAAGAAGGTCCCGGCGGTGCTCTACGGGCACGGGATGAGCCCGCGGCACCTCTCGCTGCCGGGTCACCAGCTGATGCTGGCGCTCAAGCACGGCGGGCACAACGCGCTGCTCACGCTGCAGCTGCCCGACGGCGAGCAGTTGGCGCTGCCGAAGGCCGTCACCCGCGACCCGATCAAGGGCTTCCTGGAGCACGTCGACCTGCTGGTGGTGCGGCGCGGCGAGAAGGTGACGGTGGACGTCGCGGTGGCGCTCGTCGGTGAGACCACCAGCGACGTGCTGGTCACCCAGCCGATCACCGAGATCAGCGTCGAGGCGGAGGCCACCCACATCCCGACCGGGTTCGAGGCCTCCATTGCCGGTATCGCCGCCGGCACCATGATCACTGCGGGAGAGATCGCACTGCCTTCGGGCGTCACGCTCATCACCGACCCGGAGGCCGTCGTCGTCAGCGCCCACGCGGCACCCACCGCCGCGCAGCTGGACGCCGAGCTCGCGGAGGCGACCGGGGCGGTCGAGGGAGCCGCGCCGCAGGCACCGGCAGCGGAGGACGCCGAGCCCGCCGCTGTCGCGGACGAGGGCGCCGAAGCGCCTGCGGAGTAACGGATGTCCGACGGGTCGCGCTGGCTCGTCGTCGGGCTGGGCAACCCGGGTGCCGAGTACGCCCGCACCCGGCACAACGCTGGATATCTGGTCACCGACCTGCTCGCCGAACGTATCGGGGCGAAATTCAAGGCACACAAGGGCCGCGCGCTGACCGTGGAGGGCCGCCTCGCCGGTGTCCCGGTGGTGCTCGCCAAGCCCACGTCGTACATGAACGACAGTGGCGGACCGGTCGCGTCGGTGGCCGGGTTCTTCAAGGTGCCGGTGGCGCAGTTAGTGGTGATCCACGACGAATTGGACCTCGACTTCGGTCAACTGCGGGTGAAACACGGTGGCGGGGACAACGGGCACAACGGGCTCAAGTCGCTGCGGCGGTCGCTCGGCTCCGGCGACTTCTTCCGGGTGCGGCTGGGAATCGGGCGTCCGCCCGGCCGGATGAATCCCGCAGACTTCGTGCTCCGGGACTTCGCGACAGCCGAGCGGGCGGACCTGCCGGTGCTGGTGGACCGCGCCGCGGACGCGGTCGAGGCGCTGCTCGTCCACGGGCTCGAGCGCACCCAGAACGCCTACAACGGTTGACGGTCGAGGCCGCCTCATGACTGATTACCCCGTCGTCCTCTCCGCTGTGGGCCTCACCTGTGGTTCGTGTCCTCGCTTCGAGGCCGCCTCATGACTGCAACGCTCGCGCCGCTGCTCGAACTGGTCGCGCGCGACCCCGCGCTGGCGGCGGCTGTTGCCGCTGTCGGCACCGAACGCAGCTATGACCTGGTCGGTCCGGAGGGCCTGCGACCGATGGTCACCGCGGTGCTCGCCGCGAAGGCGCCGGTACTGGCGGTGGTGGCGACCGGCCGGGAGGCGGACGAACTGGTCGAGGCACTCGGCGGCGTGCTGGACTCGGCCAGCGTCGCGCTGTTTCCGAGCTGGGAGACGCTCCCGCACGAGCGCTTGTCGCCGCGCGCGGACACGGTAGGACGCCGGATGGCCGTACTGCGCCGGTTGGCGCACCCGGAGGAGGGCGCCGCGGACGGCCAGCCGCCGCTGCGCGTCGTCGTCAGCCCGGTGCGCAGCGTGTTGCAGCCCACCTTGCGCGGCCTGGGTGAGATCGCACCGGTTCGGCTGGCGGTGGGCGAGCGCGCCGATCTCGAGGAGATCACCGACCGGCTGGCGGCATTGGCTTATACCCGGGTGGACCTGGTCGAGCGCCGGGGCGAGTTCGCGGTCCGCGGCGGCCTGCTCGATGTCTTCCCACCGACGGAGGAGCACCCGCTGCGGCTGGAGTTCTTCGGCGACGACGTGGAGGACATCCGGGCCTTCGCGGTCGCGGACCAGCGCACGCTGGACGCTGCCGAGACCGACCCCGCCAGTGCCAGCGCGGGCGCCCACCGGTTGACCGCGCCGCCGTGCCGCGAGTTGCTGATCACCGCGGATGTGCGGGCGCGGGCCCTGGCGCTGATCTCCGAGCACCCCGAACTGACCGACATCCTGGACAAGATCGCGGCCGGGATCAGCGTGGACGGGATGGAGGCGCTCGCGCCGGTGCTCGCGGCACCACATCCGGACGGCCCGCTCGGCTCGCTGCTGGACCTGATCCCCGCGGGTGCGCACGTGCTGGTACTGGACCCAGAACGGGTCCGCACCCGCGCCGCGGAGCTGGTCCGGACCGGCGCCGAGTTCCTGGCGGCGTCCTGGTCCACCGCGGCGCTCGGCGGCCAGCAGCCGGTCGACCTGGCTGCGGCGGCCTACCGCGAGCTGGCCGAGGTGCGCGACCACGCGACCGCCTGCGGGATCCCGTGGTGGAGCATGGCGCCGTTCGGGGACGGGGCGCAGTTGACCGCACGGCCCGCGCCGCAGTTCCACGGCGACGCTGAGGCCGCGACCGTCGTGTTGCGGCAGGCGGTCCATGCCGGCGACCGGATCGTGGTCACCAGCCCGGGGCACGGCTCGGCGCAGCGGATCGCCGAGATGCTGGCCGCGCAGGAAGTCCCGGCGCGTACCGTCGGCGCCTTGCCCGGCCCGCCCGACCGCGCGGTCGTTACCTCGACCACTGCGTGCCTGAGCCACGGTTTCGTCACCGACGGGCTGCTGGTGCTCACCGAGACGGACCTGTTGGGTGTCAAGCAGGCGAGCAGCAGTACCAAGCTGCCCGGCCGCCGGCGCAACACCATCGACCCGCTGGCGTTGAAGTCCGGCGACCCGGTCGTGCACGACACGCACGGGGTCGGCCGCTACGTGGAGATGGTGCAGCGCACCGTCGCCGGAGCGACCCGCGAGTACCTGGTCCTGGAGTACGCGCCGCCGCGCAAGAACATGCCCGGCGACCGGGTGTACGTGCCGACCGACTCGCTCGACCAGCTCAGCCGATACGTCGGCGGCGAGTCCCCGCCACTGCACCGGCTCGGCGGCGCGGACTGGCAGAAGGCGAAGGGACGCGCCCGCAAGGCGGTGCGGGAGATCGCCGGCGAGCTGATCCGGCTCTACGCGGCCCGGATGTCGTCACCCGGCTACGCCTTCGGGCCGGACACTCCGTGGCAGACCGAACTGGAGGACGCGTTCCCGTACCGGGAGACGGCGGACCAGGCGGCCGCCATCGACGAGGTCAAGGCGGATATGCGCAAGCCGGTCCCGATGGACCGGGTGATCTGCGGCGACGTCGGTTTCGGCAAGACCGAGATCGCGGTACGAGCGGCGTTCAAGGCCATCCAGGACGGCAAGCAGGTCGCGGTGCTGTGCCCGACGACGCTGCTGGCCCGCCAGCACCTGCAGACGTTCACCGAGCGGTTCGCGCCGTTCCCGGTGACCGTGGCCGGCATCTCCCGGTTCAACACCGACACCGAGCAGAAGCGGGTGCTGACCGGGCTGGCGGACGGCAGCATCGACCTGGTCATCGGCACCCACCGGCTGCTGTCGGCGAGCACTCGCTTCAAGGACATCGGGCTCATCGTGGTGGACGAGGAGCAGCGGTTCGGGGTCGAGCACAAGGAACACCTCAAGGCGGTACGCGCCACGGTGGACGTGCTGTCGATGTCGGCCACCCCGATCCCGCGCACTCTGGAGATGAGCCTGACCGGGATCCGGGAGATGAGCGTCATCGCCACCCCACCGGAGGAGCGGCACCCGGTGCTGACCTTCGTCGGCCCGTACGAGGACCGGCAGGTCTCGGCTGCCATCCGTCGGGAGCTGCTCCGCGAGGGGCAGGTGTTCTACCTGCACAACCGGGTCGAGTCGATCGACCGGGCTGCGGCGCGGATCCGCGAGCTGGTGCCGGAAGCGCGGGTCGCGGTGGCGCACGGCCAGATGCACGAGGACCTGCTCGAGCAGGTCATGGTCGGCTTCTGGGAGAAGGACTACGACGTGCTGGTGTCCACCACGATCGTGGAGGCGGGGCTGGACATCCCGAACGCGAACACCATGGTGGTGGAGCGGGCCGATGCGTTCGGCCTCTCGCAGCTGCATCAGCTGCGCGGTCGCGTCGGCCGCGGCCGCGACCGGGCGTACGCGTACTTCCTCTACCCCGCCGAGAAGCCGCTCACCGAGACCGCGTACGACCGGCTCGCCACGATCGCGCAGAACACCGACCTCGGCGCCGGGATGGCGGTGGCGATGAAGGACCTGGAGATCCGGGGCGCCGGGAACCTGCTCGGGGGAGAGCAGTCCGGGCACATTGCCGGCGTCGGCTTCGACCTGTACGTCCGGATGGTCGGCGAGGCAGTACGCGACTTCCGCGCTGGCCGTGGTGAGGATGCCGAACCCGAACCGACCGAGGTCAAGGTCGAGCTCCCGGTCAACGCGCACCTGCCGCATGACTACGTCCCGTCCGAACGGCTGCGGCTGGAGGCGTACCGGCGGTTGGCGGAAGCCGCCACCGACGAGGCGGTGGCGGCAGTCCGGGACGAGCTGCGCGACCGCTACGGCCCGCCGCCGGAGCCGGTCGAGAACCTGCTGGCGGTAGCGGCCTTCCGGGTCATCGCGCGGAGCTACGGACTGCGTGACATCGGGGTCGCCGGCAACCAGATCCGGTTCGCGCCACTGGAGCTGCGGGAGAGCCAGGGCCTGCGGCTGGCGCGACTGTACAAGGGGGCGGTGGTCAAGGCCGCGAGCCGGCAGGTCCTGGTGCCGCGGCCCACCGACACCGGCAGGGTGGGGGGCACTCCGCTGCGGGATACGGCCCTGCTGGCATGGGCGGCGGAGCTGCTCGAGGCGGTCGCCGGCGACTCCGTCGCGGCCGCCGCGTCCCACGCCCAGCGCGCCGCCGACGGCTGAGCCGGGCTCGGGAAGGTGCGGGTGAATACCTGCCGCGCAGGGCCGCCGCGATCCCCTCAGACTGATCCGGCAGACTGTCGCTCCGTGAAGCGTTTGCTGCTCGTCGTCCCTGCCGCTGCCCTCCTGCTCGCCGGCTGCTCGCACCCGGCCCACGCCGGCGCCGCTGCCACCGTCGGCGACGACCGCATCACGACCAACACGGTGCGTGACATGGTGAACCGTGGCCTGGCTGCGGTGCCCGCCACCGCGACCAAGCCGGACGCGGCCGCGCTCGGCCGGCAGGACCTCACCCAGCTGATCCAGGTCGCGGTGCTCAAGCGGGTCGCGGACTCCATGAACCTGACGGTGACCGACCAGGACATCGACGCGGCGCTGTCCACCGCGGCGGGCAGTGGCGACCGGGCCTCGCTGGAGCAGAACGCGGCCGCCCAGGGCGTCGATGCGACCACGCTGCGCACCTACGCGGCGGTGGTGGCCTACGAGCAGAAGATCGCGGAGGCGATCCCGGTGGACGCGGCCACCTTGAACCAGGCGTACCAGCAGAACCTCAGCAGCT
>Ga0164242_10007265_pt1 | contig 12128 bp, 9 predicted proteins | sample OricomgcompostMG_FD_108783 | JGI IMG/M metagenome (GOLD analysis project Ga0164242, IMG submission 108783) | Miracle-Growth compost microbial communities from Emeryville, California, USA - Original compost - Miracle growth compost (MG) ... | reverse complement strand
AGGATGCTGACCGGCATGCTCGCCCGCCTGTTCGGCAACAGCTTCTCGGATATCCTTTCCGGCTACCGCGTCTTCTCGCGCCGCTTCGTCAAGAGCTTCCCGGTGCTCTCCTCGGGCTTCGAGATCGAGACCGAGATCAGCGTCCACGCGCTCGAACTGCGCATGCCGGTGGCAGAGATCGAGACGGATTACGGCGCACGCCCCGAAGGCTCCGCCTCCAAGCTCTCCACCTGGCGGGACGGCTGGCGCATCCTGCGCACCATCGTCGATCTCTACCGCGTCGAGCGGCCGGTGCTGTTCTTCGGGAATATCGGCGTGGTGCTCTTAATACTCGCGCTGATCCTCGCGGGCCCGCTGATCCACACCTATTTCCAGACCGGGCTGGTGCCGCGCCTGCCCACCGCCGTGCTCGTCACCGGGCTCACCCTGCTCGCCTTCCTCAGCTTCTTCTCGGGGCTGATCCTCGATACCGTGACGCGCGGAAGGCGCGAGGTGCGGCGGCTCGCCTATCTCGCGCTGCCCGCGCCGGGGTGCGATCGGAAGGGCCTTGAACTCGCTCCGGCAAGAGCCGATGTTGCCGCCGAAACGCAGAAGGATGTCTCTCTCCCATGACCCGTTCCGATCTTCCGGAAGCCATTTTCCACAGCGACGCCGCCGCCGGCCTGGTGCCGATCGTCATCGAGCAATCGAGCCGCGGCGAGCGCAGCTTCGACATCTACTCGCGCCTGCTGCGTGAGCGCATCGTGTTCATCACCGGGCCGGTCGAGGATCATATGGCCTCGCTGATCTGCGCGCAGCTGCTCTTCCTCGAGTCCGAGAACCCGAAGAAGGACATCTTCATGTACATCAACTCGCCGGGCGGCGTCGTCACGGCGGGCCTCGCGATCCACGACACCATGCAATATATCCGCCCGCGCGTCGGCACGCTCTGCATCGGTCAGGCGGCGTCGATGGGCAGCTTCCTGCTCGCGGCCGGCGAGCCGGGGATGCGGATCGCCACCACCAACAGCCGGATCATGGTTCACCAGCCCTCGGGCGGCGCGCAGGGCATGGCGGCGGATATCGAGATCCAGGCGCGCGAGATCCTGCGCATGCGCCACCGCCTCAACTCGCTCTACGCCAAATATACCGGCCAGCCGATCGAGGAGATCGAGAAAGCGATGGACCGCGACAAATTCCTCGAAGCCGACGAGGCCAAGGAGTTCGGCCTGATCGACGAGGTGTTCGACAAGCGCCCCGCGCCGACCGAAGAGCAGGCCGCCGCGTGATCCGCGCCCTCGCCGGGTCGCTCGGTGACTCGGCGAGCACGCGCCGCCCTTGTTTGTCGGTTTGTTCGCTACATATTGACGATTGCCGGCTAGGAGGGACTCTTGTTCCCGAGAGACGGCGTGAGGGGACGTGTGCGGCAGGCGGTGTGCGACAGGCCATTGCCCGACGCGCGGGACCGTCTAAACTGATGCCGCAGGGCAGCATGGCCGGGCGATCGGCCGCAAGGATGGTGGTATGACGAAATTGAGCGGCGGGGACAGCAAGAGCACCCTCTATTGCTCCTTCTGCGGAAAGAGCCAGCATGAGGTGCGCAAGCTGATCGCGGGCCCGACCGTGTTCATCTGCGACGAGTGCGTGGAGCTGTGCAACGACATCATCCGCGAGGAGACCAAATCCTCGCTGGTGTCGAAGCGCGACGGCGGCGTGCCCACTCCGCAGGAGATCTGCGACGTTCTGGACGATTATGTGATCGGCCAGGCGCAGGCCAAGCGCGTGCTCTCGGTCGCCGTCCACAACCATTACAAGCGCCTCAACCACGGCGCGAAGGGCGCGGACGTCGAACTGGCCAAGTCCAACATCCTGCTGGTCGGCCCCACAGGCTGTGGCAAGACGCTGCTCGCGCAGACCTTGGCGCGAATCCTCGACGTGCCCTTCACCATGGCCGACGCGACCACGCTGACCGAGGCCGGTTACGTCGGCGAGGATGTCGAGAACATCATCCTCAAGCTGCTCCAGGCCTCCGACTACAATGTCGAGCGGGCGCAGCGCGGAATCGTCTATATCGACGAGATCGACAAGATCAGCCGCAAGGCGGATAATCCCTCGATCACCCGCGACGTATCGGGCGAGGGCGTGCAGCAGGCGCTCCTGAAGCTGATGGAGGGCACCACCGCTTCGGTGCCGCCGCAGGGCGGGCGCAAGCATCCGCAGCAGGAGTTCCTTCAGGTCGACACGACGAACATCCTGTTCGTCTGCGGCGGCGCGTTCGCGGGCCTGGAGAAGATCATCTCGGATCGGCTCCAGGGCAAGTCGATCGGTTTCGGCGCCTATGTCGCCGCGCCCGAGGAGCGCCGCACCGGTGAGGTGCTGCGCCAGTGCGAGCCCGAGGATCTGCTGAAGTTCGGTCTGATCCCCGAGTTCGTCGGCCGTCTGCCGGTGATCGCCACGCTCGAGGATCTGGACGAGACGGCGCTGGTCAAGATTCTCAGCGAGCCCAAGAACGCGCTGGTCAAACAGTATCAAAAGCTGTTCGACATGGAGACGGTGAAGCTCTCCTTCACCGACGAGGCGCTGGTGGCGGTGGCGCGCAAGGCGATCGACCGCAAGACCGGCGCGCGCGGCCTGCGCTCGATCCTCGAATCGATCCTGCTCGACACCATGTTCGAGCTGCCCTCGATGGAGGGCGTCGACGAGGTGATGATCGACAAGGACGTGGTGGAAGGCCGCAAGGAACCGATTCGCGTCTTCGCCAAGAAGGCCAAGGAAGCCCCCGGCGCGGCTTAATCCCGCTGCGTCGGCGGTAATCGGCGATCCTGCGAAGGCGGGAGGCCGTCCTCTTCCGTGGAGGACGGCGTGAGCGCACGCTCAACCCATGTGATTTGATCCCGGCCGCCGCTCGCGCCATGATCGCGGGGCTCGGGAGGAGTCGCCGTGCCTGTATGCCGCCGCCTGATTGTCGCGCTCGCCGCTGCCCTCGCCCTGCTTGCGGCTCCAGCCTTCGCCGCCGTCAAGCTCAGCTTCTGGTCGCATGATTTCGGCAATTATTTCCCGCACGCCTTCATCATGCTGAGCGGCGCTCCCGATGCCGATCCGGGCGCGCCGATCCAGATCAATTACGGCTTCACCGCCAAGTCGATCACGCCGGGCATCCTGTTCGGGCCGGTCAAGGGCGAAATCCTCTCGATGGGCAAAGGTTATGTGAGAGGCAGCCAGCGCCATTTTTCCGTGGTGCTCACCGACGCGCAATATGGGCAGGTGCTGGCGCTGGTCGATCAATGGCGGAATATGGCTCAGCCCTCCTACGATCTTCATCACCGTAATTGCGTGAGCTTCGTGAAGGCGGTGGCCGAGCTGATCGGACTCAACACCGATCATACCGAGCGCTACACGATGAAGCCGCGCTCCTTTCTCGATCAGGTGGGATTCGACAACCCGGGCGAGGTGAACATGGCCGACAGCTATGTGCCCAAGCTCCACGCGCCCGAAGGCCAGGGCCGAAAGAGCCTCAGCGCCGCCGCGGAGCAGGCGCCGCAGCATTAACTATCAATGCGACAGCCTGAACATTCGCTTCATTGATAGCGGCGATGGGCATCGCCATATTGCCGGAAACCGGGCGCCATCCTCGCGCTATCTGGAGCTTGCATGACCGAGACGCTTCCCGTTCTTCCCCTGCGCGACATCGTCGTGTTCCCGCAGATGATCGTTCCGCTGTTCGTCGGCCGCGACAAGTCCGTCGCCGCGCTGGAGAGCGCGATGGCGGCCGACAAGTCGATCTTCCTCGTCGCCCAGCTCGATCCGGCCGAGGACGATCCCGATCGCGCCGCGCTCTACGATCTGGGTGTGATCGCCACTGTCCTCCAGCTCCTAAAGCTGCCGGACGGCACGGTGCGCGTGCTGGTCGAAGGGCAGCGGCGGGCGCGACTCGAATCGCTCGAATCGGCCGACGCGCATCTCATCGCCGAGATCGAGCCGATCGAGGAGCAGGAGATCGAAGGACCCGAGGCGCAGGCGCTGATGCGCTCGGTGATCGACCAATTCGAGAATTACGCCAAGCTCAACAAGAAGCTGCCCGCCGAGACGACGACGGCGCTGGGCCAGATCGAGGAGGCGGCGAAGCTCGCCGACATGGTGGCCGCCAACATCGCGGTGAAGGTGGCGGACAAGCAGGCGCTGCTGGTCGAGGCCGATCCGCTCAAGCGGCTGGAGATGGCCTACGCCTTCATGGAAGGCGAGCTCGGCGTGCTGAAGGTCGAGAAGAAGATCCGCTCGCGCGTCAAGCGCCAGATGGAGAAGACCCAGCGCGAATATTATCTGAACGAGCAGTTGAAGGCGATCCAGCGCGAACTGGGCTCCGAGTCCGAGGACGAGGGCAACGAGATCGCCGAGCTCACTCAGAAGATCGCCAAGCTCAAGCTCTCCAAGGAGGCGCGCGCCAAGGCCACCGCCGAGCTGAAGAAGCTCAAGACGATGGCGCCCATGTCCGCGGAGGCGACGGTGGTGCGCAACTATCTCGACGCGCTGCTGGGCCTGCCCTGGGGCAAGAAATCCCGGCTCAAGCACGACATCCCGGCCGCCGAGAAGATTCTCGACGAGGATCATTATGGCCTCGAAAAGGTGAAGGAGCGGATCGTCGAATATCTCGCGGTCCAGGCGCGCACCAATAAGCTCAAGGGCCCGATCCTGTGCCTGGTCGGCCCGCCGGGTGTCGGCAAGACCTCGCTCGGCCGCTCCATCGCCAAGGCGACCGGCCGCGAGTTCGTCCGCCAATCGCTGGGCGGCGTGCGCGACGAGGCGGAGATTCGCGGTCATCGGCGCACCTATATCGGCTCGATGCCGGGCAAGATCGTGTCCAACCTCAAGCGGGCGGGCACCTCCAACCCGCTGTTCCTGCTCGATGAGATCGACAAGCTGGGGCAGGATTTCCGGGGCGATCCCTCCGCTGCGCTGCTGGAGGTGCTGGACCCCGAGCAGAACGCCCGCTTCCAGGATCATTATCTGGAGGTCGATATCGATCTGTCGGACGTTATGTTCGTGTGCACGGCCAACAGCATGAACATGCCGCAGCCGCTGATGGACCGCATGGAGATCATCCGGCTCGAAGGGTATACCGAGCAGGAGAAGGTGGAGATCGCGTGCGCCCACCTGATTCCCAAGCAGATCGAGGCGCATGGCCTCAAGGAAGGCGAGTTCACGCTGACCGACAGCGGCCTCACCGCGCTGCTGCGCTATTACACGCGCGAAGCCGGCGTGCGCACACTGGAGCGCGAGATCGCCCGGCTGGCGAGGAAGGCGCTGCGCCGCATCCTCGAAGGCAAGGCCGAGACGGTCACGATCGACGAGGATAATCTCGCCGAGTTCGCGGGCGTGCGGAAGTTCCGCTACGGCGTTTCCGAGGAGGAGGACCAGATCGGCGCTGTCACCGGCCTCGCCTGGACCGAGGTGGGCGGCGAGCTGCTCACCATCGAAGCCGTCACCGTGCCCGGCAAGGGGCAGATCTCCACCACCGGCAAATTGGGCGACGTGATGAAGGAGAGCGTGCAGGCCGCCTTCTCCTTCGTGAAGGCGCGCAGCCCCGTTTACGGCGTGAAGCCGAGCCTGTTCGCCCGGCGCGACATCCATATCCATCTGCCCGAAGGCGCGGTGCCCAAAGACGGCCCCTCGGCGGGAATCGGCATCGTCACCGCGATCGTCTCCACGCTGACCGGAGTGGCGGTGCGTCGCGACGTGGCGATGACCGGCGAGGTGACGCTGCGCGGCCGCGTGCTGCCGATCGGTGGCCTGAAGGAGAAGCTGCTGGCAGCGTTGCGCGGCGGCATCCGCACCGTCTTCATTCCGGCCGAGAACGAGAAGGATTTGGTGGAGATACCGGATTCGATCACCGGCGGACTCGAGATCGTGCCGGTGCGGCACGTCGACGAGGTGCTGGCGCGTGCGCTGGTTTCCCCGCTGACCCCGATCGAATGGAGCGAATCCGACGAGCTCGCCGCCGAACCGCCGGCGGTGATCGCCCAGCGCGGAGAAGGGGGCGGAGAGCCGGTAATCCGCCACTGAGGCGAACGGTTTGTCGCAATCGGCGACCGGTCGTGCTTGACTCCCGGCGGATTAACGTCGTTTCTCTTTGACAGGCGGGTTTTGGCAGGGCTTAGTGCCCGCCGGCTCACGCCGGACAAATCAACCCGGACAGGTACAGGGGGTCCTAGAAGCATGAACAAGCAGGAGCTCATCGGCGCGGTTGCGGAAACGACAGGCCTGAGCCGGAGCGATGCCGGCAAGGCGGTCGAGAGCGTTTTCGACAGCATCAGCGGCGCGCTGAAAAAGGGCGACGAGGTTCGCCTCGTCGGTTTCGGCACTTTCTCGGTCAGCAAGCGCAAGGCCTCCACCGGCCGCAACCCGCGCACCGGCGAGCCGATGTCGATCTCGGCTTCCAGCCAGCCGAAGTTCAAGGCCGGCAAGGGCCTCAAGGACGCGGTCAACTAAGACCCGTTTACGGCGGATTTCGGGCCGGCGCTTCCGCTGCGGCGGAGACGCCGGCTTTCCGCTGACAGGCCGGTTACAGCCCGAATCGGTATCTCGCAGGCGGATGCGATCTCCGCCGCGAAGATGCTGGACAAGCGGACTGGCGCACGCTAGCCGCACCCCATCGGCGGCATCCGCCGATTTCCCGGGTTCACCACGGCCTGGAGAAGTTGACGACGTGGGCGCGTAGCTCAGTGGTAGAGCACTGTGTTCACACCGCAGGGGTCGCAGGTTCAAACCCTGCCGCGCCCACCACGTCGTCCCGCCGGTTTCCGGCGGCTCACTTCCACCTTCCAGAGGTGGCGGTTGTCGCTGCACCGCCCGGAGCATTACGTTCGACAAGCGCAAGCGGCAGGATAAGCTCCACACGCCCGTGGAGTGCCGCTTCGGATTGCGTGCAATTCCGACCGCAAGAGCGCCCTGCACCAGCGGATCGCTGATTTCGGATGGGCGCAACGAGCAGAAGCCCTATCCAATTTTCTCCCAAGCGGGAGAAGCCGTTTCTCAACCGTCTTTCAAACCTACGCCGATCGAGGCGCGGGCCTGCTCGACCTCGCCGGAGACGACCGGATAGGCGCAGTAATCCGCTGCATAATAAGCGGCAGGGCGGTGGTTGCCGGAGAGGCCGACGCCGCCGAAGGGAGCGTTGGAGGGCGCGCCGTTGGTGGGCTTGTTCCAGTTGATGATGCCGGCGCGCGTGCCCGCCCAGAAGCGATCGTAGAGCGCGGGCTTTTCGGTCAGGATCGCGGCGGAGAGGCCGAAGCGGGTGTTGTTGGCTTCGGCGATCGCGGCATCGAAATCGGGCACGCGGATGACCTGGAGCACGGGCCCGAAAATCTCCTCGTCCGGGCGGTTCGCCACCTCGGTCACGTCGATCAGGCCGGGGGTGAGGAAAGGACGGCCCTCGATCGGGCGCTGCAGATGGGTGATGGCGCGCCCGCCCTTCATCAGCAGATCGAGGAAGCTCACCTGCACCTGGTCGGCGGCCTCGTTGTCGATCACCGGGCCCATGAAGGGTTGCGGATCGCTGTGCGGCTCGCCGATGATGATGCGGCCGATCAGCCTGGCGATCTCCTCCAGCAGCGGCTCGTGCGCGCCGTCCTTCACGATCAGCCGCCGCGCCGCCGTGCAGCGCTGGCCGGCGGTCATGAAGGCGGACTGCACGCAGATCACGGCGGCGGCGTGGATGGTGGGGGAATCCCACACCACGATCGGGTTGTTGCCGCCGAGCTCCAGCGCCAGGATCTTCTGCGGCGTCTCGGCGAACTGCTTGTGGAGCGCCATGCCGCCGCGCGCCGAGCCGGTGAAGAGCAGCCCGTCGATGTCGGGATCGGCGGCGAGCGCGCGCCCCTGATCCGGCCCGCCGATCAGCAGCCGGACGACGCCTTCGGGCACGCCCGCCGCATGATAGCAATCGACCAGGAAGGCGCCGGTGGCCGGCGTCTTTTCCGAAGGCTTGAACACCACCGCGTTGCCCGCGATCAGTGCCGGGACGATGTGGCCGTTGGGCAGGTGGGCGGGAAAGTTGAACGGCCCCAGCACCGCCAGCACACCGTGCGGCTTGTGGCGGAGCGCGGTGCGTGCGCCCATCGCGCCTTCGAGCTTTCGCGAGGCGGTGCGTTCCGAATAGGCGGCAACCGAGATGTCGACCTTGTTGGCGACCGCCTCCACCTCGGTGCGGGCCTCCCACAGCGGCTTGCCGGTCTCGCGCGCCAGCAGATCGGCGAAGGCGTCGGCGCGGGCGCGCACGGTGTTGGCGAAGCGGCGCAGCGTCTCGATACGGACGGTCAAGGGTTTGGAGGCCCATTCCGCCCAGGCCGCGCGCGCGGTCGCCACCTCCCGGGCCGCGTCGCCGATCGGCCCTTCCCAGAGCTTCGCGCCGGTCGCGGGTTCGGTGGAAATCAGCAGGTTGGCCACACAGTCTCTCCTTGGGCGCTTCCCCAGCATCGTTTCGGGCTTATGGTCAACCCCGCGTTAGGGAATGTGCTTCGCCGGCCCGGCGGACGGCCGCGATCTTCGCCTCGAAACGGGACCAGTCGTCGGAAGTCGCGATCGCGTCCCAGACCGCCTCCACCTCCTCGATGTGCATCGAGCAGGGTTCGGCGTCGGACCAGTAGGGATGATCGAGCGCGCATTTGATCGGCTCGTAATGCGCCACCGTCTCTACGAAAGGCGCGAACACCGGATGGGCATAGGCCTCGTCGGCGGGGGAAGGCGCGCGCCGTCGACCGCCGCGCCAATCGAAGAAGAAGCGGTCGATCGGCACGGTGCATTGGGAGAGCGCGCGCTGCATCGCGTCGGCGAGCGCCAGATCCTCCGCCTCGCCGCGCGGAGCGACACCCAGGCGGCGGAGCAGGGCGGCTGTCAGCGCCTCCTCGTAGAGTTTGGGGAAGCGATCGAGGATCGCGGCCAGCGCCTCCACCTCGGCGATCTGTGCGAGCGCGATGGCGAGCTGCGCCGCGTCCCAGTGGATCGCCAGCGCCTGCCGCCCGAAGGCGTAGAGGCCGGTCTGATCGAAATAGGCGGCGGTGAAGGCGGAATCCCAATAAGGGGTGAAGCGCCACGGGCCGTAGTCGAAGCTCTCGGCGGTGATCGCGATATTGTCGCTGTTGAGCACGCCGTGGACGAAACCCGCCGCCATATAGCTCGCCGCCAGCCTGGCGGTTCCCGCGACGACATGCTCGTAAAGCCTGAGCGCCGGCTGATCGCCCGGCTGCTCGCCATACAGCTCGGCGAGGCAGTAGCGGACGAGCGCCGCGATATTCTCCTCGTCGCGCAGATAGGCGAGGCGCTGGAAAGTGCCGATGCGGATATGGCCCCAGGAGAGGCGCACCAGCACCGAGGAGCGGGTGGGGGAGGGCTCGTCGCCCCGGATCAGCTCTTCGCCCGTTTCGATCAGCGACAGGCTGCGCGAGGTCTCGACGTCCAGCGCCTCCAGCATCTCGGTCGCCAGCACCTCGCGCACGCCGCCCTTCAAGGTGAGCCGTCCGTCGCCGAAGCGGCTCCAGGGGGTGCGGCCCGATCCCTTGGTGCCGAGGTCCATCAGCCGCCCGCGCGCGTCGCGCATCTGCGCGTAGAGGAAGCCGCGTCCGTCGCCGATATCCGGATTGTAAACCCGGAACTGATGGCCGTGATAGCGCAGCGCCAGCGGCTCGGGGAGCGAGTTTTCGAACGGAGCGAAACGCGCGAAGCGATCGATCCATTCGGCGTCCGTGAGGCCCGCCAGCCCGATCTCCGCCGCGGCGCGATTGTTGCGGAAGCGCAGGCGCGCGGCCGGGAAGGCGGCGGGCTCGACGCGATCATAGAATGCGTCGCCCAGCGTCAGGATGCGCGCCTTGGGGCGGAAAGGGGTTGCTTGCGGTTCGGAGGCCATGCCGCGATATGGGGGCCGCGACCTTCAGGAGACAAGCATTGGCGGAGCGGCGGTTCGAGGATGGCTGGTGGCAATCGGCCGATGGCCTCAAGCTCCACTATCGCGACTATCCGGGCGGCGAGGGCAAGCCGCCGATCCTCTGCGTGCCCGGCCTCACCCGCAACGCGCGCGATTTCGAGGCGGCGGCCGAGCGCCTCTCGCCCGAATGGCGGCTGATCTGCGTCGATCTGCGCGGCCGCGGCGAGAGCGCGCCCGCGCCTGATTCCACGAGCTACGCGCCGCCCGCCTATCTCGCCGATATCGATGCTCTGCTGGAGGGGCTGGGGATCGAGCGTCTGGTCTGGTTCGGCACCTCGCTGGGCGGGTTGCTGGCGATGATGTGGGCGGCCCTTCATCCGGGCCGCATCGCCGGCGTGCTTCTGAACGATATCGGTCCGGAGATCGAAAACGCCGGGCTCGCCCGCATCCGGGGCTATGTCGGCAAGAGCGCGAGCTGGCCCACCTGGCTCCACGCCGCGCGCGCGCTCGCCGAGGGGCAGGGGGACGTCTATCCCGGCTACAAGCTGGAGGACTGGCTGGCGATGGCCAAGCGGCTCTGCCGCCTCACGCCGGCCGGGCGCATCGTCTATGATTACGATATGCGGATCGCCGAGCCGATGCGGCAGACGGAGGACGACGCGCCCGCGCCCGATCTCTGGCCCGCTTTCGAGACGCTGAAGGACGCGCCCGGCCTGCTCCTACGGGGCGGGCGCAGCGATCTGCTTTCCGCCGCGACCGCCGCGGAGATGGCGCGGCGGCTGCCGGAAATGGAGCTGGTGACGGTGCCGGACGTGGGCCACACGCCCACGCTCGACGAACCTGAAGCGCAAGCGGCGATCGATCGGCTGCTTCACCGCGTCGATCGGGGCGAATAATGTATATAAGCCACCTCGCGTTAACCTTGACCGCTCCATAACGATCCCGTGTCATGACCGTCAGGCTGCTGCATCTGCATTCCACGTTCGCACCGGGGGGAAAGGAAGCCCGCGCCGTCCGCCTGATGAATGCGTTCGCGGGCGCGGCCGAGCATGTCGTGCTGAGCGCGACGCCCGGCGCCTTCGGCGCGCGCAACGGCCTCGATCCGGGCGTAAGGGTCAGCTTTCCGGGTGAAGGAGAGGCGCCGGCGCTCACCGGCCGTCCGGGGCCTCGACGCTATTGGTCGCTGGCGCGCTATATGGCGGGCTTCGATCTCGTGCTCACCTATAACTGGGGAGCGATGGATGCGGTGATGGCGCACCGCCTGTATCGCGTGCCGCTGAGGCTGCCGCCGCTCGTCCACCATGAGGACGGCTTCAATTCGGACGAGCTCGATCATCAGATCCGCCGCCGCCAATTCTTCCGCGCCTCGGCCCTGCGCGGAGCGCGAGTGCTGGTCGTGCCTTCGGAACGGCTCGAGACGGTCGCCCGCAGGGCATGGCGGCGGCCGGCGAGAAGGGTGCGCCGCATAGCCAACGGCATCGCGCTCGAACGCTATGCGACCTTGCCGCAGGCCGACGCCATTCCGGGCTTCCGCCGCGCGCCGGGGGATATTGTCGTCGGCACGGTGGCGGGCCTGCGCGCGGTCAAGAATCTGCCGTTCCTCGTCCGCGCCTTCGCGCGCGCGCAGACGGGCGGGCGGCTGGTGATCGTGGGGGATGGCTCCGAGCGCGCCGCGATCGAGGAGACGGCGCGGGCGGAAGGCGTCGCCGATCGGGTGCTGCTGCCCGGCCATCTCGCGGATTCGTCGCGCTTCATCGGCCACTTCGATATTTTCGCGCTCTCCTCCGACAGCGAGCAGTTCCCGATCGCGCTCATCGAGGCGATGGCGGCGAGCCTGCCGGTGGTCGCCACCGACGTGGGCGACGTCTGCCATATGATCGCGCCCGAGAATCAGCGCTTCATCGTCGCCCCGCGCGACGAGGCCGCCTTCGCGGAAGCGCTCGGCCGGCTGATCGCCAACCGCGATTTGCGCCATCGGATCGGCGCGGCCAATCGCGCGCGCGCCTGGGCGGAATATGGCGAAGGCGCGATGATCGCGGCCTATCGCGCGCTCTATGCGGAGGCGATGGGGCGGCCCGGCATCCTCGGCTGAACAGGCCGGAACGGTTCGCCGCTCTTTCTTCGCATCCCGGCGCACTTCCTGCTATGGGGGCCGCGGGTCCCATTATCTCCCGTTCGGAGAAGCGAAGTTGTTCAAAGGTATTCAGCCGATCCGCTACGGCGGCCGCGAGGT